>OCAS01000393.1_pt1 | contig 38260 bp, 51 predicted proteins | sample 1550751 | NCBI WGS metagenome assembly OCAS01 (sample SAMEA2580301, study PRJEB22360) | human gut metagenome | biome: human gut; feature: human-associated habitat; material: faeces | place: Denmark | collected 2008/2010
CAATCTTTTTGATGGAGATCATTGGTATCTGGTAGCAGAGGTTGGTGCAGTAATTGTGCCTGAATACATGGGCTGTAAGACCTGTAATAGGCTCCTCAGAGACCGCCTGCATGGCTTTGATGATACGTGCCCACATCTTATCATAACTGCTCTTTGTGATCGGCTGACCATTGCGCATGACAAAGAGCTGGGTGCGCTTTAGTGATTTGACATAAGCCTCAATGACCGGGAAAACTACTGCCGGTATGGGGACAGTACGATACCCATTGTCCGTCTTTGGGCATTTGGGTGCAGGCTTGTCATTTACAAATCCTATAGCTTTGTTAACGGTCAGTGTGCGCCGCTTGAGGTCTACGTCAAATTTGGTGAGTGGCAGGGCTTCTCCACGCCGTAGACCACAACCGTACAGGATATACACAAATGCCTGGTCTTGTGTGGATAACTCAGCCGCAAACAGAGCTTTTTGTTCATAATTGGTCAGTGGCCGCTTTTCAGCCGGACGATATTTGATCGTATCCATATTATTGAAAATATCCTCCATGACATTGGCTGCAAAAAGCTGATCAGAGACAGCGGAGCGCAATACTTGCTTAAATGTGAGCTGGATTTGCTGCTGAGTGCGCTTTTTATCACTGGTGTTGGTCATCAGCATTTGATAGTGCACCCGGCCTATGTCCTGCAGCTTGACGCCTTTTAAAATCACAAAATGCTTGTCTATGATGTTTTTATACATTGCCTGAGTATTGGTCTCCTTCCCGGCCTTGTAGACATCCATCCACGCCTTTGCATAATCGTAAAAGGTTACGTCTGATATACGCAGGTGTTTACGCGTCTCCACGTCCTGGTTGAACTGGTTTACTTTGTTCTCCAGGTCCTTACTGCTCTTTTTACTGCGCAAGGTCACGTAGTGCTTTGTGCCGTCATCATTGTAACCACCGTCCCAGACGCGTGTCTGGAAGTATCCGTTTTTCTGCTTGGTATATTTTGCTTTTGCCATGATATCATCCTCCTTGTGGTAAAAATGGGTGCAAAAAAGACAGATGGTCTCTTGCCACCTGTCACCGAAGATGATACAATATAGGTGCGAATCTATATGTGTATCTCTTCGGAGATATGGTCCGGTTCCTGTTGGCGCAGGGGCCGGTTTTTAATTTTACTGCAATTTTATTATCTGCGTATCCTTATCGTCACTAAGGCTTATAAGTTCTGATGCCTGTAGGGTGACATCTGAAGGTCCACTGATTTTGAAGGCTTCACAGACATTTACTGTTGTGCCTGGCTGTATTTCCTTCATATAGTTTTCCATTGAGTCGTTTGAATCCAATGTAATTGCGCTATCACATTCGACGCCGCCCTGAAAAGCTTTGAAATAACAATCCGTCATTGCGCTAGAATTTTCAGACCCATTATTTGTGTAATCATAATATACTAACAGGCATGGATTGCCTTCATAGTCTGTACTGGTTTCATAACTTGTCAGTTTAACAGCAAAGGTATCAGTAGAGAAATCTATCACCCCATCGTCTTCTGGTTCCGCTTTACTATCATCCGTTTTTTGATCGGATTTGCTATCGTCTTTCTTTTCTGTTTCTGTAGCAGAGGCACCGCCTTTGTTTAACTTTTTATTAGACTCCGCATCTAATGCTTCAGATACTCCAGCACCCATGATTAAAATAATCACTGCTATAGCCACTGCAATGGCAGATGTGACGACCCCGGCAATAGCCATTCCGTGCCCTCCACGATGCGTCGCTAATGAGACGATTCCCAATGCAAGGCCGATTATTGCCGGGAATAAGCCAATTGATAGACAAGCAAGAACAAGTCCAATAATTCCCAATACCATAGATGCTATGGCAAGCCCTCTCTTATTGCTAGTTTCCATATCTTTTTCCTCCTGAATGTTATTTATTAAAACGCCGAAGCGAATTAACCTATTTAAGGCGTAACTCAATAAGTTCCTCCGGATATCCTGTGCACCGACAAAATTGTTCACGGGTATATCCGGCATATTCTTGTAGCATATCATCAGCTATCAAGAGATAAGCCGCAAACTCATTGGCCTGGCGCTCCACGCGTGATGTAAGTAGTAGCGTGTGATGAGCCATAAAGCAACAGTTTTCTTTACAATGTAATAAAGCGTGTCCCAGCTCATGAGCCATTACGACCCTTAGCAGCACCTCATTGTCTAAGATATCTTCATTAATAAAAATCCATCGGATACGTTTCAGATATCGGTAATTCCCCAAAACATTCCCCATTGGAAGGACTGCAATATGTACGCCCAGCATTTTTGCTATTTTCCAAGGGTCATTTGTTCCGCACAAGCGGATATAATAAGCGACAATTTTTTTTATATCATTGTTATTTGCCAACTAAAATCACCTACTTTTTGTTCTTGTACGGGTTGTATTTAACTTTATTCTCCTTCTTTGATTCTCTCAAAGCATACTCTATGGCATTTTCCAAAAGAATTAAAGACTTTTCGTCCATTTCAACGCCATTGTAAAACAGTGGCCCGTCTTCTCCATTTCGTATTTCCTTCATTATTCGGTCTAAATCCCTCCCTATTTCACGTTTGTCTTTTGCGGTTAATTCGGCTTTATCAAAGGAACTGTTCTTTCCTGTCATAAGATATTCAATTGATGCGTCCAAATAATCAGCAATTTTTTTTAATCTATCAGCAGGAAAAACCCCCTTTTTCAATTGGCTAATATAGCCATTAGAAAAGCCTAAATCTTTTTCTAACTTTGAAATTGGTATTTTCCGTTCTTTACAAATGTTTTTAACTATTTCCACACTTGTCATAGAGCACCTCCTAAAATTTAGAGAAAAATCTAAAAATAAGCTTGACAAATTAGAGGTTACTCTATATAATGGGCTTAGGATTTAGAGTAAAGCCTAAATAAAGAAGTAACCTAAATATGTTCTGGTAAAATATATTTTAGACTATTCTCTAAAAAAAGTCAATAGATTTTACTCTAAATCCATATAAATAAACATGTACTGGAGGTGATTAAAATCCTTGAGAAAGTAAAGAAACTAGCAGATGAAGAAGGAATCAGTATTGCGGCACTAGAAAAAGAATGCAACATTGGAAACGGCACTATTGGTCGTTGGGAAAGTTCTTTCCCGTCGTTAAGGAATTTAAAAAAAGTAGCTGAACATTTCGGCGTGCCAATTGAGTATTTCTTGGAAGAGTAGAAGGTCAGATGGACAGAATGACAAAAAGAAATGAATGAGGTGAGGAGGATGGAAGATTTGCCGTGGGATGACAACTTGAGCAAAGCACATAAGTGGAGCAAACAAGCAAAGGTTATATCTATATGTGCTTTGCTGATAAGTGTTACATCTTTGTTTATAAGACTATGGTAAATAGAGGAGGTGAGAGAAATGGAAATCAGGAAACTAGAGATAGATTTTGATACTGGAGTTTTAAAAATTAACGACAGGGAGATAAATGAATATCCTATTCTTGCAACTCTTCCCGGCCCCGACGGATGGGGGCAGCGAAAATTGTTTAATCCAGAACTTGCCACCGGGAACAAGGAAGAGTGTGATCGGTTAGATGTCACTTACAGGCCGTCTAAAAGTACGCTTTTATAAAAGCTACTTTTCCATCAACTATTTGGTAGTCAACCTGTTGAATCCAGCGACCACCAATAAAAGTGCCACAAATATCAGAAATATCCTTTTCTGCATTCGGCGGTATGGCAATCAAAAGATGTTTTCCAACATCATCTTGTGATTCAACAAAGTAAGTGTCATAGCCATTAACATTTATAGACGTAAGATTCATAACATCATCCTTTCTATGTACTCAGCCTGGCGGGGCCTGTAAGTACATTATAGACAGGAGGGAAAAATAAAACAAGAGGAGGCATAAACGTGCAACCAGTTTTTATTAAGATCAATGGAGACATATTTAATGTAAACAAAATTCAGTCTGTCAGCTATGAGGACCAGAAAAACTGCCTTGGCAACAACTCTGGTGTTTATATCTTACATATTTATATGGAAGATAACATAGGTAGCCAGCACAAGGCTTATGCAACGAAAGAGAAGAGAGACAAAGACTTCTTAAAGGCATCAAAACAACTTTCAGAATACAGTATTTCAAAATATGTGAAAAAGGAGGAGACGCCATGAATTTTCCAAGAGAACTTATGAGGATAACAGAGATAGAGCGTGAGTGTAAGGTGTCCAGAAAACTGTTGCTCCAAGCCTATCTGACACCTGGGCAGAACTTTGCATTTAAAATGGATCCGCTCAAAAGTAACAGTCCTATAGTCTTCCAGACAGATGGGCTGAAAAAATGGATGGATAAGAGGCCAGAGGTAGAGCAGAGGGCGAGGAGAAGAAGCTGTGTAATGTAGGGGAGGTGACACAATGCACTACACCACAATAAAAGATGCCGCAATCTGCACAGCGCTGGCGGCCTTGACAGGGTTTTGGCAGCCGCGGGATGCACCGCAGGCAGTTATGTGCTACATATTTATATTTATCCTACTGGTGGTTGGATTTGAGATTGCCAGAGATTACCAAAAAAGAAGAAAAAGAAAGGAGATGCAGAAATGAAACAAGAGGAATTGCAAGAAATATTAGACGCGCACGGGAAATGGATAGATGGCGAATATGGCGGTGCAAGAGCCGACCTGAGAGGAGCCAACCTGAGAAGAGCCGACCTGAGAGATGCCGACCTGAGAGGAGCCAACCTGAGAAGAGCCGACCTGAGAGATGCCAACCTGAGAGGAGCCAACCTGAGAAGAGCCGACCTGAGAGATGCCAACCTGAGCGGAGCCGACCTGAGCGGAGCTGACCTGAGAAGAGCCGACCTGTTCGGAGCCGACCTGTTCGGAGCCGACCTGAGAGATGCCAACCTGAGAGGAGCCGACCTGAGAAGAGCCAACCTGAGAAGAGCCGACCTGAGAAGAGCCGACCTGGACTTTTCCTGCTGGCCATTGTGGTGTGGAGGTCTTGCGGTCAAGGTGTGCAAGCGTATTGCCGTGCAATTGGCATACCACTTTTGCAAGCTGGATTGTGATGACCCAGAGTATATAGCGGCCCGCAATGCGATACTTGACTTCGCAAATCAGTTCCACCGCGTAGGCGAGTGCGGAAAATTAGAAAAAATAGACATTGCAAAAGCCCCTGGCGCCGGGAAGCAATCAGGGACTTGAAAATATTAACTCACCCTCATTATAGAGGGAAGACGGGAGGAAAGTCAAGTGAGAAACGAAGATCTTGTCTTAAACAACATGAAATTAGCCTATAGCACGGCCTGGAAAATGAGAGACACAGGGATTGAAATGGATGACTTGCAGTCTTTGGCATTACTGGGTCTTGTAAAAGCAGCGAAGGCCTTTGACGAAGAGCGAGGGTACAAATTTCCAACTCTCGCGATTACGGTCATGAGGAATGAAATCCTGCAGGAGGTACGAAGACAGAGAAAACAGAGAAATCAGGTATCACTCAATAGCCCAATCGTAGATGGCTTATTTACCTTGGGTGATGTGCTGGAAGATAAACGGAATGTATTTGCCGAGGCAGAGATACAAGCTTTGATTGAGGACCTGGAAGAAAATGAGAAGAAAGTTGTCCGGATGATCCTCTTTCAGAACATGAAGCAGACGGAGGCGGCGGAAGTCATAGGTGTGTCACAGTGTATGATAAGTCGTTATTACCGTTCAGGGATCCAGAAGCTGAGACAGTGCATTTGATAGGAGGAAAAGTCAAGATGAATAATGAATTGTACGCAAAGGCTGGTAAGGTTACCAGAAGAATTGAGGACCTTAGAAAGGTTATCCATAACTGTGAAAGATCAATCGTGGCAATTGGACACGGTGCCGACTTTAGAATTTTAGACAACCACCGTGATATAGATATCAGCGATTGTTGTCTGGATGACGGACAGGAAAAGCTGATGCAGGACATGTTTGTAACCATTTTGCAAAATCGGATGGAAGAGGCTGAGGCGGAGTTAGAAGCATTGTTGCCAAAGGAGGAAGAGGATAATGAGTAGATTATATGAATTAACTGAGGAATGGGAATCTGTTGCTGAAATGTTATATGACGGTGAGACAGATGAGCAGGTGATCTTAGACACCCTGGAATCCATAGATGGAGAGATTGAGGACAAGGCAGATAACTTCGCAAAGCTGATACGGAGCATGAAGGCAGATGCGGAAGCTTTGAAAGCAGAGGAGGACCGTATCCACTGCCGCAGGATGTCCCTGGAAAACAGGGCGCAGCGCCTAAAGGACACCCTGCAGGCAAATCTGGAGTTCATTGGTAAGACAAAATTTAAGACTGTGCTATTCAGCTTTAGCGTTTCTAAAAACGGCGGAAAGCAGCCGCTGGAGATTACGGACAACCTGGATGACATACCAGGCAGATTCCTGATCCCACAGCCTCCGGTAGTAGACAAGGACAAGGTAAGGGAACTCTTAAAGGAAAAAGAAGTGGAGTGGGCTTCCCTGAAACCATATGGGACCCACCTTAATATCAGGTAACGCTTATGGATGAGAAGATTGAGATGACACCATACCGGATGGGCCAGCTTATGGATCTATCAGCAAAGCTTACCAAGACCATGGTCTCATCTGTGTGGCATCTGTCATTTGATGAAATGGAGTTTGTGCTGGACGGGATCCGGCATGGGATTGAAAAAGGTAAGGAGGAGAGAGATGTTCCTAAATAAGACAATGTTCAAGAAATGGATAAAAGATGCTTTTAATCACGGCGGATTGACCGTAGGCTACATATATGACGGCCTTGTGATGTCCGGAAGCACATGGGTCGTATGGGTGGATGAAGGCTCTATCCCTAATTGGGTGAAGGCCGCCGTAATGGAATACACGGGTGAACTCCCAAAAATCGGGTGCGTGTTTAAAGCTGAGAAGAATAGCCCTATACAATACGAGATTTCGGAAAATGCGTATCTCGATCTACCAGAACGTTTCATGGAAGCGAAGCTCCCATTCATTGTAACGCCAGTCGTATTTGATACGAACTGGAGCGCCTACAGGATCCTGCAGTCCAAAAAGACAGGCAGTCTGATCGCCTTATCAGAGAGTTTATATAGGATCATAGATCTGAAAGAGCTGGAAGACGAGAGCGCACCTATGGGACCATCGGCCAGGAATGAGCAGGGGGATCTGCTGATCTGGAAGAATCAGAATTCTGCTCTGGCTGTTTGTTCCAGCAAGCTGGGAGATGATGGAAACCGTGTACTGGAAGCTCTTGAGAGTATAGATTTCCGGAAGGAGGATAAATAAATGGGAATCCCAGTATTGATCATAGGAAAGTCCGGTACAGGAAAAAGCCGGAGCATGAAAGATTGTGTAGGTAAAGATTTTGGACTCATCAGGGTACTGAACAAACCACTTCCATTTCGGGGAAAATTACCAGGAAACGTATGCTGTGATTATGGAAAGATAAAGGCTGCAGCGAAGAGTAAACAGTGGCCAAAATCAATCATTATTGACGATGCAGGTTATCTGATCACTGGACAGTTTATGGACGGGCATAACACCACGGGCAAGGGGAACGCCGTCTTTTCCCTGTATAACCAGCTTGCCGATGATTTTTACAGACTGGTGAAATGCATTGCAGATGAAGCTCCGGAGGACAGGATCGTTTATGTCATCATGCATGAGGACACCAACGATTTCGGGGATATCAAGCCCAAAACCATCGGGAAGCTGCTGGATGAGAAAGTCTGCCTGGAAGGCATGTTTACGATCGTGCTCCGGGCGGTCAAAGGTGAACGGTATGCGTTTGTAACCCAGTCCAGGGACGGGGCAGTAAGCAAGGCACCGGATGACATGTTTGCTGATATTGAGATTGACAATGACCTCCTGATGGTGGATAACACCATTCGGGAATACTACGGGATAGAAAACCCGAAGAATAAAGAAAGCGAGGAAAAGAAAGATGATAAAGAAACCACAGGGGTATGATGAGGCACAGGCTTATACGGGGGAATCCATGCAGCTCCCGGCAGGGCTATATATCTGTAAGATAAGACAGGTCAGTGAGACACAATCACAGAACGAAAGACCGCAGATAGCGATCCTGTTTGATATTGCCGAAGGAGAGCATAAGGATTTTTACCAGTCCCAGTATGAACTGGCAAAGAGCATGAGCGGAGATAAAGCAAAATGGAAAGGCGTTTATAAGCAGATCATGGACGGCTCCAGCCTGCCGTTTTTCAAGGGGCTGATGACCAGCATCGAAAGGTCGAACCCTGGTTATCAGTTCCCTTGGGGCCAGGAGGGAAATGAAAAAACTCTCATCGGAAAGAAATTCGGTGCGGTGATGGGGCGTGAGCAGTTTGAAACAGATGACCATAGGATGGCATTCGCTACAAAGATATTTCAGATCCGTAGTATTGACGGCCTGAAGGATGCAAAGATACCAGAAGATAAGCTGTTGGAAAACACAGCAAGCGCTGCAGTATCTGCTCCTGTTTCGGCCCCGTCTTCAGATCCGCAACTCGCAGGCAGGGGATTTATGGGCATCCCGGATGATATTGATGAAGAGCTTCCATTTATGTAAAGAAGATTACCAGGAGATCAAACAGCAGGTGGGTATGCGTCAGGCGGCTGATTTTTATGGATATCCGGTGGACAGGCAGGGGCGGTGCCTCTGCCCTTTCCATAATGACAAAAAGCCCAGCATGAAGATATATCCGAATGATAAGGGGTATTATTGTTTTTCCTGCGGTGCGGGAGGGGATGTTATCACATTTGTCTCCAGGCTGTATGAGATCAATAATGAGGGCGCGGCCAGAAAGCTGATAGAAGACTTTTCCCTGCCCATAAAAACAGAAGGGCTTTCCTACCGGGAAAAGAGAGAAAGGGAACAGCGGATCCGGGAGAGAAAGCGGCGGGAACAGTTCCGGGGGGGAGCGTATACCGTGCTAGAAGTGTATAGACGGCTCCTGTGTGAGGCGATAAGGGACCCGCGGGACCGGCATTTTGTAGAGGCAGCACAGGAGCTCACGATCGTAGAGTACCGCCTGGATTGCCTGAGGAACGACCTGGAGGATTATTTTAACGATGAAAAGGCGGTGAAGAAGGTTGGAGAGATCCGAAAACGAGTTATTGACTGGTATGGAAGCTTTGACGGCGGGGGAGCCATTTCCAGATGAAATCTTTTATAAGATCTTCGAGATAGAAGGCAATGTGGAACGCGCCCAGTACATAGAAGCTCTGAAAAATAAGGCAAGGCAGATGAAACGGGCAAATGAGTTCAATTCTATCCTAAAAGCCTTCTTTATGGATTACAGCCAGAAGATGAAGGAAACGGGCAATACTACGAATTTCACCGGCCAGGTGCTGGAACTGCAGTGCGGACCCTGGAGAGCGAATGACCTGGGGGTATCCATGCAGAAATTTGACAATCATGGACAGCCAGTCTTTGTCAACGCATGTACCCACCCAATCCTGCCAATAGAGATCTACAAAAATGTGGATACCGGAAGGGAACGGGTAAAACTGGCCTATTTTAAATATGGACAGTGGCAGAATGTAACCGTGAACCGTAAGGTATGTGCGGATAATTCCGCCATTGTTGATGTGCTGAGTGATATCGGCATTGAGGTCACATCTGAGAACGCAAAGCCTCTTGTCAAGTATATCAGTGACTGCATCGGGCTTAATCCGGCTAAACTGGCACCAAGAAAGTCCATCAACCGTCTGGGATGGGCAGGGAGTGAGTTTATGCCCTACGCAGATGATATTGTATATGACGGAGACGAAACTTTTGACGTGATCTATAAAAACATCAAGGAAAACGGCAGCTATGCCGTCTGGAAAGAGCACTGCAGCATCCTGCGGCAGAATAAGATCGTGCGCATGGCGTTTGCTGCTAGTTTTGCAAGCTGTCTGATCGAGCTGGTGAATGCGCTGCCATTTGTGTTCCATATCTGGTCAGGGGAATCAGGTACATGCAAGACGGTTGCTATTATGGCAGCTATGTCCATTTGGGGTAATCCTAAGATGGGCGGGCTTGTCAAGACCATGAACACCACAAAGGTAAATATCATGCGGACATCTGCGTTTTTGTACTCGATCCCATATGCGGGTGATGAACTGCAGACAATGAAGGACAAGTGGACGACAAATTTTGATCAACTGATATATCAGATAACGGAAGGTATTGACCGTGGGCGCGGCAGGGCTACAGGCGGCGTGGAAGAAACAAAGACATGGCGGTGCAGTTACCTATTTACAGGGGAAGAACCGATCACAAAACAAAACAGCCGTGCAGGCTCTAAGAACCGTGTCATTGAGATTGAAGTGGAAGGGAAGCTGCTGGAGGACGGAAACCGGACGGTGGGTATCCTGACAGAAAATTATGGATATGCCGGAAAAATACTGGTTGAATATCTCCAGGGAGTGGAAAAGAAAGAACTGCAGGAGGAGTACAAGAGATATTTTGATGTCATGTGCAAACTGGACACCACAGAGAAGCAGGCAATGGCAATGGCCTGTATCTTATTGGCGGACAGGATCCTAACGGAAGTTGTTTTTACAGGTGAGAGGCCGCTCACGGTTGATGATGTAAAAATGTATCTGCGTAGCGCAAATGAGGTAGATGTTGCAGAACGGTCTTATCAGTCAATCTTGAACTGGATTGCAAAAAACCCGGTACGCTTTCAGAACCCAAATGAGGAGGATTCCGCGAACAAAGGGGAGGTATGGGGCCGGATTGATGATGATGGAGAGCATCCAGAGACACCGCCGGTGGCTGTCATCAACAAGGATGTACTGTGTGAGTTCCTGGAAAAAGGCGGGTTCGACTATGCTGCAGTTAGCAAGAAGTGGGCTAAAAAAGGGTATTTGGTGAAGAATACCCAGGGGAAATGTGTGCATCAGACTAAGGTATACGGGATAAAAGCCAGTTACATCAAGATAGTTATGAAATCAGATACAGATAAAGATGGATTTATGCAGGCGGAGGATATTGAAGATGGACAGATGGAACTGCCGTTTGATTAAAAGTCTTACCGGAATATTTTTGGTAAGACGCTTGGTAAGACCATAAAACCCGCTTAAAATGCGGCTTTAAGATATATAGTCTTACCGTCTTACTAGTCTTACCGGTTACCATACGAAGAACCCCAGTAAAGAAAAATGATATTTTTTTTTGTGTTGTAAAAAAGTGCGTCTATGTTCCCGGTTTTTAGGTAAGATGGTAAGACCCCTTGATTTTACTGGGGTTTCGGGCTGTTTTTTGGCAAAAACGGCGTAAGACAAAATCGGAAAATGGTAAGACCTTATGATTGGAGTGATAAGAAATGAGCAATAAAAGTAATGGGACAGCCTTTGAAAAGGAATTTGCACAGATGCTTTCAGAACATGGATTCTGGGTACACAGGATGCAGGACAACCAGAACGGCCAGCCATTCGATGTGATAGCGGCCAGGGACGGGGAAACGTTGGTATTTGACTGTAAGGATTGTCGGTCCGGCAACTTTTATTTACGCAGAATAGAGGAAAACCAGAAAAACGCTATGAAGCTATGGATGGAATGTGGCAACTCGGAAGGAATCTTTGTGGTGAGATTTCCGGATGGGGAGGCATTCCTCATGGCAATCAGTGACCTGGAAGAAGCATGGTCCAATGGGATACGGCATATGGACCGCGGACATGCGAAATATTATGGAGCGCCTTTGGGTGCATGGCTTGAAAGGATTGTCCATTATCCAAAGTAACCATCAGCAACGAAATACGGATACAAGACCCGCCCCAGGAACTGATTGAGACGGTAAGGCAGGAGCTCACCATGCCGAACCCGGATTATATCAAGAAGCAGCGTATGGGACTCTGGACCGGAAGTACGGACAAGGAGTTATATTTCTACTACGTTGATGGCCTAAACCTGGTCATTCCCTGTGGCGCCGGAAAACTTGTAAGACCATATATGTCCAAGGACACACAGATAGAACAGGACCTGGCGGATAATGGAGTGCTGACTTATCCAGGGCAGATCCCATTATATGATTACCAGGAGCAGGCAGTGCTGGCGATGGAAAAGGCAGGCTGCGGTATCCTACAGAGTCCCTGTGGAAGCGGGAAAACACAGATGGGGATTGCGCTTGCTGCGAAACTGCAGAGGAAGACGCTCTGGGTGACGCATACCGCTGATCTGTTAAATCAGTCCTATGACCGGGCAAAGCAATACTTTTCGGACAGCATCCTGGGCAAGATAACTGCAGGGAAAGTACATATTGGTAGTCACATGACATTCGCAACCGTGCAGACACTTAGCAAACTGGACCTGCTGAAATATAAATACACTTGGGATGTGGTGATCGTGGATGAATGCCACAGGGTATCCGGTACGCCGGCAAGCGCAAAGATGTTTTACCGGGTGATCAGCTCCCTGGCAGCAAGATATAAATATGGCCTGAGTGCCACGGTACACCGTGCAGATGGGCTGATAAAGAGCACATTTGCTGTTCTTGGGGAGGTGCAGTACCAGGTACCGGATGAGGCAGTGGCCGAAAAAACCATGCAGGTACAGATCCTTCGCAGGGATACAAAGATCAAGATCAACCGTGTGTGTTTGGACACGGATGGAACACTGGCATATAGTAAACTGATTCCTTATTTGACTGAAAGCTTAGAAAGAAACCAGATGATTGCGGGAGATTTGGCGGCGAACAGGGGACATTACAACCTGATACTGTCAGACCGGCTGCAGCACTTGCAGCAGCTGCGCGCCATGCTTCCAGCAGAGCTCTGGGAACTGACCGCCATGATCGACGGTAAGATGACAAGCAAGTCGGCAAAGGCCAAAAGGATCCAGGCCATAGAGGATATGCGTTCGGGCAGGATACGGTATCTGTTCGCTTCCTTCAGCCTGGCAAAAGAGGGGCTGGACATCCCGAGGCTTGACCGCTTATATCTTACAACACCGAAAAAGGATTATGCGGTGGTGACACAGAGCATCGGACGAATCGCCAGGACTTTTGAAGGCAAGGGACAGCCGGTTTGTTATGACTATGTGGATGAGATTGGATTTTGTGAAAACCAGTGGAAACGGCGTTGTACAAGTTATCGGAAAGCGGGGTGTATCTTATGACAGATGAACTTTTAAAAGAAGCAATGAGACTGCAGGAGATCAAAAAGAAGAATGAATGCCAGGTGCCTGCAGAACTCTTACAGACGAAGTATAAGAACTCTTATGACAGGCTGTGTGCAGAGCTGAAGGAGAAGCAGTGCCAGCTCCGTGCGGAATATATGAAGCGGGTACGGATCCTGGCTGATATCCTAGCAAACAGCGTATATGCGGAAGAGCCAAAGGAATTTCTGGAAGCGATAAAGGAGCAGTATAAAGAGACTATGCTTCCGGATAATCTGGATGTTATCTTCCTGGAAGCATTTGAGGATTATTTGGATATGATTAAAAAAACAAAATAATAAATTTAAGAAAGGAGCCAGCCTCCTGCAGGGGTAAGGGTATACCGGGCTTCTAGGAAAATGAAAAAAAGAATTTTAGATGCATGTTGTGGAAGTAAGATGTTTTGGTTTGATAAGGATAATAAAGATGTGCTTTTCATGGATTGCAGGGAATTAGAAGATACTCTTTGCGACGGGAGAAAGCTCAATATTAAGCCTGATATTGTTGCAGATTTTCGTTGTATGCCATTTAAGGATAATTCGTTTTATATGGTTGTATTTGACCCACCACATTTGCTACATATCGGAGAAACATCATATATGTGCAAGAAGTATGGAAAGCTGTCAAATGATTGGAAGAATGATATACTGAATGGCTTTACAGAGTGTATGAGAGTGTTGAAACCAAATGGCACATTGATTTTCAAATGGAATGAGGAACAGGTCAAATTGAATGAAATTTTATCGATCATTCCATTCAAACCTCTTTTTGGAAATCGTCGTTCTAAAACACATTGGATCTGTTTTATGAAGGATGAGGACATACCGGGGGTGATGCCATGACCAGAATGTGTAGCATATGCCATGAACCAAAAGCAGAAACAGAGTTCCGGCTAATGAGGAGGCAAAACCGCCGGAACAGTTATTGCCGTGAGTGTGAGCGGTGGTACATGCGGAATTATATGAGAGCATACAGGGAGAGGATTGGAGGATAGCCTATAAAAGTAGGAGGGCCGGGTCAGCAGGCCCGGCAGTATGAAAAAGAAAAGTCTATATGAAAAAGGTTATCGCCCTTTGTTGAGTATTACTATACCGGGAAAATGTGATGAAACTGTGGTGAAAAGATAAAAGAATTGTGAAAGGAAAATAAAAATGAATGAAAATGAGTTTAATAAAAGAGTAGAAAAGTTTGCGACAGCATTGAGAGACTTATATTTAGATGTAGATGAAAGAGAAGGAACGGAAATGCCCAAAATAGAACTGGAAGAGGAGAACCTTACAGATGACTTTACTGCAATGATTATGGCAGTACATCTCTTGTATATTTCAATTACAGGGGATGACGAAGTGGACCTTATAGGGTTTACGCATATGGTCAACCGTCTGGTATTCCAGTGGTTAATGGAAAACGGTGACAAAGAGAAAGGCGAATCATGAAGTGCAAGAAATGCGGCGGCAAAACGCAGGTAACGGATACAGAGGAGAGCTTAGACGGTTTTGCAGTATTGAGGCGGAGGCAGTGCCCGATCTGCGGATACCGGTTCAAGACCATAGAAACTATATGGGAGGGCATGAGACCACGGAAAAAATGACAGTTTTGGAATACCTAGAAAGGAGAAAGATAGATGGTAAGAAACGGATCAGGCTGCCCGGACCCCACATACGAGCAAGCATTACCAGCGATCAGGCGGGAGGAAAAATCATGAGGAGATATTTTGAGTTAATTGGATAACGGATAGTAGCTCAGTTTTCAATAGTGGACGGTAGTCCGGCTGAAAAAGCACCATCAGACAAGTTCGAGGAATACTTCCACTGTGAAGTTAGAGAAATTGGACGGATTGAATATGAGCGGTTAGCGGAGGAATACACCAAATGATGGATGACAGAGAGCGGAGGATCACAGACCTCCAGCACTACCTGGATGGCTGGCGGCGGCGCTGGCATGGGCTGCATAAGAGACAATTACTGAGGGCGAGGGCGCCCGAGACGTGCAGGGATTGTCCAAAGGCAGGAGTGATAGACATGCATGGAAAATTAATATATGGATGTAATATGGGCTTTTGCATCATAATGGATTTTAGCGGAGGTATGAAGTGAAAAGAACGGAGTTGGAAAAACATTTAGGAGAGAATGTTGAGATAACGATATTTGATGGAAAAACAATAAAAGGCGAGCTGCATAAGACAGGCGAGGAACGCTTTAAAAACGATGCGAACTTATTTCTTCCGAGAAATCTTTACTTTTTAGTACCTCAAACATTTTTATTTCGGTGTAGCCATGTAAAAAAATTAATAAAACTGAATTAGAATCTATGGAGGTACGAGTATGAAAAACGCAGAAGGTTATCCCGATCCGACAGCCGGTAAGGCAATTTACCAGGCAGACAAGCTGCCGAAGCCAATCGCTGATGTGGTACATATCCTGCGGCTGGTTGCCGGGATGGTGGGATTGAGGATTAAAAGTGTAGAGCTGGAGGATCGGAAGAGCGGGAAACGGTACTGGTATGGGAGGTGATGCCAATGGATGCAATGAAGTGTGATAGATGCGGTAATTATTTTGACAGCAATAAATTAAAGATTAAAGGAGGCAATTGCAGTGGCGAACCGTTCGGGCACATAAGCGTAAGAGGAGAGAAGAACTATTGCTGTCAATATGATTTGTGCGATGATTGTGTTGTTGACTTTTTCCAATGGGTTAATGATCCGGGTAGGTTGAGGAGGTGAGGCCGATGGACAAGCAAAAGTTGGAGAGGTATAAGCCCTTAAAACGGGAGTTACTAATGCTTGACAAGCAGATAAGCAAGCTGGAGGAACGCCGGGAGGAGCTTCCGGTGGTGATGGGGAAAGTACAGTCCTCAGACCATGAGTTTCCTTATACAGCACGTAGAGCTACTGTGCAGATGCTAGAGCCAAAGGCGGCAGATAAGATAGACAAAGAGATTGCTAGAAAACAGGCCAGAAAGAGCCAGATTGAAGCTGAATTGAAGGAAGTAGAGGACTTTATCTGTAGCATACCAGAAGGAGAAGAACGACAGGTATTTGAATTGTATTATCTGGAAGGAATGAAGCAGAGAGAGGTTGCGGACATAGTGGGATTAGAGAGGAGTAGCATATCAAAAAAAATTAGTGATTATCTGCAACTTTCACACAATTCACAAAAAAATATGCTATAATTAAAATAGAACGAGTATAACAAAAAGACAATATCCTCCTCTTTGTTATCCGGCTGCGGGGTGTCACAGCTCCGCGGCTGATTTGCCGGTTCCAGGTAATCCAGCAGGTTTGCCCCATTAGTGGGAAACATAGCATGGATGCCGGGACGTAACCGTATGTCCCAGGTCTGGGATAAATAAATGGTCGTTGAATAAAATGACTGGTAGTGCAATGATGTAATAGGGAGCATACCTGGCATGTGGCTAGGAAGCGCCGGTTCGAGTCCGGTTTGCACTATAGCTTATCTGCCGCCGGATCACCGGAGAGGCAGGGGGGACGACAACTATCTCTTCACTGAGTGCTGCGTGGCCTCCAGGATTATCCCCTGGGGTAAGCAATAGAGAGCGTCTGGTCAGATAACTGGCTGGGCGCTTTTATAATGGGTTTATGGCATGGAGGTTAGTATGAGAGTTAATATACTTGGGACTAAATACAGAATAATTATAGCCACAAATGAGGAAAAACCTAAGCTGAATGAATGCGACGGTTATATAGACCAAACTATAAAAGAGATAGTGGTCGGTAAATTCGAGAAATGCCATATGAGTGTGGAGGACCTTCAAACCCACACAAAGAATGTAATGCGGCATGAAATCATACATGCATTCTTGTACGAAAGTGGACTATGGACGAATAGCGGGAATGTAGAGAATTGGGGGCAATCTGAGGAAATCACCGACTGGATTGCTCTTCAGTTCCCAAAGATGCTGAAAGTATTCCAGGAAGCGAAATGTATTTAGTAGATTAACTGGAAAATCTATCCATTTGACACTATGAAACATATGTTCTATAATTAGCATAAGAACAAATGTTTGGAGATGATAAAATGAATACCGGACCAACAAAAAGGCAGATGGATGTATATAACTTCATTGTCGATTATATAACCAAGAATATGTATTCCCCGTCTGTGAGGGATATATGCAAGGCAATAGGGATTAGCTCCACATCAACAGTATGGAAGCATTTAGAGGCGTTAAAGCGTTGGGGACTGATTGATTATAAGCCAGCACAGACGAGGAGTATAGTATTAAAGGGCTATAAACTGGTAAAAGAGTAAGAGGCACTTCGGTGTCTCTTTTATATTGCAAAACGAAACGATTGAGAGGTGGTGAGGGTGCCGCGGAAACTGGATGAACGAGCTGTGAAGGCGAAGGAGATGTATCTGAACGGCAAGAAATTAGTTGAGATTGCAAGTCAACTAAATTTGCCAGAAGGGACTGTTCGGCGTTGGAAGAGCACATATAAGTGGGGAAGTGAGCGCTCGTTAAATAAAAGCGAACGTTCGCAAAGGAGGAAGGGCGGGCAGCCTGGCAACAGAAATGCCGTAGGTCACGGTGGAACAGGTCCGCCGGGAAATAAGAATGCGGTGAAGACGGGAGAGTTTGAGACTCTCTTTTTTGATACCCTGGACGCCGAAGAAAAGGAACTTCTGGAGATGGTGCAGCTAGACAAGGAACAGCTCCTTCTGCAGGAGATACAGCTTCTTACCGTCAGAGAGCGACGGATGCTGAAACGCATAGATAGCCTGCGCGAATTGGAAGAATGCACACCGGAGGAAGAAGATGACGAGCCAGGCGTCATCTCAACAAAAGTTCCGCCGGGCATGACAGTGACAAAATACACTGCAGGATTTGAAAAAGGCAAGATCACAGACTTGCGGGAATTTACGGGTATCCTTGGGCAGATACAGGCAGTTGAGGATGCCCTTACCAGAGTACAGGCCAGACGCCAGAGGGCTATTGAATCACTGCATAAGTTTGGTTATGATGATGCACGTCTGGAGCTGGAAGCCATGAAGTTTGAATTGGAGCTGACGAAACAGGACGGTTCGGGAGAAGAATCAGAAGATGATGGCTTTATAGATGCCATGAACGCCACTGCATCGGAAGTCTGGGGTGATGCGGATGTATGAGAAGATACAGAAGCTGAAAGCCCAGGTTGAAAAGATGAAAAAGAGGAGAAAACGGCCAGCAGGTTCCCTGACTTTCCAGTTCAAACCATTCTCTGAAAAGCAAAAGCAAGTCCTCACATGGTGGTGTCCGGAATCTCCGGTTAAAGATATGGACGGTATCATTGCAGACGGGGCCATCCGGTCAGGAAAGACGGTCTGTATGTCTTTGTCGTTTGTCATGTGGGCAATGGCTACCTTTAGTGGTCAGAACTTTGGCATGTGTGGCAAGACCATCGGCAGCTTCCGGCGTAACGTGGTGTTTTGGATGAAACTTATGCTCAAGTCAAGAGGATACGCTGTAGCTGACCACAGGGCGGATAATCTCCTGACGGTTGCCAAAAACGGTGTTGAGAACTATTTTTATATCTTTGGTGGGAAGGATGAACGTTCCCAGGATCTTATCCAGGGTATTACCTTGGCAGGTGTCTTCTTCGATGAGGTTGCCTTGATGCCGGAGTCCTTTGTCAATCAGGCAACAGGCCGTTGCTCTGTAGATGGCAGTAAATACTGGTTCAACTGTAATCCGGACGGACCATATCATTGGTTCAAACTTAAATGGATTGATAAGTCAGTCGGATATCTGGGAAAAGACAGAGTGTCCGAGCTGTTGGCAAAAGGAGAGGTGTTGAAACAGATTCTGTATCTGCATTTCACAATGGATGATAACTTGAGTCTGTCGGAGAAGATTAAAGCCAGATACCGGGCAATGTATACAGGCGTGTTCTACAAGCGGTATATCCTGGGATTATGGGCAATGGCGGAGGGGATTATCTACGATATGTTCTCTGAGGATGCACATGTGCAACCCATAAAAGATTTCTTTCAGAAGCTCATAGATAACGGAAGATACGTGAGTATCGACTACGGTACTCAGAATGCCACGGCTTTCTTGCTTTGGAATAAAGGAGTGGATGGTAAATGGTACTGCATACGTGAGTATTATTATTCCGGCCGGGATAAAGGTGTCCAGAAAACAGATGCTGAATATGCAGACGATTTGAAAAAATGGCTTGATGGAACCAGGATAAAAGCAGTTATCGTAGACCCTTCGGCTGCTTCATTTATCGCAGAATTGCGGAAGAGAGGATATAGTGTACTGAAGGCCAAGAATGACGTGGAAGATGGCATCCGGCTCGTTGGGACGCTTCTCAACCAGAAGAAGATAGTATTCAGCTCATCTTGTGTGAATACTATAATGGAGTTTTCTTCCTACATCTGGGACGAGAAGGCAGCGGAACGGGGCGAGGACGCACCAATCAAGCAGCATGACCACGCAATGGATGCTGTTAGATACTTCTGCTATCTGGTGCTTAATAATAATGTGGCAAAAATCAGGAACAAGGCGAAAGCCGGATTTTACTAGGAGGTGATGAAAATGCATGTATTTACAATGCCTGCGGCAGAATGGGATGAACTGAATATTGATAAGCAGGCAGTAAGACACCTAATCATGAAGCATAGGTCGCATGTGACAGACCTTGCGAAGCTAAAAGCCTATTATGAAGGACAGCATAAGATTCTGACAGATTCGGAGCGGCAGAACAAGCTTGTCTGCAACCATGCAAAGGATATTTCAGATACAGCCACATCGTATTTTATCGGCAATCCGGTGTCTTATAAAAGTAAAGGAGATATCACGGATTTGACGGATGCTCTGGAGCTGGCTGGAGCTGATGAGGCTGACGGAGATAATGGCCTAGATCTGAGTATATATGGACGGGCCTATGAATACATATATACCAAACAGGATGCTACAGATTTGCAAATAAAGAATCTTGAGCCAGAAAATACATTTATGGTATACGATGACAGCATTGAGCAGAATGAACTCTTTGCTGTCTATTATTATGCAAAAGTGGATTCCAGGGATAAAAGGAACACAGTGTACGTAGCTACAATCCTGACGGAGAATTATAGATATGTGGCAAATATTGAGGACATAGAGGGGCCGCAGGGGATACTGGATGGACCAGAGGCGCATTTTAAAGGTGAAGTGCCGGTCATAGAGTACTTGAACAACAAGCTGGCTATCGGAGATTATGAACTGCAAATACCACTGATAGATGCCTACAACGCTCTGATGAGCGACCGGATTACAGATAAAGAACAGTTTATAGATGCTATCCTTGCTATTTATGGTACATTACTGTCTGATGAAGACGCTGAGGAAGAAGGAGATGGTGAAGGTATCCAGGAAGCAATGAAACGATTAAAAGAAAAAAAGTTGATTGAAATGCCAGCGGCAACAAAGGCGGAATACTTGACGCGAACCTTTGATGAGACTGGAGTGGAAATCTTAAAAAAGGCTATTGAACAGGATATCCATAAATTTTCTCATATTCCTTGTATGACGGATGAGAGCTTCGGCGGAAACGTTTCTGGTGTGGCAATGGAATTTAAATTGCTGGGCATGGAGAATATAACTAAGATAAAAACCAGATATTATAAAAAAGGACTCAGAAAGCGTCTCCGTATTTTTGCAAACTTTCTCAATACCAGATCAGGAATACACATTGATGTATCAGGCATTGCGCCGACATTTACACGGGCCATGCCGAAGAACCTCCTGGAAATCAGCCAGTATGTAGCGAACCTCTGGGGCAAGGTAAGCCGTAAGACATTGCTGTCTCAAATCCCGTTTGTGGAGGACCCAGACGAAGAGCTGAAGGCCGTGGAAAAGGAGGAGCAGGATAGTTTGAAGAAACAGAAGGAGTTATTTGGGAATCAGCCAAATGAGCCGCCAGAGGACGGTGACATAGACGATGAAGAGTAATGCTTATTGGGAGCAGAGGCAGGTACAGGATGCCTTTAATACGTTCCAGAAAGCGGAAGATACGGCTAATCAGATAGCAAGCCTATACCTAAAATCGTCACGGTATCTCAGCCTGCAGGCAGATGATGTCTTTGAGAGATATAAAACAAAGCATGGGTTATCAGAGACAGAGGCCAGACAACTGATTAGCACCATGCAGGATAGGACGTCACTGGATGAACTCCTGCAGAAGCTGCGAAATGGTGATAAGGACGAATCAAAACGTCAGCTTTTGTCAAAACTGGAAGCACCGGCGTATCAGGCAAGGCTGGAACGACTTAGACAGATACAGTCACAGCTTGATGTGATTATGACGAATGTATACCAGCAGGAAAAACTCATAAGCGCCAATTTCTATACTGGTCTTGCCAGCGAATCCTACTATCGGAGCATATACAATATCCAGCAGCGTGCAGATGCAGCATTTTCCTTCAGCCATGCATCGGCCAAAGTGATTGACAAAGTAGTCAATAGCCGTTGGTCCGGGAAAAATTATTCGGAGCGTATCTGGGGTAATACGCAAGCGCTGGCAGAAGATCTGAAAGAGGAACTGCTTATCAACCTGGTGACAGGCCGTACAAACCGGGAAGCTGCTGCTATCATTGCCAATAAGTTTGGTCAGGGGACGAGCAATGCCAGGAGGCTTGTGCGAACAGAAAGCAATTACGTATCAACAGAACTGAACTTTAAGGCATGTGAGGAATGCGGGATTGAGGAATATCAGTATCTTGCAACCCTGGACATTAGAACCTCAAAAATCTGCCGAGAACTGGACGGGAAAACATATCCCATCAAGGAACGCCAAATCGGGAAAAACTGTCCTCCGATGCATCCCTGGTGCCGCTCTACAACTATTCCCGTAGTGGACAGAACACTGATAGACAAGATGCAGCGCTCTGCAATCGACCCGGCCACGGGTAAGCGTATCAAGGTGCCCAGGAGCATGACATATCAGCAGTGGTATGATAAGTATGTCAAGGGCAAGCCGGAGGTCGCCGGCGCAACAAAGGAGGTGAGCAGCATGGCTTGTAAAGGAAAAGGCGGCAAGAAAGGCAAAGGAAAGTAGAAAGGCGGTGGTCCTGAATCTCCCTCTGGGCGGCGGGGTGAAGCTGCTTGTAAAAGATATAGTTAGAGACGCGCAGGTTATCCTGGGCGTTATTTTTGTGCCCGGAATGGCTTAAAACTATAATCTAATGCAATGGCCTGGGCTTATGAATGGGCTGGGGCAGAAAGGATAGAAAGGATAAAAAAATGAGAAATAAGTATTTTAAATTTGCATGTTGTGCCTTACCGATGGATTTGCAGTTTTTTGCAGAACCAGGAGACGGTGCTGGGGCCAATGGTGGCAATGGCGGCGGAGCTGAAGGAGGAGAAGGCGGAACTAGCGGAGACGATGGCACAGAGCCGCCATCTTTTGATGACCTTCTGAAAAACGGTCACCAGGCAGAATTTGACCGTAGAGTGCAGAAAGCTATTGATACAGCAGTAGGAAAGGCACAGGAAAAGTGGCAGGCACTTACAGATGATAAGTTGTCTGAGGCCGAAAAGCTGGCAAAGATGACCAAAGAAGAAAAAACACAGTACCTTGCGCAGAAACATGAGAAAGAACTGGCAGAGCGGGAGGCAGGGATCACACGCAGGGAACTGATGGCTGAGGCAAAGAATACCCTGGCTGAAAAGAAACTTCCCGCAGGACTTGCGGAAGTGCTCAATTACACAGATGCGGATTCTTGTAATAAGTCTATTGCGGCTGTGGAAAAGGCTTTTCAGGAAGCCGTAGAAGAAGGGGTACAGGAACGTTTGAAGGGCGGGACACCGCCAACAAAGGCACCGGGAAGCGGAGGCGTGTACACAAAAGAGCAGGTCAATGCCATGACACCTGATGAGATTAATAAAAACTGGGATTCTATTTCAGAATCTATGAAAAATTGGAAATAAGAAAGGATGAGTGATATATGTCAGTAACAAATTTTATTCCGACCATTTGGAGTGCCAGGCTGCTGAGGCACCTGGATAAGAAACATGTATACGCCAATCTCTTGAACAGGGATTATGAGGGAGAAATCAAAAATTATGGTGATACGGTGAAAATCAACCAGATTGGTGATGTTGAAATCAAAGACTACACCAGAAATCAGGATATAGAGGCACCGGATGATTTAAGCGGCAAGCAGCTCATGCTTACCATTGATCAGGCTAAATATTTTAACTTTGCCGTAGATGATGTTGACAATGCGCAAACGAATCCGAAACTGATGGATAAAGCTATGCAGAGAGCCGGTTATGGGATGAACGATGTAACCGATCAGTTTGCGGCTAATCTGCTGTACGTTGGTGTGGATGCAGGAAATGTACTGGGTACAGATGAGTCCCCTATTGTACCGACTGCCGATGATGCTTATGATGCCTTGGTTGACCTTTCTACTCTTCTGACTGAGGCAAATGTACCGATGGATGGACGCTGGGCAGTTATCCCGGCTTGGTATCATGGGATACTGCTGAAAGACAAGCGTTTTGTTGGCAATGGTACAGATTACAATAAAGCAATTCTGGAAGGTGGAGAGGTTGGAATTGCTGCAGGATTTCGTATCCTTTTATCTAACAATGTTCCAAACACGACAGGTACAAAATATAAAATTATTGCTGGGACCAATGAAGCGGGGTCTTATGCGGAGCAGATTTTAAAGACTGAGGCGTACCGTCCAGAGAAGCGGTTCAGTGATGCCATTAAAGGACTGCATGTATATGGAGCCAAAGTATTACAGCCGAAATGCCTTGCTGTACTTACTGCAAACAGGAAATAGGAGGGAAGATACATGTTTATTAGAAATATCAAGTCCGGATTGGTACAGGAATGTCACAACCTGGATGTCATAAAGGTATGTCGGAAGGACACAGAGCATTTTGAAGTATTTGAGAAGAAACCGGAAATAAAGCGGGAAGTTCTGAATGAAGAGGAGCCGGTAAAAATAATTGAAGAAATGACCGTGCCTGAACTGAAATCCTTGGCAAAAGAGAATGGCATTGAAGGTGCAGCATCTTTGAACAAGGAGGAGCTGCTGGCCGTTCTGAAGGATGTGGTCTGATTGACTGAAATCGAAAAACTGAAAAAACTGACTGGGGAGAGCGATGAAGAATTGCTCTTTCTTTTGTTGTCGGATGCGGAAGAGTATGTTTTGAGTTATACAAACCGTACGGTACTCCCTGATGGTCTCAAAAAGACAGTCAGGGATTTGGCCGTCATTACCCTTAACCGTAGAGGTACCGAGGGCGAAAACAGCCGCAGTGGGGCAGGAGAATCTTATAATTTTGATAATGCCCCGAAGCAAATATATGATGTGCTGAACCGATATCGTCTTGCAAGGATAGGGGGAAAGGCTCATGAGGCTAAAGCAGAATAGGCTGGCTGAGTATCAACACCGGAAAGCTATTGTAGCGAGAGACTCAGAGGGCGGCAGCTATATAGAGTATGGACCTGCAGTGCCTATTTTGGCAGAGATGTGGACGGGTGGTGGAAAGTTGCAGACGGAAATATACGGAAACCGTCTGCCGAATATCCGCAACCTGCGGCTCCAGGGAAAATACAAGGAAGTGCCAGGGATGAATGGAAAAGTCAGTTATCAGCTCGACAACGGGCCTGAGATTGCGGCGGGAGACGGAATCTGTATCTATGCTGCAGTGGATCAGGAGCCAGACTACCATGTTGTTGCTGTTTATCCTTATACCCATCTAACATTGGAGGTGGAAAAGAGATGATCTTAGGCATTACTGACCTGAACAAACATTTTGGCAGGTTGTCAAAGGTAGAGCTTAAAAGTGGTATAAACAAAGGGATATCTTTTGTGCAGGAGGCTGCAAAAGCAAACTGTCCAGTATTTGACGGGGAACTCCGCAGCAAGATAATGACAGAAGTTACCGAGGAAGGTGATACTATCCGTGGTGTCTGTTGGCCTGCAGTAGAGCATGGCACCTATGTGGAACTGGGAACCGGCCCGAAAGGGCAGGCAAACCATGAAGGTATATCTCCAGATATTACAGTGGCTTATGCGCAGTCCCCGTGGTGGATACATGAGAGCCAGATAGATAGAAAGGTGGCAGAGCACTACCATTTTTTCCATATTGACACACCGCAAGGCCGCTTCTACCAATGTACAGGGCAACCGGCACAGCCATATCTGTATCCCGCACTAAAGGAGAACGAGGACGCAGTTTTGGAGATTATAGCAGAGGAGATTAAGAGACAACTATGAAGAATGTAAAAGACCAAATCTATACAGCCCTGGATGCAGTGTTCGAGAATGTGACTGATCAGTACCCAAAGGACTGGGCAGAACTCCCTGCCGTTCAATACACGGAGGAAGACAACAAGGTGTACGAGCACACTTCCGAAGGAGAATGCAAGTCATATGTCAGATACCGCATTGATATCTGGCACAACAGGTCAACGTCGCAGACGGCGCTGGATACCGACAAGGCATTATCAGCCTTGGGGCTTGTCCGCACACTGTGTCAGGATGCGCCCGACCCATCGGGCTTGAAACATAAAGTTATGAGGTATGAGGCTATTATCGACATGGAGTCTGATCATGTCTATTGGCCGAACTAAAAAGGAGAGTGATCACATGTTAGCAAACGGAGCAAAGCTTGGCTATAAGAAAAAAGGAGGGTCTGCGTTCACAGACCTCCCTGGATTGAAAGAAATCCCTGAGATCGGTGTAGAGCCGGAGAAAGTGGATAACACCTGCCTGACTGATCCACATAAAACATATGAAATGGGTATTGGTGACCTTCCGGAAATGACATATAAATTCAGATATGATAACACTAAGGAGGATTCCCCGTACAGGGTGATGCGAAAAGCTCAGGAATCTATGGAAGTCTTAACGTTCCAGGATAAAGCAATAGACGGTACTACAATAGAGTATGATGCCCAAGTAACGGTAAAACGTACAGGTGGTGGAGTAAACGGTGCCATTGAATTTGACCTAACAATGATAGTACAGAGCGATTTAAATTACACGGACCCCACTGCAGCACTGTAAGCATAAGGAGGATAAAAGAACATGGTAAATTTAGGCGGACTTGATGAAGAAGTAAATCAGGAAATCAGAGACGAAGAGCAGGAAGGGAAAATTACAGCTCTGGTGGAGAAAAAGCCCAAGAGACGGCCCTTTCATTACTGGAAAGTAGGAAACAGAGAATACAAACTGAAACTAATAACAGGCATGATTGAGAAGTTAGAGAATAAATATCGACAGAATATCCTTAATCTGGTTGCTGTAGATGGAATCCCGCCTTTATCAACTATGCTGACTGTCATTCAGGCAGCAATATATCCCTGGGAGCATGGCATCAGCTACAATGACATCAAAGCTATGTATGATCGCTGGGTCGAAGAAGGCGGTAACCAAATGGAATTTTACACCAATGTACTAATGCCTACACTGGCAGTATCCGGTTTTTTTACGCAGCAACAGGCGGAGTCAATGATGGAGAGCCTGGAAAATATGGACGAATTGCTTTAACAAAAACATATGACTTGCAGGAACTGTATGAACAAGCTCTTGACTGTGATATATCACCCGAAGAGTTTTGGGGTTATTCGCCAAATGAGATATCTGACATTATAGAAAGTTACTTTAGAAAGAAGAGCCGCGATATTAAATGGCAGGTGACTCATGACTTCATCATTGCCGAGGTTGAAGCCAGATATATGTTTGGTAAAAAAGAGCAAGACACACCACACCCGTGGGATTACTACGACGAACTGTTCGCAGAAGATAAGATTAAGTATGAAAAGCAGAAGGAACAAAAGGCGTTTGAAGATTATAAAGAGAAACGTAGGCTTTATGTAGAAGCATTTAACAAACGTAGGAGGCAGGGAACATAACCCCTGCCTCCTATTTATTTAAGGGAGGAGGTGAATGTGTGGGAGATACGTTAGAAACGTTGAAAGTCCAAATAGAAGGCAATGCAGAGCCGTATAAGAAGTCATTGAAAGATGCCAAAACCGCTACAAATCAAACTGCTAGTTCGATAGATCAGGACCTTAAGAAGTTCAAGAACCCTCTTGCGGGAATAAGCAACTCCGGAGCTATGAAGAAGATACAGGAGTTGCAGAACGGAATCAAGAAAGCTATATCAACGGCTACGGGGGGATTTAAAGGCAAAATGAAGGACTTCCAATTAAGTTCTGGTATAAAAGTCAAGTCAGATGACTTCAAGGCAGTAGAAAGCGATATAGAGAAGACAAATGCCAAGCTTGACTCTTACTATGAGAAAAGGGACAGGTTGGAAGAATTGGGCACAGACAAGGAGAGCCGGACCTGGAAGGCATTGGAATATGATATAAAAAATGCAGAAGAAGCTCTGTCAAGATACAACAAGAAGCGTGATAACATGGCTAAGAACGGTTCCGATGTGCAGAGGCCAGTGACCATTCCAAAACAGTTTGGCAACCTATTCAAAACAATAGGTTCCAAAGGCTGGGGCGGGATCAAGAAGATTATGGGAGGCTTACGGTCGACATTTTCTAAGATAACACCTGTGATTAAGAAGGCAGGTGGTGCGTTTTCAGCTCTCATACAGAAGTTTGCGACAGGTATCCCGGGCATTAATCGATTAAATAACTCAATGAAACGTACCAGTAATACCGGTAGCCGTATGGGCGGTATATTCAGGACATTGGGAATGACGGCAAGGTTTATGTTTGCTTCATTTCTGATCAGAGGCGCTCTGGATGGCGCTAAAGAGGGGATGCAGAACCTCGCGCAGTATAGTGGCACAACGAATGCAAGCCTTTCTATGTTGATGTCCTCTTTAACACAGCTTAAGAACGCTCTGGCTACAGCATTTGCACCAATACTTAACGCAGTAGCGCCACTATTGAATACCATGATCCAGAAAGTTACACAGGCTGTGTCAGCACTTGGCATGTTATTCGCATCACTTACGGGACAGAAAACATTCACTGCAGCCAAGAAAGTAAATCAGGACTATGCAGCAAGTCTGAATAATAATGCAGAGCAGGCTAAGAAGGCAAACAAAGAGAACCAGAAGCTACAAAAGACACTACTTGGATTTGATCAGATTAATAAGCTCGATGACCAGTCAGGTTCAAATGATACGGAGGCAGAGAATCCGGCAGGGCTTACACCCGCTGATATGTTCGAGGAAGTCCCTATCCTTAATAGTATTAGTGATTTTGCTAATAAAGTTAAAGAGGCATGGCGTAACGCAGACTTCACAGAGATAGGCCAAATCGTTGGCAACAAGCTCAATAAGGCATTAGAAAGCATACCGTGGGACAATATAAGGAACACACTGAATAAGGTCGCCAAAAGCGTTGCAACGTTCTTAAACGGCTTTATAGAGGCAGTAGACTGGAAGCTGGTAGGTGCCACACTATCAAAAGGTGTGAACACAGTATTTGAAGCGGCAAACACATTCGCTAAAAACTTCCACTGGGGATCTCTTGGTATCGCTGTAAGCAATGGTATAAACGGTGCAATTAATAAGCTTGATTGGGACCTTATCAAAGAGACGGTACACAACGTGGCATCCGGATTGATAGATGCACTCAACAACTTCATTGCTAACGCAGAGTGGGAGAAGATAGGTAAGACCATCACAGAGTACTTCAATGCGAAGCTTGAGTTCTTCTACACAGCAGTAACGGAGTTCAAGTGGAAAGAGCTAGGTCAGTCCATAGGTGATATGCTGAATGGGGCTATCAAAGCCGCAGACTTCAAGAAAGCTGGTACATCACTGGGTAGAGCAGTAGCAGGTGTTGTGTCCATGATAAGAGAGACAGTTAAGAAGACTAAATGGAATAAGCTTGCAAAAGACCTGGCTAATGGACTGAATACAGCAGTGAAGGAGATAGACCTACCATCCATCGGGGATGGCTTGGCTGAGGTTGTAAACTCTGCACTGTCAATGCTCAAGAAGTTCATCAAAACATTCGATTGGAAGACACTCGGTAAAGAGATCGCAACAGGTGTAAGCAATGCAATCACTGGAATCAAGTGGGAGGACGTATGGAAGACCCTCTCAGATGCCGTAAAGGGCATTTTAGACTTCCTAATCGGGCTCGTGCAGGGTATTGACTGGAAGGAGCTCGGAAAGACGATTATAAAGGCTGTTTTGGACTTCTTTACAAAGACAGACTGGGGAGACATACTCAAGAAGATCGGCGAGTTAGGGTTAGCGATTGTACAGGGACTCCTGGAAGGTATACTGAGTGGAGTGAAGGAGATAGGCGAGTGGCTGAAGGAAAATTTGGTTGACCCTATCGTCAACAAGGTAAAGGAGTTTTTCGGTATTCATAGCCCGAGTACAGTGTTTGCAGATATCGGGTCACAATTGATGGCAGGTATGCTCGGCGGTCTTGTGGACAGCGTTACGAGCGTTATAGCATGGTTTAAGGACCTTCCAGGCAAGATTAAGGAAGCTCTTGGCAATGCGAAAGAGTGGCTGAAGCAGAAAGGTAAAGACGCAATCGAGGGATTAAAGAATGGTTGGGAGTCTGTGAAGGAATCAAAGCTTGGTAAGACAGTGAGTGCTGTTGGCAAGTATGTGAAAGACAAAGCAGGAGATGCTAAGGCATGGGTCAAAGAGAAGGGTTCTGCAGCAATAGAGGGTATTAGGAACGGGTGGGAATCTGTCAAGGATATGTCACTCGGTAATGCAGTATCAAAGATTGGCGGATATGTGAATACCAAAATTGGTAATATCAAATCCGCTGTCACGAACAAAGGTAAGGACATCATAGAGGGTGTTAAAAACGGATATGAGAACAGCAAGCAGAGCGGACTGCTCCAGAAGGTATCAAGTCTGAAAGAAAACGTATTCTCAGCGATTGGCAACGTATCCTCAAAGGTAAAGAGTAAGGGATCTGATATCGTTTCAGGTATTAAAGGTGGTTTTGAATCAAAGAAAAATACGTTGCAGCGCTCTGTATCCACAATTCCTAATATGATTGCATCCGGTATTGGGAACTTATTCAGTATAGGTAGAGACGCCATTTCATCTTTTGCGGATGGATTCTTGTCTATAGATATTCCGTTACCTCATATTAAGACATCATGGAACAGGCACTATATTGGAAATACAAGTTTTTCAACACCAAGTTTTGGTATTAGCTGGTATGAAAAGGGTGGATTCCCAGGCATGGGTGAGATGTTCATAGCGAGAGAGAACGGGCCTGAGCTTGTTGGAAAGATGGGTAACCATACAGCCGTAGCAAACAATAATCAGATTGTTGAGGGTATTGAATCGGGAGTGTTTAGGGCTGTAATGGATGCTTTCAATGCATCTGGATATTTAGGGAAATCTAACAATGAAAACCCTGTATATATTGAATTCACAATGAAATGCGGGGAAGAAACTCTATATCGTTCACTAAAAAAAGGTGAAGAGAAATATAATGGAAGATTTATGGTACTTGAAACAGTATAGGAGTGGCGTATGGATGAACTGATTTTAGTTGACGGACGGGCATTCAAATGCCCTTCCGGTTTTAAATGGAAGAAACAAGATGTGAGTTCAAGCCAAGCAGGTAGAACAGACGACGCTATTATGCATAAAAACAGAGTGGCAAAGAAAAGAGCGCTGTCTCTTACCTGGACTTGCTTGACGAAGAGAGAGATACACGAGATACTCGTAGCATTTGACCCCGAATATGTGAACGTCACATATTGGGACCCCCTTGATGGAGGCGATGTAACAAAGACATTTTATACAGGAGATATGGAAGCAGATGTCAAGTGGTGGGCAAAAGGAAGGGAAAGATATTCTACGTTAAGTTTTGATGTGATAGAGAGGTAACCAAATGCAAAAGGTATCAGTGGATTTTATCAAAGAGCTCAATAAAGATAATAGAAATTATATATTGAGTTGCAAAATTGTTCTATCTGATAATACAGAACTAGATATTGATAATACAAAACTATGGTCGGATAGTTTTAAAATAGAGGATGCCGTTTCTAATCCTGGTAAATTTGATATTGGTGCAGTTGTCTCAAATAAGTTAACATTTACTTTGAGCGATATATACGATGAATATACAGAGTATGACTTTACTGACGCCGTGATAACAAATGTTCGCGTTGGACTCGAACTGCCGGATGGAACAGAAGAGTATGTGAAAAAGGGAGAATATACTGTAGACGAAACATCGTATAACGTTTCTTTGATCACACTTGAATGTCTGGATAACATGGCAAAGTTTGATGTATCGTACGGCAAGAGCAAGTTAGTATATCCTGCAACGATTGGGACCATAGTACGGGATGCTTGCTCTATATGTGGAGTAATGTTAGGAACATATGAGTTCCCAAATCATGCTTACATTGTCCAAGAAAGGCCAGCCGACGAAGCCCTGACTTTCCGACAGGTACTTAATTGGTGCGCACAGATTGCAGGTTGCTTTGCCCGGTGTAATGCGGAGGGAAAGTTAGAGATCAAATGGTTTCAGACAGGTTTCCTGGAAGACGAACTGAACGGCGGCGTGTATGATGATGGAACTCCAAAATTCCAGACAGGCGATAACGCGGATGGCGGGTCCTATGCGCCGTGGAGCGAAGGCGACGTACACAGCGGAGGGACGTTCAAGGATTTATTGTCCAGTCATCATTTCATATCATACACAAGCCCTGAGATATCCACTGATGATGTTGTAATAACTGGCATTCTGGTGAAGGAGTATTCACCGGATGTCAATAAGGACGAGGTTGTACCATATCTCACAGGTACAGAAGGATATGTGCTATCAATAGAAGAAAACAGGTTTATACCGCCGGGGAGAGGCCAGGAGGTTGCAGCATATTTAGGAAGTCGATTGATTGGGCTGCGCTTCAGGCCTCTTTCTTTTTCCTGTCTGAGTGATCCGACCATTGAAGCTGGTGACGTGGGTTTCTTCACTGACCGAAAATGTAAGACATATAAGTTTTTGGTAACGAACACAGTATTCTCTTCCGGAAATTATCAAACAGTAACTTGCGACGCGCAGACCCCGGCCAGGAATAAAGCTACAAGATATTCCGCCGCAACACAGGCTTATGTAGAATTAAGGAAACAGATCCGCAAGGAGAGGACAGAACGGGAGAAGGCCCTGGAAGAATTGGGCAACCGGTTAGCTGCATCCTCCGGACTCTATACAACTATAGAAACAGTGGAGCCTGGAGGCAATATCTTTTACCTGCATGACAGGCCAAATCTGAAGGATTCCAGCATTGTGTGGAAGATGAACGCAGAAGCCTGGGGCGTATCCACAGACGGAGGGAAGAACTGGAATGGTGGGATGACGGTTGATGGTGACGCGATTGTAAGGATATTGACCGCTATAGGAGTGAATGCCTCATGGATTGATACAGGTCGCATATCGGTGAAGGATAATGATGGAAATGTAATATTCCTGGTTGATATGGACACAAGGGAGATTGTAATCTCAGGTGATTGCGTCCGTATCGGTGGCAAGTCAGTTGCAAAGGCAATCGAGGAAGCGAATACCACAGCAAACAAAGCTCTGCAGGAAGCAGAGAAAATGAGGGCTTTAAATATCCAACTTGAAAACGATGCTCATGTAATTCCCACGGACTCCGACGGTGATAACGGGAAGTATACAGGGTGCGACACTACGGTATATGTGTTATGGGGGCAGACGGATATATCTGCCGATGTACCTATCATTGTGTCAAAAAGTGCTGGTGTTGTTGGTACATGGAGCGCTGATACCAGAAAGTATACCGTAACAAACATGACAACCGATGCCGGATATGTCGATTTTAAGGTTAGATACATGGAAATCACCGCAACCAAACGCTTCAGTATCTCCAAGAATAAGCAAGGAGAGCGAGGGGAGCAAGGCATCCAGGGAATCCCGGGTAGAGATGGAGGGGACGGTGCCGACGGGAGAACAAGTTATTTTCATGTGATGTATGCCCCTGTTGATAATCCTACAGCATCCCAGATGACAAAGGAACCGGATGCCTATATCGGAACCTACGTTGATTTTTCAGAAACAGATTCCAGGGATCCGCTGGTATATGACTGGGTGAAGATAGAAGGCGTCGATGGAAAAGACGGGACAAACGGTATTCCAGGTAAAAATGGTATAGACGGAAAGACTTCCTATCTCCATATAAAGTATTCAGATGACGGAAGTACATTTACCGGCAATGGCGGGGAAGACCCTGGGAAGTGGATGGGACAGTATGTGGACTTCACCCAGGCAGACAGCACGGTATTTTCTGATTACACTTGGACAAAAGTTCAGGGGCCGCAGGGAATACAAGGACCTAAAGGGGCAGACGGAAAACAGTATTATACCTGGCTGAAGTATGCAGACACTCCTACAAGCGGCATGAGTGATACGCCCACAGGTAAAGCTTACATTGGTCTGGCTTATAACAAGGAGACTGCAACAGAGAGTAATAATTATTCCGATTACACATGGTCCCTTGTCAAAGGTGAGAAGGGAGACACAGGTATATCTGGCCCTAAGGGGGCAGATGGGAAAACATATTACACATGGCTGAAATATGCTGATAACAGTTCAGGCAGCGGTATGAGTGACAGCCCGGAAGGAAAAGCATATATTGGGCTTGCATACAACAAAGATACAGAGGCAGAAAGTAATAATCCGGCAGATTATGTGTGGTCTCTGATAAAAGGCGATAAGGGAGATAAAGGAGATCAGGGGATTCAGGGTCCGATTGGTCCCTCCGGTAAATCGTCTTATTTTTTTGTCCGGTATTCACAGCATTCTGACGGTAATCCAATGGTCACAAACCCGGATGGCGCGGTTTATATGGGCGTGGCAGTCACAGATACAATCACAGCGCCTACATCGTTCAAAAGTTATACCTGGGCTAAAATACTGGGAGATGATGGCGCACCCGGAGCACAGGGAGAGAAAGGTACACCCGGAGCAAAAGGAGAGGATGGTCTGACACCGTACCTGCATATCAAATACTCCAACGACGGGAAAACATTTACAGCGAACATTGGAGAGACACCAGGAGCCTGGATGGGTACCTATGTGGATTTTACAGAGACCGATTCTTCTATATTTTCCACGTATGCCTGGAAAAAGATTGAAGGTGACAAAGGCGAACCTGGTATTGCCGGGAGAACATATTTTATTGATGCGTCAACTGTGATCATTAAAAAAGGTCAGAATGGACATATGTCACCTACTTCTGCCACTTTCAGTGCATATTACCGGGACGGCGATAGCTCAGAGAGAACTCCGTATTATGGTAGATTCATAATTTCCGAAAGCATAGATGGCGATATCTGGGAAGCCAAATATACATCTGAAATAGATGAAATCAGCAAGGAATATGTGCCTACAGAGACCGCTACTGCAGTGAAGTGTGTTTTATATGCCCCCGGCGGTACACAGACTGAAATAGACCAGCAAACAGTGTCTATAGTGGTTGATGTATCAAATCTTACACAGGAGATAATCTTTGATACTCTGACAAATAATGGAGAGAATCAAGGGGTATACCTGAAGGATGGAAAGATTTATATAAACATGACCTATGCAAAAGGTGGAACACTGGTACTTGGAGGGCTGAATGACACTAACGGGCTCTTACAGGTAAGAGATGAATCGGATCAGGAAATAGGACACTGGGGAAGTGATGGAGTTGTAATTGAAAAAGGCTCTTTTACTACAAAAACCGATACATCTACAGCCAGTGTTAAAGGCGGAAAGATGCGGGTGTCATTTCAGGATGTAGAAATTGGAAATATAGGCGCGAACAGGTTTATAAATGGGGATCAATACTCCGGCCTTGTGTTTGATCTGGAGGCTGAAGGGTCATATGTGGGGTGGGCAGCCAAAAACAAAAGCACTGATACCTCTTACGCCATAAAATTTATGTATATGCATAAAAATTATTCGGGTTATACAGCGGGTAATTTGTATTTAGGGGCAAAACTTAATACAAAAGGGAACGATGTTTTATTAAATACAGGAGGAATCCTAAAATCCTGGACCGATGCGTCAGGATTTAAAACAGATGAGTTTTCGATTGTACCTTCCAGTAGTAATACATCATATTTCACGGCAAGGCCATCAGAGATTGACTGTTATGCCGATTTAGATATGAACAGACATAGCATTTATAACCAATCTGATGCGAGACTGAAAGATAATATCACAGATGCGGCAAGTGCATTAAATGCAATTAACAGTATTAAGATTAAATCTTTTGACTGGCTGGCCGACAATCGGCACGTAAATGCCGGTATCATAGCTCAACAGCTCCAGCAAGTTTTACCAGAACTGGTCCGCGAGGATGAGCAGGGTCTGCTTAGTGTAAACTATATCGGACTCATCCCGTATTTAGTTAAAGCAATACAGGAGTTGCGTTCCGCAGTCGTTCCGGACAAACGCATGAGTTTAAGGAGTATGGACATGGTAGAAGATATTCGATCCCTTTATAATTTTACCGAGGAGGAGAGAAATGAGGCCGTAAAAAGGGCGGAGCCGCCAACGTTTGAGGACGTGAAACCAGAAAACATAATTATAGAGGAGAATATTTGATGGGAGAGAAAGAACTGAAAAAGACGCCAGTAGTCGTGCCTGTAGGAATGATGATGGATGTCATCCAGAATGAAATCCTTAACCACGCTATTGCTCTTATGAAGAATAATAATGTCCCAATGGAATTGCTGCCTTATATATTAGACAGTGTCGAGAATAAGTTACTGAAAAACAACAACAAGGACTATGCGATTAAATACATGGAAGCAAATGGATTGTTGGGAAATGAGGTGGTGAAAGACGGAACCAATAATAACATTTCGTGTGGAGAACCAGAAGATAAGCAGAACGGATAAATTTACGGTAGTAGCAAACAGCTATGATTATCTCCGGGCGCACTTTACATTTGTGACAGAAGAGTGGCGAGGGATAAAGACAGCTATTTTTAGGCGCGGCACCACTAAAACTGGCAATCCTTGACAATGACGAATGCTATGTACCCTGGGAGTTTTTAAATGGAAAAGGCATTGGTTACGTGTCAGTGTTCTGCGGGGCGTTGGTGACCGCAAATGAGGCACCAATGGAGATTAATATATCCGGATATGGTGATGGTAATGAAATGCAGGTACCAACTCCAGGCGTATATGAACAAGTCATAACGAAGCTTGACAGTAAGGCCGATGGTGTGGCTATAACGGGAAATAAAATCCGTCTGTTTTCCGAAAACAAAATCATTTACGAAAGTGAATTTGATATAAACGGCGGTAGTTTTGAAGAATGGAAGGGGGCACAGTAAAATGGCAATCACAATGCGAATCGGTCTTGAAAAAGACTTTATCCCTGAAAGAATGAGTGTCGGTGAGCTGGCTATCTCAACGGATACAGGTTTGATGCGGTACTGTCATGGACCAAATAAAATCAAACTGATAGCAACAGATGAAGACATTGCTGAAATGAGGAAGATGGTAAGTGACTTTGACTTGACGGTTCAGCAGGCGCTTGCGGATATCGGAAATCTGGGGCAATCACAGACCAACAGAGTAAACAGTGCAGGCAATACCCAGACCCAGCGTGTAAACACCACCGGAGACACCCAGGTATCCCGCATCCAGGCGGAGGGTACAACACAGGTAAAAAATGTCCAGACAGCCGCGGCAGAGTCAATCAAAAACATAGAGACGATTGGGAGAGCCCAGATTGACGCGATCAAAGAGGCAGGTGGCGGCATTGAGCAGGCTCTTTCCAATTATTTTGCCCTCCGCAGAAATGGGCTGGTATTTACCACAAAAATCTATAAATACGCAACATCAACCAGTCCGGTGGGCGTAAAAATGAACGCCAATGAAAACATGGTCTGTGAGCCATCTGTGGGACGTGCTAAAGGCCGGGATGACTATGAACAGTACGGCCTGTTCCACCATTTCACCTGCAATTTTTCCGTGGACGAAAATGGATTCAATCATGTGGACACCCTGGAGGGGCAGACTGGATTTACAAAGTATGGCAAGGTACAAGTGGGCGAGGTAACCATGAGCGCATGGTTTGGTATTGAGGACACGGCGGAGGCAGTTCTCTATCATTATTCTGACAGCCAGACGGAACTAACGCCGCACCCTATGAAAGAGTCCATTAACCCGGATGGAACGCTCAGCCCATTCATGATCCACGCGAAGTATGTAGCAGGAGACATTGAGGGCGCACCATACTCATCAAAGGGACTGGCTCCGGCTAACGGGTGCCAGGCTGAGGAAGCAAAGAACCCGGTCAGCTACACCGGCATGATCGTCTACATGCACAAGCTGGGCGGACATTACTGCGGTACAACGAGCTGGGATTTATTCTATAGGCAGCTGATGATGATTATTAAATACGGCACCACACACAGCCAGAGTATCATGGCCGGATGTACAAGCTACTCCGCGCAGTACATGAACCTGGTGACGGAAACCGGCGTGACCAGAGTGATCCTCACAAAGTCACAGGCGGCATCCTATGTGGTCGGATCATATGTTTCCATTGGAGAAATGGGCGAAGCCACAAACAATGATAGATATTACGCATATATGCACAACCTGGCATACTGTGTAAAAGTGCTGAAAATTGAGGACGTGGATGATGCAAATGCGGCGGTTTATGTAGATGCTCCGGAGGCTTTTGATACGACACTGACAACCTGTATCTCTACCATGCCCTGGCGTTCCGGATCCACAGATGAGGTGGCCGGATCGGATGGCTCCCTGGGCAACAATACCAATGGGAAATACGCCTTTAAAATTCAGGGTATTGAGACCGGCGTGGGAGCTTATGAGGTGCTGGGCAATGTGGTAATGGATATTGTGGCAGGAGCAGACGGGAACCCGGCCAGAGATGTCTATGTGTGCGAGGATGCCAGCACGCTGTCCAGCAACATTGCAACAATCCGGACAAATTACCGGAAAGCAGCGGCGCAGGTGGCATATACAGCGGCAAGCTGGAAGTATATCTCCGAGGAGACAACGGACATGGACCTGTGCGTCATGATACCTACTGGGGTTGCCGCAGGCTCAACAACGGGATTTGCAGACGGACTCTACACGGATACAATAACATCTGGACAGAGAGAGTGGCTGGGGCCGGGGGGGTTGTCCCCCGGGGGGGGTATGCCATTGT
>OCAS01000402.1_pt1 | contig 37441 bp, 27 predicted proteins | sample 1550751 | NCBI WGS metagenome assembly OCAS01 (sample SAMEA2580301, study PRJEB22360) | human gut metagenome | biome: human gut; feature: human-associated habitat; material: faeces | place: Denmark | collected 2008/2010
ATATAAGTGCAATGTGTCCGGCTATGTGGCGACTGACGTTTTCGGGAGGCGGACGGTCAGTCCGACTATCCGCAAACGGCTGTCAGCCACATCGTCCGAACACAGCACTTCTATTTTGCGCAGCGGGCTACCGCCCCGGCCTGCTTCGGACCTTTCGTAATTATTCTTAAATTTTTAGAGATATGACTTGAGTGCTTCTACTTTGTCAAGCTTCTCCCATGGCAGTTCTACGTCGGTGCGTCCGAAGTGGCCGTATGCTGCGGTCTGCTTGTAGATCGGACGGCGCAGGTCAAGCATCTTGATGATGCCAGCCGGTCTTAAGTCGAAGTTTTCACGGATCATCTCAACCAGCTTCTCGTTGGAAAGCTTTCCGGTTCCGAAGGTGTCTACCATGATGGAAGTCGGATGTGCTACGCCGATTGCGTAGGAAAGCTGAATCTCACACTTGTCAGCCAGTCCTGCTGCAACGATATTCTTTGCAACGTAACGTGCTGCGTAAGCTGCGGAACGGTCAACCTTGGTGCAGTCCTTACCGGAGAATGCTCCGCCGCCGTGACGAGCGTAACCGCCGTAGGTGTCTACGATAATCTTACGTCCGGTCAGGCCGCTGTCACCGTGCGGTCCGCCGATTACGAAACGTCCGGTCGGATTGATGAAGAACTTGGTCTCTGCGTCAACCATCTCTGCCGGAAGGATCTCATCGAATACATACTTCTTGATGTCTGCGTGAATCTGCTCCTGGGTTACTTCCTCATCGTGCTGGGTAGAAAGAACGACTGCATCCAGACGCTTCGGCTTGCCGTTCTCATCATACTCTACGGTAACCTGAGTCTTTCCATCCGGACGAAGATAACGAAGTGTGCCATCCTTACGGACCCTGGTGAGCTGACGTGCCAGCTTGTGTGCCAGCGCAATCGGGTACGGCATGTACTCCTCGGTTTCATTGGTTGCGAAACCGAACATCATACCCTGGTCACCTGCGCCGATAGCGTCCAGTGCGTCATCGTCCATAGTGTTCTCTTTTTTCTCCAGCGCTGTATCTACGCCAAGGGCAATATCCTTGGACTGCTCGTCCAGAGCTACGATTACGCCGCAGGTATCGCAGTCAAAACCATATTTCGCGCGGTCATAGCCAATCTCACGTACGGTCTCGCGCACGATTTTCTGAATATCTACATAGGCATTGGTGGTGATCTCACCCATAACCATAACCAGGCCGGTGGTGGTGCAGGTCTCGCATGCAACGCGGCTCATCGGGTCTTTTTCCATCAGCGCATCCAGGATCGCGTCAGAAATTGCGTCGCACATCTTATCCGGATGTCCCTCAGTAACGGACTCGGAAGTAAACAGTAACTTTTCCATGAAAATCCTCCTTAGAATAATAGTAAAATGAAACATAAAGAAAAGTCCGTAGCAACGCCGCGGACTTGATTTCTGATTCAATCAAATCCTCTTATTGCTCGATTTCTCGCTCAGGTTGGCACCTTCCGCACGCTCCTGCCAATGGCATTTCGTGAGGGGTTGCCGTGACTTCACAGATCCTTTGTATCTCCATCACTCTGAATAAGGGATTACGCACTTTTCAGTTGTTGGTTACAGCAGTCATCGCGTGACTGCGTGTCATATCTTAACAGATTCAGTATGCACTGTCAAGGACTTTTGTGGGATCCTTACACAAATATCGCGTAAATGAGAAAAGATCGACTGAAAAAGCCAAAAAGGAGCCCGCCTGAGCGGACTCCCTGAATTTTTATTCCGTATCCTGGATTAACGGGTCTTGCCCTTTACCCATATGCCGGATTCGTTTACATAGTAGCCATCTGGTGTCCAGGTATTGGTCACCATGTTGCCGTTGGTCAAATCGCAGTAGTAGTAGTTGCCGTCTCCTGCCTGAACCCAGCCGGTGCGCATATAGCCTACGCTGTCAAAGCAGTACCACTGGTTGTTGATCTGCAGCCAGCCGTTAGTCGGATAACTGCCGTCCGCATAACGATACCACCAGCCTACGCTGTCTTTGATCCAGGATGCCTGCTGGCTGTTACCAGGAGCATTGGTGGTACTTCCAGAGGAATTGGTGGTGCTGTTGTAGTTGCCTGCCTTGATGTTTGCAAGCATTTCATCATCTACATAGATGTAATCAGACTCGTACCAGTCACCCTTCTTGCTGTTGCTGTTTACGGCACGTACCTTAAAGTAATACTCACCCTCTCTGGTGATGCTGGATGCGAAGTTGTAATACTCGTTGCTGGTGCTCACTGCGCTTCCTACCGAGCTGCTGCCGCGGTATAAGCGAACCTGATAGCTCACTGCGCCTGAGGTGGTTTCCCAGGTTGCGATCGGTGAATTCTCATTCTGCCAGGTTACATCATCAATCTCCATGGTGCCTTCCAGATCATCTAACTTCACAGTAATGATCAGGGTGGAGCTGGAATCTTCTCTTCTGGAGGAAACGTAGGTTGCCTTGTCACCCTTTAAGGTTACCTTTGCCTTGCTCATGGAGGTGAAATAATAATCACCATCTGCTTCCAGAGTAATCTCGACTCTCGGAACATCTCCGTCTACCCACTCGCCATCATCATTCACGATGTCCACGTCAGTAACATCATAGTTGCTTCCGTTCGCGCTTGCGGTTACGCTTCCACCGCTGTCACCTACTGAGATATCAGAATCAATGGTGATGCTCACGCTTGTAATCTTGCTGCGGCTCTCTGCTGCCAGGGCAGTTCCCGTTGCCAGTGCTGCCAGCAATGCGGCGCCGATCATGCCGGCCAGTCCTTTTTTCCATAACTTCATACTTGTTCCTCCTTTTACTGTTCTTCTCATTGTGGTCCGTACAGCGCACGAACTGTAATCCTTTTTGATTAATTACAGGATATCGGAAAAACGTGTACAGTTTGTGTCCAGAACATGACGAATTTCCTACAGAATTTAACGATTTGTTTACAATTCTTATCAATATTCTGAATTTTATTGTGTCTGTTTTAAGAAACGGCTCAACCGGTCTTTAAGCGGAACTTCTGCGCTTCTTTTTCGGAATCCACCATCTCAATGGCTGCGCCAAGTGACTGGAGTTTTTCCTCGAATTTCTCATATCCACGCTGGATATAGCCGATTTCATCTACTACCGTGTAGCCTTGCGCGGATAAACCGGCAAGCACCAGAGCCGCGCCCGCACGCAGATCCGGAGACTCGACACGGGCTCCGGTAAAGCCCTTCACGCCGTCAATCACGGCCACGTTGCCCTCTACCTTAATGCTGCCGCCCATGCGGGCCAGCTCGTCCACGTATTTAAAACGGTTTTCAAAAATACTCTCGGTGATCATGCTGGTGCCCTCTGCCAGAGCCAGAGTCACGGCCATCTGCGGCTGCATATCGGTCGGGAAGCCCGGATACGGCAGTGTCTTAATATTCGTGGAACACTGCTTCGGTCTGCCTACCACACGCACCTCGTCATCTCCCTCAATAACCTCACAGCCAATCTCGATCAGCTTTGCGGAGATGGCCTCCAGATGTTTGGGAATCACATTCTTTACGGTAATATCCCCCCGGGTCACAGCTGCGGCACACATGAACGTGCCTGCCTCAATCTGATCCGGAATGATGGAGTAGTCGGTTCCGTGCAGGGTTCTTACACCACGGATGCGGATGACATCGGTACCGGCTCCCTTGATATTGGCTCCCATGCTGTTTAAGAAGTTTGCCACATCGACCACATGCGGTTCCTTGGCCGCGTTCTCAATGATGGTCATGCCCTCTGCCATGGCCGCTGCCATCATGATGTTGATGGTTGCGCCGACAGAAACCATATCCAGATAAATGTGCGCGCCCACCAGGTCAATGGCATGGGCATGGACAGCTCCGCACTCAATCTCAATCTTGGCTCCCAGAGCGCGGAAGCCTTTCAGATGCTGGTCAATCGGTCTGCTGCCAATATCGCAGCCGCCCGGAAGCGGTACCTGCGCACTCTTATATTTGCCAAGCAGCGCGCCAATAAAATAATAGGAAGCACGAATGCGGCGGATGTATTCATCATCTACTGCGACCTCGCGAATGGTAGAACCGTTAATCTTTACGGTATGACGGTCCACGCGGTCCACCCGTGCGCCAATTTCCTGGATTGCCTCCAGAAGGACGTTGATATCACGCACGTCTGGAAGATTTTCAATGATCACATCGTCATCTGTCATAATGGAAGCGGCCAGAATGCCGAGCGCGGCGTTCTTTGCTCCACTGATCACAACATCTCCAACCAGCGGACTGCCGCCTTTCATAATATACTGATTCATTACACACCTCTATATCAAAAGTAAACCTTTACGATTCTATTAAATCTTTATGATTATACCACAGATTCTGATTTTGTAAAGGGAAACTACGGCAGGCTCACTGCGCAGATAAAGTCATTTCCCCGCGCACGGAAAAACTCTGTGCTGTCATTTAAACCGGCCTTGTAAAGTTCCCCCGTCTGCGGATCAAACACCGTAACATTATACTGATCAAAGCCGCAGAGAATCAGGTACTGTCCCTCCCCGGTGTATGCAGCCACCGGAATGCCCTGATCGATAAAGTACAGCATCTGAGCCAGGCTGCTGCCCCGCGCGTTGAGAACCACCAGTCCCTCGTTCGGATACACCGTGCTCTCCGCAAAGGTTTCCAGATGACGCGCCAGTGGAGCAAACGCAGACTGCGGATCCCGGATATTGCGGATGTTTCCACGCTTCACACGATTCCAGAGCATGTTGCGGTCCTTATCTGTCACAAAACCCATCTGGTCGTAGGCGAGCTGCAATGCCTCCGAGAAGTCGGTCGTCACCTTCAGCAAATGTCCGCTTCCATAGGCATAAAATTCCATATCAGAAAGCTGATAATTGGATTTCAGCTCCAGGCGGTCCGACTGTTCATAGCTCACCCGCTTCGGAGCAAAGATTCGAATGCTCCGTCCATTTTTAATTTCTTCCTCCAGCTGGACAAAATATACTCGCTCCTTTTCCGGTGAAGCAAACCAGCCAATGCCGTCCAGTTTGCCATTTCCAAGATCCGCATTACAGACGATGGTATCCTCCGGACTGTCCGCATAATGGTTTGGACCGGTTTTCATGACACGCTTTAAATGAATCCGGCTCTCATCCACCGTAACCTCGGAAATGTAGTAGCCATTTTTCTCATAGCTGGTTTCCTCCTGCATCTGGTCATTGATGATGCGGATACTATACATAGGAAGATTTTCGGTCCGTCCATTGACCAGCCAGATGTCATCTGCCCGCGCCATACCGTATACCAGATCACGGCCTACAAAACCGAGTGTACGGACATATTCCCCGTCTCCGGCCCGGATTTCCCGGTTTTCACCGGTCTCCAGGTCCATCAGATGCAGCACTCCGGACTCATAGATGGTGCCTTCCTGCCATGCGATACGCTTTTTATCACTGCTGACCGCAAAGGTTCCTTCCGCCAGAGAGTCTGCCACCACCATATTCTCACGGCTGTTCATGTCAATGCCATAAATTGCGTGATCTACATACAGATACAGCATTCCTCCTGCAGTCTGGCAGGTCAGGCGGTCAAGGTCCGCCTCCAGCTGCTCATAGGAATCGGAATACGGAATGAAATAGCGCTCCTCCAGCGCATTTTCAGATGCCGTATAGTGATATCCGGCAATTCCATTCTCTCCCTCGTGATTTCCACGGTTCATATAGCCATATACAAGAAAATCCATATCCCCGTCATCTTCTACAGAAAGAATTCTGGTATCATGGTGGTCATAATTGCTGCGCACATCCGCGCTGTCATCATCCCGGAAGGAAAAGACTTTTACGGCGCGCCGGTCCGCCGGGTCATAGCTCCATAAGTCCCGGTTCACCCGGTATGCAAGAACCTTTCCACCCGCGCTCTTTACCAGCTCCACACGGTCATCTCCGGTAATGCCTAACAGGATTCTCTTTCCGGAATATTCACTGCGGTCCCCGGAGAAGATCTGGTTCACGGTACGGTCATACTGCATCATATAAATGCGCAGTTCATTCCATTTCATGGTAAAGTCTTCCTCTACCTCATAGATTTCCGTGCCGCCCTCTCCCTGGCGCTTTGCCTGATAGGAAAGTTGGATGCCACACATGACACCGTCCAGCTCCTTTAAGTGGATTTCCACATTTGCCTCTGGCTGCATGTCAAGTTTTCCCCAGGTCAGTTGGGAAAAGCTGGAATGAATGGAGGTATGTCCAAAGGTGCTGTTATCCTCAGACGGGCTGGTCTCCAGATATGTGGTCAGGCTTCTTGCCTGCTCATAGTCAAAGGTCTTCATGGAAAAATCCGCCGCCAGGTCCACCATGGCACGGGCGTTGTCTGCGGCATCCGTCCACAGAATGCGGGTGTAATAATAGACCGGTCCGAAATTTTCAGTATCCAGCTGGATTTTCAGCTGATATTCCCGCTCTTTTGTCAGCAGGTTCTGGATTGGGAGTACGGCAAGGATTCCATCGTCCGTCTGCCACCAGTCTGAAACCTCAGTCCGTTCCACCAGCCGTTCCCGGTCCATGCTGCGCACTTCATAGCTGATCCCGGTAACCGTTCCTTCTGTAATACGCACGGTAAGTGCCCGGTCCTCCGGCAGGATGGTCAGCGTTTCCCCTGCCGCTGTCGTATTCATCTCCTGACGATATCCGTAGAGCCGGTTCATATCCCGGTCCAGCATCTGTACCGTAACGCTGGGAAGAGAAGCTGCTTCCATGTCCATATATACGGCCTGGTCCTGGCCGCTGTTCCACCGGTTATTCGCGAAAAAAAAGACGCCCAGCGCCGCCGCGAATACCCCGGATAAAATTGCAATTCGTTTTACAATGTGATTCATATCCTGATTCTTTCCTTATTTTTTATTTATCATAAATATTCTACCCTGTTTTCTTCTTCCCTACAAGGAAATGTTTTCTTAAATTTCGCTTGCTATCCTTCTTCGTATCCCTTATAATAAAATTACACTTCCAATCAATTCATAATAAAAATCTGTAATTCATAACATTCTATTTTTTCCATTTTTATTATGTCCCCAATTTTTATAACACAGTTTATTCCGGCGCATTTTATATTTCAGCGGAGGTATTTTATGGTATACGAAACTTTTCTTGAAACAGTGACAAACAAACTGCAGGAGGCATTGGGTGATTCTTATCAGTTTACGCTTCGGCCTCTCCCCAAAAACAACGGTGTCACCCTGGACGGACTGACGATTCAGAGCCCGGGCTGCTCTGTTGCCCCTACGATTTATCTGAACCCCTACTACGAACAGTACCGGCACGGAACCGATATTTCTGAGATCGTGCACGATATTTTGCGGCTCTATCGCGCAACCCCGTCTCCATCTGCCCTGAGAGCCGACTCTCTGGAACATTTTTCCGATCTGCGTTCCCGCATCATGTTCCGGATGATCCACACTGCCTCCAATCAAGTACTCTTAAAAGATGTGCCCCATCTTCCCTACCTCGACCTCTCCATCGTCTTTTTCATTTCCCTGGAACGCAATGAATCCGGCCAGATGACCGCCCTTATCCATCATGAACATATCCGGCGCTGGAATGTGACCGTACAGGACTTATGGGAAGCCGCCAGCCACAACACTCCGCTGGAATACCCCGCACAGATTCAGAGTATGACAGATCTGCTTCAGGAGATTGCCCGGAAAAACATGGGAGAACACTATGACCCGGAGCTCATCGATGAACTGCTGGACTCAGATGAAGCGTCTCCGCTTTACGTGCTCAGTAACAGCAACGGTCTGTATGGTGCCAGCTGCATGATCTACCAGAACGTACTGAAGGACTTCGCAGACCGCATTCAGGCAGATCTCATTCTTCTGCCCTCCAGCGTCCACGAAGTCCTTCTGACTCCGAATCTTCCGGAAACCTCTTATGAAGCACTCAGTTCCATGGTCACTTCCATCAACCGTCAGGAGGTATCCCCGGAGGAACAGCTTTCCAACCAGGTCTACCTTTTTTCCCGCAAAGAAGGGAAGTTAAAAATCGTATCCACCGCACCGGAACTGGTGGGCGCGTCGGCACTTTCCTAAAAAATTCTGCTTCCAATCTGATAGATCAGTACTGCAAAACACCAGGCAAGAGCAATCTGAAACAGAACCATTTGCATCGTGAATTTTAATGACTTTGTTTCGCGCCGGATGGTTCCCACTGCAGCCACGCACGGAGAATACAAAAGACAGAATACTAACAGCGCATAGGCATTTGCCATGCCAAACCCTGCAATCCCCAGAACCCTGGAAAGCTCTGCCATGCCCGCCGCAGAGTTGATGTTGCTGATGCCGTAAAGCACGGAAAAGCTGGATACCACCACCTCTTTTGCGGACAAACCGGAAATCAAAGCCACCGCGATCTGCCAGGTACCAAGACCTGCCGGTCTTAATACCGGAACCAGAATACGTCCGATGGCTGCCGCAAAGCTCTGGGTCACGTCTGTCTCATAACCATGAACACCAAAGTTTAAGACAAACCAGAGTACAATGGATGCCACAAAAATAGTGGTGCCGGCCTTAGTCAGATAATCCTTCACCTTGTCCCACACATAGATGGTCACGGTTCTGGCATTCGGTGTCTTGTATTCCGGAAGCTCGATCAGCAGCGTGTCCTCGTCCTTATTCTTTTCTCGTTTATGCAGGATAAACGCAATGGTAATCGCCACAATGAGTCCGATCACATACAGGGAATAAGCCGCCAGCATAGCATGCTCTTTAAAAAACATCTCCGAAAAAAGTACATAAATCGGAAGTCTTGCAGAGCAGGACATGAACGGTGTAATGAGAATGGTGCGGCGGCGGTCCCGCTCGGTTGCCAGCGCACGGGATGCCATGACCGCCGGAACCGTACAGCCAAAGCCCAGAAGCATCGGCAGAAAAGCCTTTCCGGAGAGCCCCACACGGCCCATGATCTCATTCATAACATAGGCAACTCTGGCCATGTATCCGCTGTCTTCCAGGAACGCCAGAGCCAGAAACAGGATAAAGATGTTCGGCAGGAAGGTTAAAATGCCGCCTACACCTGCTACGATTCCGTCTACTACCAGGGAAATCAGCCAGTCAGATGCCTGCACATGCTGCATAGCCGCAAGCACCGCTCCGGAAAGCCATTCCAGGCCGGTTTCAAAGTATCCCTTCAGGAAATCTCCCACCGTGAAGGTCAGGAAGAACACCAGCGCCATAATGCCCAGAAAGATCGGTACACCAAACACCGGATGCGTCAGCCAGGAATCGATGCGGTCTGTGGATGCCGACTTTTCCTCGCGTCCCATCATGCATTCTTCCATAACTTCTTCTATATAATTGTATTTCTCATTGATGATGTCTTTTTCATAATTTTTTTCCGCAATATGACTGATATCCACCGGATGATCCTTCATGACTTCCGGGTCCTGCTCCAGAAGCTTAACCGCATGCCAGCGCATATTTTCCATTTCGCCGTATTTTGCCCTCAGGATCACCTCGATCTGGCGGATCTTCTCTTCCAGCGCATCATCATAACGCACCACAACGCCCTGCGGTCCTTCCTCATAGTGATGGACCACCGCGTGCATCAGCACATCCAGACCGGTGCGCTTTCTCGCGGAAACCGGTACCACCGGGATTCCGCCCAGCATCTCCGGCAAACGGTGCAGATCAATCTCCATTCCCCGCTCTTCTACAATATCCATCATATTCAGTGCCAGGATGACCGGTTTTTTCAGTTCCAGCAGCTGCAGAGTCAGATAAAGATTCCGTTCCAGGGAAGATGCATCAACTACGTTAATGATCACATCCACCTCGCCGTCCTCAATGCAGCGCCTTGTCACGATTTCCTCAATGGTATAGGAGGTCAGGCTGTAAATACCCGGAAGGTCAATGACCTTGATGGATCTCCCTTTATAACTGGTGCGGCCCTCTACACGCTCGACTGTCACACCCGGCCAGTTTGCAACCTTTAAGTTTGCGCCGGTAAAGGCGTTAAACAGGGTTGTTTTTCCACAGTTCGGGTTGCCCACAAAGCCGACTCGGATTTCCCGCTGGCTCTGTCCGGTTTGCTTCTTTTCCGGCTTCATACCGCCCGCCTGTTCCTGTGCCTGCTCCATCTGCATGTTTTTCTCAGCCATGGTTCTGCACCTCCATCTCCGAAATCTCAATGCCGTCACTGATTCGTTTGCCCACAGCCAGCCTGGTTCCGCGCACCTTAAAAATCACGGAGCCGCTTCCTTTCTTATTTAAAAGAGTCACAGGAGTCATGTTATTAACCCCCAGTGCCTCCAGACGTCTGGTAATCGTCTCATTCACTGCCACACTTTCCACCCGGTATGTGCGGCCGATGATGCCTTCATTTAGCTTCATAGATATTCTCCTTCTAGTTAGCAGTTCATAACTCGTGTAAAAAAAATATACCCTTATTGAGAATATTTGTCAATAATGGTATATTTTTATCGAACTATCTGTTTTTTCAGGATTCCAGATCCAGTAATGCTTTTTTTACCTCCAGCATCCGGTCACGCAGCACGGCCGCTTCCTCGAAGTTTAACTCGGCTGCCGCCTGGTGCATCTTCCTCTGGATTTCCTTCACCAGCTTGTTCAGTTCTTTTTCGCTCATGGATTCCAGATCCTTTTCGTCCGCGGACGGCGCTTTCTCTGCCGCCTTGGAAATCGCGATCAGGTCACGCACTGCCTTTTTGATGGTGGTCGGCGTAATGCCATGTTCCTCGTTGTAGGCCCGCTGAATCTGACGGCGGCGGTTCGTCTCATCAATAGCCACCCGCATAGAATCGGTAATGGTATCCGCGTACATGATGACATGGCCCTCAGAATTTCGGGCCGCACGGCCAATTGTCTGGATCAGGGAAGTCTCTGAACGCAGGAAGCCTTCTTTATCTGCATCCAGAATCGCCACCAGCGTGATCTCCGGGATATCCAGGCCTTCTCGCAGCAGGTTGATGCCTACCAGCACATCGAACACATCCAGGCGCATGTCGCGGATGATTTCCGCGCGCTCCAGCGTATCAATGTCGGAATGCAGGTACTTGACCCGGATACCGATTTCTTTCATGTAATCCGTCAGATCTTCTGCCATCCGCTTAGTCAGCGTTGTGATCAGTACCTTGTGATGGCCTGCCACTTCTTTGTTGACCGCACTCACAAGATCATCAATCTGGCCTTCCACCGGACGGACCGAAATCTCCGGATCCAGAAGACCGGTCGGGCGGATGATCTGCTCGGCACGCAGAAGCTCATGGTCTGCCTCATAAGGCCCCGGCGTTGCCGATACAAACATCATCTGGTCAATCTTGCTCTCAAACTCGGTAAAGTTTAACGGACGGTTGTCTAATGCGGACGGAAGCCGGAAGCCATAATCCACCAACGTAGTCTTGCGGGAGCGGTCACCCGCATACATGCCGCGTACCTGCGGCAGCGTGATATGGGACTCATCCACAATGATCAGAAAATCATCCGGGAAATAGTCGATCAGCGTCCACGGCGGCTCTCCGGGCTTTCCGAAGTTTAAGTGGCGGGAATAGTTCTCAATGCCGGAACAAAAGCCAGTCTCCCGCATCATCTCCACATCAAAGTTGGTACGCTCGGAAATACGCTGCGCCTCCAGCAGCTTATCTTCACTCTTAAAAAAAGTCACCCGCTCCTTTAGCTCTTCCAGAATATTTTCTGTGGCAAGCTGCATCTTCTCCTTCGGCACGACATAATGAGAAGCCGGAAAAATAGCAATGTGATTTAACTGCAGCTTTGCCTCGCCGGTCAGCGTGTCAATCTCCATTATGCGGTCAATCTCGTCTCCGAAAAACTCCACCCGGTAGGCCACACTGTCAGAATAGGCCGGAAAAATCTCCAGGACATCTCCCCGCACCCGGAAGGTACCGCGGTGAAAGTCCATGTCATTGCGGGCATACTGAATATCGATCAGCTTGTGAATCACCTCATCTCGGTCCTTCTCCATGCCCGGACGAAGAGAAATGACCATCTCCTGATAATCGATCGGAGAGCCCAGACCATAAATGCAGGAAACCGAAGCCACTATGATCACATCCTTCCGCTCGGAAAGAGCTGCCGTAGCGGAGTGGCGAAGCTTATCAATCTCGTCATTGATGGCGGAATCTTTCTCAATATAGGTGTCCGTGGATGGCACATAGGCCTCCGGTTGGTAATAATCATAATAGGAGACAAAATATTCTACGGCATTTTCCGGAAAAAATTCCTTCATCTCCCCGTAAAGCTGTGCCGCCAGCGTTTTGTTGTGGGCAATGATCAGAGTAGGCTTGTTCAGTGCCTGAATGACATTGGCCATGGTAAAGGTCTTACCGGAACCGGTAACTCCAAGCAGCGTCTCAAACTGATTGCCCTCCCGGAAGCCCTCCACAAGTTCGGCAATGGCCTGGGGCTGGTCACCGGTTGGGGCGTATTCAGATACTAGTTTAAAATGGTCCATAATGATTCCTCCGAAATCATAGCTACAGATAATAAATAGGACATTGACCGAAACGGCCTTCCTCAACCTACTATAGCACATGGGCAATAAAAAGTATAGCATTTGCGAACGCACGTTCTTCCTAATATTGTATATCTATTCTCAAAACACCATCTGTACCTCTTCATTTCTGTGACATTGTCTGGAAATACAAAACAATTTCCATTTTTCTTAATAATTTGATAAGGATTTTCATATTTTTTTATTTTTTAAACACAATTTGGTCACATTTTCCCTTTATAGTATGTGTTTGTTCGAGGGGAATCCCGGACAGAGGAGGAAAAAATTATGATGAAGAAAGTATTTAACAAATCCATGATCGCTGTTGCAGCTGCTGCTATGGTAGCTATGGGAATCACCGCTTGCGGCGGAACCAAAGAGGAGACCACTGCTGCAGAGACTACTGTAGCTGAGACCACTGTTGCAGAGACTACCGTTGAGGAGTCCACCGAGGCTGAGGAATCTTCCGAGGAAGCAAAAGAAGAGTCTGTTGAGTCCGAGGATGCATCTGAGGCTGAGGAGTCTTCCGAGGAGGCTGAGGAGTCCTCTGACGAGGCTGAGTCCACCGAGGAAGCAGCTGAGGAAACCACTGCTGCAAACTAATCTGCAGACAGCATCATCTTTCACATAAGAAAATACCGAATGAACACAAAAACCGGCAGACCAGTTTTCACAACTGATCTGCCGGTTTTTATATTAGTCTACCGCAAAACGTTTCAGTGCTTCTATGTAATGCATGGCAAATTTTCCCGGCACCACCTGTTTATGCGTGATATATCCGATTTCCATATAATCATCTGCCTCCAGCGGCACCGCTACAATGTCCCTGCCATTCAGGGTTTCATTGATCACACCACTGCAGATGGTGTAGCCATTTAAGCCGATCAGCAAGTTAAACAATGTTGCCCGGTCACAGACCCGGATGTCTTTCCGGCTCTCCAGCGTACTTAAAATCTCCTCGGAAAAATAGAACGCATTGTGATCTCCCTGCTCGTAGGAAAGCCTCGGATATGGCTCCAGATCCTGCAGAGTGATCTTTTCCCGCTTGGCCAGCGGATTTCCCGATCCGACAAACACATGAGGCTTTGCCAGAAACAGCCGTTCAAATTTCAGATTATGCTCCTTGAAGGTTTTTCGCAGAACGTTCTCGTTAAACTGGTTTAAATAGAGCACCCCAATCTCACTTTTCAGCTTTGCCACATCCTCAATGATCTCATAGGTCTGGGTCTCCCGGAGCCGGAAATCGTAAGTCTTACCTCCGTAAGTCTTGAGCAGTTCCACAAAGGCCTCCACCGCGAAGGAATAATGCTGGGTAGAGACACAGAACTGATGACGCACCGGAGCCGCGCCGGAATAACGTTCCTCCATCAGGCTTGTCTGGGTAATGACCTGTCTGGCATAGCCGAGAAATTCCTCACCCTCCGAAGTCAGGATAATTCCCTTGTTGGTTCTCTGGAAGATGGTAATGCCAAACTCATGCTCCAGTTCCCGGATAGCTGCCGTCAGACTGGGCTGGGAAATATACAGCTTTTCAGCTGCCCTGCTGATGCTCCCGGCCTTCGCGGTCTCTACGATGTATTTTAGCTGTGTCAGTGTCATAGGTGTGTCCTCAAATTTCATAAATTATGATTTTTCTTTTAATTCTACCACATTCCACTGAAAAATAAAATTTTGTTTTCTCCTCTGTACACTGCTGTGCCCTGCTCTGTCTTACAGAACACTGTTAATATCTGCAGCCATATCAACAACTGCCTGTCTAGATGCTTCTGCGAAGTGCTCTGCACCAAACTTTGCGTATTTCTCCTGACGATACGCTGCAATAATGCCGCGTGAAGAATTGACAATTGCTCCAAGTCCATCTTCATTGAAACAATTCTTTAAATCTTTTGCCGTACCGCCCTGTGCACCATAACCAGGTACCAGGAAGTAGGTTTTTGGCATGAGTTTTCTTAAAATAACGCTCATCTCCGGGTAGGTTGCTCCTACGACCGCTCCGACATTACTGTATGCGCCATCCATAGATATCCTGCCCCACTCGACCACCCTGTCAGCAATATGCTCATAAAGCGGTTTACCATCAATCAGCCTATCCTGAAACTCCCCACTGGAGGGGTTCGAGGTTTTTACCAACACAAAAATGCCTTTATCCTCTGCATTGCAAACATCAATAAAAGGTTTTACTCCGTCACTTCCCAGATACGGGTTCACAGTAATAAAATCTGTATTGAATATAGAACAACTATTGTTTCCAACTTTCACTCTGCCCAGATGAGCTGATGCGTATGCTGCTGAGGTAGAACCGATATCGCCGCGTTTTGCGTCAGCAATAACCACAAGGCCTTTCTCATGGCAATATTTCACAGTCCTGTCATATGCCTTCAATCCTTCAATGCCAAACTGCTCGTACATGGCAATCTGTGGCTTCACAGCCGGAATCAGGTCCCAGGTATGATCCACGATCTCCTTATTAAAATTCCAGATAGCATCTGCTGCTCCTTCTAACGTCTCACCAAACTCTCTGAAGGACTTCTTTAAAATATATTCCGGAATATAATTTAACATCGGATCCAGTCCAACACAGATCGGTGCCTTTGTTTTCTGAATCTTTTCAATTAATTTCTGAATCATGGTCTTCTCCTTAGCAGCACGTACAACGTACCACATTCTTTTATTTTTCTTTATCCCGTAAAACAAAATTCAGCAATACATTCAGTCCCACACCACAAAGTACAGCAATAAAAACCGGTGAGGTGCACAACATATTTAAAAATGGAGGAAGGCTGTCTGCCCACTCTTTATAAGTAGATGTACACTGATACGGAAGCATAACTGCCAGCGTCAGAGTAATTCCTGCTACCAGCGTATTTCTCAGGGTTCTCGGTGATGACACAATGGAGTCAATTCCAGAAAACATAATGGAAGCCGCAGAGATCAGGAACACTGCCCCAATAACCGGTTTCGGAATTCCGGCAAGAATATATGCCATTTTCGGGCAAAAGCCATACAACAGGAATAAAACACCTGCATATTGGGTTACCCGCCTGGATGCCACGCCGGTAGCTGCAACAATGCCAATATTCTGCGTGTAGGAAGTACACGGCAAGCCTCCAAAGAGGGCTGTAATCATGCAGCCTAGTCCGCTGGCCATGATTCCTTTATCAATATGTTTCACACGGTAAATCTCATCACAGGCTGCGCAGGTTGCCGCATAATCCCCGACAGATTCAAAAATAGCTCCCATATAGCCGCTGAATCCACCAATAATGGCCGCTGCCGTAAACGTGATTACTGCGTTTGGCTGTCCTGACAGCCCTGTAAATGGAAATAAACGTGGAATCTTTATCCACGGTGCGGCATAAACTGCATTCCAGTCAAAAATTCCCAGAAATGAAGAAACCACAACTCCGACGATAACAACCGTAATAAGGATAAAGCCCTGGGATACCATTCCTTTCGTTTTAAATTTCAGTATAAGCGCCAACAAAAACGAAATCAGCGCAAGAACCAGATATAATGGTTCCTGTCTGGAAAAAGTCCACTGAACCGCGATTCTCGCTGCGACAAACCCAATTGCTGTCACCACAGAACCAACTACTACCGGAGGAAGGAAAGCTCTTACCTTGCTTACTGTCTTTGTAATTCCGAGGATTGTCTGAATCAAACCTCCAATCAGCGAGGCTCCCCACACTGCTGGCAGACCGTAAACAGCCGCAATGTTTCCCATGGATGACATAAGTGCGGAAGAGGATCCCTGAACAATGGGAAGGCGGTTACCTACCGTTGTCTGTAAAAATGTGCAGATTCCCATACAGAAGAAACATGCGCAAAGCAACGTCGGAACAAAATCCGGCTGGTCAATTCCTGCTAAAGAGGCAAACCCTGCTGCCCACATAAACGGTGTAAAATCTACCAGAGTAATCTGCAATGCAAAAAGAACGGCCTTCCAGCATGGTTTTGGCACATCCTCAATTCCATATGCAATTTCAATATTTGATTCAGGCTGTTCTTCAAAAACCGGCTGTTCTGGATTATACATAAAATCTCTCCCTTCCCATTTTAAATCTTCCTGTTCTTTATTAAACCATAGATATTTCTGTTCCAGTCCGGCCTTCAATTCCTTCTTCCGCTTTTTCAAGAAGCGTAATCAAAGCCTTTCTTCCATGACCGGATTTTGCAAAGGCGACCGCTGCCTCTACTTTCGGAAGCATGGAGCCCGGAGCAAACTGCCCATCCTCTATATAAAATTCTGCTTCTCTTACACTCATATGTTCCAGCCATTTTTGCCTTGGTGTGCCGTAAAAAATCGCAACTTTTTCAACAGCTGTTAAAATAATCAGGTAATCTGCATTTAACTCTTCCGCAAGTTTTTCTGAAGCAAAGTCTTTATCGATAATGGCTTCTGTTCCAAAATATCCGTCTTCCTCTTTTACTACCGGAACGCCTCCGCCTCCGCAGGCAATCACAATCTGTCCGTCTTCTACCATTTTCCGGATCGATTCCAGTTCCAGAATCTGCTGCGGCTTTGGAGACGGAACAACTCTGCGGATGCCTCTTCCTGCATCCTCCGCAAACTCAAATCCTCTTTCTTTTCTCAGAACTTCTGCCTCTGCTTCGGTGACATACGCACCAATCGGCTTAGATGGATTTTTAAACGCATCATCATTTGGATTTACTTCCACCTGCGTAAGAATGGTTGTAATGGACTTTAAAATTCCACATTTCTCGAGTTCATTGCGCAGTGCCCTCTGCAGATCCAGTCCGATATAGCCCTGGCTCATTGCAGTGCACACAGACAGCGGACAAAGCTCATAATGCTCCGGATCCTGCTTATGCAAAGCAGTCATTGCCTTCTGGATCATTCCGACCTGTGGTCCATTTCCATGTGAAATTACAACCTGATGACCGGCCCGAACCAGTCCGGCTACGGCCTTTGCAGTTCCTTTTACTACCTCTGCCTGCTCGGAAATTGTCTTACCAAGTGCATTTCCTCCCAGAGCTATCACAATTCGTTTTCCCATAATTCTTCTCCATTCGTTTTTATAAAAATAGTAATCCTACGGATATAATCACCAGAAGTGCCAGCAGACAAATCACACAATATCCCATAACATCCCTGACTTTCAGTTTTGCGACTTCCAGTACCGGAATCAGCCAGAACGGCTGAAGCAGATTACAGCAGGAATTGCCCCAGGAAAGTGCCATTGCTGCCTTTCCTTCCGACACAGCCGGCATAAAGCTCTGGACTGCCTGCATTACAATCGGCCCCTGAACCGCCCACTGGGCTCCGCCGCTTGGTACAAACAGCTTTACGATCACCGCGCTCAGGCAAGTGAAGAGCGGAAAGGTCTGCACATTGGAAATATGTACAAAAAATCCGGCAATCACCTGTGCGATGGAAACACCGGTTGAACCGCCGTGATAGCTGATCAATCCGGCAATTCCGGCATAAAACGGCATCTGAAGCACAACGCCAACCGCTCCGCCCAGAGATTTTTTTACTGCCGCTACCGTACGTACAGGAGTTTTATACATTGCGATCGATGCAAACAGAAAGATCATATTCACCTGGTTAATAGAAAGTGAAAATGACTGTTTTTTGATATAAAGAGAATCTACAAAACTCCAGATTACGCAGAAAAAGCCAATAAACGCAATCAGACCATTTAAAAGTACAGATGTTTCCAACTTTTCAGCCGGCGTCATCTCACTGCGTGGCCTGTACTGTTTTTCCACCGTCTCCTCAGCGAAGATTGCCGGATCCACAGTTTTTGTTTTTTCAGGAGACGGATGCATAGCCGTAATCAAAAGGCACAGCACAATTGCTCCTACCAGATAAATAAACAGATTGTATGGCGCAAATACCGTTTCACGAAATGGAATTCCCGTTGTACTCCATACCCCATCAAATGTCCAGCCTCCGGCAACATTGAGTGCAATCGTTCCGGATATTCCTACCAGGCAAAACGCGTTTCCAACATAAGCGGCCGCTACCAGAAGCGGATAATGAATTCCCTTTACCTGCTTTGCCACTTCCTGTGCCAGGACCGCGCATACAATCAAAGCGGCTCCCCACTGTAAAAAATACGCGACCATACCCACTGCGGAAACTAAAAGCAGTGCCTGTCTCGGAGTTTTCGGAATAGACGCAATCTTTACGATGATGCGGTGAACCGGTTCTGTATTGGCAAACATCGTTCCCGTCACCACAATCAGAACCATCTGCATCCCAAAGCCAAGAAGATTCCAGAAACCGCCATACCAGCCATCGTACACCAGATTCACCAGCCGATCCACCACGGTAATTCCCTCTGCCGGCGCAATTCCTGTAACTGGAACCGCAACCACAAACAGGATTACCGTAAGAAGCAGCACCAGAATATACGCATCCGGAAGAAAACGGCTGATTAATGCCACACTGCCATCTACCAGTGCATCAAATATTTTTTTCACAATTTTCACCTCGTTCTGCCCAAAAGTTTCCAATTTCCTGGTTCTAAGATTTTACAAGTAGAGCCGCCCTGTTTATAAGGCAGCTCTCACTTTTAATTCATAATCTTCTGAAATTTCTGGTAAAACTCCGGGAATGAAGAATCAAAACTTCCGGCACGATCCAGCATTTTTCCAAAAAAGCCGATCAGCGGAGCATTTACGATTGTTGCAAGAACTGTGTTTAATCCGACCATATTAAAAGCAAACCGGCGGAATAACACCAGCATAAGAACTACTGCAATCAAAAGCGCTGACAGATCAAACAGCCATTTCACTTTTGTCATATCTTTCTGATACGTATCCGTTACATCCTTTACGAACATTTCATAAGCTTCCTGAGGAAGATACGTTCTCAGGAAAAAAGCTATGGCCAGTGAAGTGATCAGAATTCCAAAAACACAAGCCATTCCGCGCTGCCAGTATACGGTATACTGTTCCGAACCTAATACAACATACCACAGATCCAAAATATTTCCGTAAATAAACGCCGTAACAAAAGATAACAGATACTTCCACTTAAAGCGCCGCACAGCAAAGGCCAGCACGATCAGCAGCAATCCCTGAAAGATATACTCTGATTTTCCAAAAGTAAACCAGGGAATTGTTTCTGAAATACGCAAATAAAGCACATAGGCCGGTGCAACTACCATTGACACGCCAAATCCGCTTTTCGCCGACAGGCAGACCCCCAGTGGGCACAGAATTATTCCCAGGACATACGCAATCTCTGCAAATCTTCCTTTCTTATTTTCCATATGCTTCTCCTTTTTGAAGCTGTTACTTTACGGTAATATCAACGCCGTTCTTAATAACATAAGCCGGTGCTGTGTGATGCCAGATTGCATGGTATACATCTTCGTCCTGAAGTACTACCAGATCTGCATCTCCGCCTTCTTTCAGTTCATGGTTTTTGATTCCAAGAACCTTTGCGGCGCTTGTTGTGATCATGTCGTAAAGCAGCTCCATATCGTCGAAGCTTACCATGTGGAGTAAATGGCTTGCCAGGAAAGCTACCTGAAGCATATTGCACTCACCGTATGGATAGTAAGCATCTGCTATATCATCCTGTCCAAGAGCAACCGGCACGCCTGCCTTCAGAAGGTCTTTGACTCTTGCATGCAGCGGGCCGGTATGCGGATCGGATACCACACCAATCTGGGCTTTCTTTAAGAGGGAAACGAGCTTTCTGAAGTAGTTCTCCGGATACAGCTCCATGGCACGGCAATGCTGTGCGGTTGCTCTTCCCTGCCAGCCCATCTCGATGACCTTTTTGCATAACATCTCCAGGGTTCTCTCCTCTGCATCACCTACATCGTCCAGAAGCATGGAAATGTCTTTGTCATACTCTTTTGCGTAGTTACACATAGAATTTACATGGTCTAACTCCTCTTCTTCAGTGAACTCGATCCACGGGATTCCGCCTACTACATCGGCACCAAGATCCATAGCCTGTTTGATCAGTTCTTTTGCTCCCGGCTCTCTGGCAACACCATCCTGCGGAAATGCAACGACCTGAATATCCAGGCGGTCCTTATATTCCTCTCTTCCACGGATAACACCTTTTACGCCTTCCAGTCTGGCTTTGCTGTCCACATCTGCAAATGCGCGGATATGGGTATTGCCGTATTTCACAGCAAGATCGCATGCCTTACGGACATTCTCAATGATCCACTTTTCATCATAGCATGCCTTGAAATCTGCTGCTCTCTCGATGGAAGTCATAGCACCGCCCATGTTATTGTCGTTGTACTCTTTTAATGCAGCCTGTCCGGCCATTTCCAGAGTATAAACCTTACACAGATGAAGGTGTCCGTTTACAAAGGACTCGGTTACCAGGTTTCCTTTTGCATCGATAACCTGCTTTGCCTCGCCCTCTACTGCAGACGCGATTGCCGTGATCTTTCCGTTCTCAATTCCGATCTCAACTAATTCTTTTCCGGTATTTCTTGTTTTTGCGTTCGTAATCTTAATATCCAGCATATGTAAACCTCCATTATTTTACATGATTCAACATTTTTGCTAACCAATATCCTCTTTCAGACTTTCAATCCTTGCGGATGCCCTGGTGAGAAGATCTTTTCCTACCTGGTTTACGTAGTCACGCTTCTCCTCTTCGCTTACCTTTGTAAGTTTTCCAGAAGATACTACTAATTCCCCATTTACTACTACATTTTTAACAAGACGAGGATCGCCGCTCTCTACAATGCATGCCACCGGATCATAGCATCCGCCTGCATAAGTCAGCTGATTCCAGTCCATCTGGGCGAAATCTGCTGCCATTCCAGGTGCCAGATAACCGATGTCATCCCGTCCAAGAACTTTTGCTCCGCCTGCCGTTGCCATATACAGATAATCATCCGGTGTTGCCGCCTTATCACCCCAGGTAAGACGATTTAACAGATATGCGCACCTGATTTCCTCCAGCATATTCGATGAATTGCTGCTGGCAGCTCCATCTACACCAAGACCAATTCTTGTGAGACCGTGTTCCAGATAAGAAGGCACCGGACATGCACCGGAACTTAAAAGCATATTAGAGATCGGGCAATGTGCCACTCCGGTTCCGGTCTCTGCCATCTGCGCAATTTCTTCTTCATTCAAATGAATGCAGTGGGCAAAATAAAACCGTTTGCCGAGCAAACGGTGCCGTTTAAACCACTCAAATGGCCGGCAACCCCAAGTCTTCAGCGTATATTCCACCTCATGCTGGCTCTCTGCCAGATGACCGTGAACCATAATGTCATACTCTTCTGCCAGATCTACTACAGCTTCAATGATATCTTCCGTTTCATACTGGGCAATGCTCGGAGCGATGCCAACCTGGCACATGGAAAAACGGGACCGGTCATGATATTTTTTCACCAGTCTGATCGTGTCTTCCACAACACTCTCTTTTGTATCCACAACTTCTGGCGGTACAATACTGCTAGGTACAGAGTGGAATCCTCTGGTCGGATGGAAACGGATTCCAATTTCTGCCGCGGCCTCAATTTCCGCGTCAACCAGATATTTTACTCCCACAGGATGCGGATACCAAAGATCATTGGATGTCGTACATCCAGTTTTAAGCATATCTCCCAGACCAGAATAAACACCAGCACGAGCCACATCCGTATTCAGATCTTTATAGATCTCATACATAACAGTCAGCCACGGTTCCAGCTTCAGTCCTCTTGTTGCCTGGATATTGCGGATCAGAGACTGCCATGTATGATGATGCACATTTACAAAACCCGGAAGAATCACCGTTCCTTCTGCCTCTACCACATGGTCAATCTTTAATGTTCCTTCATATTTTTTCTCCAGATCCGTTCCTACATCCAGAATTTCTTTTCCTGAAATCAGCAGATCACCATGACGGATTTTTTCTCTTTTCTCGTTCATGGTAATGATCCAGTCAGCATTTTTATATAGCGTTGTCCCCATACAGACTCCTCCTTTTCGTTCAGAGGGTTCCCCCACGAAACCCTCTGAACCGGCCTGTTACTGTTCTTTATACATCCTCGAAACCATCGAATGCCACGATACGGCTGATGCAGCTTTCTCCATCCTGGAACTTCCACGGGAAGCATCCGATTACAACACGCTTGTTGGACAACTTATCGATCTCACCTCCCATGCACTCTGCATGGATTGCCTCATACGGCTGGCCAAACAACTCTAAATGCATTGCCTGGTAATGCTCCGGCCACGGATAAATCTCATTTAAGGATTTGCCATATTTCTTGCGGAAAATAGCGTCGCACTTTTCAGCCTCCATCGGCTCCCAGTCACGGATCTTAGTATTCATCGGATGATCTGCGGAACCGCAGTCAACTCCCAGCCATTTAATCTTCTTTTCACGTACCCACTTGATAAAATCAAGAGACGGACCCGGGTGACGCAGCATATAGCGGCGCTCATCTGCCTCCGGCTGGTCAAATCCATACTTATGATAACCAGTGTTGATGATCAGGATATCTCCCTCACGTACCTCAACGCGCTTCTCGATATCTTCCGGGGTATAGATGCCGAAATCCTCTGCCATATCAGACAAATCAACTACAACACCCGGTGCACACAGCTTGGTTAATTCCAGAGCTGCAATATCTCTTCCTGCGGTGTCGAAATGACGCGGGCCATCCAGATGGGTTCCTACATGATTGGAATGGGTCACAAGCTGTCCGTTTGCTCCATTCGGTGCCAGACGCTTGAAATACTTCACCTGAAGCGGCTCATAGGTTGGCCACGGCGGAGTACTGATTCCAATCGGAATACTTAAATCGTAGATTTTGATGTCAGACCACTTACTCATAATTATAAATCCTCCTTAATATATAAATATTTTTATTATCTAGTTTGTCCATGCTTTTGCGCATGCTTCGATGGCTTTTGTAAAACAGCCTTCCGGCGGATTTACAAGACCTGCTCCAATCTGTCCAACGCCGTAATCCTTGTGAGCAATACCAGTATTGATGATCGGGCGGATTCCAGTCTCCAAAACCTTTACAATGTCGATTCCAGTTGCGCTGCCTCTGAAGTCCAGTACCGGAATTTTATAGGCATTTCCTTCCCCTTCTGTAATCTCGTACATCTGAGAAGAGTAGTTGATCGCATCCTGAACCTGGCCTCCTACAAACTGTACGATAGCTGGTGAAGCTGCCATACAGAATCCGCCAATTCCGGTTGTTTCTGTAATACAGCTATCTCCGATATCCGGATTTGCGTCCGCTTCGGAATATCCCGGGAAATAAAGGCCGCGGATATATTCGGACGGTGCCGTAAACCACTGGTCTGCGCCAAGTCCGGAAATCCGGATGCCAAATTCCACACCATTTCTGCACATGGTAGAAACAATGGTGCTGTACGGAATTCCCAGAGTCGGATCCATCGTAGCTTTACAGGACGGCATAGACAGATTCAGAAATGCATGGTCATTTCCATTGATAAATGCAATTGCCTCCTGCTGCTGCTCCAGCGGAAAATGGGTCTTGTAAACATCCGAAAGAATCTCACGGATAAACAAGGACGTGCCAGCCTTATTTCTGTTGTGCCCCTCGTCTCCCATCTGCAGAGCCTGCGCAATCATAACTTTCATATCGATCTCGCCATGGATTTCCAGTGCTTCTTTCAGTACCGGATAATAAACCTTTTCCATCTTTCTCAGGCGGTCAAATACCTCTTCATCACAAGCTCCAAACCGCAGTACCTTTCCAAGTCCTTCGTTCATAGTGCAGTACGCATCATTTCCGAAAGTTTTGTTTACCACATGCCATACCGGCATAGAATAAGTAACAATACCAGCCATCGGACCTACTGCATTGTGATGATGGCAGGAATCAAAGGTAATCTTTCCGCTTCCGGCCAGTTCTTCCGCTTCCTTCATATCCTTTGCCAGTCCCTCATAGATCAGGCCGCCCATAACAGCGCCTTTCATAGGACCGCACATGTCCTCCCACTTCACTGGCGGGCCAGCATGAAGGATCGTCGTTTTGGTCATGCCAGGAATTGCTTCTCCGGCAGTTGACATTCCTACCAGCGCCGGCTGAGCCGCAAGGATTCTGCGAAGTGCCTCCTTGTTTGCGGCTGCGATCTTCTCTGCCAGATTCGGATCCTTTAACTGTTTTAAATAACCGGCAATCTTTTTATCTCCGCCAGCCACCGGTTTCCACGCAACATGGACCGATTTGACATTCTGCTTTTTCAGGTCCTGATAAAAAGACTCAATACCGAAATTGACTACGCATAATTCTTTCTCAAATAACTCATTTACCTTGCTCATGTTCTTCCTCCTCCCCTACAGATTTTTCGTGATCAGTTCTACAAATCTCGCTGCCTGTGCATTGGACGGAAGTACAATTGCCCCTGCTCCTGCCAGTTGGAGAGATGTTGCTGTACGGTTTTGCGGATCACCCTCTGTGCCGCATACAGTAGCTACCACAGACAGGTAACGGCCTTCTTTTGCTGCCAGTTCCTTTGCCTTCCGAATCGCATCGGATAAATCCTTTGCCGGATCCTCGTGGGAACCATAGCCAATCACACAGTCTACCAGGATCACAGCGGTTTCCGGATCCTTTGCCTCCTCGACCACACGCTCTGCTCTAAGGGATGGATCAATCATCGGATGCGGACGGCCAACAGTAAACTCATCATCTCCGAAATCCAGGAAAGTATTTTCCCGTGACTTTCCATTTCTTGCGTTTTCCAGTTTATCTTCCGCTTTCAGCGGGATATTGGAATAAATATGTCCCATACTTCCGATCAGAAGTTTCATTGCCTCATCGCAAATGGTTCCGCCGGTATAAAGGCCTCTCACATATTTCTGCCCCTGGATCATGCCGGCTCTTTCCTCTGCGGCCAGCGCTTCCGCTTTCTTAAGGCCCATGGTGAAATCTTCAAAATCCGATACAGCCTCTCCCTTTGCCAGTGCCACTGCCTTATGCGCTGCATCTTCCAGCGATACTGCTGCATATAATCCGGCTTTTTTAATTTTCTCTGCGTCACCGCCAATGAAGCAGACTACAACCGGCTTGCCAGCATTAGCAGCAATCTTTAAAATCTGATCCTCCACATCCTTTGCCGGCGGTTTAGACACCAGCACAATAATCTCTGTCTTCGGATCTTCAATTAGTGCGTTCAGGCACTGCTTCATCATGATTCCGCCAATCTCACTCTTTAAATCTCTTCCACCAGTTCCGAGGAGCTGGGAAACACCTTCACCAAGCTGGTCGATAATAGTGGAAACTTCCTGCGCACCGGTTCCGGATGCACACACAAGACCGATTTTTCCAGGCTTAATCACATTTGCAAATGCAAGCGGTACATGATTGATAACTGCGGTTCCGCAATCTGGACCCATCATCAGGAGTTCTTTGGATACTGCGTACTCTTTCAGTGCTTTTTCTTCCTCGATGGTGACATTATCACTGAACAGCATAACGTTGATATCACGATCCAGGCAGTCTTTTGCAACATCTGCCGCAAAACGTCCCGGAACTGAAATCACTGCCATGTTCAGATTTTTTTCCACTTTTATGGCTCCATCCAGAGTCGGCGGGAAATACTCTGCCTTGCTTTTTTCTGCTTTCTTGTTCAGCAGTTCATCTACCTTTTCCACTACTTTTTTGAAGCAGTTCTCGTCATCACAATCCGCTGCCACAAAAAAGTCATTTGCGGTTACATCCTCAAAGCCGTCTGCATCTAAGCCAAGATTTCCCGCAATCTCACGGTTCAGATCCGTTCCCATGCCTACCAGTGCTTCGGAAACACCTGACAGATTTTTTACATCTTTCGAGATGATCATCAGGGTTACTGAATCGTAATAGGTGTTTTTTCTGATTTCAAGCTTTACCACATCTGTTTCCTCCCATCTTATTGCTATCGATAACTCCATAATACATGCCGGTCAGGAAATCACATCCTGAGCTGCTTCCGAAACAGGCAACACGTTTCAGCGCTGTGCGAATCTGTTCTGTGTCGCAGTTTGCAAATCCTTCCAGAAGACCAAGAACATCCTCTGAAAACATTCCTTCGCCCGCATGTTTCAACAAAGATCCACTGACATCGTTTGTTCTGGATGCCGCTGCACCGGTGACTGTTTCCGCAAACCCTTCCCAGGGATAATTCTCTGGCCACGATACTATATAGCCACAGAGAAAATCATCGGAAGAAGGTGTCAGGCCCGGCCCTCCTCCAGCCAGCTGCCCTGCCGCATACACCGCTGTTTCCCGTTCCCCATTCTGCACTGCTTCTCGAAAGGCTTCGATCCTCGATGCAAGAAAAGCGGAAAACACATCCTCTGTTCTTCCTTCAATTAACCCATGAATTCCTTTTTCCTCCTGATGTGAAAGAAAACTTCGGATGAAATTGGCTGCTACCGGATTCAGGATCTCACTCTGCCTTTTCTTCAGATTCAGAATCTCAAACGTTTCAAACTCAAACACCTGATAAGTTCCAATCCAGAGCCCCTGCAGATTTAACCGCATTTCTGTTCCCCTGGAACGTACCAGTTCTTTCACAAACATGAAATCACCGCTCCAGTCGAGATTTAGGGAAAAAGGCTGAAGGCTCTTTTCTTTTGCAAGAAAGGTAACCAGGCCGTTTTCATATGCCATATTCATGGCTCTGTGAAAACAGGAATGTAAAGTTCCTTCCAGTGTCTGTTCCGACAGCGCTTCGTATAAGCGGCTGCAGATCCGAACCCGCACCTTCATTTTCCACTCCTCCCTTCTCCGTCTTGTGAACTCTTCACAATATTTTTTGTTTGCTTTGTTTTTTATCTTTGTTATGTTTCATATTATAATCACTAATTTTGTCATTTTCTATGTTGACTGTTCACAATAAACTTCTTATACTTTTGGTAAGCGTTTCAATTTTGAATGGAGGAAGCCCAGATGAACTACTATATTGAAGAAGCCTATTACCCAACCGTAAAGGAGCTTTTAAAACTCCCTATTTTTTCGACCAGCTATCTTGCTGCCGGTGAAAGTGGGTTAAACCGCACTGTTTCCGGCATTAACTTAAGCGACAACCCTGATTACGGACAGTGGATTTCCCCGGGTGAACTGATGATATCCACCTGTTTTTCTGTCTATCAGGACCCTGATGCCATGAATGCCTATATTCCTACTTTAGTGCAAAACCAGATGGCCGCATTCTGCATCAAACCTTCACAATACCTCGACAACGTTGTTCCCCCCATTATGATCCAACAAGCCAATGAAGCTGGCTTTCCGCTCATTGTACTTCCGCCCGACATGCAGTTTTCCCGTATTACCCAGGTACTTTCCGACGAACTGACCCGTCGCCGGACTGCGCTTTTGCGAAATACCCTTTCTGTAAACCAGATGCTGACCCAGACCATCACCGAGGGAGCCAATCTAGATGAGATTGCTTTCATGATTTCCCAGCTTACCGGCGGCAGTATCCTCATTGTAGACAGCGTCAACAACCGCCACAGTATCTTTCTTAAGGAAGAAGACCGCAGCGATTTTAAGGCAGACTCCGAATCTCAGATGATCAATACACTTATCCAGCGCTCCCAGGCGCACGATCTGACATTAGGGGACCACTCCTACGGCTGCCTTTATATCTGCAACCCGACCCAGTCTCCGGCGCTTCCCCCGGAGCTTTTATCGCAGGTTCTCACCGCCATTCCACTGGAAATCACGCGGGAACAAAGTGTCCGGGAACAGGGAGATTCTCTTTTCACCAGTTTTCTACTCCATCTTCTATCAGACCCTATCGTAGACCATCAGCTTGAACAAACCCGCGCCGATGAATTTAAGCTCACACTCGCTGACAACCACCTAATTCTGCGTTTAAAAACACAGATTCAGGATGAAAAAAATCAATATAAAAAAAATTTTCAGCACACACTCCTTATGGGCAATATCCGTTCTGTTTTTTCAAGGTTGGGACTGGACGTACGGATTGTCCCTACTTCCGATGATTACCTGATCCTGCTGAACGCCCCTGCATCCAGTTCTGATCTGGAACATTTATCACACCATATTCCAAAGCTGATCACATCACTTGCCCAGGAATATCCGGATCTTCATATTTCTGCCGGCTGTGGCCGCCCTCACCCGGGTATCCGCGGAATCGTCCAGAGCGATACTGAAGCCCGCACCGCACTGCGCACTGCGCTGCTGAACCAACAGACTGTTCTTGATTTTGAAAATCTCGGTCTGTTACGTCTTTTGTACGCTGCGGACCCAGAAAAAGAAACCAGCCTATTCGTCCAGGAACTGCTTGGTCCGCTGATTGAAACCGATTACCAGAAACACACAGATCTCTTAAAGACTCTGGATTATTATTTTGAATATGCCGGAAATGTAAAAAGAATCTCAGAAGAAATGTTTACGCATTACAATACCATTGCGTACCGCATCAAGAGTATCCAGGAAATTACAAAAAAAGACCTCCATAACAGGAATGATCATTTCCTGCTGGAGGCCGCTGTCTATCTTTATAAATTTAAGGTCCGGTTTTAACGTACTTCTACGATATAACCTTCTTTGCGGGGAGCTGCTTTCGGCTCCTCGCCTTCCAGGTATCCAAGTGCCACTGCACCGACACCTCTTAAGTTTTCCGGAAGATTCCACTGTTTCAGAAGCTTCTTTCCTTCTTCACTGTCAAAAATTTCTTTTTCCCTGTGTACCCATACACTGGAAACATCACATGCTTTTGCTGCCAGCATCAGATAGCAAAGTACGTTTGTACCATCTTCCACCCAAGTGCTCTTGCTGCCATCTGCCAGAACCAACGCAATAGCCGGTGCTCCATAGAACGGATCTGCATTCTCATCTCCCATGATCTTCGCGTTCAGATGCGCAATGTGATCTCGCATGGTTTTATCTGTAACTGCAATGATGACCGGTGACTGTCTCCCACCGCCTGTCGGTGCATAAGTTGCAGTCTCCAGAATCTCCTGCAATACATCTTCCGGGATCATAAGATCCTTTTTATAACTGCGCACAGAGCGTCTTTCCTTCATGATTTTCAACAGTTCCTGTTTCATGATCCTCATCCTCTCTTTGGGTTTTCTTTTAAGTTCATTGTAACAAATAAACTTTACAAATGTTCCCAAAAGAAAGGCTTTGAAATTGTGAAGTTTTATTTTCCGGTCCCAATCCACTTTCCCATTCATCCAGCGCGGCTTTCTCGTACTCGTCCAGTTCCTGTTTCCGCTCCGTCTGCCATGTCATCTCCTTCACCACCAGGCGGGCATCTGCTGCCATGTAAGGACAGTGCAGCACCTGTCCGGAACCGACACTGTTGTTTTCCGGCCAGTATGCCTTGATGTGTTCCATGCGGCAGGGCTCATAGCCTCAGGCAACCGCAAAGAATTCCAATTTGCTTTTTCTGCTAACTTCCAGCCCTGCTTCCGTTCATTTTCTCACTACTGATCCGCTTCGCTTCCCTTGGCCACCGCCCCGATCGGACAGATCTCATAACAGATTCCGCAGCCATCGCAAAAACGTAAATCGATCCGGTAATGTCCCTGACGCGGCACCAGCGCATGAAGTTGGCATTTCTGAGCGCATCGCCCGCAGCGGGTACAGCTGTCCAAAATATAGTATCCTGCTTTTTCCTTATGGGATTCCATTTTGTTTGTCATTTCGCTGCTCCTTCCTGCAATTTCTTTTCCGCATCCATCCATTCCTGCGCGGTATATTCTTCCACCGCTGTCGTTGTCACCCGTTTTATATGTTTTTCCTTCAGTCGCAGATACACAACTTCCCTGAAAACAGTATAACAAACAGATGCAAGCGGAATAAAGATGAGCATCCCCGCAATTCCCATAAGATTTCCGCCGATGGTAACTGCAGCAAGAACCCAGATGGACGGAAGTCCGACAGAACCTCCGACCACATGCGGATAGATCAGATTCCCTTCGATCTGCTGAAGCAGCAGAAATACAAGAATAAACAGCATTGCCTGCTTCGGACTTACCATAAAAATCAGGAAACAGCCCACTGCGCATCCGATAAACGCGCCAAAGATTGGGATCAATGCCGTAAAGGCGATCAGGATTCCGATCAGCAGTGCATAGGGCATTTTCAAAACACTTAACGTGACGGCAAACATGCTTCCGAGGATCACAGCCTCTAAGCACTGTCCGGTAAGGAAATTGGCAAATGTCCGATAAATCAGGGAACAGATTTTAAGGAGTGCATTTGCTTTCTGTTTGGAAAGAAACGCAAAACATACCTTTCTTATCTGTATGTGCAATTGTTCTTTCTGAAAAAGAATATAGCAGGCAAAGGAAAACGCAATGAAAAAGGTGGCAAGTCCGCTGACGATCGAGCTCACCGCTGACATGGTCGTGCTCATCATATTTCCCGCTCCGCTGCCAAGAATGCTGATCCCCCACTGAATGGCCTGATCTGGCTGAAACTGGATCTGATTTACATAATTCATAATATCCTGGTTATTATGTGAAAAATCCCGAATCCAGCCTTGCATCTGCGGAATAAAATCAGCAATGCTCATCATCAGAGTTCCCATGGTCCGGGTGAGCTGCGGGATCACGCCAAACATCACCAGTACCATGATACCGACAGCCAGTATCATAGTCAGAAGAAGGCTTACCGGTCTGGCAAGCTTTTTACTTTTTTTCTTTCCGGCTTTGCTCTTCCCAAAGATCATCTTTTCCAGAAAGCTCATCGGCACGTTGATGACAAAAGCAATTGCGCCTCCCAGTGCAAAGGGGAATAGGATTCTCCATATTGTTTTCAGCACATCGATCACAACTTCAAATTTCCACAACGCAGCTGCCAGCAGTGCTGTGAAAATGATCAGTTCCCGAATTTTTTTCACAGATAGTTTACTGAAATCCATTATCTTTCTCCTCTTTTTCCTAATTTCGTACGAATCCACTTCAGCAACTGAATGATCGGAAGACTGGCAAAGGCATACAGATATACGCAGCCGAGCTGTCCCGGATTGAGAGTCTCCACCTGAAATATACGATGAAGGCCGGGAACAGTCAATACTGCGGTGATCAGTACTGCGCCGAGCACAAAGGCTCCCTGCAGCCATGGATTGTTAAAGAACCGATTTGTAAAGATAACCGGATGATCCGACTTACAGTTAAATCCATGGAACAGGCGCGCCAGACAAAGTGTTCCGAACGCATACGTACTGCCAAGCAGCGCGCCATCCTGGTGATATCCTGTCAAAAATGCGATCATTGTCATCGCACCGATCACAAAGCCCTCCAGACCGATTTTGCCAAGGAAATCCTTTGTCAGTATCGATTCGTCCGCAGCTCTTGGTTTGTCATTCATCACATCGCTGTCAGAAGGCTCCATGCCAAGTGCGATGGCCGGAAGGCTATCTGTCAGAAGATTAATAAACAACAGGTGTACCGGTGCAAACGGAACCGGAAGTCCTGTGACTGATGCATACAGAACCGCTAAAATCGCTCCAAAATTTCCCGACAAAAGAAACTGGATCGCATACTGAATGTTTCGATATAAATTTCGTCCATTTTCTACTGCTTTTACAATGGTTGCAAAATTGTCATCGGTAAGCACCATGGCGGCCGCATCCTTTGCCACCTCGGTCCCGGTGATTCCCATTGCGACACCGATGTCCGCCTGCTTCAGCGCCGGAGCATCATTCACACCGTCTCCGGTCATTGCAACGATCATTCCCCTTTCCTGCCATGCGCGGACGATACGGATTTTGTGCTCCGGGGAAACCCTTGCATACACAGATATATTCGGGACAAAATCTTTCAGCTCCTCATCACTCATTTTCTCGATGTCCGCACCCTCGCAGGCTTCCGATAAATCATGCAGGATTCCAATTCTTTTTGCTATGGCTGCTGCCGTAATTTTATGATCTCCTGTAATCATGACCGGCCGGATTCCTGCTTTGATACATTCCGCGACTGCGGCCTTTGATTCTTCTCTCGGCGGATCCATCATGGCAATGAGACCGAGAAATACAAGATGATCCTCATCCTTTGCTGTTAATACATGCTCCTCTGGAATTTCGCGATAGGTGAATGCCAGTACACGCAGGCCTTCCATTGAAAAATCACGGTTCTGCTGCTGTATGGTTTCTTTATCTGCTTCTGTGATTTCGCGGATTCCGTCTTTTGTCCAAATCCGTTCCGTCAGCTCCAGCAGACGGTCGACTGCTCCTTTTACGATCATCCGGTTTTCACCGTTTATCCTGTGAAGTGTTGACATCATCTTGCGGTCACTGTCAAACGGAAGCTCTCCTTCCCTCGGATAGCGGTTCCGTACGCTTGCGGCCTCGATTCCGTACCGGCTTCCCAAATTAATCAATGCGGTTTCTGTCGGATCCCCGATCTCTACTCCGTTTTCATTCGTCGAATCATTACATAAAATACTGCACTCCAGAAGATAGTTCTGTGCCGGATCTGCTATGTCAATCTCTGCTGCCGGGATTCGTTTTCCTTCTACATAGTAATCCTCAACCGTCATTTTATTCTGTGTCAGTGTTCCTGTTTTATCCGAGCAGATAACGGAAACACTTCCAAGACCTTCCACTGCCTGCAGTTTTCGGATGATCGCATGCTCCTTTGCCATCTTCTGTGTTCCGAAAGAAAGGACAATGGTTACGATCGAGCTTAACGCTTCCGGAATTGCCGCAACCGCCAGTGCTACGGCAAACATGAATGCACTGCTGATCTTTTCCCCGCGAAATACGTTGATCGCAAATAACATCCCGCAGAATACCAGGATCAAAACGGATAATTTCTTTCCAAACTCTTCCAGGCTCACCTGTAACGGAGTCTGCTTTTCGGAAGTTGACTTCAAAAGTCCTGCAATCTTTCCAACCTCCGTCTGCATTCCTATGTCCGTTACTACCGCCTTTCCACGTCCATATGTCACAAAGCTGCCGGAAAAGAGCATATTGGTCCGATCTCCCAGCGGAGCCTCTGCCAAAATAGCCTCTAAGCTCTTTTCGACCGCAAGGCTCTCTCCGGTAAGAGCACTCTCGTCAACCTTAAGACTAGCATTTTCAATCAGCCTTGCGTCCGCCGGGATCATGTCGCCTGCTTCCACCAGGATCACGTCTCCAACCACCAGCTCTCTTGCCGGAAGCTGGATCGTGGAACCATCACGCAGTACCTTGGCCTGCGGTCCTGCAAGCTTCTTTAAGCTCTGCAGAGACTGCTCCGCTTTTATGGTCTGCACAGTGCCCAGGATCGCATTGACCGTGATCACGATCAAGATCACGGCCGCGCTTTCCTCATCGCCAAGCATACCGGATATAATGGCCGATGCAATTAAGATCAGTACCAGAAAATCCTTATACTGTTCCAGGAAAATCTGCGGGATACTTTTCTTTTTCCCCTCTGCAAGTTCATTCCAGCCACACCTTTCCCGGGATTTTCCGGCCTGCTCACTGGTGAGGCCTGTCTCTCTGCTTTCCACACGGTCCAGAACCTCTTTCACCGTTTGCTGATAAAATTCTTTCATCACTTCTGCCTCCTCTGTCTAAGCATTTATCAACTGTATTTCTTATGCAATGAAGGTTTTTCAATAAAAAAGAGACCTTTATTGCACAATAATAATGCAATAAAAGTCTCACCGTTTCTTTGTGACACCGGATGCTTCCATCGTACTGACGACATCACAAACGCAGATTACCAGCGTAGGTTACTCCCCTTTATTAAGCTCATCATATACCAAAAACCGTGCGGATGTCAAGATGCTTTTTAACACCGCGCAGCCTCATCACCTACACCAGCAGCTCCGCAAATTCTTCCCGAAACTCTGCTTTCAGCATAAACCGGTCGATCATGCCGTTGTTTAAATACCATTCAAAATCAGGTCCGCTCTGCTCCGCAATAAGGATCAGGCGGATTTCCGGGTTAATACGGCGGATGACCTCGCACAGCTCAATGCCGTTCATGGTTGGAAGCGTATACTCCGCGATCACCAGCTCATATGCATCCGGATTTTTCTGGATCCGGTCAATCAGTGCCGCCGGATGTGCATACAGATCTACTGTTTTCTGCTTTTCGGCTGATAATCCCTTCCAGCTTTTTTCCGACGCTTCCCGGGAGACAATGGCAATCCTTCGTACCTGTTTTAAGCGTTTTCGGCTGTCCTTTTCTGTCTCAGATCGGCTCTGGGGGATTTCCAGAATAAAGGTCGTTCCGACATCTGCCCCGCTCTCCACCCGGATGCTTCCGCCAACGGATGTGACGATATTCTGAACCACAGAAAGACCAAGCCCGGTTCCCTGTCTGGAACCTTTTGTGGTGTAAAACGGTTCAAAAATTTTCTGCATGGCATCATTCCCGATACCGCAGCCCGTGTCGGAAACCTGCAGGCAGATCGTGTCGGGATCTTTCGCGCGCAGACGGATCCAAAGCTCTTTTCTTTCCGTTTTTTCCATGGCCTGAAACGCATTTTTGCAGAGGTTCATCAGGATATGCTCTGCCATACGTTTTCGCCCCAACGCATAAAGGGGTTCTTTTGTGAGCTCCGTTTTTACCGTGATCGCGGCCGGAGCCAGCTGCCTCACAACAGAAACCGCATGCTCCACCTCTTCCGTAAAATTCAGCAGCTCCAGGCGCACGCCGGTGTCCTGCCTGGAAAATGCCAGCAGCTCTCTGGAAAGGTTCGATGCCTTATCCACTGCTTCCGTAATTTCATGGATCATCTCCTGATTTTCTGCTGAAATGGAATCGTCATTTTCCAGAAGCTCCGCATAGATCAGCACGGGGGTCATGTAATTGTTGAACTCATGGGCAATATGGCTGGCCATCATGCCGAGGGACTGGATCCGCTGGTAATGCCGGATTTCATTGTTTTTCTGTGCCAGCATCTCCATGCCCTGATTGATCTCTTTTAAATAGGTGATTTCCTTCTGCTGAGTTTCCGCCAGAAAACGGTTTTTCAACAGAATGACCGTAGCTACAACCAGGAGCAGGATATACAGAAGTACTGCGCCGGTCAGCATGGTCATCATACTGTCCAGCGGCCTGGAAAGTTCCTGCACCGGAATCGTGGAATTGACGATCCAGCGCTCTCCCTGAATGTAAATGGACTGGAATGCCACCACGCGCTGTACTCTGGAAAGTCCCGGATCATCCCAGACATAGGTGTCGATCACACCGGTACCGGAGGTGTCCTGCGCCTGCTTTTTAATCCAGGCATTCATGCTGCTCAGATCCAGCTCCGGGTATTTTTTCATACGGTCATCAAATGCCTCCAGACCAATCTGATCCTTGGCGTGATGCATGATGATGCACATGTTCTGATCTTTGACACTGGAATAACCGTCTCTTCCAATTTTGACCGGAGCAATGATCTTTTGATAGATGGTTTCCAGATTCATGGCAAAGGTCAGTATACAGATTCCGTTCTCCGAAGGAACTTCCTTCCGGATATAAAGTTCATACCAGCCGGTCTGGCCGGAAATTGCCTTGCCAAAAATCCGGGAGGGCTGATCCGGAAGCTGATTTTTACCTTGCCGGATAGCTTCTTCTGCCTGCTCCCGAACTGCTTCTTTCCCCGGCTCGTACCGCAGGCTTGTCCCATCCGATTCCGTCACTGTAATCCAGTTATATAGGCCTCCGTTTTCCTTCAGAAAATACGCGGTCCGGGTCTCAATATCCTCCGGCGGCATGTTATTCTCAGAATCTGCCTCCTGCGCATAAAACAGGTCAATCTGTTTTAACTGCTCATCCAGATAGGTATTCAGATTGTTTCCAATGATTCCGGCCATCGTTAAGAGCTGGCTTTCCTCCGTCTGGATCACCTGTTTCCGGTACTGGCGGTAAAACCAGGAACCTGCAAATGCCATGGCCAGTGACAAAAGCAGCAGCAGGCATGCTGCCGTAAGCTCTGTTTTCCGTTTTCTGACGATTCTTCGGAATTTCTGCATCCTTCGTCTTTCCTTTCTTCCTGCATCCCCTGAAATGTCAAGCCACATCCGTGTATTTCAGTCCGATCCTGCTTCACACGTTACTGTTTACGCGTTGCGCAAACAGTAACGGATTTTGCCGATGCTTCGCATTCCAAATCGGCAAAATCTGCTGCCACCACGATATCATACGGCATTTTCAGTTCAGAAAATGCCTACCCGCGTACTCACACACTCAGCACATATCCGATTCCGCGCACCGTCTTCAGATACTGCGGCTGCTTCGGATCATCCTCAATCTTGTTCCGTATCCGCTTCACATAAACCGTGATGGTGTTATCGTCCACCACGGCCTCATTCCAGACCTGGATGTAAAGCTGTTCTTTTGTAAATACCTGTCCCGGATGCTCCATCAGGAACCGGAACAAGGTCATTTCCCTCGCCGTGAAATTCAGCGGTTCTCCGTTTTTCAGGCACTCCATTTTCAGGGTATCTACCGCAAACGGCCCTTTCCGGATTCCGCTCTCCGCGCCGCCCTGACTGTAGATCTGGCTGCGGCGGATCAGGGCCTTGGCCGTCTGGATCAGAACCGCCGTGTGAAAAGGTTTGGTAAGGTAGCTGTCCGCACCGAATCCAAGTCCCAGCACCTGGTCCATCTCATCGGATTTTCCAGACAGCATCATGACCGGCGTGTGGTCCCCCGCCGCCCGCATGGCCTGCAGCACCTCATAGCCGCCCACACGCTCCATCATCACATCCAGAATCACCAGATGAAACTGCTGCTTTTTCAGAAGCTCCAGCGCCTCACTTCCATCGGAGGCTTCCGTCACCTGCATCCCCTCCCGGGTCAGGGCCGTGCGCACCGCCAGGCGGATGGCACGCTCATCATCCACCAGTAAAATTCTTTCTGTATTCATACACATCTCCCTCATTCTATCTGGCCTAATTATATCATAATATAGCAAGAATAGTCACAAAAGGTCCGAAGCAGGCCGGGGTGGTATCCCGCTGCGCAAAATAGAAGTGCTGTGTTCGGACGATGTGGCTGACAGCCGTTTGCGGATAGTCGGACAAGATGTCCGCCTCCCGAAAACGTCAGTCGCCACATAGCCGGACAC
>OCAS01000416.1_pt1 | contig 36334 bp, 30 predicted proteins | sample 1550751 | NCBI WGS metagenome assembly OCAS01 (sample SAMEA2580301, study PRJEB22360) | human gut metagenome | biome: human gut; feature: human-associated habitat; material: faeces | place: Denmark | collected 2008/2010
GCCCACAACGGCCGCGCCGCCACCCACAACGGCCGCGCCGCCCCCCACAACGGCCGCGCCAGGGGAAAACGTGGATACTATAATGGATTTGTGGAACGCTTCGCAGGATTAATAAAATAGGAGAAGGAGAAAACGAGTATGAAAAGAAAAATGTTAATGGCAGCAGTCACGGCAGCCGGTATTTCAAGATGTCCCTAAAGCTTCTTTGCTGTGGCCGCACAGTGGCAGGGGGAAGGGAATGCCTGGTGGTATCAAAACGATGATGGCAGCTACGCTGTGGGATGGATAATGATTGGAGATAAGTGGTATTACTTTGACCAGAATGGCTATATGCAGACCGGATGGCTGAATCTCAATGGCAAGTGGTATTACTGTTACGACAGCGGAGTAATGCATACAGGGTGGCTTGATTTGGGAAAGAAGCTTTATTATATGTACGAGGACGGGAGTATGGCAACGGGCTTTTTTACCAGGGGAGCGTACCGGTACCAGACTGAGTCGGACGGTTCCATAATCCGCGATACGGTTAGAGGAAAAATAAGATACGATGAGGAAGGCTGCATGATGGCTAAGGATGGCAGCGGGAAATGGTGCTATCTTCCTACAACGGATGAGCTGATTTACCAGACAAAACAAACCCTGGAAGAAAAATATCTGGACCATGAATATGCCAGTCAGGCTGCATTCGAGAAGGAAGTATGGAAAACGTTTACCGGAACCCTGACAGAGGATGAAATCCAGGATTTCATCAATGAAATGGAAGAGCTTTTTATGGATTATTACGATACGTCTTATAATTATTACCACAGATAATATGCAGAGAAGGAGACTGAGTGGATGCTGGTTAAGATTGTTTTTGGAGGATGTGTCCTGCTGGCAGCTGTCTGGCTGCTGATATCACTTGCAATCAGGAGAAGGGGGAATTATCCAATCGCTGCATTTGTTCTGGATATAGTCATTACGCTGCTTGTTTTGGTGATGTTTGGTTTCAGTATCTTTGGATTTGTCAGGGAACAAAACCGCCAGAGGAGATGGCAGGAAACAGAACAGAATATAGTACAGGAAACAGAACAGGATATAGGGCAGGAGACAGAAATCTTCAGCCCGGAGGAGAGTTGGATATCTGAGACTAAAACTCATGGAAAAGTAAATGTGTCTGAGACAACAGAAACACAGATTCCTATTAGCACTCCATCCAGTCCAGGTAAAGGAGCCGCTGTGAAAATCAGCAGACCCACAACGGAAGAAACACTGAATAATTAGGGCGGAAGGTTGAGGAGATATACATATGAGTAGGATGAAAGCAAGAATATACTGCTTAATTATGTCCGTAGTCATGGCGGCGAATATAGGGATGTTTAGCAGCAGGGCGGAAGAAAACACGTCGGCTAATCGCTTTAACGTAGTGTTTGTAATTGATGCCAGCGGTTCCATGAACAATACAGACAGTGCAAAATGGCGTTTTGAGGCCATGGATTTATTCCTGGGACTGGCAACGGATGAGGGCAACCGGATAGGCGCGGTTGTTTTCAACGACGGTATTGTCATGAAACAGGACATCCGGGAAATAAGCGGGAAGCAGATGAAGGAAGCATTGTCTCAGGGGTTGAGGACAGCAGAGACAAAGGGTGATACGGATATAGGGTCAGCCATTTTAACAGCCGCAAAAATGTTGGATGAGTCCCGCGATGCGGCACTGCCTTCTGCAATCATTTTACTATCGGACGGTAACACGGACTTGCCTGAGGATACCACAGGGGAAATGCTCCAACAGTCTGAAACCAGCAAAAGGGACGCCATTGCAAGGGCCAGACAGAATGGTTATCCCATCTACACCATTTGTCTGAATGCCAACAGCACAGCAAATCCGGCAGAGCTTTCCGATATTGCCAATGCAACAGCAGGGCAGTTTGTTGAAGTAGGCAAGGCTGAGGATTTGAAGGAAGTATTCGCAAAATTTTACAACATGATTTATTCCACGGAGACTGTCAATATTACGGATGGGCTGATTCCGGAAAACGGGCTTTTGGAGATTCCCTTTCATGTTCCGTCAGCCGGAGTGGAAGAGGTCAATATCATTATAAGCACCCTGAGCCCAAGCGCTGTTTACACAATTTTTCAACCGTCGGGAATCGCTTACACCAGGGATGAGTTAGGCGGCATGACCATCCAGGCCAAGACCTTTGCCGTGATTAAGATTCCAAGTCCTCCGGGAGGAGAATGGAAAATTATGGTAAATGGTATACCCGGGGATGCGGTAAAAATTGACATGGTCTGCAATTCCAGTTTTTCCGTAAAAGCCAGCACGGCTCCCGCCGGCCCTGGTTATCAGATTGGGAGCAGCGTGAAGATTACAGCGGTAATTGATGCCGGCGGAGACAGTCCCCTTGACGATGAGGCATATAATACATATCCGGCGGTCCTGACTATAAGAAGGAATCAGGACGATTCGGAGGTAACCTCCACTGCAATGACAGCTCAGGGAAACTGCTATGTTGCGGAGGTTATCCTGGATGAATTCGGAAGCTATTACGGAGAGGTAACTGTCAGTCTGGAGGGAATGGAGAGGACCAGCGAACGCGTTATCATGAACCTGGAGAATACGCGGCCCATGGCAAAGCAATCCGCGATTAAATGGAAAATCAAAAAAATGCCCTTTGGAAAGGCTACGGAACAATACGATATCTCAGACCTTGCGGAGGACGCGGAAGACGGAAACGTAACATATTCAATCTCCAGTTCTGATTATGGCGGGGATACGGTTTATCTGGAAGATGGAACGCTGAATGCGGATACCAGTCACATTGCCAACGGCAGGGTGGTACTGACGGCGTCCGATTCCCAGGGGGAGTCCTGCGATATTACGGTTTCCATTACAGTCATGAACATAGGAGGCATTTTATTTACCATATTGTTTGCGGTCCTTGCTTTAATCGGAATCAGTGCCCTGATTGCAGTCTTAAAGAAAAATGGTCAGGTTTTCAAGGGCGACATCATGGTAATCGCATTTGATAATAATACAGGGATGATGGATGTGCCGCAGACCATTCGTCCGGGTAAAGGAAAGGTTCCGTTAGCCCGCTATCTGACAGAAGGGGGAGGTGTTGATTTGAAACAGAATGCTTTTATGGCAGACAAGGGAACCGGATATATCTGGCTGATTTCCAAGAGCGGCCTGTATTCTTCCAATGGTCAGGAGCAAAAACAAAAGAAGATTAGGCTTACCGGAGGAATGGAGGTTACGATAAGCAGGAACCGGGATTTGGACTGCGGACTTCAGATTACTTATATGCCGGATGAGATGTAAAAGGATGCCGGAAACTGAAAGAATACCACTTCATCAGCAATTGTACATAAAAGAATATAAATACACTTAGGAGGAACGGTATGGCGACCTACAACAGATTATTAGTCGGAGCCGGCGGCGGTATTATTAATAAATCCCAGCAGTCGGAGAGAGAGCCGGATGCAACTATCTGCATCGGACTGGGAGGAACCGGAGGCGATGCCCTTAAAAAGCTGAAAAGAGAGGTGTATAAAAGACTGAAGCCCGATGATACGGACTCGCCTGTTCCCACCTATAAGAATATAAAATTTCTGTTGATTGATTCAGATACATCCAAGCTGGGAATACAAAATGATATCGGTGAAATTCAGAGACAGACAGAGTTTTTTGACATCTCCAATGGTGATATTGAGGCTGCCTTTACAGCCAAGGATATCTTAAACAGACGTAAAGAGATGAAGTGGCTTAACCATGAGCATATTGTCATCAAGGATGCCATGAACGGAGCGGGCGGCATCCGCCAGGTAGGACGTTTTCTCCTGATTGATAAGGCAACGGCTCTGAGGTCCAAGCTTACCGCTGTCATCAATGAGGCTATCCAGGGAGTCACCGGCGAACTCAATATACATATTTTTACAGGACTTTCAGGCGGAACAGGAAGCGGAACCTTTATTGACGTATGTTATATTGTCCGTAATGTGCTTGAGTCTCTGGGCAGGACAGGAAATTCAAGGATATGCGGATATTTCTTCCTGCCGGATGTGAACTTGTCCGTTCCCACGGTTGCGGCTGACCCGCTGATTTCTTCTTTTATCAGGATAAATGGATATGCGGCATTGAAAGAATTGGGCTACCTTATGAACCTGGAAGAGGGAAAGGGAAGATTTAAACAGGATTATTCCACGTTTACCGTAGATACAGTGAAGCCTCCGGTAGATTTGTGCAATCTGATATCCACGACCACTACAAGCGGTGTGCTGGTAGAGAATGGATATCAGTATGGCCTTAGCGTGGCAGTGGATTTTGTTATCGCGTTCCTGTCCAAGGTGACTCTTCCGGACGGGGTTGTGGCGGGACAGAACGATCAGGGCCAGACCTTAAAGGGTCATATTTCCAATCTGGAAGCTGCCAAGAATGGTATACCCAAAATACACGGCGCGTCAATAGATTACAATGTCATCGGAGCTTCCAATGCGGAAATGCCTTTGTCGGAGATTGCCACCTATCTTGGTTCCAAGCTTTTTGAACAGTTTGACTTCATGTATGACAAAACTCCTTCGGAAAATTATCTGACAGAGTTTGTGGCCAAGAACCAGCTGAATTACGAACAGATACTGAGCAGGCTGACAAAGGGAATCAATTTTCAGGTGCAGTTTCCCAAGTATGACCCGTCCAACCTTATGGCAAGCAATAGGCAGCCCATAGACAGAGCGGACGCCTGGATTGCGGCGGCCAGGGGAAGCCTTCAGGAAAACCGCAAGTCCATGGAGGAAAAGCTGAAGGACTACAGGATACCGGAGAATACCACCTCGCTGATATCGAAGATTTACCATAGTCTGTACACAGCCTATGCAACGGATTCCAAATTTGGCCCATTTTTTGCCATGCGTCTTCTCTGCGGGCGGAACAATAAAAATCTGCTCCATGTGATTGACGGCTATATTACAAAAAATGACAGCCTGATGGCTGCGGAGGTACGTCAGGATCAATTGCGCCAGGACGATGTGGATAATACGTACGCGAGTCTTAAGAACGCCAATATCCTTAACAGGAAAAAACGCAGCGAGGATTATCTGGGCGCGCTGAACAACCACTATGTGCATCTGGCCAATATAGAAAAATACAGTTATATGCAGGGATTGCTGAAAAACCTGAGAGATGAAGTGGTGGAATTAAATAACGGCTTTTTCGATGTACTCACAACGGTGCTGGATACACTTAAGCATACATTTGAGGAAAACAGCAGCATTTTGACAACAGGGATAAGGACAGATAATACATATACCTGGAAAATTTTGGATATTCCTGACATACAGGGGCAGTTGGACGATGAGGTGACCAAGCTGGATGTAAACCAGGTGATGAGGAATTTTATCACCAGAATGTTCGACGAATACCCCAAATGGCTGTCCCAGGATGTGAATAAGATTGCCCTGCTGATATCCGATTTTATTATTAACCAGTTTAAGGATATCACTCAGAAAACCATACAGGACTATCTGAAAATCAAGTTTTCTACCGCTGACCCGGTGGTCTTAAAGCAGAAGATCAAGGGAACAATCATCCAGAATGTGCTCAGCAATAAAGCGGAACCAATGTTTTGGACCAATTCCCTGTTTAATATGAACCAGATTGCGAAGCTTTCCACTCTGTCTGTACCTTTTGACGCTGTCCAGATTGTGGAGGCGGCGGAAGAGTTTGGAGCGGCAAACAGCATTTCAGTCAGAAAGATCGGTCTGACAGACCGCATTTTTATGATGCGCTTTTATACAGGGGTTCCGCTGTACGCTTATCAGGGGCTTCAGGAACTGGAAAAAGCATATGAGGCAGACAACTCAGCAGGACACCATCTATATGAGGCAGGGGAGGTGGATTGGAGGGAATTCCTGCCGTCGCCTATTCCGGACAGTTTCCGGATTCCAAACCATAAGATAGACCGTATTATTAATAGAAATGACAGGCTGTCCGCAGATCTGGAGAAGGCAAGAGAGAAGGGAATCATATTCCGGGATACTGTTGGCTGGCATGTGAAAATAACAAGGATACCGGATGTAAAAGAGCTGTTGGATGCGGCCGGCGGCTATCATATGGGCAATAAAATAGATCAGGAAAAACTGGTGAATGTGATAGACAGGCTAAAAGAATACAGGTCTAAAATGTATGAACCTGACCAGGTTGAACTTGTATCCATCAGCACGAAGGGAGCCAAGGAAGGAGCTATGGAGGATGTGCTCCGGGATAATTACCTCAGATTTCCGGAGATTGAGAAGATGGTGGTGGGAGAACTGCGCAGGACGGAGGAGCTGGAACAAAGAATTGCAAAACTGGAGCAGGAGCTGGCGAACGGCAGCATGGATGATAAGCTGAAGGAAAGCTTTTTCAATGCTGTATTTACCGGTGTGATCCAGATGGGGCTGTCCAAGATGATTTATAAGTATGAGGAGTTCGGCATGGAAGAGACCCTTGACCTGCAGAATAACAAGATGCCATATGCGAAATGCGCTGTTTATCAGGCTTATATGACCTTCCGGGAACTGAACGAGGAGATGCGCAGCCAGATTACGGGGGAAGCAGCTGACAGGCTGGATAACCTGACTGAGGAAATGCTGGAGACAGCCAGGAAGATTAAGGCCAGATATACCTCTGATTTTCTTAAGCTTACATTGACCAGTGTGGCAACCGACAGGAACAGAGAAGAAATCAAGGGATTTTATCAGGATTTCATGCAGGCGCTTCAGACATTTATCCAGACTTATCAGTATTAAAGGGTAAGCTGGGGAGGCTGCGCGGTTAACTGCGCAGCCTCCCCCTTCATAATCGGTCAGAAGATATCTGAAAGGAAGGAATCAGTCATGAGTGAAAATAGAGGAAAAGAGCTGATTGAGGACTGCATTCAGCTTCTGAACATAGAACAGAGACTTGACTCAGGAGGAAACAGGGCGCGGTACCCTGTAATACTGGTGTTTTTCGGAGAAGGAATCCTGGAGTTTGTGCCTGCCGTGAGAAAGACGTTAGAGGACAACTGGAACAATGCAAAATTCCTGAAATATCTGCAGGTGGTGCGTCAGAGAGAGGGGATTGTGTGCAGAGACTTGGTGAGCGGGGAGGAAAGCGGAGATACGGAGGCGTTTTTGGAAAAGGCCGTCGTGGATATGCTGGCCACGGAGGAATATATATTCGAGGATAAAAACAGAGTAAAATTTGAGTTCATCCTTCAGGGGGATGATTTACAGGCCAGGGATTATTATGAGCTGATGCTGGGAATGAACCGCAGCCATAGCTATTCTGTTATGAAAACCCTTTACCTGATGATGGATGAAAGTGAAAAGGAAAAGAAGGGCAGGACCAGGGACCTGCTTTCATATATAACAGAGACCAGGGAGGACACAAGGAAGGAGCTGGGGGCTGTCTATCTGCTCAGCAATTATCTGAAAAACGGTTCCATACTGCTGGGCCAGAGACTTATGCAGAACTACCGTCTGGTCGCGGACATTATACTGCTGGGAGGAAACCGTGGAAGCGACGGCCATGCTGCTTCTCTTCACTCTGTATACCAGAGCGACAGCATCAAAACGGCAGCCTATGCCCTGGTAGAAAAACCAATACGCAATATAACAATCATCTCTCTCAGAAGACTTTTGGAAGGGCTTTTGGAGATGGGAATGGAGAATTCACGGCAAATGGAGGGCCGGGAGTTCAAATGTGCGGAAGATTTAAAGAAGAAGCTAGGCATACAGCCCGGAAGTATTGACTGTATTGAAGCTTTATTTGATAAAGAAATCAAGGGTATCCTGCCCCGGCCGGAAGAATTGGCGTATCTGCCGTATCTGTCTGAACGGAATTGCAAAGAAGCGTACAGGGAAAAGAACATTTCGTGGAATGTCCTGGACAGCTATACGGGTGGAAACTGGTCGTTGTTTTTTAGGGAATATTACATGAAGCCTATGGAGAAAAAGCTGGAGAATGAAAATTTCCTCAACGACTGCAGGCAGAAGATGGAGGATGAGTGGAGACAAAAAATCAGTTACTTTGACGCCATATATGGTTTAGAAGACGGGAGAGTGGGAGAAGCGGTCAGCGGATTAAAAGTAGTTCCTCCCATAAGAGACAGCAAAAGTATGGAGGAAAATCTTCACTACAGGGCTGTAGGTGAAGTAAAAAAGGGCTTTTATGCCAGAATGACGCAGCTTCTCAAGAAAACAGAGGAAGCCATCCGTCAGGACGCGCAGAGGCTCCGGGACCAGTATAAGGAATTGTTGAATGAGGTGATCCGGGAGGATATTGATGACAGGGAACAGAAACGGAATATTAAGAATTTTTATGAGGCTGTGACTGACACATTTTTAAAGCGCGAGGGAGAAAGAGCCTTAGAAGGCGTATTTAGCCTGAAGTCGGAGAAAGGGCAGATGATGGCTGCCATAAGGGAGCTGTTCGTCCGCCTGCTTAAGGAAAATGCGGTATATGGGTATTCCTTTGAACAGGAGCTGTCGGAACGGCTCCATGACGCCAGTGACGAGGACAGGATGATGATGGTCACCAATGAGCTGGAACAAAATATTGAGGGGTACGGAAGGCTCCATTGGAGTAACTTCACATACAGCAACCAGCTGCGGGGAACCTACTATCTGATTAATAATAAGGCGGAGTACGCCAGGGAGCTGGATGACAATTCGTCTGAATATTCCATATTTCATTTAAACCGTACGGACTGCATAGAAAAGATAGCGATTTACGATCTGGATGACCGGGATAACCGCTGTGATCTGACAGAAATGGCAGGTGATGCATGAGATGAAAGCAGTAAAGAAGGAAAGTACAGAACTATATACCATCAAACACCTGAAGCGCACCATGGTCAATGGTATGTACCAGATATGCTGGAATTTTGTCAATGCCAGTCATTTCCTGGTTGTCATGACCCCGGGCATTCAGGAGACGGATTTGGAGACGGATATCCTTCCTGTCATTGAGGCCAGGGGGGAAGAACTGATTGACACCAAGTGGATGGATGAGAACGGTGTACAGCTGTTCCTGATTCGGGAACAGGAGTTCCTGGCAAACCAAAACCGGTTTGTACCGGATAAACGCAGGTTAAAGGCAAGGACGCCATACCAGATGCGCATTTACCCATGTGAGATTTATAGCGGTAAGTGGGAGGTATTTGAGGCGCAGCCTTCGGACAGCCTGATTACGATTCCGGTAACCCTGTGCGGGGAGGTGCGGTATAAAAATGTCCTGTTTTCCCAAAAAAAACGATGCATCCTGACACTCCCAAAGATTGAGGGTTATATAGACGGGCTGATTGCCTATAAACCTTCCTGCAGCAGATGTTTGTTTCCGCTGACAGGAAATAGCCTGGATAAGCCGTTGGTCATCATGCTGCCGAAAAGTGAAACTCTGGACCTGATTGTGGCTGAACCATACAGGCAATATTATAATATCAGATTGTGAGGACTAAAATGAGAGATACAAAGATGACAGCAGGAAAAAATTACGATGATATCACATGTCCTTTCTGTTTTAAGACCTTTGACAGTGAAACAGTACACTTTAAAGCGATGACCTTAAAGGAAGCCGGCACAGAATTGATTGCTCTGGATGATTTTTCAGAAACAGCAGATGAGGATTTTGATTTTTTTGCGGAGGCAGGGGACACGGAGCAGGACAAGACAGAGGATAAATCCTTAAATCAGCTGTTCCAGGAGAAAGAAGATGTGCTGTACAAGAATTTCTGGAAACGGTATGCGAATCAGCCTGAGTGGAAGTATGCTAATTATCCTGTTATTACGGATAAAGACAGCCGGATGATGATGAGCGGGTACCATCATGACGCGGATGGATTTGTGGATTCAGTGACGGATGCCTTCGGAGAGTCCACCAGGGAACGAATCTGTCCTCACTGTCATAATCCGCTTCCGCCTAATTACGGAAAATATCCGGTCCATTTTATCGCAACAGTGGGAATTACATCCTCAGGAAAGACGGTTTATCTTTCTCAGCTGATGAAAAACATGGACGGCATCATGGCAAATGTGGGACTGGGGACTCTTTCCATGACAGAAGGGGACGCACGTTTTATAAAGGAACATCCGGTAAAGAAGGATATACCTTTGCCCCAGGGCACCACGCCTGGAGCCTTAAGCGAGCCTTTATTCTATGTCATTCTCAGCAAGGGGACGTACCACACCCTGGTATTTTACGACGTGGCAGGGGAGAACTGTGTAGACCCGGAAGGCATGGAAAAGTTTGGTCCATTTGTGGAACATGCGGACGGAATTATCATGATTCTGGACCCGGACCAGTTTCGCAAGGTGCGGGAAGATATGGAGGATGATATAGCAGGTCCGAAAGCAGTGCTGACAGCCATGTTCAACTCTTTTTTAAGCTCTAAAAACCAGGGCGGAAAGACAAAGGTGCCGCTGGCCCTTACCATATCCAAGAGTGATAAGCTGTACAACCATCCTTTAATCAGCCCAAATTCCAATTTATTCCAGGAAGTTAGGTTCGATGAGAAAAATCAGGGCTTTGATCCACAGCAGTACCGCAATGTCATGGGGGAGGTCAGGAAATTCCTGCGGGATGTGAACGAAGGGCGGCAGCTGACCATGATATTGGAGTCCTGTTTTGAAAAATATGGCTTATTTGCGTTTACGGCCCTTAACTGTGATGTAAAGGAGGAAGAGGTAGTGGAAGACGGAGTCAGGAAAAAGGTGGCCATGCCCGTGAGCCACCCATCCCCCATGCGGATTGAGGAACCTTTGCTGTGGCTGTTGAATCAGTTTGGAATTGTTAAGGAGACGGCAAGCGCTCAGGGAGGAAGCGGCATGGGTGCAGGAGGCGGACTATTTAGCAGATTTTTTGGCAGAAGGTCAAAATAGAGCTGGCGGAGGAAGCATATGAACATATATCAACTACATTATACGCGGCTGGGAAAACAGGGAAGCGGCGCGGGATGGCAGATTACCGGAACAGCCAAGGGAACGCCGCAGCTGGTTATCAATGCATTTTACAAGATAGCATCAAACCTGGTCTTGGCAGGCGCCGGGAACTCCATGCCCGCACAAGCCCTGGATATACATATTGAAGATAGATATGTATATATTTCCCATATCAATTACAGCAGCAGAAACCTGACAGACCAGACGGATATCAGAGGGGTGTCCTTTGTCCATGGGCTGGTGATGCGTACAGATGATTATATGGAGCTGTGCAGGCAGCCGGACCGTGTCATGGGCATAGAGGACAGCTTTTTCGACAGGGATTATGAAGGTAAAAAGGACCTTCCTGTGCTGCTTACGCTTCCCTGCGCCTCTATGGATATGACCGGAATATTGAAGGAATATGGAATGGATCAGACACGCTATTCAGAAATGATGAAATGCGTATATGCCGCACTGTATTCCGTCAACGGTTCTCTGTGTATAAAGGCTGGGGGAATAAAAGGAGAACAGCTTAAAACATTATGCCGCAAGATGACATATCTGATTTACCAGGGACTTCCCTATGTGCTCCGGCTGAAGCTGTCCATATTTTCCGGTTACAGACCCGGCGTAACGATCTGCTTTTCAGAAAAAGTGGAGAACAGGGAAAGTTTTTATGATTTAGATACAGGAGAATACAGATGTGCTCCGCTGCCTGAGTATGAAATTGTCTCTGCGTGTACAAATCTTTTTCTTACAAAGGATGAGAGAAGTGGCCTGTATGGGAAAATAAACGAATTTGCGGAAGTGACCTACGGCGGCAGCTATGAAATCATAAAACTGCACCATATGGAAATCGCTTATCAGGCAGTACACAGAAATGTGCCGGAAGAAAAACTGAACGAGTACATGAAGGACGCTGCCGGGGTCAAAGCTTATAAATATGACCTGCTGGATCCCTATTATGCCTATCTTTTGGATTTGTACATGAAGTACGGCATGGAACTGCCCTCGGCAGATATATACAGAAAAATCCAGAAAAGATACGCGGAAAGCAATTGCAATGAATTAAAGCAGGCATTCTGCTATTATTACGCATGGAAATTATGTACTCCGGGCAACAACAAGGCATATGTTACCATGTATCAGCTTCAGATGTCAAAACCGGATGAGTTCAGGTACATGTGCGAATATCTGGAAGAACAGCGTCCTCAGTTTTTGGATGCTTATTATGAGGATTATTACCTGGAGCATTATGCAGACAGCTTAGAACGTCTGGAGGAGCTTTGCGCCCGCCCGGAGGAATTTTCCGGGGAGGTAAGGGCAAAGCTTCTGGAAATCACATCAAGGCTTTTTGCCATTGATATTGCCCGTCAGAAGGATAACAAACAGAGGTTTTTGCTCTGCGGGAAATACGCGGATGTGCATGCTGGTTTTGCCGGTATGGGAACAGAAGGAGAGGCAGACTTTCAGGATATGCTAAACAATGGATACTGGAGGTACTTTGATGTAAGACAGTTTTCTTATTCTGAGATAGATGAATATGTCCTGATGGGAGCAGGAACAGATAAAAACACGGAAATTCCAGGAATGGTAAGGCGCCTGCTGGAGGCCCGTAAATGCTTGCTTGAAGGCCGGAATCTGGCTTTCTTTTACCATGCGCTGTTGTCTGATTCCCTCATAGAGGATGCTGTCACACGTGACGGACTGATCCGCCAGTTGAGGGAAGAAGCCCAAGGTATGCAGAATCTTAGTCTGGACTCCAGGCTGCTGCTTAATTATACCAATGAAGATGGCTTTGATCTGGACAATCTTGCGCAGGATCTGAGGGAATATGGACCCCCGGACGTACTTGGCCGCGAATGGGTGAGGGATAATATTCCCCATTCCACTGTCCTTGAAAGAGAAAGTAAAATGGAAGAGCTTTTTAAAAGACAGCTGAAGGATAAGATGAAGGAACGAACCGTTAAAAGTGAGCAGTGGAAGGCAGTGTACAGCCATTATTTTCCCAGAATGACTTCCAGGGAACAAAGCTTTTATATGATGGATTATGCCCAGAAATGCCTTTTATTTCTGGGAATCACCATGACCTATGCGGTCAGCTGCCGCTATCTCTATCTGGTACAGAAACGATACGGAGCCATGGCTTCATGTATCGGTATACTGGCGTGCATTGCAGGCATGCTGCTTAATATGATTTGGGGAGAAACCAATTCTGTTGAATTGCTTGTGCAAAGGAAGATAGGGCCTGTTGTATGGACAATCATATATATACTGCTGTCCGCAGTACTTCTGGGGGCTGCTGTGATGGCAGATACGGATTGGATGTACATTGTTCTGGGAGCCGCTCTGGGAATTATATTGCTTGGGCGCCTGACACTTATGGTGTTTACGCTCTATGAGTAACGGATTTCTGCCTGGGCCTATGCGGGGAAAATGTACAAAAGGAGAATGAGAGGCAATGGGAATATCAAAACGGATGCTTGCAGGTACGGCCATCACAGGGGGACTGTACTTTGTAGTTGGAGAGTGGATGTATAAAACCTTTCTGAATCAGGTAAATACGCCTCTTCTGATTGGCCTGTACTATCTGGGGCTTTCCCTGTTTGTCATAGTGGGAACCTCGCTGACAGGAGCTTTCATGTATCACGCAGTGAACGGATACCGGGACATTGTATTCAGGTGTATCCTGCTGTGCGCGGCAATCCTGGCTGCCGGCTGTCTCTTCGAATTCCTGTATGAAGCTGTGTGGAGGGAGGGTCCGGTCCAACCGGATTCTTATGTATTTCTCATGGATAACTCAGGTTCCATGAAGGACAATGACCCGGAGAATAAGCGTTATGATGCGATTCAGTCTGTTCTGAAGAAAAAAGAGTCTGGCTTTCCCTTTGCTGTGTATATCTTTGCAGACCGGAGCAGCCTGTTAAGGCCCATGGGACCGATTTCTCAGGGACTGGATTTCAGCGCGGAAAAACCGGACGGGGGCACCGGTATCAGGACGGTATTATCAGCTCTCTATGATGAGATGGATACAGGCGGCATTGATCTGAAGAAGAACGGAAAGGTACTGCTCTTTACAGACGGTCATGCCACCGATATGGGATTATTTGGAAAATGGAGACTTGGAAAGGTACTGAAGAAATATTCCCAGGCAGGCGTTTCCATCAGCACGGTAGGTCTTGGAAACACGGACCGCAACCTGATGAACCTGATAGCAAAAAAAACCGGAGGGGTGTATATCAGCGTGGATGACGCTGACATGCTGGAGGGAGCTGTCCAGACGGCTATGGATTCGCGCAGCGGACGGAATCTCCTGGACTACCGGAATTATGTCAGATTTGATTTCCTGTACACGCTGATACGCTTTGCAGCCGTTCTGGTCATCGGACTTTTGCTGGCTGCAATGAAAACATATATATGTGAGCCATTTCTGGATACCAGGCCGGTTTTGCTGACCTCTGTCACAGGAAGCCTGCTGGCTGCGTCCTGTGTTGAGTTTGGCATGAACCGGCTGGGGTTAGCGCCATGGCTGATGCGTCTTTTCATGTGCGTTCTGCTGGCGGAGGCAGCCTTGACGGAAGGTTTTTCCAGTGAGAGGGGGAGCGCGCGCAATTATGAGCAGTTTTGAGAAATGCATGATTTACAGACAGTTTGCTGTCAAGCTGGATGAGGCCTGGGCGCGCAGCGGATGGAGGGACGATGCATCGGAGGTTTTCAGAAGCTGTTATCATGAGACGCTTATGGAACTTTTAAATCGTATGGAAGCATGTCTGAGCAGCTGGCAGGAAAATACGGAAAAAGTCAATGAAAGGATTGCGTTGTTAAGACAGTTGGAACACTGACAGGCTGTACCGGAGGAAAAGGTTATGATTGCATATGGCAGGAATAAGATAAAATATCCGCTTGAGAGCAAAGCGTTTAAAACAGAATACGGGAGTCAGGATTATAAGCTGAAGGGCAGGGAGCCATCTCTTGCCGCCAGGATTTATGACAAGAAATACCGTACAAGGGAAAAGGAGGAAGAGGTCCGCATGGCCCTGGAGGGAGATATGGGCGCCATGCCGGAACCCCCTTTGGATCTGCTTTATGTGGGAGGCCGGTTTGCCGGTTTTATTTATCAGAACTATGGTATGCCGGATTCCAATACGCTGCCTGCGGCGGGGGAAGATGATATGGATGAAACTTCGGGAGGTAAGGATAAAAGCGGCAAAGGCAGGCGCCGCAAGGCCGGGCCTGGCTTTGCTGAAGGAATCCCGGCTATTCTGATACCGGTTATAACGGCCGTCCTGATGAGCGTGCTCACCAAACAGATTCTGTACCCCGTATTTTGCAAGTTCATAGAAGGAGGAAGCGGAGAACAGTTCATCCTGCTTTTGACGGCCCATGGATGGGTGACTGTTGCGGCCGGAATCCTGGCTGTGATTGCAGCGGCTGCCAAGGGCGCCACAGGCGTGGGAGGGGCAGCGGTTTCGGCTGTTCTGTGTCTGCTGTCATATGCTGCCGGCGCTGTGGCGATAACGGGAATCATTGTCATATTTGTAGTGCTTATGGGGGTCGTGGTTCAGACCGTGATTGCGCTGATTCCCATTATTGTAGGAATTGCAGTGGTGATCATGTTGTTAAAAGTTTTGATAAAAAGATAATGAAAAAGGTGATGGAATGAAGATGATACAAAGCCTGGAACAGGTGGAGCAGATTGAGGGCTGTCTGACGGAAATCCAAGAACAGAAAGTAGAATGTACCAGGCTGGAACTGGATTATGGCCAGATTACTGGAATATGGAAATCTGTATATGACAAGTATGGCCATAAGCTGGAGCGTATCCGGAAATCCTTAAAGATGTCTGTGACCCGGGAGGAGATAGATCTCCTGAAACAGTCTGTTTATGATGAAAGCCTGGGGACCAGGATTAAGCGTTTCATCGGTCTTAAGCAAAAGCAGCTGGAAGTGTACAATGAACTGATGGACAGGCTGGATTTCCTGAAATCCCACTATGAAGGTCAGCTAAACAGTGTCCGGGGCCGTATGGATGCAAGGGAAGGCGAGCTGAAGGAACTGCTTGCCAGATATAAGAGAGCCTATACTCAGGTATGCGCCGGATATTCGGGGGCGGACCCGAAAGCCTGGGAAACCTATAAGCAGCCGGAAGATCCTGAATCCAAGGTCTATATAGGCGATTTGGCGCTGGAAATCACGGATGATAAAACGTGTGCGGCCAGCTTTCATGGATCCCTGGGAAATGCATGGGGACCAATGGGAATCAAGGCGCCCTGTCTGTTTATGCTGGATACCCCTATAAAACTGGGGATCATATACAACAATGACCAGGAGAAAACCAAGGCCAGCGGGCTGGTACGGTCCATCATCTTCCAGGTTATCCGTAATATTCCCATGTACAATTATCAATTTGTCTGTCTGGATTATAAGAATTCAGGCAGTTATCTGGGGGAACTGCGGGGCCTTGAGACATTTGTGGATTCTTACGCGGAGGGAATCCATATAGAACTGCTGGGCGGCCGGTACCAGATGCTGACCCTTTCTTCCACGGAATCCGGCATACAGGAAACGCTTAACAAGCTGGAAAATTATATTGATGCTGTGTCAAGACTTTTAGGAGGCGCTGAGAGTGTAAGAGAATTCAATGAAGCTTCCAGCGAAAAAATTCCCTGTTTGTTTTTCATCATGGACGCATTTCCGGAGGGGCTTAATGACAGCGGAAGAAGGAAACTGGAAAAACTGCTGATAAATGGAGAGCGCTGCGGTATCTCCTTTCTGTTCACCCTCCATAAACAGTTTCTGCCCGGGTTTGAGGATTCCATGAAGGCAGCCGGGATTAAGGGGCCGGATTATGGAATCATTCTCTGTGGCAGGAATGAGGAGGAACTGGTGTTTGATACGGTAAGGGGACCGTTTTTGATAAACGACATGTATGATAGGAGGCAGTCCTATGTGGATTCCGTTCTCAATATACTGGAGGCCTCCAAAAATATAGACAACCGCTTTGAACATGTATTTGACCTGAATCAGGCTTTTGGACAAAGGGATTCCACTGATTATATTACTGTTCCTTTTGCCATCAATATGAGGGGAAAGGTGGAGGAGCTGGGCCTGGGTTCCAAATCCCAGTACGCCTTTGCCTTGCTCTCAGGAGGTACTGGTTCCGGCAAATCCACCTTACTTCATATGCTGATTAATTCCATCGTCATGCATTACATTCCTGAGGATGTGCAGCTGTGGCTTGTGGACTATAAATTGGTGGAATTTTACAGTTACACACGTAACCGGCCTCCTCATGTGAAATTCATTGGTCTGGAAAAGAGTGAGGAATTCACCTTCGCGTTTATTCGGCATATGAATATGGAGTGTGAGCGGAGGATGGGGCTGTTTAAGGAAAAAAACCTGACAGAGATTGATACTTATAAGAAACGGTATGGGAAGAACAGCATTCCGCGCATTGTCATCATCATCGATGAGTTTCATGTCATGACCAACCAAATCAGGGGAACAGAGTATGCAGTCATGCTGGAGGATTTTCTGAAGCAGGCCAGGGCTTTGGGAATGACCTGCGTGTTCTCGGACCAGGCAGTCAGCGCGGGACTTGCCGGACTCACGGAGGCATCCAGAATGCAGATTCGCACCAGGCTGGCCATGGCCAATGACGACCCGGATGAGATAAAGGAAACCCTGTCCCTTAAACAGGGGTCTGACTATGACATCAGACCCATGTCGACCGGTGAGGTTACAATCAGGCGTATGATAGAGACCAGAAATGAAAAGGGGGAGGATGAAAACAAGGTTGTTCTGGACCGCGCCAAGGTGGTGTTCATATCAGATAAATATAAGGAATGGACATGCACGAAGGCCAGGGCACAGTTCCCGGATGGGACAAGCCCAATTATTGTAGACGGAAGAAACAGGGTAATGGCAGACTTAAGCCGAATTGAGGAATACGACAATAATAATCACAGAGATGGAAGGATATGGCTGCACCTGGGCAAACCGTCGAACCTGGAACAATGTTTCTGTATCCGGCTGCTGCGCAATTTTGGCCAGAATGTGATGAGTGTTGGTCCGGACTCAGAGCTCCAGGCCAGCTTGTTATTTCATTCCATTGAAAGTTTTAAGCGTCAGCCGGATTATCAGATATATATTATGGCAGACGAGGGCGATGAAATGTATCTGAAATACGAGCCGTATTTTAGAAAATTGGGACAGGAACCATACATAGAACTTCTCAGGGATTATGAGGGTATCTGCCGCACGGTTTGCCAGCTTCAGCGTGAGATGTATGCCAGAAGAAAGCGCCAGAGCAGCCGGAATATCATGGTATTCTGGATTGGAATGGATAACATTGCCCTGGAACTTTCCTATTATCCTGAGGACAGGCCGCGGAGGCCGGAAAGTGAAGCGCAGGCCAGGGGTATGAATAAGGACCCGCTGACAAGTACCCTGGACAGTATGGGGCAGCTGTTTTCACAGCTGTTTCCCGGAGAGGAACCGTTATTGCCGGCAGGGAAACCAACAGATGACGAAAATACCCTTTATAATGCTTCCGATGATATTGGTGAGCTGACTGGGGAAGGTCCAAAGAGGGGAATTTACCATTTCATATTTTACTCATCAGTACTGCCTATTAAGAAAGCCAGGTTTATTAAGCTGGAGAATTTTATATGTAAAATCGCGTTTCAGATGGACGAGGACAGCTGCCTTAACTATTTTGGAAAAAGTAAGATTATGAAAGATATTTCTAGAGAAACAGCAGTGTATTATGACGGAGGCCAGATTGTGCGCAGATTTCTCCCATATCTTCTTCCGGCCGGGCTGGACGAAAAATAAGAGGGGATGGGGCTGTATGGGACATCTGACAGAAAGGATTAAGGAGGAGATAAGATGGCAGGCAACAGGGACAGGGATTTAGATTCCATTATCGCGTTTGGAAGTAAATTTGATACATTTTGTGATGATATCAGAAAGGTGGCAAAATGTTTGGAATCAGATGCAGGGTCGGCTTCCAGCGTCCTGCAGGATGAGATTTCCAGGAGAAATATTGACGAAATTTATAACCTGGCCGCAAACTTAAAAAACATTGTGGACCGGGGTGAGGAACCGGTGAGGGAATTGGTGTTAAAAGCCAAGCACACCAAGGCCCAGTTAGAGGAGTTAAACGGTATGAGCCGTTAGGAAGGAGAGCGCTATGTTTATAAAAGGGTCATCCGCCGCGGCACGGGAACTTTCTTCGGATTTGGTTTCGGAGCTGAGGACAATCGCGGCACTGACAAATGATATCGGACAGGATTTGCGGCAGCTGCAGGCCACGTTCCAGGACGAAGGATTTGAAGATATGAACCAGATCGTGACAGCGGTTGCGAAAGCAACCATTGACGCTGCGGAGCCGATTTCAGTGGTATGCAAGAAACTGAACCGGTATGCGGAAATACTGGACCAGGCATAATGGTTTTAGTGGAGAGACGGGGAGGTGTGAATCTGTATGACCAGGGTGTCTTTCAACTGTCAGGGACTTGATGAATACAGAAAGGTGGCCGGGAAGCTGGAGCAGGGAGTGAAGCAGGCGGCAGAAGAAGTGAGGCTGCTGCAGGAGAAAAACAGCCGGATGACAGCCAGTTTGTTTCCTTCCGGAGCCGGCAGCCGGTTGGATGAATATGCGGACGCAGCCGGCGCGGAGGCGGACCGTCTCTTGAAATTATCCGCGGAATATCAGGAAATAAGCCGAAAGGCATCTGATTTCCTGACCAGGTATCTGGACGTTTTATCCGCTATGGATACCCCTGTGTCCGATATATCCTCTGCTTTCAGGACTGGCGAAGCAGAATGCGCAGGCGGTATGGAAGGGGCTGGGGAGATACGTGATATATCAGATTTGACTCCTGACCAGAGCCGGGCCATCTACTTATATACAGGGGATAAATATTATGGAAATATCAATAATTCACTACGGGGCCTGGACACCATGACGTCTGAAAGCAGAATAATTGCGGAACATATGAGGTCCGCGCTGAAGTCCGCCTCCCTGCCTGAGGATATGATTCTGTACAGGGGTACATCAACCAATGAGCTGGGAGCATGGAAGGGCCTGTTACCTGGGGAACTTATCGGAAAGACATTTATCCAGCCGGGATTCATGAGCACGTCCAGGAATGAGACAGTTGCTAAAAATACATTTATGAAAGATATGGAAATTATTATTGTGGCGCCAAAAGGAGCCCATGCACTTGACATAGCCGGCAATAGCATTTATGGTATAAATGAATCAGAGGTTCTGTTTGATGCCGGGCAGGAAATGCTGATAACCCGGGCAATGTGGAAAGACGGAATTTTGTACATAACAGTGTTATTGGAAGGAAGGTGAAAGGATGGATTCCGGTATCAGACAATTGTCATTACAGGAACGGTGGGAGATAGATATAAAGTCATATGAGAATGGTGCCAAAACAGTGTCCTCGGTTCCCCAGTGTGAATCATGTAAGAATCGTGTCAAGGGGGATGCCCTGCACTGTAAAGTGTACCACAGTGAACGGAAACCATCATTTGTCCTGTTTCCCCAAAAGGAATGCCCGTCATATGCCAATATAAATCCTTTGAGTGTGACCATGGAAGATGTCAGAGAGAACAGACTGTATGGGGGACTGTTTGGCTTCTGCATCGGTGATATTTTAGGAGTTCCGGTTGAATTTTCCTCACGGGCAGAACGCAAGGCGGATTTTGTGCAGGAGATGAGGGCGTACGGGACATACCACCAGCCCTTTGGTACATGGTCGGATGACACTTCTCTGACCTTGTGTCTGATTGATGCAATCAATAATGGGTATGATTTGTACAAGGTAGCTGATAATTTTATGAAATTTTATAAAAAGGGGGACTTTACTCCACAGGGCCAGGTATTTGATATTGGCAATTCTACCAGATGCGCAATCAACCGCATGGAGGTAGGCGAAGAACCGGTTATGTGTGGAGGAAGCAGCGAGGGGGATAACGGTAATGGGTCCCTTATGCGGGCTCTGCCATTGGCTTTTTATGGGAGCGGTTTGGGGGTTGATGGCAGGGTACGGATGATTGAGGAGGTTTCTGCCCTGACTCATGCCCATAAACGTTCCATGCTGGCCTGCGTCTATTATGTACAGTGCGCTGCCCGCCTTTTTGCGGGGGATGGCAAGGAAGAGGCATGCCGGTATGCGGCCCGGTTTGTGAAGGAACACTGCAAAGCGGCATATGAAAATGAGTTCAGTCATTTCCAATATATCCTGAACAATGATATACAGGATTTAGAGGAAACGCAAATTAAATCCTCAGGCTATGTGATTGACTCGTTGGAGGCAGCCCTTTGGGTGTTTCTTAAGTCAGGCAGCTACCAGGAAACCGTTCTGCGGGCCGTTAACCTGGGAGGGGATACAGATACTGTTGCAGCCACTGCAGGCGGACTTGCAGGCACGTATTATGGTTTTAAGGAAATTCCAGACAGATGGATTCAGAATATAATTCGGAAACAGGATTTATATTCGATGTTCCGGAAATTCAAGGATATAGCAATAGGAAAAGCGACGCCATGATTGCACCTAATGGTGATGCCGGCTGCCGTGACAGCCGGTTTCCTGACTGTCCGTCTGACTGTGGGAACGCTCGGCAGGTCTTGAGGAATTGTCAGGGAACTTATCCTGGAAATCTGCCTGTAATTCACCCTGGAAGTCTGCCTGGGATGATTCAGCCTGAAATTCTTCCTGTGATTCAGCCTGGGATGATTCAGCCTGGGATTGCCCCTGTAGTTCCCCCCGTATTCTTCGCTGCCGGTGTTCACAGTGCTCCGTGTGGACCTTTATCTCTTTCATGCTCTTATCCTTGAATTCATCCAGCGTGGCCTGGGGGTCCGCGGTGAGAAGCTCCTGTATGGCGTAATACTTTCCCAGCGACATCCCGTGTTCATGGGCTTCCTCACACATATGGCTGTCCACGCTGGCATATTCTGCCTTTACGCCATGGCACTGCATTAAGGCTGTGTTTACACACTCCTGAAGGCTTGAGAACATTTGCGGGTCGCCGTCTTTTGTTTCCAGCGTGATGGAGACCAGGGCGTCTTTTTTTAGATACTGCTGCATGGCATCGCTGGCCAGCAGCAGCGCCAGTGCCTCCTCATATTCCAGATGTTTAAGCGAAAGGGACTGCAGGACAGTTTCGCTTTCTTCACCGTAGGTGGTCTGGTCCACCACCTTTCCCCAGCGGTTGATGTCCAGTTCAATGCTGGGATTTACGTCTATGCTGATGACGGCTGCTTCCGTGTAGTACAGGCTATAGCCGCCCAGGCCGCTGGTGGCAAAGAGCAGGAGACAGGCAAGGGATACCGCCCACTTCATTCTGCGGGGCGCCGGCTTTCTGCTGCGGTGCATGTGTTTTATCACATATTCGCAGGTCCGTCCCTTCAAGACCTCATCACAGCTGACTGTATCAAACGCATCATGTATACTTTGTTTCACCCTCATCACCTCCCAGCATTTTTTTAAGCTCGGCTTTCGCCCTTGACAGATGTGTATATACGGTATTGACATTTTTATGTAAAATACCTGCAATCTCCACGGCTGAGTAGCCCTCATAATAATGCAGATAAACGATGATTCTGTATTTATCAGAAAGATTCATCACAGACTCCAGTACATGGGACAGGTCCTGGCTTTTTGTATCAGCCATGGACATGGCCTCTTCCAGAGAGCAGGTGTGTGTCCGGAAGAAACTGCGCAGCAAATCTTTGCACCTGTTTACAGTCACACGAATCAGCCATGCTTTTTTATGTTCCTCAGAATCAAAGGGTTCAGAAAAAAGGGCGTATTTCAAAAACACATCCTGAAACACGTCCTCTGTATCACTTTCATTTTTCATATAGACAAAGCAGATATGTTTTACCATATCCGCGTATTGCCCAATGGTCTGCTCTACATCTGATTCCTGCCGCATAGCCGCTCCATATGTCCGGTACTGCCAGGTGCAGTACTGTTTTCCCTATCTGTGATGTGAACCGCAGCCGCGTCTGCCATGATGGCTGTTTCCGCTATGACATCCATACCCTGAGGTGTCCGATGAGGATGTCCGTCCATGGTTTCCGTCCGGGCATACCCAATCCCCGTCCTCTGACCAGTGGCCTTCACAGTCTCCGTGTTCATGGCTCCTGCAGTATTCGTAGTCCGTACAGTCAGCATATCCTCTGGGACAAGTCCAGTCAGCACCCCATGCAAGGCTGCTGCCCGCTGCGGTTAAGAAAATGCCTGTGGCTGCTGCTGCCATTATAGTTCTGATTTTCATGTTTTTCAATCTCCTTTTTTGATTCATTCACTATTAATACGATTGAGTCGCCGGAATCCTTTCATCTATTTTCGTTTTTTTTAATTTATCTTTTTTAAATCTGTTTTTCATTTCAGGCTTTTCATTTTTTAAATCTGCTGTGCTTGTGAAATATCCTTGATTTTGGTATACTTATCTGACGTACAGGATTAAGACACATTGGAAACACTGTCCTGCAAATATATAATACATAAAAGGAATGAACTGACATGGGTACCTGGAATTCCAGAGGTTTAAGGGGATCTACCCTTGAAGATTTGATTAACCATACCAACGATTTATACAGGGAAAAGAAGCTGGCTCTGATACAGAAGATACCGACTCCCATCACCCCCATTGAAATTGACAAGTCCAGCCGCCACATCACCCTGGCCTATTTTGACCAGAAGAGTACCGTGGATTATATCGGGGCCGTACAGGGGATTCCGGTGTGTTTTGATGCCAAGGAATGCGCAGTAAAGACATTTCCCCTTCAAAATATCCATCCCCACCAGATTGAATTTATGGGTGAATTTGAGAAACAGGGCGGAATTGCATTTATCATTCTCTATTTTACCGGCCTGGATGAAATATATTATCTGCCTTTTGAACAGATAGAGGGATATTGGAAACGGATGGAGGAGGGAGGGCGCAAAAGCTTTACCTACGACGAGGTGGACAAGAGCTGGCGGGTCCGTTCCCATGCCGGCTTTCTGGTCCATTATCTGGAAGAAATACAAAAAGACCTGGACAGAAGGTCATAGGAGGTTTTGCGTGAAGCGCCGCGCCTTCCATGCTGCCTGTGCAGGTCCTTTCTTGGTCCGTACGTCTTTTTCATATCCTGTTTTCTAATCCTGTTTTCACACTTTCTTTTATGCGTTCCTTTCAGCCCCATCTTCCGTACCACCCCGCATACCACCCCACAGGTACATTTTCATTGACCAGCCCTGTAAATAAAAGTATAATAAGGTATATTGCACGATGGCAGAATGGAATTTTAAAACTGCTTTGGGGACGCGAAAATATGATTGACAGCTCCATGGTTTTCCTCTATAATGGAACAATCACGTTAATGAATTAGCACTTTACCACAGAAAAGCAAAGCGGGGCAAATGTGCGAGAAAACATAAAGGCAGGGAACAGGATGGCAGGAAATAATCGTTTGATTCATACGCCGGAGGGCGTAAAGGACAGTTATAACGGAGAATGCAGGAAAAAGCTGGCAGTTCAGGACAAGATTCTGGATACCTTTTACCTGTACGGATATGAGCATATCCAGACTCCGAGTTTTGAATATTTTGATATTTTCAGCAAGGACAGGGGAAGCGTGCCGGACAGGGAGATGTTTAAGTTCTTTGACCGGGACAACAACACTCTGGTGCTGAGGCCGGATATGACGCCGGCGGTTGCGCGGTGTGTGGCCAAGTACTTTATGGACGATCCCATGCCTCTTAGACTCTGCTACCTGGAACGCACTTTTAAGAATAATAGCAGTTATCAGGGCCGCCTTAAGGAGCGGGCTGAGACAGGGGCCGAGCTGATTGGGGATGATTCCGAGGATGCGGATGCGGAGATGATTGCCATGGTCATTGACAGCCTGAGACAGGCCGGCCTTAAGGAGTTCCAGGTGGAGCTGGGCCAGGTGGCCTTTTACAGAAGCCTTCTTAAGGAGGCCGGGCTGGAGGAGGAAGTTGAGGAGGAGCTGAATCAGTACATTGAAAATAAAAATTATTTTGCTGTGGAGGGTCTGCTTAAGAACCAGCCCGTGGACGAAGGGCTTAAGAAGGTTTTTCTGAAGCTTCCGGAGCTGTTCGGCTCCCTGGAGCAGATGCAGGAGGCGAAAAAGCTTACCGCCAATCCGGGGGCGCTGGCTGCCATTGAACGGCTGGAGAAGGTACATTCCATTTTAGAGAGCAGGGGCCTGGAAGCCTATGTGTCTTATGACCTGGGGATGCTCAGCAGATACCAGTACTATACGGGTATTATTTTTAAGGCATATACCTATGGAACCGGGGATTATATTGTTACAGGAGGCCGGTATGACAAGCTGCTGGTGCAGTTTGGAAAGGATACGCCTGCTGTGGGTTTTGTGATTGTGGTGGACCAGCTGATGGCTGCCCTTTCCAGGCAGCAGATTGATGTTCCGGTGACGCTGGTGAACACGGTGATACTCTATGAGACTTCAGCCAGATCCCGGGCCCTGTGGCTGGGCAGCTATTTCAGGGACAAGGGGCTGGCCGTTCAGTCCATGAAGAAGAAGGAGCAGGTGGCGCTTGAGGATTACAAGGCCATGGCAATACAGAGGGGCATGCGCAATGTCCTGTACCTGAAGGGGGACGGGACTGTAGTGACAGCCATGGACACGGTGAACGGGAATACAGACCAGATACCCATTACCGCTTACGAGTAAACGCAGGGAGGCCGTGAAGAAGATGAGATATTTGACCATAGCGTTAGCCAAAGGAAGGCTTGCGGACAAAGCCATGGAGATGTTTGAGGCAATCGGCATTTCCTGTGATGAGATGAAGGATAAGGCTTCCAGGAAGCTTATCTTTGTAAATGAGGACCTGGGAGTGCGTTTTTTCCTTGCAAAGGCCAATGATGTGCCCACATACGTGGAGTACGGGGCGGCCGATATCGGCATAGTGGGCAGGGATACCATATTGGAGGAGGGCCGCAAGCTCTATGAGGTCATGGACCTTGGGGTGGGAAAATGCAGGATGTGCGTCTGCGGACCTGAATCAGCCAGGGAAAGGCTGGAGCACCATGAGCTGATTCGGGTGGCCACCAAGTATCCCAACATAGCAAAGGATTATTTTTATAACCAGAAGTATCAGACTGTGGAAATTATTAAGCTGAACGGTTCCATTGAGCTGGCCCCCATCGTGGGTCTGTCCGAGGTAATCGTGGATATTGTGGAGACCGGGTCCACCCTGCGGGAGAACGGACTTATGGTGTTGGAGGAAGTGTGCAGCCTGTCTGCCAGGATGGTGGTAAACCAGGTGAGCATGAAGACGGAAAATGAACGTATCACGGCCATTATCAAGAAATTCCAGGCATATCTTAAGGAGAATGCCGGAAGGTAGGAATACAGGAGCAAAGTCAGGAAAGCGGAGGAATGTTAGGCATGAGAATCGTGACATTAGATAATAAGTCCATGGAGAATATTCTGGCGGACATGTTGAAAAGGGACCCCAATAATTACGACAGCTATACCCAGACCGTACAGGCCATTGTGGACGATGTAAAGGCAAGGGGAGACGAGGCGCTGTTTGAGTATACAAAGCGGTTTGACGGAGCGTCCCTGGATGGGAGCAGTATACGGGTGACCAGGGAGGAAATTGATGAGGCCATGAAACAGGTGGAACCGGGCCTTTTGAAGGTCATGGAGAGGTCCATGGACAATATCCGCCGTTATCATGAGAAGCAGAGGCAGAACAGCTGGTTTGACGCCCAGCCTGACGGCACCATCCTGGGCCAGAAGGTGACTGCATTGGAGAGTGTGGGAGTGTATGTGCCCGGCGGCAAGGCGGCATATCCTTCCTCTGTCCTGATGAATATTATTCCGGCTGAGGTGGCAGGGGTGAAGCGCATCGCCATGGTGACGCCGCCCGGTAAGGACGGAAAGGTAAATCCGGTGACTCTGACAGCAGCCTACATGGCAGGAGCCACAGAGGTCTATAAGGCAGGCGGGGCACAGGCAGTGGCGGCCCTGGCTTTCGGCACGGCATCCATCCCCAGGGTAAATAAAATCGTTGGACCGGGCAATATCTTTGTGGCTCTGGCCAAAAAGGCTGTCTATGGTCATGTGAGCATTGACAGCATAGCAGGTCCCAGCGAAATCCTGGTGATAGCCGATGACAGCGCCAATCCGCGTTTTGTGGCCGCGGACCTGTTAAGCCAGGCAGAACACGATGAGCTGGCCAGCTCAATTTTGGTTACCACCAGCATGGAACTGGCCAGGAAGGTATCCGACGAGGTGGACGGCTTCCTGAAGGTGCTGTCACGCAGCGACATCATTAAAAAATCCCTGGACAATTACGGTTATATCCTGGTGGCGGATTCCATGGAAAAGGCAGTGGAGACAGCCAACAGCATTGCGCCGGAGCACATGGAAATCGTCACCAGGAATCCCTTTGAGGTCATGACCAAAATTCAGAATGCGGGCGCCATCTTTATCGGTGAGTACAGCTCAGAGCCCTTGGGAGACTATTTTGCCGGCCCCAACCACATCCTGCCTACCAATGGGACAGCTAAATTTTTCTCGCCCCTGGGCGTGGATGATTTCATCAAAAAATCCAGCATTATCTATTATTCCAGGGAGGCCCTTGAGGCGGCCCATAAGGACATAGAGACATTTGCCGAGTCAGAGCACCTGACAGCCCACGCGAATTCCGTCAGAGTGCGTTTTGAACAATAGCAGGGAGGTATGACAGTTATGGAACGGATTGCATCCATCACCCGGGACACCAATGAAACACAGATATCCATGAGCCTTAACCTGGATGGCTCCGGCAGGGGGAACATCAGCACAGGCATCGGATTCTTTGACCATATGTTAAACAGCTTTGCGCGCCACGGCTTTTTTGACCTGGACCTTACGGTAAAGGGGGATTTGGAGGTGGATACCCACCACACCATAGAGGATACGGGAATCGTGCTGGGACAGGCTATCCGAAAGGCGGTAGGGGATAAAAAGGGGATTGTGCGCTACGGCTCCCAAATCCTGCCCATGGATGAATCCCTGGTGCTCTGTGCCCTGGACCTTTGCGGAAGGCCCTACCTGGTCTGGGACCTGGTTTTGGACCGGGAAAAGGTGGGGGATTTGGAGACTGAGATGGTGCGGGAATTTTTTTACGCGGTTTCCTATGGGGCGGAGATGAACCTTCATTTGAAGCAGCTTTCAGGGACAAACAACCACCATATCATCGAGGCTGCCTTTAAGGCATTCGCCAAGGCCCTGGACGGCGCAGTGGCCGCGGAACCCCGTCTCTCAGGCGTACTTTCCACCAAAGGGAGCCTTTAGGATGGAAGATATGCCTGCCCTGTCCCGGAAGATGACAATGCTCCGTTATATGGACATACGGCTGTATGCCATGGTCCTGTGCCTGATTCTGGGACTGACTGCGGCATTGTCCGGTTTTTTACTGGAGAGGGCGGCTGCGCAAAATTACGAGGAGGAGCTGGCCTCCCCGGTTCTTTTTGATGCATCAGAACCAGAGAGGTACAGCTATGTCAGGCTCCAGTATCTGACCGACAGCTTTGTGGAGCATGTAAAAAGCAGGAACCGGTATTATTTTGGGTTTGATTTTATGTTCCGTCCCTATATCATTTCCATGAAGGGGGAGCTTCCTGAAAATCTGAAGGAGCTGATGGAGTATACATACAGCGATGGCCTTGAGGAACCGCCTGCCCCTGTGGATGTCTGCGGTTTTGGAGAGCCTATACAATCAGAGCTTATGGGGTATGCGAGAGAATCCTACAGCCTGATGTGGGAGGAGACTCAGATTCCCATGACGATGGAGGAGATGTCAGATATAGTGGGAAACTATTATCTGGATGCAGTGCCCAGGACATTTTTGGAACAGCATCCTCTGGGACTGCTGTTTTACGTGGTGCCGGCAGTACTTCTGGCCGGTGCGGCTGTCTGCGGTATTTTATACGGCAGGCGGCTGAAGGCCCAGAACAGACGGCTGGCAGGCCGTCTGGGAGAACTGGCCCAGGCGGACAGGGAACTGGCAGCAGCCGGCGAATATGTAAAAGGCATGAAGATTTATCTCACGGAACATTTCGTCATTTCCGCCTCATATCAGTTTGAGGCAGTTCCGTATGCCCGCCTGAAGCAGGCAGAATACAGCTCCGGCATGGTCATCGGGATAACGGAGGACGGATTTGCCCATATCCTGGCAGCAGGGCGAAAATGCAGACCCTTGGGAGCCATGCTGGCCGGCGAGATTAACCGGCGGATGGGAAGGTGCGCCTGTTCTCCGGAGCCTGCGTCCGAAGACATGGAGAAAAAAATAGAATAAAAGGAGATTCATATGCAGTTATATCCGGCTATTGATATGAAGAACGGACAGTGTGTCCGGTTAAGACAGGGAGCATTTAAGGACATCACCATATACTCGGATGCCCCTGAAAAGGTGGCTGCCCACTGGCAGGAGAAGGGGGCCTCCTTCCTGCATCTGGTGGACCTGGACGGCGCTCTGGCAGGTTATTCTGTCAATGAAGAGGTCATACGAAGGATTGCGGACACGGTTTCCATACCCATTGAGATTGGCGGCGGCATCCGTTCCAAAGAAGCGGTGGAGCGTATGCTGGACCTGGGGGTCAGGCGTGTTATTATCGGAACCAAGGCAGCGGAACACCCGGAATTTCTCAGGGATATGGTCAGAACATTTGGCGAGGAGGCCATTGTGGCAGGCGTGGACGCGAAGGACGGCATGGTGGCAGTGGAAGGATGGGAGAAAGTCAGCTCCCTTACCGCCTCGGACCTGTGTCTTACCATGAAGGAATACGGTGTCAGGCACATTGTCTATACCGACATATCCAGGGACGGCATGCTGTCCGGACCTAATGTGGAGGCTACAAGGAAGCTTACAGAGGAGACAGGACTTGACATCATAGCCTCCGGCGGGGTATCCTGTATGGAGGATTTAAAATGCCTGCATGAGGTTGGTATCAGGGGAGCTATCATCGGAAAGGCCCTCTATGAGAACCGGATTGATCTTGCTGAGGCCGTAAGGCTTTATGAGGCTTAAGTACCAGAGAAAATGGAGAGATTCAAATGACTGATTGCAAGAAGCTGATTATGGGATTTGGTTACAGGAACGGAAAGACGTTTTCCTGGAACGGAAAGCTTGAGTATGAGGGCGGGCTTAAGGAGCTTGCCAGGACAGCCTGTGACAACGGGGCAGATGAAATATTTATCTGCGACCGTTCTTTTTCAGATGAGGACCATGAGGCTGTCATAGGCGCCATCAAGGAAACTGCCCGCACCGTGGATGAGCCCATACTGGCGGGAGGACGAATCAGGCGCCTGGAGGATGTGAAAAAGTACCTCTACGCAGGAGCCAGCGCCGTATTCCTGGATGTGAGCTATGAAGACAACGTGGATATGATGAAGGAGGCCGCAGACCGGTTTGGCAGTGAAAAGATTTATGCCTATATGCCGGACCTGTCCTATCTGAACCGGGTGGAGGAATACATTCAGCTGGGCGCGTCCGTGATGATATGCAGGGCATCCGGTCCGGTTTTGTCCCTGGCTGAGCTGGGTGAAATCGGTGAGATATCCTGCAGAAGCCTTATTTTCTGCGGCGGTCATGAAAATGTCCAGGAGATGGCCGGGGATCTGAAGCTGAGCCTGGGGTGTCCCCAGGTGGAGGGCGCTGTCCTGACTTTGACGGAGGATAACCTGGACAAGGTGATGGAGTTAAAGCAGATTTTAAAAGGTGCGGGTATTGTCACGGACACCTTTGAGAGTTCGCTGGAATGGAAGAATTTCAAACTGGGAAGCGATGGCCTTATCCCTGTCATTGTCCAGGATTATAAGACCCTGGAGGTTCTGATGATGGCCTATATGAATGAGGAATCATTTCAGGCCACACTGGCATCAGGAAGGATGACCTATTTCAGCAGGAGCAGGCAGAAGCTGTGGCTGAAGGGTGAGACCAGCGGCCACTTCCAGTATGTAAAATCCCTGAAGATTGACTGTGACAACGACACCATTCTGGCGTCGGTGAAGCAGGTGGGAGCTGCCTGTCATACCGGAAACCGCTCCTGTTTCTTTACCACGCTGGCGGAGAAGGAATATAAGGAAACCAATCCCCTGAAGGTATTTGAGGAGGTATTTGGGGTCATACTGGACCGTAAGGAGCATCCGAAGGAAGGCTCATACACCAATTATCTGTTTGACAAGGGAATTGACAAGATACTTAAGAAGCTGGGAGAGGAGGCTACTGAAATTGTTATAGCGGCCAAGAATCCAAACCCGGAAGAAATCAAATACGAGATTTCGGATTTTCTCTACCATATGATGGTACTCATGGCGGACCGCGGCATTACATGGGAGGAAATCACGGAGGAACTGGCAAACCGTTAGCGGCGGGAAACAGGGAACGTACAGACACGCCCTGGTAATATAATGCCGGTAATATAATAATGAAAATCGCAGGAGGTAATGGAGAGGTGGCAGAAATATCGGAGGTTACAGCGAGACTGCTGGATTACATTTCATACGACACCCAGTCAGAGGATGACAGGGAGTCCATTCCCAGCACCAAGAAGCAGTTTGAACTGGCGCATAAGCTGGTCGGGGAGCTTAAGGAGCTGGGGGCATCACAGGTGAGGATAAGTGAGCAGGGATATGTGTACGCATGTATTCCCTCCAATCTGGAGGAGGGAAAAACATGTCCTTCCCTGGGCTTTATCGCCCATATGGATACAGCTCCCTCCTTCTCAGGCAAGGATGTAAAGCCGCAGTTCATCCGGGACTATGACGGACAGGACATCTGTCTGAACCGGGAACAGGACCTATGGATGAGGACAGCGGATTTCCCGGATTTGAAGGCATATGAGGGCAAGACGTTGATTACCACGGATGGGACCACGCTGCTGGGAGCAGACGATAAGGCCGGTATCGCTGAAATCATGACCATGGCCGCCTATTTTCTTGGACATCCGGAAGTAAAGCACGGTACAATCTGTATCGGCTTCACACCGGACGAGGAGGTGGGCCGGGGAGCAGACGGCTTTGATGTGGATGGTTTCGGGGCTGATGTGGCCTACACTGTGGACGGCGGAGCGCTGGGAGAGCTGGAATACGAAAACTTCAATGCCGCTTCCGGCAGGGTGACGGTCCATGGGGCCAATATCCATCCGGGCACGGCCAAGGGTCGTATGAGAAACGCCCTGCTCATGGCGATGGAGTTCCAGTCACTGCTTCCGGCAAATGAGAATCCTATGTATACAGAAGGGTATGAGGGTTTTTATCATCTGGACAGGATGACAGGCTGTGTGGAGGAAGCCAGGATGGATTACATCATCAGGGACCATGACAGGGCGAAGTTTGAGCGCAGGAAGGAATTGTTTTCCCAGGCAGCGGGATTTCTGAACCAGAAATATGGTTCCGGAACTGTGGAGGCAGCGGTGAAGGATTCCTATTATAACATGAAAGAGAAAATTGAGCCTCATATGGACCTGATTGATAAGGCCAAGGCATCCATGGAGAAGCTGGGTATCCGGCCAATCGTGGTTCCGATCCGGGGAGGCACGGATGGAGCAAGACTGTCATATATGGGGCTGCCCTGTCCGAACCTGTGCACAGGAGGCCATAATTTCCATGGAAAATATGAATTTATTCCGGTACAGTCCATGGAAAAGATAACAGAGCTTCTTATAGAGATTGCCAGGTCCTTTGCAGAAGCATAGAGTTGGTTTGTTCTTTATCTGATTTAATAAAAGAAACATCCCTCCCGCCTGTAAAAGGGGGAGGGATGAATTGCAGGAAACAGGCTTAAGGGCAGTGCCGGGCGTGGATTGGAACAATTACGGAAGACGCAGCATATCCCTGTCTTCCGGATGCACCAACACCTTAATCTGTGTGATGCCGGCGGACTTATAGGAATGAATCTGCCGTGCCTTTAAATCCTTTAAAAACAGGTCTTTGTTTCTCATGAAACGTTCAAAGTCATCGGATATATCATAACTGCCTATACCCACATAGCTGCCCTCTGAGTATTCCACATAGGGCCGGACAGCGGCAGCGTTATAGGTGACCTGAAAGCGGATTATGCCGCGGGGAACGGAGTCGTCAGCCACAATATCCTCTTCTGATTCAGGCAGACGGTCTGTCCGGATAATATCCAGACAGGTGTCCTCCGGGGATTCCGGATCAGATGTCTCGTCAGAGTGATGGGACCGGCCCATATCATAATCCAATATTTCTGTTTTCATGTCAACAGGGCCTGCATCTGCATCCCCCATATAGGCAAAGGATGAAAACTCGGAAAATGTTATTCCGGTGCCCAGGCCTGCGGCGAAAACGCCTGTGCAGAACAGGGCTATCATATATGACTGCAGTTTACGCATGCTGCACCTCCTCTGAAGTGTTCTGGTCCATGTCCGTGGAAAGGGCGGTGTTCCCGGTATTGCGGCGGAGTCTTAACAGGCTTATGCACAGGATGGAAAATGAGCCTGTACAGAGCACAACACCCAGGCTTAGCAGAGCAGGGCCTGCAAAGGGATATCCCTGAACCGTCCATACCAGAAATACTGCCAGGAGATATAATGAAAACAGGGTAAGGCATCCGTTAAACAAGGTCAGGGCAAAAAGCAGGATGTTCCAGGACCAGCGCAAACAAAAATACATGCACCACAGGGCCAGGGAAAGGCAGGAGGAGAAAAGAACTCCCAGACCGCAGAATAACCCCTTTATCCCGCGGTATATGGATGCCCCGGCCCGTTTAAACGTGCTTTGCACCGTATTTCGGACAGCGCCTTGGCCGCATAACCGGTCCGTCCTTAGATCGGGTGCTGTCCTGGAAATGCCTGTCCGGGGGTGTTCGGCTGATGATACGTCTGCTTCGTTTATATTTATAACATCCTTCTTTGTCCTGAAATGAAGAAGGAAGCGGGGCCGGCGGGCCGGAATCCGTGAAAAGAAGGTCCGTGTTTTTCCCATTAGGATACCGGTATTCTGCACGGCGGCCGCTGCTATTCTATGTAAGAACCGTCCGGATGCCCGGACAATACCCAGAAAACCGGATCGGGTCCTCCGGATTAAGTTCCTGACTCCCACCCCCGGGGATAGGGTCCGGTTTCCGTTATAATCCGGGTTTACGTGGTATGCCTCCAGAATCTCTGCCGCCAGCTGGCCGAGATCACCGAAATCCCCGATGGCTTCCTCCTCGCTGAGGCCCCTTTCCATTTTCATGTCAATATGCTGGGTGTATTCCTCCAGAATATCCCGCTGCTCCTTTTCTTCCAGCACAGCCAGGCAGTTCTTAAGTTCATCTAAAAACTCTGTTTTATTCATCTCCATGCTCCTTTAAAAATGTACATACTTTCTGTTGGAACTCGTCCCATTCCCGCTCCAGAACATCCCGGTACAGGATGCCGGCGGCAGTCAGATGGTAATATTTTCTGGGAGGTCCTTCCGTGGATTCCCGCAAGTATGTTTCAAAATAATGTTCATTGGTCAGTCTCTTTAAGAGAGGGTAGATGGTCCCTTCATTGACATCAATGACCTTGGATACTTCCTCTACCAGTTCATAGCCATACATGTCCCTTTTTCGGACTGATTCAAGGACCACCAGCTCAAGGACTCCTTTTTTAAATTGTGGATTCATGGTCAGTAACCCTCCTTGTGATTACTATATTATACACACTACTATGTATTGTCAAGTACTATAAATAAATTAATACTTAACTTATCCTTAACAAATCTTTCCAAAACCTGTATAATGATTATGTAGCTGCATTTTTATATCAATGAGACCTCAGAGGAGGGGAGACATGGAGAGAGTCCGTCAATTTCTCAATAAGAATATTTATATATTTTCTGTGCGCCAGGGGCTTTTGCTGACCATTCCATTTTTGATTCTGGGCTCCTTTTCCATGGTCATTATGCAGTTTCCGCTGAAGGCCTGGCAGGAGCTTTTGCCTGGGTTTGCAGGGGGCAATGTGAAGCTGTTGCTCATGGCTGTGTACCAGGCCACCTTCGGCTCCCTTTCCTTTATCTTTGCATTGATGATATCCTACTCCTACGGGGAAGAGCAGACTGTGTATAAGAATACCCACATATTTTTCCCGGCAGTGGCCCTGTGCTCATTTATTGCATTTACCTATCCCTCAGGCGGGCTGTCCATATGGGGGCCGGAGTGGAGCTTTACGGCCATATGCATTACTCTCATCAGCTGTTTTTTCCTGACCGGAATTTACCGTTGGGTGGAGGGCTTACGCCATCTGTACACCATGGGTGTGGCCTATAATTTCAACGCCTCCATGCAGAGCATGATTCCTGCTGTTGTCACGATTGGGGTATGCGGGCTTTCGGGCCTGGTGCTTAGTCTGGCTTTTGACGATGTGAATATCATGAATTTCGGCTCTTATCTGTTTCTCAAGCTGTTCGGCCAGATGGGAAACGGCCTGTTTTCCATGCTTTTATATATCCTGTTGTCCCATGTGCTGTGGTTTTTTGGGATACACGGGACCAATACACTGGAGGCTGTATCCCGCAGGCTGTTTGAGTCAGAGGTGGCGGCCAACCAGGCCATGGCAGCCCAGGGCCTGGTGCCCACCCATGTGTTCAGCAAAACGTTTCTGGATACCTTTGTGTTTATCGGAGGCAGCGGATGCGCCCTGTGTATGGTTCTGGCCCTGTTTCTTGCTGCCGGGAAGAATAATAACCGCAGACTGGCCAAACTTTCCCTTCCTGCGGTTGTATTCAATATCAATGAGCTGGTACTGTTTGGATTTCCCATCATATTCAGTGCGGATATGATTCTGCCTTTTATACTGACCCCTATGGTTTTGTCGGTTATCAGCAGTTTTGCCATGTGGTTTGGCCTGGTGCCTGTGGTTTCCCGGAGCGTGGAATGGACTGTGCCGGTGCTTGCCAGCGGTTATCTGGCAACAGGAAGCGTAAGCGGAAGCCTGCTTCAGGCATTTAACCTGGTGGTGGGCACCATGATTTATATTCCATTTATCAGACAGAGCGAACGGGTCCAGGACCGGGAATTTCTGGGAAAAATCAAGAGACTGGAGGCATCCATGAATGAGGATGAACGCTCGGTTTGGGTCAGGGATTTCCGATGGAATACCTACGAAAACCAGCAGACAGCCAAGCTTCTGGCGTCAGACCTGGAATATGCCCTGTCCAAGGGAGCGCTGGAGTTATACTACCAGCCCCAGGTGAAACGTGACGGAACCCTCTATGGATGCGAGGCACTGCTGCGTTGGAATTACATGGGCCAGGGCTTTGTGTATCCGCCCCTTATCATTGCGCTGGCTGTCCAGGGGGATTTCATCGGAACTCTGGGCATGTATATTGTAGAGAAGGCCTGCCGTGACATGGCGGGAGCACGGA
>OCAS01000422.1_pt1 | contig 36160 bp, 29 predicted proteins | sample 1550751 | NCBI WGS metagenome assembly OCAS01 (sample SAMEA2580301, study PRJEB22360) | human gut metagenome | biome: human gut; feature: human-associated habitat; material: faeces | place: Denmark | collected 2008/2010
CTCACCCTTCATTATCATAGAAGAATCTAATTTACAGAGATTTTCTCATAGTCTCATCAATTCAGGACATGTGCTAGATGCCAGCCTGGGATATTTTCTGGAGCCGATTTTTGTCACAGCCATCGGCGTGTTTTTCTTTCATGAAAGGATGAGCCGGTTAGAGCAGATGACGGCACTGTTTTCCCTGATTGGAGTGGGGTATCTGATTGGTGTGTACCGGATGGTTCCGGTTATGGCTATGGTGATCGGGTTGAGCTTTGCTTTTTACGGAGCTGTGAAAAAGAGTGTGCATTTAGATGCAGGACTTTCCCTGTTTGCGGAAACGTTGTTTGTGACGCCGATCGCGCTTCTTTTCTGTATTTACAGCGAAATGAATGGTAATGGAAGTCTGGGAGTCCTTCATGGAATGCAGTTTCTGCTTTTTCCGATAGCAGGAGTGATTACTTCTGTGCCGCTTTTGTTATTTAACAGGGGAGTCCGCATGATTCCTTATTATTTGACGGGGATTTTGATGTATGTGAATCCTACGATTCAGTTTCTTATGGGACTCTTTTATTTCCATGAACCGCTGGAGGTTCACCGCCTGATCGCGTTTTGCTTTATCTGGGTGGGCGTAGGATTTACTGTATGGCATAATGTAAAAGAAATGAAGAAATAAGATAAAACAGGAGAGCAGATATGAATGAAAATTACAATTCATCAGATAAAGAATTAAACCGCCTGGTACAGGTCATTGCCCGTCTTCGCGCGGAGGACGGATGCCCCTGGGACCGGGAGCAGACTCATGGTTCCCTGAAAGCAGCCTGTGTGGAGGAGGCCGCGGAGGTGGTTGGAGGCATCAACATTCTGGAGCAGACGGGAAATGCAGAGAACTTAAAAGAAGAGCTGGGCGACCTGCTTTTGCAGGTGGTCATGCATGCGCAGATTGCAAAGGAAGAAGGCTTATTTACGCTGGAGGATGTCATGCGTGGAATCACGGATAAAATGATTCGCCGGCACCCGCATGTGTTTGAAACCACAGCGGTTTCCGGCTCGGATGAAGTTCTGGTGAACTGGGCTGAAATCAAGAAACAGGAAAAAGAGGGAAAAGAGTGGATGGAAAGCTATCTGCCCGGCGCGTTTGATGAGGCAGAAGAACTGATCGGAGCGGCCCGAAAACGAAAAGGGTTTCAGTAATTACAGTGCTTTTTGTTTTTCCAGGGCCACCCTGTGTTGTAGCCATGCTCCTGCCAGTAAGCATCATCGACCGTGCTCATTTTCTTGTGCTTATGCAGAAAACGATAGAGGGTGAACTCGCACCATACTTTCGGCGACGGAGTCAGATGTCTGGCACAGTGCCGGACATTTCGGGCGGTACGTGTTACCTTATGCTGAATGGATTTCCGGAAAGATTCCGGCAGATCATTCCAGGCGTAATCCCATACGCTTTGGGAAATGCAGTGGGTTCTCGCAAACCCCAGGTTTTCTGTACTGTCTTTGATATCGCGGACGGTGGAGCGCATGCCGCCGCCGGCAGCTGTGTTAATGATGACTGCCTGCTTTTTCATGAAAGAAAGATCAGGGCGGTGAACCATCCAGCGGTATGCAAGATGGTCAAGCAGGGATTTCATCTGTCCAGGGACATGATATACATAAGTAGGTGCACAGAACAGAATCAGTTCAGACTGTTCCATAGCCTCAAGGATGGGCACCATGGCGGCAGCACCTTTGCAGGCATGCTCTTTTCCAAGGATGCAGGCGCGGCATCCGGTACAGATGTGAGGCATGTCATCCGGGAGAAAGAAGGAAAAACAGGTTCCATCTTTCAGGAGTTCTTTGATGAGCATCTGTGCGATCTGGTAAGTGCTTGATCTGGTTTTTCGGCCGGAAGCGTAAATTACCGTGATATTCATAGGCAGCTCCTCTAAAAGCAGATATAGATTCCGGGGCAGGAAATGCAGTGCCCCGGTACCTGTATTATAATAATGGAATGGCCGTCTGTCGAGAAAAATGTCTGAATTACGCCATTCTTACGCTTTTCTAAAAATTATATACTTGACATTTCTCAGTTCCATTGCTATCATTGCTTTAAACCATTGAAGAGGAAGTTGTACCATATAAGCAGTCTCACAGAGAGTCCGGGGTGGTGGAATCCGGGCAGAGTGTCATGGTAAGTGGGCCTCAGAGGGCAAGGTGAAAAAGAATGGTCAGGAAAACAGACCAGACTTTAGTAGCTACGACGCAACGGTCAGCGTTAACGGACCAGGAATGTAATGGCATTCTGCAAAGAGTGGGTGCTTGGCACCAAACAAGGTGGTACCGCAGGTATATAACAGCCTGTCCTTGAACGTAGTTCAGGGGCGGGCTTTTTTGTTGCATAGGGAACAAGAGAAAGGAAGGAAAAAGGTATGAGTGAGGAGAGAAAACTTCAGTTTCGGGGCGGAATCGGGATGTCGCTGATTCCAGTGGCAATTTATGTGTTCTTCTGTATGGTGCTTTTTATTGGATTTAAGGCGTTCAATATGGAGGCGCTTGCAGTAGGCGGTTTTCTGGCACTTCTGATCGGCGGCGTTTTTTGTACCAGCTACAGTGATTTCTGGGAGAGTGCCATCAAGGGTATTTCCTCAATCACATCCGTATCGGTTGTTGTGATTTTGTTACTGGTCGGCATGTTCAGCGCGCTGATTAAACTGTGTGGTCTTTCTGGTGGTTTTGTGTGGATCGCGAATGCGGTTGGCATGAAGGGCGGCATCTTTGTTGCATTTACGTTTATTGCCACCTGCATTGTTTCTACGGCGACCGGTTCCTCGATCGGAACTATGTTTATCGCGTTTCCAATCTTTTATCCGGCGGGCATTATGCTGGGCGCGAATGAGATGATGATGGCAGGCTGTATTGTGTCTGGCGCAATTTTCGGTGATAATCTGGCTCCGATATCAGATACGACCATTGCTTCCGCATCGACTCAGCAGTTTAAAAACGGAAAGCCGGCAGACATCGGCGGTGTTGTTTCCAGCCGTATTAAATATTCCGCAGTGGCGGGCCTGATCACGATTGTGATCTTTGCGGTCTTCGGCGGCATGGGCGGTGTATATGAGGGCGGTTCCATTGACGCGGCAGCCAATCCGGTTTCTCTGGTGATGCTGATCCCGGTTGTTCTGATGTTAGCTGTTTCAACAAAAACGAGAAATATTTACGAAGGTATTTTAGTGGGTCTGGTAACGGGTACCGTGGTTGGTCTGGCTGCAGGACTTTTCACTCCGGCCCAGGTGTTTTCTAATGACGCGGCAAACAATGCGGCAGTAGGGTTTTTGATTGACGGTATTAACAATATTTTACCGACCTGCGCGCTGGTCATTTCCGTGTTTGGCATCATGGGTGTTCTGAGTGACGCAGGTATGCTGAATCTGATCGCTGAGAAGATTCTGCACAGCCGGATGGCTGGCACCACCCAGGGAGCAGAGCTGGTCTGCATGATGGGCATCGCGTTTACGACGATTCTCTTAGGCGGTGTGACCAGTGCTTCCATTCTGACGTTTGGCCCGATTTTAAATAAGATCGGAGCGGCAAGAAATATTCATCCGTATCGCAGAGCAAACCTGCTGGATGGTACAGCCAACAGTCTTCCGGCCATCATTCCGTTTATGAGTGTGTTTGTATTTATCGGATCTGCCCTGACCGGACTTTCTCCTGTTGTTGTAGCAGGCGGAACCATTTATGGCTTTGTGTTATTTGCTGTATTTTTTGGGGCAGTACTGACTGGTTGGGGATGTCAGAAGGAAGAATAAAAAGGAGCAGACAGAATGGACGATACATTTACTTTATATGATTTAAAAGTGGAAGTGGTAGCCACGGACCGGCCGATGGTGTGCAGCCATAAGGTCGGGGATTATTTTCTGGTACAGGGGGAAAATCTGGTGTTCCCGAAGGATACATCCTTTTCCATGTATTCCTTAAGTGCCCTTCTTCCGGTGCTTCCGGCAAAGCAGCGGCCACTGGATCCCAATGACTGGATGCTTTCGGATACGGAGATTGCCTGTCCGGATCCGAACTGTGGAGCCAGATTTAAAATCACAAGAGTGGGAAAACGGATTCAGAGTCATGGGCAGTGTACCGTGGTGCCGATCCGGAAACCGGAGAGAGAAAACGAAGTCTAAGAAAAGAGGAAATCTATCATGCGGAAAAAATGTCAATTTAAAAATGGATATACCTTTAACCGAGTCATCAATGGGTGCTGGCAGCTGTCTGCGGAGCATTGTCTGCAGGGACATCTGGACTACGATGATGCCATTCGCGCGTTCCATGAGCTGGTGGAGCAGGGCTTTACAACCTTTGACTGCGCGGATATTTATACGGGCGCAGAGGAAGTGCTGGGCCGGTTTGTTATGGACTTAAAGGGCAGCGGACATTATCAGGAGGAGGATATTCAGATTCACACCAAATTTGTGCCGGATAAAGATGTGCTTCCGGTCATCAATATGAAGTACACGGAAGGCATCGTGGACCGTTCTTTGAAGAGAATGCACCGGGAGGCTCTGGATCTGGTTCAGTTCCATTGGTGGGATTTTGATGTTCCGGGTATGATGGAGACCGCCTTTGATCTGGTGAAGCTGCAGGAGAAAGGAAAGATCCGCAACATCGGCATGTGCAACATGGACACTAATGCGTTAAAACAGATGGTGGACGCGGGAATTCCGGTGGTATCCAATCAGGCACAGTATTCTGTATTTGACCGCCGTCCGGAACGCACACTTCTGGATTACAGCGCGGAACATGGTATTTATACCTTTGCGTATGGCACGCTGGCGGGGGGATTTCTGGCGGAGCGCTACATGGGAAAAGAATATGAGGCACCGGAAACCCGTTCCCAGGTTAAGTATATGCAGATCATTGAGGATTCGTTGGGCTGGGATGGCATGCAGAAGCTGCTTCCGGTACTGAAGGTCATTGCGGATCATCATGGAGTGACGATTGCCAATGTGGCAACCCAGTATATCTTAAACCAGAAGAGCGTAGGGGCGGTTATGGTTGGAACGAGAAACTCCAAACATGTGAAGTCCAATCTTCAGACACTGGAATTTGATCTGACAGAAGACGAAATGAAACAGATCCGCGATTTCGTGGACCAGTATCCGACACCGGAGGGAGAGTGCTATGAATTAGAGCGGACCTCTCCAAGATATAAGGGAATTATCCTGACAGATCGAAATCATGTGGAATAACCAGGAGGAGTGAAACGAGTGAAGCTGGAAAATTATGAGGTTCATTTACCAAACTATTCGATCGGAGATAAGATTTATGATAAAATCGGTCCGGTCTGCGAATCTTATGGAAAAAAGGTTCTGATCATTGGCGGCAGGCGGGCACTGAATGCTGCGGAAGACAAAATCCGGGCCTATGTGGCGAAAACAAACCTGGAGATCATCGGAACAAAGATTTATGGAACAGACTGTACTTACGCGACAGTAGAAAAGCTGCGTGAACTGCCGGAATACGAAGAAGCAGATATGGTATTTGGCGTGGGTGGCGGAAAGGCATTAGATACCGTAAAATGCTTATGTATCACGGATGACAAGCCAGTATTCGCTTTTCCGACCATTGCCTCCAACTGCGCGGCATGTACGTCGGTGTCTATCATGTACAATGAGGATGGCACTTTCTTAAAGCCGAATTTCTTTGTGCGTCCGGTGATGCACTCTTTTATTGATACGGAGATTATCGCGAAGGCTCCGAGCCAGTATATGTGGGCTGGTATTGGTGATACCTATGCAAAATACTATGAGGCAGCCATTTCTTCACGGGATGAGCGGCTGGAGCATTTTACATCCCTTGGCGTGGCAACCAGCCATATGTGCCGTGACCCGCTGCTCATGTATGGCGCTAAGGCACTGGAGGATCATAAAAAGGGACTTTGCACCTACGAGGTGGAGCAGGTGGTTCTTGCAATCGTGGTTACCACCGGAATCGCGTCCATTTTCCTGACCAAGGATTTCACACCGGATTACAACAGCGGTCTTGCCCATGCGGTGTTCTACGCGCTGACTTCCTATCCGGTCATTGAGGAGAAGCATTTGCACGGAGAAGTAGTTGGCTTCGGCGTACTTTTGCTGCTGCTTGTGGACGGACAGATGGACGAATTCGAAAAGATCTATCAGTTAAACAAAGACTTAAAGCTTCCGGTTTCCCTGGAAGACATTGAGATTACAGAAGAACAGTGGAAAGAGAGCCTGACCTGGATTCCGGATATGTCCGATATCCGGCATTATCCGTACAGAGTGACACCGGAAATGCTGGAAAAGGCAATGGAAATCCTGCGGAAACGAAACCGCTCCTGAACGTCAGAAAACCCTGCGGCCTTACGCGAAGGCCTGCAGGGTTTTCTGACGTTTCTGGAATAAAAGTCCGATGATGAGTCCTATGATGGCGGGCAGGATCCAGCCAAGATTCAGACCGAAAAATGGCAGAAACCGTTCCGCAAATTCTACAGCAGCATCCAGGTGGAACAGTGACTGTAATTCTTCCGGAAGTGCTTTGAAAAAGTCAAACAGAGAAGCGCACCAGGTGAACACTGTAACCCAGAAATAAACCTTACGGTCATGGTTAAAATGCCTTTCGAACAGTGCCAGCAGGATCAGGGCGATGGCCGGAGGGTAGATCAGCATCAGCACCGGCACGGAATAGCGGATGATGGTGGAAAGTCCTGCGTTTGAGATCAGGAAAGAAAACGCGGTGAACAGCACAGCCCAGGCGGTATAGGAAAGCCGGTGCGGAAACATTTTTTCGAAGGTTTCCGCGCAGCTGATTACCAGGCCGATGGAGGTCTTTAAGCAGGCAAAGGTGATGGTGACAGCCAGAATCAGGATTCCGGCCCGCCCCAGGTAGTGGCTGGAAATCTGGGACAGGGCAATGCCGCCGTTTTCCGATGCGGTAAACAGGCCGAGAGACTGGGCGCCTATAAGGATGGTCAGCATGTAAATAAGGGCCATTAAAATACCAGCCAGAATTCCGGAGTGGAGTACTTCACCGGCAATGACCTCATCATTCTGCACACCCATCTGCCGGATCACGTTGATGACTATGATGCCGAAAGCAAGGCCCGCAATGGCATCCATGGTGCCGTAGCCTTCGGAGAGTGCCTGAAACAGGGCACCGCTTTGGTAGGAAGCATCCGGAATGGTGGCCGATGCCGGAGCACCCGGGTGCAGCAGGGCAGATACGATCAGGATTCCCAGGAAAAATAAAAACAGCGGGTTGATGATTTTACCAATCCAGAGTGTAATATTTCCCGGCCGCAGGGAGAAAAGCAGCACCAGGGCGAAGAATACGGCAGAAAAAAGAAACAGTGCCATACGTTCGGAAACCGCGTTTCCCAGCATTGGGGCAATGCCGGTGGTAAAGGATGTGGTAGCACACCGCGGAATGGCAAAGCACGGGCCGATGGTTAAGTAGAGCAGGCAGGTAAAAAAGCAGCCGTAGCGCCCGCCAACTTTGGAGGCCAGTGCCTGCAGACCGTCAGAGTGCGTGTTTCCGATGGCGGCAACGCCAAGAATCGGAATGCCAACAGCAGTCAGGATAAAGCCAACTGTGGCGGGAACCAGGTTGTGTCCGGCCAGCTGGCCTAAATGCACCGGGAAGATCAGGTTTCCGGCGCCAAAAAACATGCCAAATAAGGTGGCAGCCACCAACAGGCGTTGTTTCAGGGAAAGATGTTTGCCTTTCATGATAAAATTCACCTCAAATCTTGAATATAGGCTTATTGTAATGCCAGCCTTGCGGTTTGTGAAATCCATGTTTATAATAGAAGTATGACAAAGTGTAATATCCTGTTTATAAAGCAGACTGATAGAACACTATGGTATGCAGGTGAAGCATGGGTTTGAGAAGAGGGGAGAAATGGGATGGACGCAAAGAAACTGGAAATTTTAATGACGGCGGTGGATCTTGGGAGCTTTTCCAGGGCGTCTGAGGTGGTGGGCTACACGCAGTCCGGCCTGACCCATCTGGTGAACAGCCTGGAGAGGGAAATTGGTTTTCCACTGATCATCCGGAGCCACAACGGCATTGCCCTGACGGAGGAAGGGCGGGAACTGATGCCGGCCATCCGCCAGTTTTTACAAGCAAACGCGAACCTGGAAAATCAGATCCAGACCATCACGGAAAAGCAGACTGAGACCATCCGCATTGCGGCCTACGCCAGCATTGCCATGTTCTGGATGCCGGAGATTTTATACCGCTTTAAGCGCATCTGTCCCAATGTAGATGTGGACCTGCGTATGGTGGATCACGCGCTGGAACCTTTTGAACTCTTGCAGGACGGCAAGACCGATGTGATCTTCGCCAGCAGGCAGAATTACGGAAAGTGCGAGTGGACACCTCTTTACCATGAACTGCTGTACGCAATTCTGCCGAAAAACTATCCGTTAAACAGCCGCACGGAATTTCCGTTAAAAGAATTTGAGGGAAAAGATTTTCTGATGCCTTACGGCCGGTTTGATATCGATGTGCACGCGGCTTTTGAAAAAGCGGGAGTAAAAGCGAAAGAGCAGACCGTGTATGTAGACGATGAGACCGTGATCCGCATGGTGGGGAAAGGGCTTGGCATTTCCATGATGTCGGAACTGATGATCCGGGGCAACACCGATGATGTCTGCTGCGTTCCGGTTGCGCCCAAAAGCATCAGAGAGCTGGGCATGGGAACGGAGAAGGGCGTGGAACTGCCGGAGAGTGTGCGGAAGCTGAAAGAGTGCGTGGTAGAGTATACGAAAGGATTCCAGGGCAGAAAATTTTAAGAAATTACAGGCTGCGGTTTGTGAGTTGCGCGGGCAAAAAGGCAGGTTCTTCATGGAGACAGGAGGAATGTCCGGGAAAAAATCCTTGACTTTTCCGGCAGAACTGACTAGAATGTTCAGTAGATTATGACTGTCTGTTTCGGGCAGACATACCTGCAATCACAAATTATCAGAAAAAAGCTAAGATCGTGTTTTTAAGATACTGTTTCCGGTCAGAGAGAAGAGGTCGGCGGCTGTGAGCCTCTTTCCGTTCAGACAGATATCCGAATTTCCCACGGGAGCTGCATTGCTGAAAGCCAGAAGCGGGCGCGCATGATGCAAAGACGCGCAAACACTTCAACCAGAGTAGGCATTGCCGTCTGGTATACGTTACATACCGGAAAGTGTCTGTGAATGTTTTATTCGCAGGAAGCTGGGTGGTACCGCGGTATATTATCGTCCCTTTGCGCATTGGCGTGAAGGGACTTTTTTGTTACCTTCACAATATGTGCGGATTGCAAATCAGAGGTTTCATATTTATAAAGGAGAAAAATCATGCAGGATTTAAAAGAGCTGAATGAAGTGATCACTGCGATCAAAGAAGAGATCCGTCAGGGCGCAGATGCTCTGACTACTTCCAGAAGTGTCTATGAGTTCAAGAAGACCTTCCTGGATAACAAGCAGGGCCGCATTGGTCTGCTGATGAAGGAAATGCGCAATGTACCGAATGACCAGAAGGCAGAGTTTGGTAAGACTATCAACGGCGCAAAGGAGTGGGCAAACCAGTTCTTTGATGAGCTGGACCAGAAATTAAAAGAGAAAGAGCAGCAGCAGCGCTATGAATCCGAGAAAATTGATATTTCCATGCCGCCGGTGAAAATCCGCTACGGCAATCTGCATCCGGTAACTACCGTGCGCAATCAGCTGACGGACATCTTCGCGTCTATGGGATTTGAAGTGTATGAGGGTACCGAGATCGAGACTGACTACTACAACTTCACTGCCCTGAACACCCCGCAGGATCATCCGGCCCGGGATATGCAGGATACCTTCTACCTGTCTCCGGAGTTCTTACTGCGTACCCAGACTTCCGCCGGTCAGGTTCATGTCATGGAAGCCAAGAAGCCGCCGATCAAGGTCGTTTCCCCAGGTAAGGTATTCCGTTCCGATGACGACGCAACTCACTCTCCGATGTTCAGCCAGATGGAGGGCCTGGTTGTAGACGAGGGTATCACCCTCTGCGACTTAAAGGGCATGCTGGACATGTTCGTTCAGAGAATCTTTGGCGAGAGCACCCGCACAAGACTTCGTCCGTCCTACTTCCCGTTCACGGAGCCGTCTGTTGAGGTGGATGTCAGCTGCTTCCAGTGTGGAGGCAAAGGCTGCAGACTGTGCAAGGGAACCGGATGGATCGAGGTTCTGGGCGCAGGCGTGGTAAACAAGAAAGTGCTGGAGAACTGCGGCATCGATTCCGAGAAGTACAGCGGATTTGCTTTCGGCCTTGGTCTGGAGCGTATCGCAATGCTGAAATATGGCATCAACAATATCAAGATGCTTTTTGAGTCTGATCTGCGCGTGTTAGATCAGATTGATGACTGATCAGGACAGGAGGATTAGAAATGCTTGTACCATTAAGTTGGTTAAATGACTATGTAGATATTAATGTTTCCGCAGATGAACTGGAGACCAAACTCTTCGACTGTGGATTTGAAGTAGAAGAAAAATGGCAGGTGGGTAAGGACATCAGTGGAATCGTCGTTGGTTACGTAGAGTCCTGCGAGCCGATCCCGGAGACCCATCTTCATGTATGCCAGGTCAACGTAGGCGGACCGGAGCTGTTACAGATCTGCTGCGGCGCTGACAATGTCAAGGCAGGCGGTAAATATCCGGTAGCCATGGTTGGCGCACAGGTATACGCAACCGCAAAGGACCACGTTACCATTGAGGGTGTGGCAACCATCAAAAAAGGCAAATTGAGAGGCTATGAGTCCTATGGTATGCTCTGCTCCGGAACGGAGCTTGGCTTAAACGAAGACCTGTATCCGGGCGCCGGCTATAATGGCCTTCTGGTACTGCCGGAGGATGCTGAGATTGGTGCCGATGTCAAAGAACTCACCGGTTTAAATGACTGGATCTTCGACGTTTCCATCACCGCGAACCGCCCGGACTGCCAGAGCATCTTCGGTCTGGCAAGAGAGGTGGCAGCAGCACTGGGCCAGCCGCTTAAAACACCGGCTCTGGACTACACCGAGACCGAGGTGGAAAAAGAGGGCTTTGAGGTAACCGTGGACGCGCAGGATCTGTGCCCGCGCTATATTGCCCACTATGTATACGATGTGAAACTGGGCCAGTCACCGGCATGGATGAAAAGACGACTGGCTTTAGTCGGCAATAACTCCATCTCCAATATCGTGGACATCACCAACTACATCATGCGTGAGCTGGGCCAGCCGCTCCACGCATTTGACTGCAATTTCCTGGAAGGCAATGCGATCCAGGTAAGACGCGCAAACGAGGGCGAAAAGATCGTTACCTTGGATGAGAAGGAGTTCACCTTAAACCCGAACAACCTGGTGATCTGTGACGGAAAGAAGCCGGTTGCGTTGGCTGGTATTATGGGCGGTTTAAACTCTGAGATCCGCGATACCACCACTGAGGTGATGTTTGAGTCTGCAAAGTTTGCCCGCGACAACATCCGCAGAAGCTCCCGTGCCCTGGGTCAGTCCTCTGACGCAAGCCAGAGATACTCCAAGGGTGTCGATGAGTATGCAACCGAGATGGCCATGAAGCGTGCCCTGCATCTGGTGGAGGAACTGGGTGTTGGTAAAGTTTCCAAAACCCATAAAAATGTCAACACCGGAAATTCCTTAGAGCCGGTTACCTTCAAGACCAGCATTAAGAAGGTCAACGGTGTTCTGGGTATTACCGTTCCGGACGAGGATATCTTACGCATCCTGACCGGCTTAAACTTCCAGCCGGAAATTAACGGCGACGAGCTGACCATGCACTTCCCGGCATACCGTGAGGATATGGAGGATTACCCGGATGTAGCAGAGGAAGTCATCCGTATGTACGGCTATGAGCACATCAACTCTACCTTCCTTCCGACAGCAAAGGTAACCATCGGCGGAAGCAATCTGCGTCAGAAGACCATCCTGAAGGTCAAGAAAGCCCTGTGCAGCGTCGGCGCATTTGAGGGAATCCATTATTCCTTCTTCTCCCCGTCTGATTTAGACCAGATGGGCTTTGCAGAGGATGCCATGGAACGTAAGGCAATCCGCATCATGAATCCGATCAACGAGGATCTGTCCCTGATGAGAACCACCCTGGCTCCGCAGATGATTCACGCCATGGGACGCAACCAGAAGAGAGGCATCTTCGAGGGACGCATCTTCGAAATCGGAAATGCGTTCATTCCGAAGTCCCTGCCGCTTACCGAGTATCCGGACGAGCGCGAGACTCTTTGTATCGGTGTATTCGGCAAGAATGAGTCTTTCTTCACATTAAAGGGCATGGCTGAGACCGTTGCGGATGTTCTGCACGTTTCCTTCACCTATGAGAAGGCAGAAAAGCCGTTCCTGCATCCGTACCAGACCGCGGCAATCTTCTGCGAGGGCGAGGAAATTGGTTACCTCGGTAAAGTAAAATACGAGATCATGAAGGATGAGGCGATGCGTGAGGATGCCTACGTTCTGGAGATCAGCATGAAGGCTCTGGAAAAATGGTATGGCAAGGCTCCGGTATTCGAGCCGCTTCCGAAGTTCGCGGAGGAGAAGCGTGACCTGGCGCTGGTTATGGACAAAGATATCACCTGTGGTCAGGTAGAGGACTGCATCCGCGAGGCATGCGCTTTCGTCAAAGAGGTTACCCTGTTCGATGTCTATGAAGGAAAGCAGATCGCTGAGGACAAGAAGTCCATGGCCTTCACCGTTTTGTTCACTCCGAAGGAGGAAGCATTCGGCGCAGATACTGTAGACGGATATGTCAAGAAGATCCTCAAACAGCTTGGAAAAACCTACGGAATCGAACTGAGAAGCTAAAACCACTTGTGTTTTCAGTTATCCTATGATAAAATGTCAGTGTTTGACTATTAGGAGGTGCATTTCAATGCTGAAAACGATTTTATCCGTGATCTTCGTTCTTATATGTCTGGCTTTGACCGTGATCGTATTACTTCAGGAGGGCAAGTCTCAGGGCCTTGGCGCTATCGGCGGTATGGCAGAGACCTACTGGGGAAAGAATAAAGGACGTTCCATGGAAGGTACCCTGGAAAAGTTCACGACATTTGCTGCAGTAGCATTTATGGTACTGGCAATCGTATTAAACTTAGTGTAAGCGTAAGATAAAGCACTCTTGGAAACAAGGGTGCTTTTCGTGTAAAAGAGAACTTTTGAGAGAGGACTTATGACAGAAGAATTATTAAAAGAAAGAAAAGAAGCAATGCTGGCTCTGATCAATGATCCGACCTATGTGCCTATGAAGATCAAAGAACTGGCCATGCTGTTAGATGTTCCGCGGGAGAAGCGGGATGAGTTAAAGGAGGTTCTGGATGCCCTGGTGGCAGAAGGAAAGGTTGGAATTTCCAAACGCGGCAAGTATGGAAAGCCGGAGGCCTTCACTCTGACCGGAACATTCTGCGGTCATGCAAAGGGCTTTGGTTTTGTGACTGTAGAAGGCATGGACCAGGATGTGTTTATTCCGGCGGAGAAGACAAAGGACGCCATGCATGGTGACACCGTGCAGATCACGGCAAGTCCGGCTTCCAGGGGGAAACGTCCGGAAGGGGCGGTCATCAAGGTGATCGAGCGTGCCAATCAGACTATCGTTGGCTTTTACCAGAAAAACAAGAATTTTGGTTTTGTGGTGCCGGATAACCAGAAGATCAATGCCGATGTGTTCATCCCCCAGGGCAGGGACATGGGCGCGGTGACCGGTCATAAGGTTGTAGTGCGTATGACGGATTTTGGCGGCGAGCGCAAGAATCCGGAGGGTGTCATCACCGAGATTATCGGTCATGTGAACGATCCGGGAACCGATATTTTATCCATCGTGAAGGCTTATGGCATTCCGGACGAGTATCCGCCGGAGGTTATGAAGCAGGTGAGCCGCATCCCGGATGAGGTGGCGAAGGAAGACATGGCAGGCCGGAAGGATATCCGCGACTGGCAGACCGTCACCATCGACGGTGAGGATGCCAAGGATTTGGATGATGCCATCACCATCAGCCGGGAAAGCTACGGCTACAAGCTGGGCGTGCACATTGCGGATGTCAGTCATTATGTGACGGAGGGCAGCCCCCTGGACGAGGAAGCCTTAAACCGCGGCACCAGCGTGTATCTGGTAGACCGTGTGATCCCGATGCTGCCGCACAAGCTTTCCAACGGTATCTGCTCCCTGAACGCAGGAACAGACCGTCTGGCCCTCAGCTGTATCATGGAGATTGATCCACAGGGGCGTGTGCTGGGCCATGAAATTGTGGAAACTGTGATCCGGGTAGACCGCCGCATGACTTATACGGCGGTGAATGCCATTGTGACGGACCGCGATGAAAAGACCATGGAAGAGTACGCGGACTTCGTGGACATGTTTGATCTTATGAAAGAGCTGGCGGACATCCTGCGGGAGAAGCGGGGCCAGCGCGGTTCCATCGATTTTGATTTCCCGGAGTCCAAGATCATTCTGGATGAAAAGGGACGTCCGGTGGAGATTAAGCCGTATGAGCGCAACGCAGCTACGAAAATCATTGAGGACTTTATGCTGATGGCCAACGAGACCATTGCGGAAGATTATTTCTGGCAGGATATCCCGTTTGTATACCGTACCCACGATAACCCGGACCCGGAGAAGATGAAGCGCCTGGGTGTGTTCATTAACAACTTTGGCTACACCATCCGCACCCACGACGGTGAAGTGCATCCGAAGGAGCTGCAGAAGCTTCTGAAAAAGATTGAAGGAACCGAAGAGGAAGCACTCATCAGCCGCCTGACCCTGCGTTCCATGAAGCAGGCAAAATACATGCCTGTCTGCAGCGGACATTTCGGCCTGGCTGCGAAGTATTATACCCATTTCACCTCTCCGATCCGACGTTATCCCGATCTGCAGATCCACCGCATTATTAAGGAAAATCTGCGTGGCGGCCTGAGTGAGAAACGCATCGCTCATTACGATAAGATCCTGACCGGCGTGACCATCCAGTGTTCTGCCACGGAGCGGCGTGCGGAGGAAGCGGAGCGCGAGACTATTAAGCTTAAGAAGTGCGAGTACATGTCAAGGCGCATTGGCGAGATCTTTGATGGTGTCATTTCCGGTGTGACCAACTGGGGCTTCTATGTGGAGCTGCCGAATACGGTGGAGGGGCTGGTTCATGTCAATGAGCTGCACGGAGATTACTACGTATTCAATGAGGAGCGCATGGAGCTTCGGGGCGAGATGAGCGGAAAAAACTACAAGCTTGGACAGAAGATCCAGGTGATGGTAACCGGCACCGACCGGCTTACCAAGGCAATCGATTTTATCCCGGCAAAGAATATGGAGCTTCCGGAAGAGGAATAAGCTTCAAAACCGGGGAAAAGACAGGAGGTTTTGTTTTGAAAGAAGCAATCAAGCTGGTGGCAAATAACAAGAAGGCCTACCATGACTATTTTATCGATGAGAAATTTGAGTGCGGCATTGAGCTGTTTGGAACGGAAGTCAAATCCATCCGTATGGGAAAATGCAGCGTCAAGGAAGCCTTCGTGCGGATCGACAAGAACGAGGTCTATATCTATGGTATGCACATCAATCCCTACGAGAAGGGCAACATCTTCAACAAAGACCCGCTCCGGGCAAGAAAACTGCTGATGCACCGCAGCGAGATCAACAAGCTGGAGGGCAAGATCCGCGAGAAGGGCCTGACCCTGGTGCCGCTGCAGGTGTACTTCAAGGGCAGCCTGGTGAAGGTGGAGATTGGTCTGGCACGAGGCAAGAAGCTCTACGATAAGCGGGATGATATTGCCAAAAAGGATCAGCGCCGTGAGGTGGAGCGGGATTACAAGCAGAAGCTGAGATAGCCATTGCGGTTATGAAAAAGAGTGACATGATAGATTTAGGTTATACCTGGCATGAAGCACATGTATGGGGAAATTGAAAATCAACCATTGATTTTCAGAACAGTCGGGTCTATAATGTTCATTAATCAATCGATTACAAATCTTCCCGCGGATGACAAAACGGCAAATGCATCAGGATACCGCATCGGGGTCCATGGGAAACCAGAGATGGAGGATAAGACAATGGAAAAGAAAAATCTTGACTGGGCTAATATCGGATTCAGTTATGTGACAACCGATTACCGCTATGTATCAAACTATAAAGACGGAAAGTGGGATGAGGGTACTCTCACCGAGGATCCGAACGTAGTCATCAACGAGTGTGCAGGCATCCTGCAGTACTGCCAGGAGTGCTTTGAGGGCTTAAAGGCATACACCACCGAGGACGGCAGCATCGTAACCTTCCGCCCGGACTTAAACGCAGAGCGTATGATGGACTCCTGCGCAAGACTGGAGATGCCGCAGTTCCCGAAGGACCGCTGGATTGATGCTCTGGATAAGGTCGTAAAGGCAAATGAAGCATGGGTTCCGCCGTATGGCAGCGGAGCCACTCTTTACATCCGCCCGTACATGTTTGCTTCAGGCCCAGTTATCGGTGTAAAACCGTCTAACGAGTATCAGTTCCGTATCCTGGTAACTCCGGTAGGCCCGTACTTCAAGGGCGGCGCAAAGCCGATCACCATCTGTGTCAGTGATTTCGACCGTGCGGCACCTCACGGAACCGGTCATGTAAAAGCTGGTTTAAACTATGCAATGAGTCTGCATGCACATGAGGTTGCGCATGACAACGGATTCGATGAGAATATGTTCCTGGATCCGGCAACCAGAACCTATGTAGAGGAGACCGGTGGCGCGAACTTCCTGTTCGTAACCAAAGACGGTGAGCTTGTAACTCCGAAGTCTGACTCCATTCTGCCGTCCATCACCAGACGTTCTCTGGTATACGTTGCGGAGCATTACCTTGGCATGAAGGTAACCCAGCGTCCGGTAAAACTGTCCGAGCTTGGCGACTTCGCAGAGTGCGGACTGTGCGGAACCGCAGCAGTTATCTCCCCAGTAGGCAAGGTTGTAGACCACGGCAAAGAAATCTGCTTCCCGAGCGGCATGGAGAAGATGGGTCCGGTTATGCAGAAGCTGTATGATACCTTAACCGGCATCCAGATGGGCAAGATTGAAGCTCCGGAAGGATGGATCCATAAGATCAAATAATTGGGAAACAAAAGAAAATAACTGGTTTTAAACCAGTGGTTAAAAACACCCGGACTGCGTTGACAAAACTGCGTCCGGGTGTTACAATATCACAAGCTTGAAGGTGCTGAAATCATACTCTGGCAGAAATTCAGGCGTTAAGAATCGCCGGTGAGTCACGGCGGGCCAGTAAGGGGTTGTACTGGTTTCGACGGGGATCATGCAGCTGGTGAAGCTATCCGCATGCGGTGCGTCAAACGGCAAAATTAAAATTAAACGCTGAAGATAATTTAGCATACGCAGCCTAATGGCTGCTGTCAGCCTTAGTGCACTCACACATTAAGAATCTGGCATCGACTATGTGAGAAACGACATGCATTAAGCTTTGCGTGCATGGGCGTATCATGAAGCTACTGAAACCGCAAGAGTGTCTGTTCCCGTGCGGCAGAGGGAATGTCAAATAGCAGACTATGATAGTAGAAGAACAGGGAATTGGTTTTCGGACAGGGGTTCGATTCCCCTCAGCTCCACTCGAAAGACCGCGTATTTACGCGGTCTTTTCTTTTTCATGCTGCATATTTCAGAAGAAATGAGGGAGAAGCTATGAATTATAATGAATTTAAAGCCGAATTTATGAAGCGTCTTGCGGAAAAAGCAGTACAGTCTGACCTGATCGGAACATATCAGAGGTTCTTGACCGGCTGAAGCAGATGAACCGTTACATAAACAGGAAAGAGGAGATCCTGAGCAGAAAGGTTTACCGGTATCGGGCAGAGAACGGAGAATTGACGCCTCTGGATCTGTAAGAAATTACGGTTTCCGGAGAAAATCAGAACAAAATACGATGGAAATGACAGCGGGAGAATGACACCATGAGCAGAAAAAAGAATGTGTATAATCAGGTAAAGCGCGGAGCAAAACGCTATAAAAAGGCAAAGGCAGGGAAAAAAGGCAGAGTGGCGGTATTTGCTGCTGTGGCCATAATTCTGGCGGCCATAGGCGTCAGTCAGAAAGACATTGGACGTCTGGAACAGGCAGCAGACAAAGTACTGGATGCTTATGAAACTGTGCTGGATGCCGGAACTTCCCGGGAGGGAGCAGAGAATTCTGTATCAGAAACTTCGGAAAGTGGAACAGCCGGTGCGACTGGCACCGGCGCCAATGTTTACGTGGATCTTGCGGCTATTCCGGCCTACTCTGGAGAACCGTATGCAGTTGTAAACGGCAACATCCCTTATTTTACAGACTCTGATATGACCAGTGAATCTTTTGAATATTACAGTGACCTGGATGAACTTGGCCGCTGTGGTACAGCGTATTCCAGTGTTGGAACGGACCTGATGCCGACAGAAAAGCGCGGCTCCATCAGCAAGGTGAAGCCATCTGGCTGGCAGGTGTCCAAATATGATTTCGTAGATGGAAAATATCTGTACAACCGCTGCCACCTGATCGGCTATCAGCTGACCGCCGAGAATGCCAATGAGAAAAACCTGATCACAGGCACCCGCTATTTGAATGTCGATGGTATGCTGCCCTTTGAGAATCTGGTGGCGGACTATGTAAAAGAAACGGAAAACCATGTGCTCTACCGGGTGACGCCGGTCTTTGAGGGTAATAACCTGGTTGCGTCCGGTGTGCTGATGGAGGCGGAATCCGTGGAGGACGCGGGAGATGGCGTGGAGTACTGTGTGTATGTGTATAATGTCCAGCCGGGCGTTGAAATTGATTACGCGACGGGAGAAAATCACACATCCAATTAATGGTGCCTGGTTTCCCATTGTTGCTGTTTGCAAGATCAGGGAACTACATTGACGAAGCATGGAAAGCTGTGATAGAATAAAATTCAGTTTGCTGTATCAATAGCGTGATCATGCCCGACATAAAATAACAGGTACAGCACAGCAAAAGAAAAATGTTACGCAAAGGCAGCAGAAGTGTAACGGGAAATCGGCGGGGTTACATATGAAGATGAAAAAACTGGTCCGTGCAGCTGGAGCAGGTATCACAGCAGCAGTGGTGGCACTATCCCTGACAGTATCGGGAATCCGGAGTGAGGCGGCACCTTCTTACCTGAAAGCGGCAACTTATGTGTCGGATGCATGGGTGAGCAATTTCTGGAACTCAGAGAGCGACCATATGGATGAGGAACTGGCACAGATTGCGGCAGATGGGTTCAACAGCATTGTGCTGGTGGTTCCGTGGCGGGAATTTCAGCCTGGGGTACTCCCGGTTTCCTACAACCGTTACGCGTTTCAGAAACTCGACAAGGTTATGAATGCCGCAAATGCCCACGGGCTTATGGTGGAACTGCGGGTTGGTTATGTGTGGGACTATTATAACGATGATGTGGTAACAGGGCGTTTTCGGGATCTGCTAAAGGATCCGTCCACCCGCGCTGCATGGCTGGCATATGCAAAGCAGATCTACCGGACCGCATCAGCGCACTCCAATTTTTATGGCGGATTCATGACCTGGGAGGATTTTTGGAACTATGTGGAGGACGCGGCGAATCTGGGAAAGGGTGCTAACAGCCGGAATGCTGCTAAGGAATGCGGCTATCAGACATGGCTGAAAAAAAATTATTCCCTGAAACAGGTAAATGAATATTACCAGCCGGCAGAAAAATTTACCAGCTATGACAATGTCTATATCCCGGCAAGGAAGGAATATGCCTACAAGCTGTTTTATGAATTTTATGATGATTTTTTAAATGATCTTCTGGAAGATACCCAGAAGGTGTTCCCAAATCTGTCTATGGAGGTCCGGCTTGATGTAGACCCGGTCGACGCGCAGGATGGAAACGGGCAGGTGGGCGCGTCGCATTATGGCACGTTTCCGTGTGCGGACGCAGGGTACACATCTCTTATGTACAGCGTGTCCATGGGACATGGGTTTGGTGACGTGCTTTCCACCCAGGAGGCAATCAAAACCATGAATGAACAGCTTTCCCTTGTCCGGGCTAATAATGGCGGAAAGCCGGTATTCATTGACCAGCTTCTTTACATGGATGCGACGGAAGGTTTTGAACAGAACGCGAGACTGGCGGAAAGCCACAGGGGAGCTTTCCTCACCGGCATCCCGGATACGCTGCGCGCGCACACCAATGGTTACGCGGTCTGGACTTACCGGAATTACACCAACAACCCGGTTTACAATCACCAGTTTGCGCTGGGAACCAGGGGCTGGAATGTAACAAACGGCAGCGTGATGGAGCGAAATGGCAGCAGCCAGCTCCTTTTACAGAGCGGAGGAAGCCTTGCCCAGAAAGTAGGGCACCGCATTGGAGGACGCACGACCCATGATGGACATGTCCGCTTTACGGCAGACAGTGATGAGCCTGCAGTACTGACCGTAAAGCTTGGTTCCATGAGCCAGACAGTGGAGGTTAACGGGCCGAAACAGTATGATCTGAATCTGGGCCGGAAAGGCTTTTATGAAGTGAGCTTTGAAACCGATGGCGATGTTTATCTGGATAATATCCATGTATACAATTTCGTCCAGGATGGACAGCTTCGCGACATAGACGGAAATGAGCTGAGCTGTATGGGAGCCATGCGTACCCTGAATGCAAGCATGAATTAAGACGAAATTAAGACGAAATCAGATTTTTAATGCTTGACATATTTATCTTCCGTGCTATAATCAGTTGAAGATATGAGAGAAATTTTCATATGTTAACACGTTGATGAGCAGAGTACTCTGGCAGAACCATTCAGAGAGAGATGCATGTGGTGCGAGTATCTTATGAGGAAGTCAGCAGGAAAACCGGCTCGGAGTGGTCCTTAATCGGATCCGGTGATTCCGTTACCATCAGAATGAAGCGGCTGTCTGATTTCAGGCGGCAAACAGGGTGGAACCGCGATAAAAGAATTGTCGTCCCTTGTCCGGTGCGCAAAGCGCATCAGGCAGGGGACTTTTTATTTTATTAAATCCTTATCGTCCCTTGTATCATCATTTTAACAAAGAATACCAGGAGGAAAAAGGCATGATCATCACATTAAAAGATGGAAGCAAAAAAGAGTACGCACAGGCTATGCCCATTATTGACATTGCCCGTGACATCAGCGAAGGGCTGGCACGGGTAGCCTGTGTCGGTGAGGTAGACGGACAGGTAGAAGACCTGCGCACCGTACTGGACAAGGACTGCGAGTTAAACATCCTGACTGCAAAGGATGAGGCAGGTCTGGCAGCACTGCGCCACACCGCAAGCCACGTTATGGCACAGGCTATCAAGAGACTGTATCCGAGCGCGAAGCTGGCGATCGGCCCGTCTATCGCAGATGGATTCTACTATGATATCGACTTCGAGACCCCGATCACCGCAGACGATCTGGAGAAGATCGAGGCTGAGATGAAGAAGATCATCAAAGAGGCGCTGCCGTTAGAGCGTTTCACCCTTCCGAGAGAAGAGGCGCTGGCTCTGATGAAAGAAAAAGAGGAGCCGTACAAGGTAGAGCTTATCGAGGACCTTCCAGAGGGTGAGGAGATCAGCTTCTACAAGCAGGGGGAGTTTACTGACCTTTGCGCAGGCCCGCACTTAATGAATACCAAGGAAGTTGGAAAGGCTTACAAGCTGACCAGCATTGCAGGCGCTTACTGGAGAGGCAACGAGCATAACAAGATGCTGACCCGTATCTACGCAACTGCGTTCGCAAAGAAAGAAGAACTGGAAGCATATGTTACCATGATGGAAGAGGCAAAGAAGCGTGACCACAGAAAACTGGGCAAAGAGCTTGGCCTGTTCATGATGCACGAGGCTGGCCCGGGATTCCCGTTCTTCCTGCCGAAGGGCATGGTTCTGAAAAACACCCTGTTAGAGTACTGGAGAGAGATCCACAAAAAGGCAGGTTATGTAGAGATTTCCACCCCGATCATCTTAAACAGAAGCCTGTGGGAGACCTCCGGCCACTGGGATCACTACAAAGACAACATGTACACCACCGTCATTGACGAGCAGGACTACGCAATCAAACCAATGAACTGCCCGGGCGGCGTTCTGGTTTATGCTTCCGAGCCGCGTTCCTACCGCGACCTGCCGCTGCGCATGGGTGAGCTTGGTATCGTTCACCGTCATGAGAAATCCGGCCAGCTGCACGGCCTGATGCGTGTGCGCTGCTTCACCCAGGATGATGCGCACATCTTCATGACCCCGGATCAGATCAAAGACGAGATCAAAGGCGTTGCGCAGCTCATCGACAGCGTTTACAAGCTGTTCGGCTTTAAATATCATGTAGAGCTTTCCACCCGTCCGGAAGACAGCATGGGAAGTGATGCAGACTGGGAGATGGCTACCGACGGTTTAAGAAGCGCTCTGGATGAGATGGGTCTGGATTACGTTGTAAACGAGGGCGACGGCGCGTTCTACGGACCGAAGATCGACTTCCATCTGGTCGATGCCATCGGAAGAACCTGGCAGTGCGGTACTATTCAGCTTGACTTCCAGCTTCCGCAGCGTTTTGAGCTGGAGTACATCGGCGCAGATGGCGAGAAGCATCGTCCGATCATGATCCATCGTGTTGCTTTCGGCTCCATCGAGCGTTTCATCGGTATCCTGATCGAGCATTTTGCAGGCGCATTCCCGACCTGGCTGGCTCCGGTACAGGTAAAGGTACTGCCGATCTCCGACAAGTACATGGACTATGCGGAGAAAGTAAAAGCTGCCCTGGATGCAGAAAATATCCGCGCAGAGGTAGATACCCGTTCTGAGAAGATCGGCTACAAGATCCGTGAGGCTCAGAAGAACAAGATTCCGTACATGCTGGTAGTAGGCCAGAAGGAAGAGGAAGAGGGCGTGGTATCTGTCCGCAGCCGTTTCAAAGGCGACGAGGGACAGGCATCCTTAGAAAGCTTTATCGAGAACATCAAAAAGGAAATTGCTTCCAGAGAAGCACGTGCCGTTGAGGTGAAGGCAGAGCAGAAGTAATTGCGGAGAAAAAAATCGCATAGATTTCTGAAAAGGAACCCATACTAAACCTGTGGAATGAAATAATAACAAACAGGAGGTATGGGTTCCATGACGAAATTAGAGTGCAATGTAACAAGCTGTCTTCACAATGCGGATCACTGCTGCTGCAAACAGTCCATCATGGTAGATGGGTACGATGCAAAGGAAAAAGAGCAGACCTGCTGCGGAAGTTTCGATGAGAACAAGGGCGGTCTCTTTAAGAACGTTTTTAAAACACCGGAAAGCAGCCTGTCTGTGGACTGTGAGGCGGTACAGTGCATCTACAATGACAACCGCCACTGCGCGGCTGCAAAGATTGGCATTGCCGGGGATGGGGCAAGCAGGGCAGAACAGACCCTTTGCACCACCTTCCAGATGTCATAGAAAAAATATGAAAAATCCCCGGAAAAGCGCTTGACTTTCCCGGGGATTCATAGTATAGTAATAAAAGTTGTGAGAACAACGCAGGAAAGTAGGTATCCACCTCACCTCGGCACGAGCAAGTGACCCTGGTTTATAGCAAAGAATACGTATATGCGGCGGCAACAACGTCCTATGCGATGCTCTTGAGGGTGGGTAGAATATTCTATCTACTTTTTTTATGCAGAAAAACAGACATGCAGAATTCTATGATGGGGGTGCACGACTATTAGCGAGTTAATGATTAACGAACAGATCAGAGACAAAGAAGTTCGATTGATTGGTGAAGACGGCGAGCAGCTGGGTATCATGTCCGCGAAGGAAGCCTACAAACTGGCTCAGGACGCGGAACTGGATCTCGTAAAGATTGCTCCGACGGCAAAGCCACCGGTTTGTAAGATTATCGATTACGGTAAATATCGTTACGAGCTGGCAAGAAAAGAAAAAGAAGCTAGAAAAAAACAGAAGGTAATCGAGGTTAAAGAAGTGCGGTTGTCTCCGAACATTGACACCAACGATTTGAACACAAAAACGGGCGCAGCACGAAAGTTCCTGGAAAAGGGCGATAAAGTCAAAGTTACCTTACGTTTCCGTGGTCGTGAGATGGCGCACATGTCCAAGTCCAAGTATATCCTGGATGACTTTGCAGAGAGCTTAAAGGATATCGCAACCATTGACAAGCCTTCCAAAGTGGAAGGAAGAAGCATGGTTATGTTTTTGACTGCCAAGAAGTAAAAGCAAAGAGAAAGATTAAGGAGGAAGTTATAATGCCTAAATTAAAAACAAGCAGAGCAGCTGCAAAACGTTTCAAAAAGACCGGTACCGGTAAGCTGGTAAGAAATAAAGCATACAAATCTCACATCTTAACTAAGAAGTCTACCAAGAGAAAAAGAAATCTTAGAAAAGATATCGTTACCGATGCTACCAACGCAAAGGTAATGAAGAAGATTTTACCATATCTGTAATAGACTGATTAGATTAAGAAGGAGGAAAAACCGATGGCAAGAATTAAAGGCGGTATGAACGCAAAGAAGAAACACAATAGAGTGCTGAAGATGGCTAAAGGCTACAGAGGAGCACGTTCTAAACAGTATAGAGTAGCAAAGCAGTCTGTAATGAGAGCTCTGACCAGCTCCTACGCAGGCCGCAAGCAGAGAAAGAGACAGTTCCGTCAGCTGTGGATCGCTCGTATCAACGCAGCAGCACGTATCAACGGTCTGTCCTACAGCAAGTTCATGTATGGCTTAAAGCTGGCTGGCGTTGAGATGAACCGTAAGGTCCTGTCTGACATGGCTATCAACGATGCTGAGGGCTTTGCTAAACTGGCTGAGCTGGCTAAAGCAAAATTAGCTTAATTCAGAATCTGAACGAAAATTTAACATAGTGGCAGAGCTGATTCTGCCGTGGACCCGTCTGGCTTTTTTAGAAAAAACCGGACGGGTTTTGTCGTTCTAATGGGAAGAAAGGAGTGGATCTTTGAATCAGATTATTCTGCTTGTGGGTGTGGTGATCATGATCTGTGTTCTGATGGGACGCGTAACCTCCAGACTGGCTGTGCCATCCCTTTTGATCTTTATCGGGCTTGGAATGCTGTTTGGGGAAGATGGGATCTTTCGGATTGTGTTTGATGATTATGGAGTAACGGAGACGATCTGTTCTGTCAGCCTGATCTTTATCATCTTTTACGGCGGTTTTGGGACAAATGTGAAAGAAGCAAAGAGTGTGGCTGCAAAGGCGCTGCTGTTGTCCACACTGGGCGTGGCACTGACCACCGGCTTTGTAGGCGTGTTCGTACATCTGGTGCTGCGTCTGCCGTGGCTGGAGAGCTTTCTGTTTGGCTCGGTGATCGCATCTACGGACGCAGCGTCTGTGTTTAATATCCTGCGTACGAAAAAGCTGGATCTGAAATATCATACGGCATCGCTTCTGGAACTGGAATCCGGTTCGAATGATCCGGTATCTTATATGCTGACGGTGGTATTCATCGCCATGATGAGCGGAAAAGCAGTTTCCCTGCCGCTGATGCTGGCGCAGCAGATCGGATTTGGTCTTGTGTGCGGTGCAGCAGCCGGGCGTCTGGCTGTCTGGGCGATGGACCGGTTCTCGTTTCAGATCGAGGAAGGTAATACGATCTTTGCAGTGGCAGCTATGCTGGTGAGCTACGCGCTGCCTCAGGTAATTGGCGGAAACGGTTATCTGGCAGTGTATCTGTGCGGCATTATCATGGGAAATTCCCGGATTCCGGAAAAACGGAATCTAATGCATGTGTTTGATACGGTCACGGGCATTGCGCAGATGATGATCTTCTTCCTGCTGGGGCTTCTGGCGACACCCAGTGAGCTTCCGGCGGTCCTGCTTCCGGCAGCACTGATCATGCTGTTTATGACGGTGATCGCCCGTCCGGCGGCGGTAGCAGCCATTCTTCTGCCGTTCCGGTCCCATATCCGTCAGATTGGCGTGGTATCCTGGGCGGGACTGCGCGGCGCTGCCTCCATCGTGTTTGCGATCATGGCCGTTTTGAGCAAAGTGCCGATGCACTATAATCTTTACAATCTGGTGTTCTGCGTGGTACTTCTTTCCATTGCAGTGCAGGGGACTTTTCTGCCGCTGGTATCCGAAAAGCTTCGGATGATCGACCGGAATATGGATGTGCGCCGTACCTTCAATGATTATGAGGAGGAAAGCAGCATCCATTTTGTAAAGACACATATTCAGGAAAGGCATCTGTTTTGCGGCAAAAGGGTAAGAGACATCAGTCTCCCACCGGAAATGCTGATCGTAATGATCCTCCGGGGAGAAGAAAAGCGTATCCCAAATGGAGATACGCTGCTTCTGGCCGGCGACCTTCTGATCCTTGCTGCCCCGGAGTTCACCGAAGGAGAAAATCTGATCCTGCGGGAGAGAACTACGGTCAAGGGAGACAAGTGGACCGGAAAAACCCTGAAGGAAGTCCCTCTCTCGAAAGGGACGCTGGTAGTATCTGTCAGGAGAGGGGAAGAAACCCTCATCCCGACCGGAAATACCAGGATTCAGGAAGGCGATATCCTGATCATAGCCAAATATTAAGCCTTTTCATAGACGGAGAAGTTATTGCGTCCTCCGCGCTTTGTCTGATACAGTGCCTTATCTGCATTGCGGTACAGGTCATCAAATCGGGTTCCCTGCTCTGGGCTGAAGGCGACGCCCACACTGAAGGTGATGGCCTGTCCGTTCATTTCTGCATGCTTTACGGAGCGGATGTGCTCCAGCATGCTCTGGACACGGGAAAGGGCAGCATCCCGGGAGGAAACCTGCTTCATGAGTATCACGAATTCATCTCCGCCAACGCGCCCAATAATATCATCGTCCCGGAACTGGTTCTTTAAGAATTCGCCCACGCGATGCAGGACTTTGTCACCGACAGCGTGTCCGTAGGTATCATTGACGCTCTTGAACTTGTCGATGTCCAGGATGAGAAACGCATGAAGCGCATCCGGACGGCTCGTCCGCAGAAATTCATCAATGGCGGGCTGTGTATGTTCCTTATTATATACAGCAGTCAGTCCGTCGATCTGCGCGGTATGTACCAGCTCGTTGTAGTCTCTGGTGTGGACGGATACAATGCGTCCGATCAGAAGAATGACCAGGAGTATGAAATAGGCATTCAGGATCAGCTCATAATTGTGAATGAAACTGTAATTCGCGTTTGCAACGGACACCGGAATCACATAGCATATCATCCAGTTATTTAAAAGAATCGGAGCATAGGCAACATAGCGGCCGGATTTTTGAATTCCCGGCTGAGACAGTTTGAGCAGGCCATGCGTCTTTGCCTGAAATGCATCGCGGATTGTCTGCAGAGAATCTTTTCCGCAGACAGTCCACTGACTGTAAAAGTCGAAAAAGTTGTCACCATAGCTGATGATCTGGTGTGTAGAATTGCCGTCCAGTGTGATGATGTCTCCGTCTTCATTAATAATGATACAAAAGCCTTCACCCCCAAACAGATCATCGAAGATCAGATGGTTTAGCTCAGTTACATTGTAGGACGCACTGAGAAGACCGATGACTGCATTGTCATGGAGGACGGGCACGCTGAGAATGACACGGGTTTCATGGTCAACGCTGCTTTGAACGGGATCGCTCAGTGTCCGCTTTCCGGTTATGCCCTCCTGAAAATAGCTGCGGTGGGAGACATTCTTTATATCACCGTTTTCATAGTGGGAGGTGCCGTCCGGCTCAATGAGGGCTACATGGTCGATAGACGTGGTGGACTGGATGGCGGAAAGCATATTTTTGTTTTTTTTAGAGATGAGTTCGCCATCTGCTCCGATCTGTGCGGCAACACCGTCCAGAAACTGGTAGTTGACATTCAGAATCTCTTCAAAATGGATGCTCTGCCTGGAAATATTCGAGGTAAGCTTTTTCTGGGCCAGCTGATCTGCGGCATGATGGGATGCGATGGAAAATACCATCATGCCCACTGTCGTAGCAATGATAAAAGCTACAATGCTGGATAGGTAACCCTGCAAGGGTGTCTCTGTTTTTTTTTTCATAGGCATATCCCCCCTCGGATTTTGCTTATTATGATTCATATTATATCAAAAAATGGCAGAAATTCTATAGAATGCGGATTGAAAATTTGACAAAACGGGCAAAAAATGTGTCAAGACGGGAAAATTGGAAGAAGAAAATACAAGAAGAAAAAAACTTGAAAAATAAAGAAAAAGTACTTGCCAGAACCAGGAAACTATGATATATTATTAAACGTTCGCGGGAGTGCTGGAATTGGCAGACAGGCTAGACTAAGGATCTAGTGGCAGTTATGTCGTGTGGGTTCAAGTCCCATCTCCCGCAGTATCTTCCAAAAAGATACGGGAACATTCCTCGATAGCTCAGTCGGTAGAGCACGCGGCTGTTAACCGCGCTGTCGTAGGTTCAAGTCCTACTCGGGGAGCTTTGCAGAAGTGGCGGAATTGGCAGACGCGCACGGTTCAGGTCCGTGTGGTAGCAATACCTTGTGGGTTCGACTCCCATCTTCTGCATCAGCAGGGCGGAGAACGAAAATTCTTCGCCTTTTTACTATGTTAAAATTGTCATTGTTTTATATGTTTTCGCGGAAACATAAATTTTTAAAAAAAATAAAAAAGTGGTTGACAAATCAGATTGTGTTGGATATAATATACGTGTTGGTTCAGTGAGTGAGTCACTGAGTTGACGGTTCGCAGAAGTGGCGGAATTGGCAGACGCGCACGGTTCAGGTCCGTGTGGTAGCAATACCTTGTGGGTTCGACTCCCATCTTCTGCACTGGCGAAAGCGGAGAATGTAAATTCTCCGCTTTTTTCGTATACCCAGAGCCGGAAAATAGTATGAAAATTTCAGAAATTATGCTATACTTATTATAATTTATGCGAAGTAATAAGACGGGAAGGGGCACGCATTTTATGAATATCAGGGAGATGAGAGAGGCCTGGGAGGCAGACTATCTGAGCCCGTATGCTTCTTTGAGCAGGAACACAAAGGGCCGTGACCGTGAGGAAGCACCGTGTGATATCCGAACGGTATACCAGCGTGACCGTGACCGCATTTTACACTGCAAATCGTTTCGCCGGCTGAAACACAAGACTCAGGTATTTCTGGCCCCGGAGGGAGACCATTACCGGACCCGCCTGACCCATACGCTGGAGGTGGCGCAGATTGCCCGCACGATTTCCCGGGCGTTGCAGTTGAATGAGGACCTGACGGAAGCCATTGCGCTGGGGCATGACCTGGGGCACACTCCTTTTGGCCATTCGGGAGAGCGGATCCTGGATGAACTCTGTCCTTATGGCTTTGCGCATTACAAGCAGAGTGTGCGGGTTGTGGAAGTACTGGAGAAAGACGGAAAAGGCTTAAACCTTACCAGGGAAGTCCGCGACGGCATTCTGAACCACCGTACCAGCGGGCATCCATCCACACTGGAGGGCTGTGTGGTACGCCTGTCAGATAAGATTGCCTACATCAACCATGATATTGATGATGCCATTCGGGCCAGAATTTTTACCGAGGAGCAGCTTCCGGCAAAGTACACGGATGTACTTGGGCACAGCGTACGGGAACGGCTGAACCTGCTGATCCATGACATTATCCTGCAGAGCATGGACCGGCCGGAAATTATCATGTCTTCCCATGTTGAGGAGGCTATGCAGGGGCTTCGCAGCTGGATGTTTGAAAATATTTACGAGAATAAGGTGCCGAAGGCAGAAGAGGGAAGAGCCCAGCAGCTTCTGGTCTTTTTATATCAGTATTATCTGGAGCACACGACAGAACTCCCGGAGGAGTATCTGCTTATGATTGAAAAAAGGGGAGAACCAAAAGAGCGGGTAGTCTGCGATTATATTGCAGGCATGAGTGACAGCTATTCCATTGATAAATTCGAGGAACTGTTCATCCCAAAGTCATGGAAAGTGCATTAGAGCCAGACAAATGGAAAGGAGTATTTCATGTATTATCCGGAAGATGTCGTAGAAGAAGTACGGACAAGGAATGACATTGTAGATGTGATCTCTGGATATGTAAAGCTTCAGAAGAAAGGGGCAAACTATTTCGGACTTTGTCCGTTCCATAATGAAAAATCCCCTTCGTTTTCCGTGTCGCCTCAGAAGCAGATGTATTACTGTTTTGGCTGCGGTGCAGGAGGCAATGCGATCACTTTTATTATGGAGTATGAAAATTATACGTTTCCAGAAGCATTGAAGGTGCTGGCAGACCGGGCCGGGGTGCATCTGCCGGAGATAGAATACTCCAGAGAAGAACGGGCGAAGGCAGATAAGCGGTCTACACTCCTGGAAATCAACAAGCTGGCAGCCAACTATTTTTACTATCAGCTGCATCAGCCCCAGGGAAAGCTCGGTTACGATTATTTTCGCAAGCGGGAATTGTCCGACGAGACAATCCGGCGGTTTGGTCTTGGGTTTGCCAATAAAACCAGCAATGACCTGTATCAGTATCTGCGCTCCAAAGGCTATACTGATGAAATCTTAAGGGACAGTGGACTGGTAACCATGGAAGAGCGCGGAACCTACGACAAATTCTGGAACCGCGTTATGTTTCCGATTATGGATGTGAATAACCGTGTCATTGGCTTTGGCGGACGCGTGATGGGAGATGGAACTCCCAAATACCTGAATTCCCCGGAAACCATGATCTTTGATAAGAGCCGTAATCTGTACGGCCTGAATTATGCCCGTACCAGCCGGGAAAAATATATGCTGGCCTGTGAGGGATATATGGATGTGATTGCCATGCATCAGGCCGGCTTTACCAATGCGGTGGCATCTCTGGGAACTGCATTTACCACCCAGCACGCGGTGCTGCTGAAACGCTACACCGATACGGTCATTCTGACCTACGACAGTGATGGAGCCGGTGTAAAGGCCGCGCTCCGCGCCATCCCGATTTTGAAAGAAGTAGGCATTTCCACGAAGGTGCTGAACTTAAAACCTTACAAAGATCCGGATGAATTCATTAAAAATATGGGAGCAGATGCGTTCCGGGAGCGTATCGCAAATGCGCAGAATAGTTTTCTGTATGAGATTGATGTGTTGAAACGCGAATATGACCTGGACGATCCGGAACAGAAGACGAAATTTTACAATGCGACAGCCAGAAAGCTGCTGGAATTTAGTGAGGCACTGGAACGGGACAATTATACCAGAGCAGTAGCCCAGGCACAGTTTATTCCTTACGAGGACTTAAGGCGGCTGGTGAACCGGCTTGGAAGCCAGCTGGGGATGGTACCGGTGAGACGCCGGGACGAAGACCGGGCAGAACCGCGGGAGCGCAAAAAGAAAACAGAGAAGGATGACGGCATCCGTCGGTCCCAGCGTCTGCTTCTGACCTGGCTTATTGAGCGACCGCAGTTATTTGAAAAGATTGAGGGGATCATCGGCCCGGATGATTTTAAAGAACCGCTCTATCATGAGGTGGCGCAGATGGTATTTGACAGCCACCGGGAAGGCGGCGTCAATCCGGCGGGCATTCTGAATCACTTTATCAACGATGAAGAACAATACAAGCAGGTGGCGGCGCTGTTCAACGCAAGCCTGAATGATTCTTTAAATAATGAAGAGCAGAGAAAAGCATTTTCCGAGACTGTGCTGAAGGTAAAGAAAAACAGCCTGGATGAGGCCAGCCGGAGCGCGGTGGACATTGCGGCGCTTCAGGAAATTATAAAGCAGCAGGCAGCACTGAAAACGCTTCAGATATCCATTGACTAGAAATAGAACCGGGAGAATCCAAGCCTTCCGGTAGTCTGCAATTGAGAAAGGGCGGATTAATATGGAAGAACGTACACAGACTTTTGATGAGAAACTGGAATTGCTTTTGGAAGAGGCTAAAAAGAAAAAGAATGTGCTGGAAAACCGGGAAATTCTGGATTTCTTCAAAGGAGAGATTCTGGATCCGGAAAAGCTGGACCGCATTTATGACTTTCTGGACAATCATCATGTGGATGTGCTTCGCACGGAAGAGGAAGATGACATCGACCCAGAATTGTTTCTGGATGAAGATTCCGAGGAAGAGGAAGAAGCAGAGCTTGAGCAGCTGGATCTTTCCGTACCGGAAGGTGTGGGTGTGGAAGATCCGGTCCGTATGTACCTGAAGGAAATCGGCAAGATTCCGCTGCTTACCACGGACCAGGAAATTGAGCTGGCAAAGCGCATGGAGCTGGGCGACCAGCAGGCAAAAAAGCGCCTGGCGGAGGCAAATCTCCGTCTGGTGGTCAGCATTGCGAAAAAATATGTGGGCCGTGGCATGCAGTTTCTCGATCTGATCCAGGAAGGCAATCTGGGACTGATCAAGGCTGTGGAGAAGTTTGATTATCGCAAGGGTTATAAGTTTTCCACTTATGCTACCTGGTGGATTCGTCAGGCTATTACCCGGGCCATCGCAGATCAGGCACGTACCATTCGCATTCCGGTGCACATGGTAGAGACCATCAATCGTCTGATTCGTACCTCCAGACAGCTTGTGCAGGAGCTTGGACGAGAACCAACGGCGGAAGAAATTGCGGAGAAAATGGATATTCCTGTGGAGCGGGTGCGGGAAATCCGCAAGATTTCCCAGGATCCGGTATCGCTGGAGACCCCGATCGGAGAGGAAGAGGACAGCCATCTTGGGGATTTCATCCAGGATGAGCATGTGGCAGTTCCGGCAGACCAGGCCACGTTTACACTGCTGCATGAGCAGCTCATGGAGGCGCTCTCTACGCTGACAGAGCGGGAACAGGAGGTGCTGCGCCAGAGGTTTGGCCTGGATGACGGCAAGCCGAAAACACTGGAGGAGGTAGGAAGGCAGTTTCATGTGACCAGGGAACGCATCCGCCAGATTGAGGCAAAGGCTCTGCGTAAATTGCGCCATCCGAGCCGCAGCAGAAAGTTAAAGGATTATCTGGACTAGCGCCGGAAAGGATAGAAAAGAAAAAGGAACAAAATCAGATGAAGTTATCAGACAGACTGGAACGGATTGCCGCAAAAGCGGCCGGAGTAACAGAAGGATATGCGGCAGACGTGGGGACGGATCATGGATTCGTCCCGATCCGTCTTATAGAAAGCGGAAAAGTTAAGCATGTAGTCGCCATGGATGTGCGGAAGGGTCCGCTTGAGAGAGCCTGTGAGCATGTAGGGGAATATCATATGGAAGATCAGATCGAAACGCGTTTAAGTGACGGTCTGAAGGAGCTAAAGCCTGGGGAGGCTGACACGGTGATCATTGCCGGAATGGGCGGTGAGCTGATGCTGCGTATTCTTCGGGATGGAGCCCATGTGAGAAACAGTGTAAAGCATTATATTCTTTCCCCTCAGTCGGAGCTTTCTGTGTTCCGGCACGGACTGGAAGAGCTGGGATTTTCCATTGTAGAAGAAGAGATGCTTCTGGATGAAGGAAAATATTACGTGATCTTACACGTAAGCCCGGGAACCATGCACTACGAACGCGAATACGAGTACCGGTACGGTGCGGATCTGATCCGGAAACAGGATCCGGTGTTAAAGGAGTTTCTGGAGCGGGAGCTGGCACAGGGAGAAGAACTTCTGGCGCATCTGGGCAGGAGTGGAACAGACGGCGCGAGAAAACGCGCGGAGAGTCTGATAAATGAACTGGAAGAGACTAAGGAGGCATACCATGCTTTGCAGGGAATTGATTGAAAAATTGGAAGAACTGGCTCCGAAGAGTCTGGCCTGCGACTGGGATAATCCTGGTTTTCTGGCCGGACGGGGAGACAAGGAAATCAAAAAGGTGCTGGTTGCCCTGGACGCCACCGACCGGGTGGTGGAACAGGCGGTACGGGAACAGGCAGATCTTCTGCTGACCCATCATCCGCTGATCTTCCGGGCCTTGAAACAGGTCAATGACACGAATTTTATCAGCCGCCGTATCGTAACGTTATTACAGGCAGATATTTCTTATTTCGCCATGCATACCAATTTTGACGCGGCACCAGGCTGTATGGCAGACCTGGCAGCAAAACGTCTGGGAATCCGGGACGGATATCCGCTGGAGGTGACTGGAGAAGTAAGCGGGGTACCGGTGGGAATCGGAAAGACCGGTGCTCTGACAGAGCCGGTCACGCTGGATGCGCTGGCAGAACTGGTGAAGCAGGCCTTTGGCCTTCCGTTTGTGCTTGCTTATGGAAGCAATGCGGTAAGAGAACCGGTCAGCCGCATAGCAGTATCACCCGGAGCCGGTGGCAGCATGATCCGTTATGCACTGGAACAGAAAGCGCAGGTACTGATTACCGGAGATATCGGTCACCATGATGCCATTGATGCGGCTGCTCAGGGCATGGTGATCATCGACGCGGGACATTATGGACTGGAACATATCTTTATCCCGTTTATGGCGGAGTATGTGGCACGAGTTTCCGAAGGTGCTATTGAGGTGATTCAGGCAGAACCGGATTTTCCGGCCCGGGTGCTTTAAGTGAAACCGGCGGAGCATGCCGGAATCGAAGGAAAGGAGAACGCGTATGGTTCATGTATGTGTATTGGGAGAAAACAGACAGTACAGTGAGGATACTTTGTTAAAGGATGTGGCAAAGGAAGTGCAGGCCAGTTTCTCTCATGAGATTCTGCTGGCCACGGTGGACGGAAAACTGCAGGAGCTTCACAAGAAGGTGAAAGAAGGTACCAGAGTGGAGTTTTTGACGGCGGCTGACAAACCGGGAATCCAGACTTACCGGCGCAGTGTGATTCTGATCCTCTTAAAGGCCTTCTATGAGGTCGTGGGGGCAGAGCATATCCGCAAGGTATCTGTGGAGTATGCGATTGCCAATGGCCTGTTTATTGAGTCGGACGGAGATTTTGAGAAAACGCAGGAGCTGGTGGACCGGATCAAAGCAAAAATGCAGGAGTATGTGGCAGCACAGATTCCTATCATGAAGCGGAATGTGACGACCGACGAAGCCATTGAGATATTCCGGCGCCACCGCATGTATGAGAAAGAGCGTTTGTTCCATTACCGCAGAGTATCCAGAGTAAACCTCTACAGCATCGGTGGTTTTGAAGATTATTACTATGGCTATATGGTGCAGAACACTGGCTATCTGAAATATTTTGATCTGATTTTGTACCGGGATGGCATGATGCTGCTTCTGCCGGATCAGAAAGATCCGGAGCATGTGGCAGAGTTCCGCGACCGGGAGAAATTGGCCGTGGTGCTGGATGAGACGGAATGCTGGGGGAGACAGCTGGAGGTACCAACGGTAGGCGCTCTGGATGATGTGATCTGTCACGGAAAGATCAGTGAGCTGATCCTGATGCAGGAGGCGCTGATGGAGAAAAAAATCGGTGATATCGCGGAGCAGATTGCCAGCCGTCCAGACAAGAAAATCGTGATGATTGCCGGTCCGTCTTCCTCTGGAAAGACTACCTTTTCCCATCGTCTTTCCATTCAGTTGAAGGCGAAGGGTTTAAAACCGCATCCAATCGCGGTGGACAATTATTTTGTGAACCGGGTAGACAGTCCGCGGGATGAAAATGGCAACTACAATTATGAGGTGCTGGAATGCCTGGATGTGGAGCTGTTCAATCAGAATATGACGGACCTTCTGGCGGGAAAAACAGTAGAAATGCCGGAATATAACTTCATTAAAGGTGAACGGGAGTATCACGGAGATTATCTGACGCTGGGTGCGGATGATGTGTTAGTGATCGAGGGAATTCACTGCCTGAATGAAAAGCTTTCCTATGCGCTTCCGAGAAAGAATAAATTCAAGATTTACATCAGCGCCCTGACTCAGTTAAACATTGATGAGCACAACCGCATTCCCACCACAGATGGGCGCCTGCTGCGCCGGATCGTGCGGGATGCAAGAACCAGAGGCGCTTCTGCCCAGGATACCATTCGCATGTGGCCATCGGTGCGCCGTGGGGAGGAAGAGAACATTTTCCCATACCAGGAGGATGCAGATGTCATGTTCAACTCAGCTCTGGTATATGAGCTTTCTGTATTGAAACAGTATGCGGAGCCGGTGCTGTTTTCTGTGCCGCGGGACAGTGCTGAGTATGTTGAGGCAAAACGCCTGCTGAAATTCCTGGATTATTTCCTGGGTGTCAGCAGTGAGGAAATTCCCCATAATTCCCTGATCCGGGAGTTTATTGGCGGAAGCTGTTTTAAGGTCTGAACTTGACAGTGCAGGGGAATAATGATAGAATAAGGAACATTGAGTAAGACAAATGGTCGCTGCCGCAGAAACGAAAGGCTGCGGGAGAGGAAAGTCCGGGCTTCACAGGGCAGAGTGCCAGATAACGTCTGG
>OCAS01000432.1_pt1 | contig 35608 bp, 30 predicted proteins | sample 1550751 | NCBI WGS metagenome assembly OCAS01 (sample SAMEA2580301, study PRJEB22360) | human gut metagenome | biome: human gut; feature: human-associated habitat; material: faeces | place: Denmark | collected 2008/2010
GGGCTCGCGAAAGAGTCAGGACGGGCACAATTCCTCTCATGTCTAAAGACACGAGTCTCCATGTGCAGTTTATGAACTTGATCCACAATACAGAAAAAGCCGTCTTGCCTAATCGCCTTTGCGTAAAATCTTCGCTCTCCTTTCACACAAAAAAGCCGTGATACGGGAACCAACTCTTCCATATCACGGCCTGCTGCTGTTCTTACTGTTCTTACTGCTATTTCTTTTAATACCACTTACTCTTAATCTGCTTATATATTCCCTCTGCATCCAATTCATACTTATGAATCAGCTCCGCAGCCGGGCCGGACTCGCCGAATACGTCACGTACGCCGATCTTAAAGACCGGTACCGGAGCATTCTCGGACAGGGCGTCGCAGACAGCGCTTCCAAGTCCGCCTATGATGGAATGCTCTTCCACAGTCACCACGCGTCCTGTTTTCTTCGCGGATTTAACGATAAGCTCTTCGTCCAGAGGCTTAATGGTATGAATGTTGATCACTTCGGCGTCAATTCCGTCTGCGGCCAGAAGCTTTGCCGCTTCCAGTGCGTGGCCAACTTCCAGACCGGTAGCCACAATAGTCAAGTCGCTGCCTTCTTTTAAGACTACGCCCTTTCCGATCTTAAATTCATACTCCGGATTATCATTGATCACCGGCACAGCCAGACGGCCGAACCTCATATAAACCGGGCCCTCATACTCGGCCGCGGCCTTGACGGCGGCTCTCGCTTCCACGTCATCGGCCGGGCAGATCACTACCATGCCGGGGATCGTTCTCATCAGAGCGATGTCCTCGTTGCACTGATGTGTCGCGCCGTCCTCACCGACGGAGATTCCTGCATGAGTCGCACCAATCTTTACATTTAAATGCGGGTATCCGATGGAGTTTCTAACCTGTTCGAACGCTCTACCGGCTGCGAACATGGCGAAGGTGCTTGCAAATGGAACCATGCCTGTTGCAGCAAGGCCGGCGGCAATGCCCATCATGTTGCATTCCGCAATACCACAGTCGATATGGCGTTCCGGAAATACCTTCTTGAAAACTCCCGTCTTTGTCGCGGCTGCCAGATCGGCATCCAGGACCACGATTTTGTCATTGAGCTTTCCCAGCTCCGCAAGAGCGCTGCCATAGCTTTCTCTCGTAGCGATCTTCTTTACGGATTGTTCTTTCATCTCTGGCATAACGCTTCACCTGCTTTCTCCAAATCTGCCATTGCCACCTGATACTGCTCGTCGTTTGGAGCAGCACCATGCCAGGCTACAGCTCCTTCCATGAAGGAAACTCCCTTGCCCTTTAAGGTTTTTGCAATAATGGCGGTCGGCATTCCCTTTGTATTTCTTGCCTCTGCAAATGCCTGCTCGATCTGGGCGAAGTCATGGCCGTCGATGCAGATTACATGAAAATTAAATGCCTCAAATTTCTTGTCAATCGGATAGGGGGAGCAAACCTCATCCACCGGGCCGTCGATCTGAAGTCCGTTGTTATCCACAATCACGACCAGATTATCCAGCTTTCTGTGACCTGCGAACATCGCAGCTTCCCAGACCTGGCCTTCCTCGATCTCCCCGTCGCCAAGGAGTGTATAAACACGGTAATCTTTCTTCTGCAGTTTCGCAGAGAGTGCCATTCCGACCGCAGCAGAGATTCCCTGTCCCAGAGAACCGCTGGACATATCCACGCCTGGAATATGCTTTCTGTCCGGATGTCCCTGTAAATAGGAACCGGTATGACGCAGTGTCTTCAAATCCTCTACCGGAAAGAATCCACGGTGTGCCAGTGTGGAGTAGTATCCGGGCGCCACATGGCCCTTCGATAATACAAAACGGTCACGGTCGTCCTTTAAAGGCTGTTCCGGATCGATGTTCATTTCTTTATAATAGAGCCAGGTAAATAAGTCCGCTGCCGACAGTGATCCGCCCGGATGGCCGGACTTTGCGCTGTGAACCGCCGTCACGATGCCTTTTCGTATCTCATTGGCTGTTTTTTCTAGTTCCAGATAGTCGCTCAATCCCGTGTCCTCCTCTTACTCTCCGAATACTGCCTTATAATCAGCCTGGAATTTTGCGATTCCCTGATCTGTCAGCGGATGCTTTGTCATCTGCTCAATTACGCTGTAAGGAACGGTGGCGATATCGGCTCCGGCAAGGGCACAGTCAATAACATGGATCGGATTGCGGACACTTGCTGCGATGATCTCAGTTGTGATTCCCGCCACATTGAACATTTCTGCAATGGTTTCGATTAAATCGATGCCTGGCATGGAAATATCATCGAGACGTCCTAAGAATGGAGATACATAGGTCGCACCGGCTCTGGCTGCCAGCAATGCCTGGTTCGCGCTGAATACGAGTGTTACGTTTGTCTTAATGCCTTCCGCGGTCAGCACCTTAACGGCCTTTAAGCCTTCTACTGTCATCGGAATTTTAACTACCATGTTCGGATGGATCGCAGCAATCTCACGTCCCTCTTTAATCATGCCTTCTGCGTCTGTCGTGGTAGCCTTCACTTCGCCGCTGATCGGTCCGTCTACGATGGAAGCGATCTCTCTGATAACCTCGTTAAAGTCTCTTCCTTCTTTTGCAATCAGAGATGGGTTTGTGGTTACTCCACAGATCACTCCCATATCATTTGCCTTTCTGATATCCTCCACTTTCGCTGTGTCAACAAAAAATTTCATCGCTGTTCTCCTCTTCTTTTTTATTTTTGAATTAATTTCTTCCTTCGGTTTATGTATTAATTCAATTAATTAATATTTCTAGTTAAACAATACCACATTTTAGGAAAATGTCAACAGAAAAATAGAAAAAAACGGCGATTTTGATTTTACTCAAAACCGCCGTCTCTGATAACAGCGCTTTCAGTCCGCGATCCTTTCGTGTTCCCTGGTGATCTGCGCGATCGGGCACTTCTGCAGCCCATGTTGTGTACAGTAAAGATATAAATACCCGCCCTTCCTTACCATCGGCAGTCGGAATTCCGGGTTCTGCTCCGGATACAGCCGGTTTAAATAGATACGGTCATGGTAGACCAGGGCAGCAAAAGAAATATAATGATCCTTGCGCATATCATGATTCACGGTCACATAATACTCCAAGTCAATTTCCCTCAGGACAGCCTTATGTTCCTCCGAGCACGAAACCGGAATTAACGGTTTTAACTTTCTCCCGCAGCAGGAAATCGACGCGGTTCCCGTACTTACAAGAATATTGCCGCAGGTAGGACATACATAGAAGAGTGTTTTTTCCAGCTTGCCCACATCCGGACGGTTGGGACTCAATTCTCCCTGAAGCAGTTTTAATATGTCGGCGCCCAGCACCGTGGACAGATCATCCCACAGCGATACATCCGGACAGCCCAGACCACGCTCCCACTTGGAGACAGTCTTGTTGCTGATTCGTAAAAGGTCAGCAACCTGCTGCTGCGTCATTCCTTTTTCTTTTCGGAACTGCATAATCAAGCGGCCCACTTTTGCACAATCCATTGTATTTCCTCCATGCCATAAATACTGCATATAAATACTGCCCATATCGCACTTTATTGCAAAGCACCGCCCGTCACCAGCACACCAGCCACTCATTCCGTGGATAGTCATGGAGAACTTTGGCGCCGTTCACCGTCATAAATATCTGGTCCTCGATTCGGATTCCGAATTTTCCGGGCAGGTAGATGCCCGGTTCCACGGAGAACGCGAGTCCGGGCACGATCACACTTTTATCACCGGAAGCAGCGCACGGTTCCTCGTGGGTATCGATTCCGATCCCGTGCCCTGTCCTGTGGGTGAAATACTCCCCGTAGCCGGCTTCAGCGATCACACTTCTTGCCGCGTTGTCAACATCCTCCATCCGTCCGCCCAGAACTGCCGCCCCCTGCCCGGCCTCCAACGCCGCCAATACGATTCCATACACGGCCTCGAACTCCCGTCTCTTATCGTTCTCTCCACAGCCGCCGTAGAAATAAAAGGTCCTCGACATATCTGAGCAGTATCCCCTGTATTTGCCTCCAAAATCCACCAGAAGACACGCATCTGCTGAAATGATGCCATCTTTTCCCGTATAATGAGGCACCGCCGCATGGGCTCCCGCACAGACAAGGGCTCCCGCCTCTGATATCCCCCGCAGTTCCATCTCCCTGCAAAGGGCATCGGCAAACGCTCCCTCCGTTTTACCAATCCAGCCGCTGCCGGCCTTCATAACCGCCTTTAACGCTTCCGTGCATCTGCTGCAGGCTTCCTCCATGAGGCTCTGTTCCTGTTCATTTTTATATCGTCTCATCCAGCCCAGGATCTCACGATGGAGGACAAAGCGTGTTCGGGCAAATGCTTCCTGCAGCGGAACCAGGAATCCAGCCGGCATTGATGCGCCGATACCTATTTTCCCGTAAGGAAGCCTCTTTTTCTCCAGCTGCTCCAGAAGTAAGGAGACCGCATTTTCGCCGTCCTTCCATGTAACCACTTCTGTTTCCGGAATGCCCCATCCGGCCACCTCCTGTCCGTATACGTCGTTGACAAACAGGAAGTCTCTCCCTTCCGCCGGCACCACGTAAACATTCAGACGCTCATCCGACATCATGCATTTTCCCAGCAGATAAACCATATCTGAGGATGGCGTTATGAGGAGCAGGTCAACGCCCTGCTCCTTCATGGCCTCTTTTACTCTCTCATTTACAGATTTCTTCAATTGCCTCCAGCTCCTCCTTTGAAAACTCTGTCCTGTCGATTATTTTTATATTCTCCACAATCTGCTCCGGCCTCGAAGCACCGATTAACACGCTCGTCACGTCACCGTCTCTTAATACCCAGGACAGTGCCATCTGGGCAAGCTTTTGCCCTCTTCCTTCCGCTATTTCATGAAGAGCACGGATCTGGGACAACCGCTTTTCAGTCAGCGCACTCTCCTTTAAGAAACGTCCGTCTCGTCTGATCCGGCTGTCCTCAGGGATTCCATGAAGATACTTCTCAGTCAGCATCCCCTGGGCCAGAGGGCTGAATGCGATAATGCCGCAGCCGTGAGTTTTTGCATACGTCTTTAATCCGTCTGTCTCGATATGGCGGTCGAATATATTGTAGCTGCTCTGATTGATGATAAACGGACACTTTAAATCTGCCAGTATCGCCATTGCCTCTTTCGTATGCTCCTGATCGTAATTGGAAATGCCTGCATACAGAGCTTTTCCGCTCCTGACGATCTGATCCAGCGCCATCATGGTTTCCACGAGAGGCGTATCCGGGTCCATGCGGTGATGGTAGAAAATGTCCACATAGTCCAGCTTCATCCGTTTCAGGCTGGCATCCAGGCTGGAGATCAGGTATTTTCTGCTTCCTCCATCCCCATACGGCCCCGGCCACATATCGTACCCGGCTTTTGTGCTGATTACCAGCTCATCCCGGTACGGATGCAGCTCCTGCTCCATGATTCTGCCGAAATTTTCTTCCGCGCTTCCATACACGGGACCGTAATTATTGGCCAGATCAAAATGGGTGATTCCATGGTCAAATGCAGTGTAACACATTGCCTTCATATTGTCAAAATTATCCCTGCTTCCAAAATTATGCCACAATCCCAGTGATACGGCCGGAAGCTTAAGCCCACTGTTCCCGCAGTGAAAATACTTCATCTGTCCGTAACGATTTTCGTTTGCCTGATACATCAGATGCACCTCCTTGCTGTCTCCAGCACCCATTTGATATGTTCCGGATCGATATCGTCCGGCAGGCTGCAGTCCGGCCCTAATATAAACCCTTTTTTGCCGCCCAGCGCGATGATCCGTCTGGTCTCTTCCTCTATCGCCTCTTTGTCTCCCCTGTAGAGCACTCCGCATCTGCGGTTGTCAAAACCGCCCCACGCTGCTCTCCCTCCGAAGAATTCCCGGATCTGCACCGGATCCAGGTGGTCTACATACATGGCCCAGCTGACCGCAGCCGACTCATAATCCTTCCATACCTCCATCCGGTTGGTGGTTCCCGCCTCATCCGCGTCCCAGCCACAGCAGTGGAGAATCGTATAATACCCTGGCGTATTGGCCTGCGCCAGTACTTTTTTGTCGCTTGGCGTTACCCAGCTGCGGTACTCATCGTAGGTGAATCTGGTGATCTCTGCGTTCTGAACACTATAGAATACTCCGTCGCATCCGGCCTCCTCCAGTAATCCCTCCACCAGGCTGCATACATCCTCCGCTATGACATCACAGGCGTAGCGGACCGCGTCCGGATCTTCCCTCATACATTCCATCATTTTATCCCAGCCCACTTCCAGCCGCAGATAAGACAGAGGACAGAACATGGTGTAAAAAATACAGCATTCTCCCTTTAATTCCCTGACAATGGCTTTTGCCCGCTCCACCTGTTCCCGGATAAAGGGGTGATCCTTTCCGATCGGCTTCATCCCGTAAAGCTGTCTGGCGCTCTCCAGGTTTATAAGCGTCTTTTCCGGCCAGCCAAAATATCCGTCACAGGATATTTTTAAGAAATCCAGATCCATATCCCTGTAAAATTTGATCTGCTCTCTGATAAAAATCTCTCCATGGCTCTGTTCCGGCGGGAAATGCCGCCAAAAACAGCCCGGAACATAGTCCACTTCCTCGTTATTCAGTGCCGCTAATACACGTTCTCTCTTATTCATCACAATTCCTCCTGATTATCCCCAAACCAATGCATGGGGGTTCTTTAATCCAGTGCAAGCAGGGTGGCAATATAAATGACAACAGCCTCCAAAAGCTGGGAAAAGTCAAGAGACTCGTCAGGCTGGTGACAGTCGCCCGAAGCGCCCGGTCTTTTCGGATCCTGATAGATTCTCTTCGTTTCCAATGACATGCCATACGATACGGCGTTCGGCAGTTTTCTGGCATAGGTTCCCCCACTCATGGTAAACGGCCTGCTGTCCTTTCCAGTTACTGTGCGGTAAGCGCTCATCACCGTTTTCACCGTATCGCTCTCCGGGTCCAGATAATAAGGCTTCTCATCCTTTTTAATGACAGCCTTACAGCCGTAAAGTCCGGCCAGATGCACCAGCCGCTCTCCAAGCTCTGCCCCCACAGCCCCGGTGATCGGATAACGGTGATCCGACTGCATCCATACGTACTTTTTCGATCCGTCCTCTTGATACCGCGCTATGTTCAGCGCTCCGCAAAGCGCTCCTGAAAGCTCATCCTCACACGCAATTCCAGCACCGTTTCCATAGAAATCACCGTTCATCCTGCACAGGAACTGAAACAGCCTTCGGTCTTCTTCCTGAAAGAATTCCAGATCCTGCAGCGCTTCCGTCAGGACATACAGCGCATGGATGCTTCCTTCCGGAAATCCGACATGGCCACCGATTCCAAGCGCCTTCACCTTCAGACTCTCCGGTTCTTCCTCCACGGTAATCCTATTCTTTTCCAAATGCTGCAGGGCTTCTATAAGCCCGGGAACCTTTTTGAGCCGGATGTGCGCTTCACCCGGAATAGAATTCACACTGCTCCCGGCGGACAGCCCCAGAATCAGGCTGTCCGGCTCCAGCTGTTTTTCATAAGTAAGATTTAAAATCCCCTTTTCCCCATGTCCCAGCGGAAAGGCACAGTCTGCCACCAGCTGAAAGCCATCCATTTTGTAATGGCTCATAAAGTACTCCATATCCTCCATGCCCCGCTCTTCGCTGCAGCCTGTAAAGAGTACAAAATTATGACGGAGTCCCAGCCGCTCCTCTTCTTCCTTCAGATACCGCAGCGCGTACAGTGCGCCGGCGGCCGGTCCCTTATTGTCCTGGATTCCTCTTCCGATCAGAAAACCGTCCTTTTCGCTCATCTCATAAGCCGGAAAGGTCCAGCCGTCTCCCGCCGCCACTACGTCCAGATGGTTCCAGACAGAGATCGCATTCTCCCCATAGACGTAAGGGCGCAGTCCCATTCCGGCAAAGTGATATTCATAGTTGGTCGCTGTTAGGCCGTATGAGGCAGCGATCGCCATCATTTCCTCCAAAACCTTCTTGCATTCCTTCCCATACGGTTTCTCACCGCTGTCCGGTTCGGAGACGCTTGGGACAGCCACCAGCCGTCTTAAATCTTCTTTTAATTCCTCTTTATGGCCGTATACCCATTCTCTGATCTTCTCTAATTCCTGTTGATTGAACTTACTCTCCATCGCTCCGCTCCTTAACATGTCTTCTTCGCTACCCCTTCAGTCCAGCCGTAGACACGCCTTCCACAAATGTCTTCTGCGCAATGGCAAACAGGATCAGACACGGAAGAATCGCCACGACCGACATGGCCATGATCTGATCCCAGGCATTCTTTCCGGCACTGTCCAGCATCAGCCGCAGTCCCAGGGAAATCGGAAACTTCTTCGTACTGTTGATGTAAATAAGGGGATTGAAATAATCGTTCCAGCTCCATAGTGACTGGAAAATCACGCAGGATACCAGCGCCGGCTTTGCCAGCGGCACGATTAAATAGATCAGGATTCGCAAAGAACCGCAGCCATCCAGCTTTGCCGACTCATCCAGTTCCGTTGGAATTCCCCGTATAAACTGCAGTACCATATAGATCAAAAAAGCCGAGCTTCCCAGGGCAGCGGGTACGATAAAAGGCAGGTAGGTATTGAGCCAGCCCATCTTATTGAAAATAAGATATTTGGGAATCATGGTCACAGTACCGGGAAGCATCAGGGTCGACAGCATCATGGCGAATAAAAATCCCTTGAACGGGAAATCAAATCTGGCAAATCCATATCCTACCAGAGTGCTGGATATAACGGTCAGCAGCACGCTGGGGACCACCAGCAGGAACGTATTTTTCATAAAATGTCCCATGCTGTATACGCCTCCGCCCGACTTCCAGCCCTCGATATAGGCATTCAGACTTATATGGGTAGGCAGAAGGGCGGAAGAGCCAAAGATTTCAGCGTTCGTTTTAAATGTGGCAAAGAACATCCATACCAGCGGATAAATGAGGACGATTCCCACGGTTATAAGAAACACGTACATCACGCCCCGCCTTATTTTCTTTTTCATCTGGCGCCACCTCCATCGTTGTAAAATACCCATAAGTTGGATGATTTGAAAATCACCAGGGTAACTGTGATCATGATCACAAACAGAATCCATGATAAGGCACAGGCATACCCCATTTTGTAATACTTAAAGGCTTCATCATACACCTTCAAAATATAAAGATATGTGGACTTCATGGGGCCGCCGTTAGTGATGACAAACGCTCCCGTAAACTCCTGAAATGCGGAGACCAGCTGCATAACCAGATTAAAAAGGATCGTAGGGGTAATCAGAGGAATCGTGACAGACCAGAAGCACCTGACGCTGCCTGCTCCGTCCACTCTGGCCGATTCATAAAGCTCGGCAGGCACATTTTTAAGGGCGGATAAGAATACCACCATAGAAGACCCGAACTGCCAGACTGCCAGAAGACTCAGCGTAAACAGGGCGATCCTGGGGTTACTGAGCCAGCCCACCGGTTTGATGCCGAACCAGGAAAGCATGGTGTTGATGGTACCGTTTCCCGAGAACAGGAAGCGCCACAGTACAGCGATTGCCACACTGCCTCCCAGGATCGACGGCAGATAATATACCGTACGGAAGATGCCGATTCCCTTTACCCGCAAATTCAGCAGCATGGCGATAAACAGTGCAAACGCCAGCTTTAGCGGAACTGCTATGGCAACGTAAATGAGTGTAATCTTTAGAGAATGCCAGATTTCTCTGTCCTTCTTAAAAATAGTTATAAAGTTCTCCAATCCGACCCAATTGGGGGTCCCTACCATGGCATAATCCGTGAAGGAATAGTACAGTGATGCCAGGAACGGATAGAGCTGAAGCGCCAGAAAGCCTATGAGCCATGGCGATATGTAAATAAGCCCCTCAATACGGCTTAAGCTTTTTATTTTTTTGCCCATTGCAATTCTCCTTTCGCCGGTAAAGCCGCTGCCGCACGGTTTGCATTCTTCCGTGCGGCAGCTTCTTCTTTACTTTTTAATTCTCTGCAGAACCTCTTCCAGAGCAGTAAAAGTCGACTCTACCGCTTCTTCCGGAGTCGCCATCCCATAAGCAACCTTGGAGAATTCGTCGGTAAGGGTATCTCTTAACTCACTGTTTTGTGACGGACCGTTGTCCCTGGCCTGGACATTGCCGTAAGCTTCATCCAGAGCATCGATAACCGGCTGTCTCAGCACTCCATTTTCCACAGCTGCCTTTTGCTGGGCCTCCGTGGTCGGGACTGCACGGACAGACCCTAGAATCTTAGCCGCTTCCGGATCATTGAGCTGCCAGTTTAAATACGTCAGCGCAGTATCCGGTACCTTAGAAGAATTGCTCAATCCGACCAGATAGGTGGGACGAATCTGGGAAGACCCCTGCTTTGCCCCTTCGCCTATGGTTGGCCAGAGAATCATAGTCGCCTCATCCTTTCCCTCCAGCAAATCATCGACCTTGGTAAACTCACTGTTCCACACCAGGCAGGCAATCTCCTCCCCATTGATCCACTTGGGGTTAGGTGTGGAAGAACCGTAATAGAGATCCGCCTCCCCCATAGGCTCGAAAACACCCGATTCATAGGCCTGTTTGATAAGATTATACACATACAGTAAATCTTCTTTGGTAAATGCAATCGTAAAGTCATCATTGATCACCTGACCGCCGGTCCGCTGCTTTATCATCGCCAGCAAAGCATTCAGCACATGTCCATGGTCTGCGGAAAAGAAATAGGCGTCAGGATCCTTCTCATGAAGCTCTTTTCCCAGTTCAATGATCTCTTCCCATGTCAGCTGATGATCGATCTTTAATCCGTATTTTTCAGCAGCCACCGTATTCAGCAGCATACCGGAACACTGAACCCCCATGGGAACAGCCAGCAGCTTGCCGTCAAAAACACAGTACTGGTCCAGGAGTTCTTTTCCGATGCTGCTGTAATCCAGAATATCCTGCTGGTAAAGGTCTGTAAAGTAATCTCCTCTTCCAACCCACTCCATCATCCAGGGCGCATCGATATGGAATAAATCCGCCACCGTGCCGCCGGCTAACTGGGTAACTACCTTCTCCTGGTATCCGTCAAAGGCGGAATACTCCGGCTCGATCGTAACCTCCGGATGGAGCTCCTTATAAGCTGCCTGAAGATTCGTATAGGCCTCATGGGTAGCGCTGCCTCCCCACCACTCATACCGGAAAGACACCTCCTGCCCTGCTGCGTCCGTGGTTTCAGCCGCCCCCTTCTCTGTGGCTGGCGCTGCCGTATCCCCCGTTGTCGCCGCCGTCGTCGTATCTGCGGCCTTTTCCGGCTGTGCCGCGCTGCATCCGGTAAGCATCACCATTCCTGCTGTCAGACATAACGCCGTAACCCTTTTCCCCCATCGTTTCATTCCTTTTCCTCCTTTTCATTAGTGTTTCTTCTTGGAAATGTTCATAAGAAAAGTATAGATAAATCTCTTTTTTTATGCAACCTATCCAATTCGAGATAACTACATCATCGATTGACTAATTTAAAGAGAACGTATCATTCTTTGCTGTTTCTACCTCATTTTTTGACATTGGTATCACCAGCATAACCACAGTTCCTTCGCCCTTTCTGCTGGTAATCTTCATCTGACAGCTTTCTCCATATGCAAGCTGCAGCCTTTTATTCGTATTGAATATTCCGATATGGCTGTCACCCAGCCGGCCCTCTTCCAGCCCGTTTCGCAGACGGGTAAGTTTTTCTTTCTCTATACCGGCTCCATTGTCCACCACATGAATATGCAGTTTTTCCTCCTTTACAAATATCTTTATCCGTATTCTGCCTGTTCCGCCTTCTTTTTCCCGGATCCCATGATTCACCGCATTCTCTAAAAGCGGCTGAAGGACAAACTTAACGACAGGAATTGCAAGCACCTCCTCTTCATAGCTCCATTCCACCAGAAATAATTCGCCATACCGCTCCTTTAAGATCTTGATATAGCATTCCGTTACGTGAATCTCCTGCTCCATGGTGGCCTGCTCTCTTTCATCCAGCGAATAAACCAGAATCTCGGACAGATCTTCCAGCATATCATTGGCCGCCGTGCGCTTCCCCGTCTGTTCCATGATCTTCCAGTTGACGGTTTCCAGCGTATTATACAGAAAATGAGGATTCATCTGTGACTGCATCGCCAGCAGCTCCGTAGCGCGGAGCTTATATTTCCGTTCCGATAACTGGACCTTTAAGAAATCCTGCTCGATAAAATTCTGTATCATCTGTCTGGTGATATATGCGAAATAGTCAGAGGACTCTTTTACTTCATATTCGTGAATATCCTTGCCTTCTCTGGCCGCCTCCATCAGTTCCTGAAGCGTCTCAAAATTACGATAACTGAGGCGGGTGGCCGCATAAGCCAGAAGAATGCCTAAAAATGTAACCAGCAAAATACATACAAAGGTGTATCTGACAATCAGAAGCGGAAGCCTGTAAAATTCAATCTTGGGAATGGCCGACTGGTAAGACCACTGATACCGTTCTGAATCCATGCTATAGACAACAGAATCCTTTCCATGCGCTTCCTCCAGACTGACGGGGCCTGTCTGAAGGAGGACATCTCCGTTCTGGCTGCAGATAAAGACAGACTGATTGGAAAATACCTTTGCAGAATCCAGCAGTTCTTTCATATACCGTGCATCCAGATTGAGAATGACCACGCCATCGTAATCCATCATCTGGTACACGGTAATTAAATCCCGGCCTGTGGTTCCCAACCTGCGGCGTTCACTCCAGGTCTTATCTTTATCCTTATGCACCTGATAGCTTTCAAGCCATCCCTCGTCTATCCCGATTCCCAGCATTCCCCCTCTGTTGTTAGACCGGATAAACCGGTTATAGGGGTTGGGATAATAGATATAAATACTGTCTATATACTGCCTGGCATTAACCGGAGCATTGATAAACGTTTCTATGGTAGTTAAATCCTGATGCTCCCGATAGCCGAGGGACTCTGTATTCAATACGTGATAGCATTTATTGATAATCCCCGGGTTAATATCAAAGGCCAGCATCAGGGAATCCAGTTCACTTAACATCAGCTCCGTACTGTACAGGGTAGACTGCAGAAGCTTCTGGTTCGTCTGATCCAGCTCGGCTTTTAAATAAGAATATCCCACAGCCGTTCCCACTCCGCCGACCACCGTGATGGAAAGGAGAACCGGGAGAAGGAATTTGATCAGCATATTGTAAAAGTATTTATGCTTATAAAATCTCTGCCTCATGATTTTTTCCTCCATTCGCCTGACTGCCGGCCTGACTGTCGCGGTACTCTCTGGGACTCATTTGACAGAACAGATGGAACGCGCGGGCAAAGTTTTTTTCATTGGTATATCCAACCATCTCGCTGACCTCTCTGATCCGATAACGGGAGTCCTTGAGAAGCCGCTGGGATTCCTTCATCTTCACCTCCATGACGTAATCGGAGAAGTTCTGTCCGCTTTTTTTCTTATACAGCCTGCTTAAATATTGGGCATTCATATTGACGTAATCCGCGGCATCCTCTAAGCTGGCAGTGCGGACATGGGACTCCACATACTTCTTTACCAGGGAGATCACGTCCTTTCCCATATTCTCTTCCCGGATCTCTTCACGATTCCGCTTTTCATCCAGCTTTTCCCTGACATGCCCGAACACTTCCCTGATATCACCAAATTTGGTTGGTTTTAAAATATAATCCAGAACCCCGTACTGCAGCCCCTTCTTCGCATACTCAAAATCTCTGTGTGCGCTTAAAAATACACATTCCATGTCATACCCCAGCTCCCGGACCCTTGCGACCAGCTCTATGCCATCCATCACCGGCATACGGATATCGGATAAAAGCACGTCCACCGTATGATTCTCCAGATATGCAAGAGCAGCCTTTCCATTGGCTGCGCTTCCCTCCACGATGAACCCCATTTGATCCCATGGAATATAATTGCAAAGTCCATTCAGGGTTGCCCGTTCATCATCTACGATTAATAAACGATACATTTGATATCATACCTCCTCCAATTTTTTCTGTTTCCCCCTACTACACCATCATAAACGTTTCTCAGAAAATTCTCAACCTCAAACTCCCAGGCCGGAGATTCCGGGTAAAACAAAAGAGACCCCGCAGTTTAGGGTCTCTTCCAAACAACAACCGGCTCTTATACCAGTTCTTTTATTTCCAGATCTTGACAGCCTTCTCATCCGCCTCTAAGCATTCCTCCCGGAGCAGCTCCAGTTCCTCCGTATGGTCCTCGCATGGGTCTTCATACTTCAGCACCTTAATCACCGACTGCTCAAAGCCTTCCTCCCCATACTCCTTCCACAGCTCCTGCAGATGCCGGTTCGGATGGGAAGAGCCCGATAATCTGGCGCAGACGCTGTTGAAGGCGGTTCTCGTATCTCCCGATATTCCCAGAAATGATTCGCCGGTAGCCTTGCATTTCAAAGAGATCACGCCCATCTCCGGATGGCGGTTTTTGTAATCCATAATAAGCTGTTTTTTGCGTTCTGTATTCATGTTTATCACCTCGTATTCCATTGTACCCCATAAAGCCTGCGGGGACAATCTACGCTCCGTAGACTTTGCGCCATTCGTCAGACGGGCTCGCAGGCACCCACCTGATTCGTTGCTGGGATAAACTGGCCCGGACTGTCGAAAATCCGGTCGATGGCGACGATTGCCGCTCCCGTCAGGATCGGGTCGCCCTGATAGGTGCTGATCGACAGTGTCAGCCCCTCCCACACGTCGGCCAGAATGCCTTCCCGCACGGTTTCACGGATCACGGCTTCCATTCGCTCCGGATCCGGTCTCGCCATATCGTCCCCGATGATGATGATATCCGGATTGATGACATTGACAATATTGATAATTCCGATTCCAAGGCTCTCGCAGGCGCGCTGGTAGCAGTCCATACAGAACCGATCGCCTTCGCGGATCCGCCGTTCCACATCTTCAAAATTACATCCTGCCCGGCCCGCCTGATCGCCGTATACCGCCTTCACTAATTCCAGGGAAGAGGCATACCGCTCCAGACAGCCCTTATTGCCGCAGGCGCACGGCTTTCCGTTCCTGTCGATGGTCATGTGACCAATCTCCCCCGAGGTTCCCAGAGCACCCTTATAAATCTTTCCGTCCATCACAATTCCCGCGCCGATTCCCTGACCGGCCGCGATATAGACCAGGATATCATCGCGGTAGGCATCCTTTAAGTCCCACATATGGGCATAGGCGCCGGCGTTGGCATTGTGCTCTAAAAACACGGGGATGTCCAGTTCTCTGTCAAAGAATTTCTTTAAATCAACATCCTTCCAGATATCGGCTCCCGTGATCAGAGCAATTCGGTTTTTCTTCGCTATAAACGGCCCTGGCACCGCCATGCCTGCCGCCAGTATGGTATCTTTTCCGTATTTTTTCATCAGAATGCGCATCTCGGCTGCGATCTGGTTCAGAATATCTTCCGCATCCGGCTGCTCTTCCGGTTTAAAATCCACTCGTTTCTTCGTTATCTGCGTCCCTGTCAAATCAAACAGGCCGACGCTGTAATGCTTTCTCGCAAGGCGCACACCGATGACACGGTAACGGTCCGGGTTAATGGATACGCCGATGGAACGGCGGCCCTTGCTTCCATTCAGAAAGCCCACCTCCGTGACGATTCCCCAGTTTAAGAAATCCTTCATAATATTGGTCACGGTCGCCTGCTTCAGCCCTGTCAGGGAAGCCAGATATGCCCTGGAACACATGCCTTCTCTTCTTAGATTTTTTAAAAGGAGAGAACGGTTCATCTCCTGTGTCACATCCTGGTTAATTCCCCTGTTTTGGACCATGTTGTCTTACCTCGCACCTCTTGTATGATTGGCCGGACAGTCTCCGGCCGGGGCCAGTTTTGCTGCTAACTGTCCGTAGTACCAGCACTAGTATATCATGGTCCTGCCGGATCCGTCAAATGTGAAAACTTTGAGGAAACGATAAGAAAACCCGCTCAAATATTTGATCCCGCCCCCTTTACAGCGGCGTTCCGCTCGCGTATAATATATCTATTACATTTGTAAGAACAGGGAGGTTATCATGAGCAGGCTGCCGCAGATATCAGAAGCCGAATATGAAGTTATGAAAGTCATCTGGAGCAAAGCCCCCATAAGCACCAACGAGGTGACGGATTGCCTTTCTGAGGCTACGGAGTGGAGCCCCAAGACGATCCAGACGCTTCTTAAGCGCCTCGTGCAGAAGGGGGCCATTACATACGAAAAGAAAAGCAGGGTCTTTGTATATACCCCGCTGGTAGCAAAGGGAGACTATTTAAGCCAGGAGAGTGAGCATTTTCTTAATCGGTTCTACAATGGAAATCTGACCTCACTGGTGGCAAATTATATGAAGGACGAACGGATCTCCCAGGAGGAACTGGAAGAACTTCGCGGCCTCCTATCGCATGGCGGGGAAGGAGAATAGCAGATGGCAGAATCTCTGCTTCTTTATCTGCTGCAAAGCAGTGCCGCCATTGCAGTTTCCGGCGGCATCATTATGTTCATACGAAAAGCGTTTGACCGGTACTTGACAGCGGAAACCCGTTACCGCCTGTGGTTTCTTCTCCTGATCCTTGCGGCCGCGCCGTTCCTGGCTGAAGCATTTCCATGGCTGGGCAGGCTGACTTCCCGCCTTGCCGATCTGCGGACGGCCCCGGCCGGGGATTCGTGGCTGGGCGGGGGGCCGGAGGCTGCCGGTAATATTTTTACAGCCACGGGACTGCTCCATGATTTTTCCGTTTCGGTGAGCCGGAAAATGCCTGGTTATCTGGCATTCGCCCTTCTCTTCCTCTGGATTGGAGGAGCGGTCTTACTTGCAGTCCTCACCCTTATTTCCGCGGTCCGGGTCAATTTTTTAAAGAAGACTGCCCTTCCCGTCCGGGATATAATCCTGCGGGACATATTTGAGGACTGTAAGAGGCAGCTTGGAATCCGGAGGGACATTCCGCTTCGTTTCTCCTCCCGGCTGCGCTCCCCGGTTACGGCGGGAATCGCCGCGCCTTGTGTGCTGCTTCCGGCGTCCCGGCTCTCCGGACTATCGGAAGGCGAGATCCGCTGCATTCTGCTGCACGAACTTTTGCATTACAAGCATAAGGATATCATAAGCGGCGTTCTTTTCCGCCTCCTCCTGATTTTTTACTGGTTCCATCCTCTGGTCTGGCTGGCCTTAAAGGAGATGGACAGCGACCGGGAAATTGCCTGCGATACAGCGGTATTGGCCCTTCTTGGTGAAAAAGCGTCCCGTGATTATGGAAATGCCCTGCTTCATTTTGCAGCCAGTCTCTCCCATCTGACCTTTGGGCAGACAGCCGGCATCGGCGGAAGCCGCAAAGAGATCCGGAAGCGGATTCTGTACATTGCCTCCTACCGCCGGGAAACCGGCAACAGACGGTTAAAGAGCCGGCTGCTGTATCTTTTGACCGCAGCGCTGGTGATCTGTACCACGCCGTCCGCCTCCGCTCTCGCCTTTTCCTCAGACCGCTATCGTGCGGCTCTGCCCCAGGCGTCTTTAGAAGATTTGAGCAGCTATTTCGAAGACTTTGACGGCAGCTTCGTCCTGTATGACAGTTCCGAAAACCGTTATCTGATATCCAATGAGGACGACGCCCGCACAAGGATTTCGCCAAACTCCACCTACAAGATTTACAGCGCCCTGATAGCCCTCGACGCGGGTATCATCACTGCGAAGGATTCTGCCATGGCCTGGAACGGAGAAGCCTGTCCCTTCGATTCCTGGAACAGGGACCAGAACCTGAACACCGCCATGACGAACTCCGTCAACTGGTATTTTATGAATCTGGACCGCCAGAGCGGCCTGGACTCGATCAAGCGGGAGCTTACCGCCCTCTCCTATGGAAATCTGGACTTTTCAGGAGGCCTCTCCCGGTTCTGGCTGGAATCCTCCTTGAAAATATCTCCTCTGGAACAGGTGAAGCTGCTGGCTGCATTATCCGGCCACACGCTGCCATACTCGGAGCGTGACATGGAGACCGTTAAGGACGCGCTTTTCCTCTCCTCCGACGGCACATCGTCACTGTACGGAAAAACCGGCACCGGCACAGTCGATGGAAAAAATACCAACGGCTGGTTTATCGGCTTCATAGAATCTGAAAACGGCTCCTGTTCCTTTGCGGTCCATATTACCGGAGACGACGGGGCAACCGGTACAAAGGCGGGAGAGATCGCACTGCGTATCCTGAAAGAGAAGCAGCTTTATGGGTAATAAAAATGTCATCAGACGAAACCACTGCGTTCCCGTCAGATGACATTTTTATTGCTTAAAAACGGCTTAAAACCGCTTATTCGATCGTAACCTTAAACCGACACTTTTCAGCTCCGCTCAAAACCGTTTCGATTATCTCCACCTCTATGTGCTTTTCCGGCATCATATTTTCCAAAACGTATATCATACTCTGTCTGGAACATTCGCAGAAGGAAGCGTCTTTTTCTCCCGCCAGTGCTTCCTCACATACGCATTTGGGATAACCCATTTCATAAATATGGCCCTTTTCGATTTCTTTTGCAAAGGAATGCTCTGTATCTCCATATTTCTGACAATATGTATCCATATTGAAGCCGCAGTCCTGAAACCACTGCATCTGAACAGGTAATACGGTATCCTTTACACATTTTATTGCTTTTGTCCTGTAATCCATGATTCTCTCCTCAAATCGAATTTGTAAAATGCATATATCCACTACAGATAAATACGCGCTATGCCTTCACAATTCTACTATATCCGTGTGTATCTGTCAAATTCAGTGGTACATCATTACAAGGAAATTTCTACCATGGATCCGGTAAGTTCACTACTGCACCGGCGGAATATAAGAATCCAGCACGGCCTTCGCCTTTCTCACTACCAGCCCGCTTCCTCCGGCATTCTTGACATCCTCCACCATACTGACCATGAGTATCGGCGTGCGGTCCGGGCCGTCGGCTGTATAGACTGCAAACCAGCCCAGCTCCGTTCCGGAGGTGTCTCCTTTCGATGCTTTTATCTCGGCCGTTCCCGTCTTGCCTGCCAGCGTAATATCCCCCCGCATCGCGGCGTGGCCGGTTCCGTGTTCCGAGCTGATTACCTTTTTCAGCGCGGTATCGATTGTTTCCGCAATCTCAGGAGTACAGGCACCCTTCAGCCATACTTCCGATGCCGGCTCCTTCCTGTACGTAATGTATGGCTTTATGACATCGCCCCGGTTGGGGAACATGGTATAAAGGGCCGCCAGGTGAATCGGATTCATCAGCACCTGTCCCTGACCGTATCCGCTGTCCGCCAGCTGGATTTCCGTCTCGATCCGTTCCGTGTTGGAATATTGGGACTGGGATACGGAAATCTCGAAGGGCAGGTCCTGATTAAAGCCCAGTCGGTCGAGCCCGGCCATAAAGTCGTCATACCCGATCTTCAGCGCGGCCTTTGCAAAGTATATATTATCAGAGTAAATATAGGCATTTTCCAGGTTGACCGGGCTGTAGTCGTGGAGCGTCGTCACCTGATACTTTCCCCAGCTGGCATCCTTCTGCCAGCTAAGTCCCGCGCGGTCCGTGCCAAAGCTTTCGCCCGGCGTCAGCGCTCCCGTGGAAAGCCCGATGACTCCCGTTATCGGCTTAAACGAGGAGCCGGGCGCAAAGCGCTGACGGAAACGGTTAAACATCGGCTTTCTCTCGTCTTCATTTAGCGAGGCCCATTTCTCCTCTGACATGCCGAGTATGAAATCATTGTCGTCATACGACGGCGTATTCACCAGTGCCAGGACCTCCCCCGTGTAGGGATTCATGGCAACCGTGCAGCTCTTGACGTCTTTGAACTTCTCGTAGATGGTCCTCTGAAGGCTGCTGTCTATGGTCAGCGTGATATTGCTGCCGTCTACCCGCGGTATGGCGGCCAGAACCAGCTTTTCCGCGCCCTCGGAGGTGACGATCGAAATCTTTTCTCCGTTCTGTCCCTTCAGCTCTTTTTCATACAGAGTTTCGATTCCGCTTCTCCCTATGACGCTGTCCGATAAGTATCCCTCGCCCGGATGCTTCTCCAAATCCTCAGCCGTCACATTCTGGACATATCCCACCAGATGGGCTGCCGCCTCTCCCAGCGGATAGTTTCTCACCGGTGTATCGGTAATCATCACGCCCGGTATGGCCAGAAGCGCGTCCTGGAGCGCCTTATTCTCCACATTATCCTCTCTTGGACTCGCTGACTGGAGATCAAACTCATCTACCTTTTTCAGCGTCTTGACCGGAACCAGGGAGTCTTCCTTCACCCATTTTGCCGCCAGCTTCTTCTCTATACTCTCCACGGAGACACCGAGAAGCTCAGAAAGCCGCTCCAGATCAGGGCTCGTGCCGGAAGTCTCTCCCTCCGTTCCCGCGGTATAACCGGCCATTTTCCCGGGCACAAGGCCCACCAGAGAAGCGTTCCCTTTTCCGGCAAGCAGGCCGCCGTCCCGGTCCAGAACCTCCCCTCTCACAGACCGGTCGGTGGAGACACGCACTTTATCGGTGCGGCCCAGATTCGGGAAAATAACCTGATCATTCCAGATCATCCGATAGTCGCCCGCCGCCTTTTTCTTCTTCGTTCCCTGGTCCTCCGCCGCCTGCTCCCAGATAAAATCAACCTGATTCAGGAAATTGATCTCGCCGGCGGAGCTGTTGAGCGAAGTCTGGTAGCTGACCGTCTTCAAACCTTCCGTCCGTTCCTCCACACTCTGGATCTCCACGCGAATATCGGCGGCGCCGATTCCCTCATAGATGTTTTTGTTTCTCGCTGTAAAGTCCTCCGGACTGATATTCTTCCGGCTCTGTTCGTTCAGCATTCCATACATCGCCTCGTAGTTACCGGTCCTGATATAATCCGTGTACTCCATCAGGAGCTCTTCCGGGGTCTTCTCCCTCTCCGTCTCCCCTCCTCTCCGAAACCAGAAAATCCCTGCCACAATCACCGCAGCAATCAGGATCCCTGCAGCTATACCACCGATCATCAGTCCACGTTTGCTTTTTCTACGTCTCATAATATGGTTCCTCTCTTTACAGCTTCGTTCTCATACCTGCTCCCGCAGACTTCGCATTCTGCACCGAGTTTTTATAAATTATTACATATGTAAGATTTAAAGTCAATATATCATTTCTATTGTTAAGAAAAATGTAACATCTCTTTTCCTGTATTATGTCCGGTAAGCGGGGTATTCAATCATTTGGAGATCTGCCAATAAGCCCGCGCTCCCGTCCGCACAAAAAATTCAAAAAAACTGCGCCTCCATCACTTGACATATCTCCAAAACCGGAATATAATGAACATTGTTCATTTAAGGAGGTATTCACATGAAAATCAAAAAAAATTATTTACTGCTGCTTGCAGGCATTGTCTGGCTCGCAGCCGGCTTTAATATTCTGCGTATCGGGATCATTTCCTATAAAAGCTATGTGACACTGATCAATCTGGCCCTTTCCGCAGCAGTATTTTTCCTTTTCTGGTTCATGGTGTTTGGCAAACTGGTACGCAGGCACACCGACCGGATTGTACGCTATGAGGAAGAGATGCAGTTCATTCTGAAGTTCTTTGACCGCAAGTCCTTCTGCATCATGGCTTTTATGATGACCTTTGGGATCGGCCTGCGCACCTCCGGCCTCTGCCCTGATATCTTTATCGCAGTCTTTTACTCAGGGCTGGGAACCGCGCTTGTTCTGGCGGGCCTCGCCTTTACCGGCAACTATATCACACAGGCGGTCAGGAATCGTTAGCCGCTGAACAAATTCCCACGGCAGCCGCTGGAATTAAGCATAAAAAGGCTGTACCGTCTCCCGATTCCCGGGTGAGCGGTACAGCCTTTCTTTCTATCTCTTCTTTCGATTATTCCCTTTACTACGGTCTCCCAGACGCTCTTTCAGCAAACGGTCGAATTCCTCTTCCGTCACGCCTTCTTCCCGAAGCCGCCTGCGCCTCTGCTCCCTGCGGAGCGCGCGCTGCTGTTCCTCCTTCTTCCGGGAGTATGACAGATACGCTCCACCGCCGGCAGCGGCGGCAATCACCACCAGTGCGATTATCAGAAAGGGATTGATGGAAAACTTCTTCACGTCCTCTTTCTTGTCATCCGCTTCCGGCTTTGTCTCTTCCTGAGTTGCCGGCTCCGTGACCGGTTCCTGCACTTCTTTCTGCGTCAAATAGGCGCCGCCCACCTTCCGTCCGTCGTATGAATACTGGATAAACGCCACGCTTCTCTCCGGATGCTCGTCCGGAAAATCGGTTGTCAGCGTGTGCTCCGTATCCGCAAATACCGCGCCCTCCGGGAGTGTCACCGCTCCGGACGGATCGATCTTAAGATCCGCCGGCAGATAGCTTTTTCCAGCCACCTCCACGGCTGACTCGCCTTCGGTATAGGCAGTTTCGTTTTCCGCTACATTAAAATTGGTAAAATGCGCAAATCCATATTCCAAAAGCGCCTTGCTGTCCAGATAATACTGTCCGGGACTCCCCTTCAGAATTACGGAAATCATACGCTTTCCGTCCTTCTCCGCATAGGTAACCAGCGTGTTGCCGGCTTTTAAGAGGTATCCCGTCTTGCCGCCCTTCACCGGCGGATAATAGTACTGGCTTGAAGAGTCATTCGTATTCAGGATCAGCTTATTCTCCGCATAAATCGTCAGGCCATCCGGATTGTTGATCGTAGGCGGAAACGTATGTGTCAGCGCCGCGCTGATTCTGATGATATCCGGCTCTGCAAATGCCACTCTGGAGATCGCCGCCATGTCTCTGGCCGTCACGTACTGTGTGTCTCCGTTGAGGCCGGAGGGATTATCGAAATGGCTGTCCTTGCATCCCAGCGCCGCGGCCTTGTCGTTCATCATCTTCACGAACGCTTCCTGAGACCCGGCCACATGCTCTGCCAGCGCGTTAGCCGCCTGATTACAGGAATGAACCAGCAAGGAATAGAGACAGTCCTCCACGGACAGCTTATCTCCTTCTGCCACATTCAGTTTATTACCGCTGTCGGACTCCACGTTATTGACCGCGCTGCTTGAAAATGTCACCACATCGTCGAGTTTGCTGTGCTCCATCACCAAAAGAGCCGTAAGAAGCTTCGTAATACTGGCCGGCGGGTACGGTGTATCATACGCTTTTCCGCCTAAAATGGCGCCGGAATCCATGTCGATGACGACTCCTGCCTCCGCCTGTATATCTGGTCCGGCCGGCCATGCCGGAGCAGCGTAGGCAGTCATGAGAAAACAGTTGCTGATCAGTGTCCAGCAGAGTAATTTCTTCAAAAAACGTTTCATGCTTTGTTCCCCTCAATTATGTATACACGCCCTGTTATTACATTCGTAAGAGCATTTTTTAATTATACACTGGATTATCCGGTGTGTAAACAGACTTCGTAAATTTTAGAATGAACCGGAAAATCCGGGGCCACAGTACCTTAAGATCCCTCTCTTCTCTCCCCCGGCAAAGAAAAATGCCGGAAAGTCAGCCTCTCGGCCATTTCCGGCATTTCAACTTTGTTTCAATCCACGCTCGATCATTTCACAGAGTGCGACTATATCTTATAGATGTGCGGCTTCAGTTCCATCCGCTTCATGCGCATCTTCGTAAGCAAGGCCTGATATTCTTTCTCCTTAGCCAGGTTATGAAGCTCATATGGGTCGGCCTCCAGATCGTAAAGCTCCTCCACATCCCCATGATTATCCACATATTTATACTGCTGCCATACGACTGCTTCCGCTCTCCACGGCGCGAGGTGTCCGTAGGTCTCGGCCAGGAGCGCCGTCCTCCAGCCCGGCCTCTGCTCCGTGAACAGCCGGAATATATCCTCTCCATCCACGGGTGAGCGGAAGGCGCTTCCCGCAACGCTCACGATAGTAGGAGCCAAATCACAGTTGGTGACCAGCTCCCTGCAGATCCGGTTCTTCGGGAGCACGCCGGGGCAGGCCATCGCAAGCGGAATCCGCAGCACCTCCTCCGGCAAATAAAAGGCTTTGTCAAAATGGCCGCCGTGGCAGGCCAGGGCATCACCGTGATCCGCGGTCCAGATAATCAGCGTATTCTCATCCATCTGAAGCTCCCGCAGCTTCTCAATCACGCTTCCCACAGCCTCGTCCACCATAGTGATCTGGCCGTAGCATCTGGAAAGGAGCATCTGCCATCGGGACCATTCCATGGGATTCGGCCGGATCAGCTCTCTGTCACGGCTCGTTTCCCTTCCCGTATCGAACAGGTAGGATCTCGGCTTTCCGGCCAGATCATCGGAAAAACTCGGGTATTCTTCTATGGATTCCGGCGGATAGAGCGCCGCAAATTCTTCTGTCGGGCAGTACGGCTGGTGCGGTCCCCAGAAATCCACCCGCATCATGAACGGAGCCTCCTCCCGTTTCAGCTCCTCCAGCTGCCGGCAGGCCATATCCGCGACATAGTATGCCTCATGGCACTCTTTCGGTCCCTCCAGGATGCCGGAGAGCGCCTCATTCGTGAGATCCCGCGGGAAATCGTAGAGATCCCCCTCCTTCACATCGTCGATCCAGCCCTTCTCGAACATATTCATTTCCACGCGCATTCTGGCCGGCGGAAGTTCTTTCCGCTTCCGGTACTCTTCGTATTCCGGCTGATGGTATGGATTGGAATAATCCGGGTAGGACACTCCAAGGCAGCCCAGATCCGACGGTTTTCCGGCGCAGGCGTGCCATTTTCCAAAGTAATAATTCTGGTATCCGGCTTCCTTAAGGACATCCACATACGTTTCATGGCTGTCCCAGGGCGTTTCAAAGGAATTGTCCGTCTGGCCGTGATGATGGGGATACAGCCCCGTCATCATCGTTTTTCTGGAAGGCATACTGAGAGGCGAGGAGCAGTAGGCGCGTTCAAAGAATACTCCCTCCGCCTTCAGCCGGTCAAAATACGGCGTCTTCACCCTGGAATGACCGTAAAATGCCTGATGGTCCACTACCATCATCAAAATATTGGGGCGCCTGTTCTTCCGAAAATGAAACACCGGCTCCTCATTTTCATCCCACTCCACGGGAAGTGTATAGGCATGCCGATTCTCATCATACAGAGGATCGCCCAGAATCTCGTCATACTGCCTGGCATGGTATACCATAATATCCGTGAGTCCGTCCTCAGATTTCACGAAGGAATTGTGGCCGGGGCCGAATATCCCCTTTTCCACATCGGTCTTCACCACCGGTTCTCTGGATTTTGACCAGTCTGCCGGATCGAGGGGGTCTCCTCCTCTCCGTAAGCGCAGCATTCCCATGCAGTAATCGGCTCCCGTTGAGCTGGCCGAATACGTCAGAAACAGCCTGCCGTCTCTCTCTAAGACAGCCGCTCCTTCATTCACCCAGAATCCGCGGCGCTCCCAGTCGTAATCGGGGGCGCTTAAGAGCACCTGCGCCGTCAAAAGCCGGTCCGGCGCCTCCATCTCAGCGATGTATAAATTGGATATCTTTTTGCCGATATTCACCTTCTCCGCCCAGACGCAGTACCATTTTTCCCGGTACGAGAACACCGTCATATCAAGGGAAAAATCCTGAAATGAGAATTTGTCAGGCTCCGGGGTTTCCGCCGCCTTCATCTGTCCCAGTTCCTCCCACTCATCTTCCATCGGGTCTCCCCTGTTTACCAGCACATAAGGGCGGATTTTCCAGATATCGTCCTTCTCTCCGGCTGCAAAATAAATGTACCAGGCGCCGGATATATAATGAATCTCAGGCGCCCATATGTGACAGCTCATCGGTCCGCTGTCGTGTCTGACCCAAAGTGTCTTTTCCTCCGCGTATTTTAAACCCGATATGGTCGCGGCTTTTCTCAGTATAATCCTGTCATATTCAGGGACCGACGCGGTAAAGTAATACGTACCATCTTCATGCTTACAGATGTACGGATCGGCCCTGTTTTCAATCAGCGGAACGTTGTATTCCGTTAATGCATAATGATCTCTGTCCATGTCTGTCCTCTCTGTCTACAGAGTCTCTCCCTGGACAAGGCGGTAGCGCTCATAGGTTTCCATGGCAATTTCCCGGCCTTCCATCTCGTCGAACAGAAGCTCCACTGCCCTTTTCGCCACTTCCTCCACCGAATTATAGATGGTGGACAGGCGCGGAGATAAGTATTCCAGAAGCTCAATATCATCAAAACCCATGATTCCATAGTCCTTCGGCGCCCGTTTACCGCGGGCCTTCAAATACTTCATAATATCCATCGCATAGATATCGCCGGAACAGAAAAATGCAGTCCTGCCGCCCCCCTCTTCCAGAATGGAAGCCGCTTCCTCCTCGTACGATTCCGAGCTTATGATCTGCGCCCCCGTAAACCGGCTCCCCATCGCATCCCGAAAGCCCTCCAGACGCTGCTCATGAGTATAGTTGTTCCCTTCCTTAGACTCGCCCAGAGGCGGGCAGACAAACACCACCCGCTCATAGCCGGAATCCAGAATCTTATCCGTCGCTTCCCTTGCCGCCCTCCGCTCATCAATTCCCACAAACGGAATCTCATCCGAAACCTTGTTTCCAATGACGATGAGCGGTGTGTCCAGACTCTTCAGAAACTTATTAAAATGTTCTCCTTTATTTACCGGGGAAAGAATCAGGCCATCCACGTGGTAATCCACCAGCTTTCGAATTAAATCCACCTCTTTTTCCCTGTTCTTTCCATGAAGCGTGATGTTTACACAGTAGCCTCTTGTCTGGGCCTCCGTCTCGATTGCACTTAACATCTGGGCAAAATACTGGTTCTTAACATCAAATACCACGACGCCGATATACATCGTCTTTCCCTTTACCAGTCCTCTTGCCAGAAGATCCGGCCGATATCCCAGTTCTTCCGCTGTCTTCACGATCCTGTCTTTCGTCTCTTTGCTGATCCTTCCCTGATTGTTCAGGGCCCGGATCACGGTCGTTCTCGAAACCTGACAGATTCTCGCTATATCATTCGTCGTAACACCCATTTTGCACCATGCCTCCGGTTTCTTCATTATTTGCGCCGGAATTCTCTCTTCCTGTTCCGGCAGCTGTCACTTAACTTTTATTCGTAACACATTCCATGACAGCCTGTCAAGCATAACCGTAACTTTTCCTTCTTTTATGGCAGCGTCATCCTTTTGTTCCGGTCTCACCGGCTGATGTCCCGGTGAATTCACGGCTTCCGGATCGTCCGATGTAAGAACGCGGTGCTCCAGCACAGCTTCCGCCTCATATCCCTGTAAATCCAGTGACACCTCCATCTCCTCCGAAGGAGAACGGTTGATCATAAATACAACCATCTCCTCTCCGTTCTCCACCGCGGCCATATCCAGAAGCGGGATCTCTTTCTTCTCATATAAAACCGAGTCTGAGGTTACACGGCAGTCCATGACGTGGCCGTGACCGTAGGCGGCAGTATCCGCAAATGGATAATAGATCGGCTGCAGCCACACCCCGCCGCCCTTTTCCGTCATAATCATCGCGCTGACATTGGTCAAAAGGGACTGGCACGCGATCTTGACGCGGTCCGCATGTTTCAGGATTGCCAGAAGCATTCCTCCGAAGAGCAGCGCGTCCTGAAAGCTGTAAACCATCTCGCTGATCGGCATCGCCTTCTGCCAGGGGCTCTCGTCGCACTCTCTTACCGTCTCCTTTGACGCCCTGGTCCACACACCCCATTCATCAAAACTGATAGAAAGCTGTCTGGAAGAGCGTTTTTTCGCTTTGATATAGTCACAGACTGATGTCACTGTCCGGATGTAATCACTCATCTCATCCGCCTGTGCCAGGAAGCTTTCCACAGGCTTTTCATGGCCGTCAAAATACTGATGCAGGGATATGTAATCCACATATTCATACGTCTCATCCAGAGACTGCGCCTCCCATTCCGGGAATGTGGCCATGGTATTTAAGGAGCTTCCGCAGGAAACCAGTTCCACACCGGGATCCAGGATCTTCATGGCCTTGGCGGTCTCTCTCACCAGCCTTCCATATTCAGAAGCACCCTTGTGGCCCAGCTGCCATTCCCCGTCCATCTCGTTGCCGAGACACCAGGTGCGGACCCGGTACGGTTCTTCCCGACCGTTCCTTTTCCGCTTTTCGCTGTATGTGGTGCCCTCCTTAAAATTACAGTATTCCAGGTAATGCAACGCTTCCCGGATACTGCCGGTTCCCAGATTGACCGCCAGCATTGGTGACACCCCGGCCTTTTCACACCATTTCATAAATTCATCGGTTCCGAACTCATTTGTCTCGACCGCCTTCCAGGCCAGCTCCGGCCTGCGCGGACGCTCCTCCTTCGGACCTATTCCGTCTTCCCAGTTATAGCAGGAGACGAAATTACCGCCCGGATACCGGATGGTGGTAATGCCGGCGTTTCGGACCGCCTCCAGCACATCCTTTCGGAATCCATCCTCATCAGCCAGCGGATGATCCGGCTCATAGATTCCGGAATAGACCACCCGGCCCATATGTTCCACAAAGCTTCCATAGATCCGGTCGTCAACGGAACCCTTTTTAAACTCTCGATTGATCGTAATTCTGGCTTTCTGCATTGTTTTTTCTCTCCTCTGTTTCAGCAGCTTGGCAATATTAGTCCTTCATTCCGCTGGTCGCAACACTGGCAATAAAATATTTCTGGAAAAAGATATAAATGACGAGCAGCGGCAGCACCGACAGAAGTGCACCGGCCAGCTGCGGCCCGTAATAAGTGGTCGCGTGTTCTCCCACGAAAAGGGCAAGTCCTGCGGAGAGCGTCCTCATCCTCGTGCTGCTGGTCATCATTAACGGATACAGCAAATCATTCCAGTTCTGCATCAGATGGAAAATAGCCAGAGTCAGTACCCCCGGTATTACCAGCGGGAACATAATCTTTGCGAATATACCGAATTCGCTCATGCCGTCCACTCTTGCCGCTTCCTCCAGATCCTTCGGAAGAGCCGCGAAGTAGGACCGCATCATAAAGATGCCGAATGCCGAGGTGGCCTTCGGCAGAATCAGTCCGCCATAGGTGTCCAAAAGCCCCAGCAGATTCGATTCCAGAAACAGCGGAATCATCATAACCTGGAATGGTACCATCATGGTAAGCAGCACCAGCATGAACAGGAGATCTTTCCCCTTAAAATCCAGCCGCGCAAACGCATAGCCCGTTAATGAGTCAAACAGCACTGCCAGAATCGTTGAACCGCCTGCAAATATCACGGTATTTTTAATATATGATGCCATAGGGATTGTCTTAAAAATCCTCTGGAAGGACTTCAGTGTATATTTCGTTCCAAATACAGTCGGCGGATATCCCAGGATCTCCTTTTCCAGTTTAAAGGACCCAACCGCCATCCAGATAAGCGGAAACAGGACAATCACAATCAGGAATACCGTCAATACGATCTTAACCACACGTAAAAGTGTCACACGTCTTTTTTTCTTTTCGTTCATCCCCGGCCTCCTAATTCTGGTTAATAAACATGTTCTTGTACATCGGAAGGGAGACAGCCAGTATCACCACGAGCAGAAGCACAGAAAGGGCGCAGGCGTATCCCAAATTGTAGGGCTGATTAAAACCGGTTTTATAAATATACTGTACCAGCGTCTCGGTCTTAAACTGCGGACCGCCCTGTGTCGTGACGTACACCTGGTCAAACACCTGAAGAGAGCCGATGGTATTGGTAATAAGACAGAACCCCAGCGTGGGCTTCAAAAGCGGCAGTGTAATCTTAAAGAACTGTGCCGTCTTCCCTGCCCCATCGATCTCCGACGCCTCATAGTAGCTCTGGGATATCCCCTGGATTCCCACTACCAGAATGGACATGGTGTAGCCGAAATTTTTCCACACCGTCATGGCGATCACGGTCGGCATGGCCGTCTTCGCATTTCGAAAAAAGGTGGCGTTATGAATACCGATCTGTTCCAGTAAGTACGGTATGAATCCGATATTGGTATCTAAAAGTATGGACCAGATAATGCCTACCGCCGCCATGGAGCAGACTACCGGCAGGAAGAAGATGGATCTGGCTGCCTTGTTAAAGAGGCTGGTCTTTACCAGCGCATTGGCCGTCAAAAGTCCGATCACAATCTGAAGAGGCACTTCAAACAGGACGAATATAACCGTGTTCAGCAGTGCGTTCCAGAACCGTGTATCCTGAAATGCCGTGATAAAGTTGTGGGCCCCTGTAAAACTGGTATCCGTAAAGAAGATGTTCATATCAAACAGACTGATTACGAGACATGCCATCAGCGGAATAATCGCAAATACGAACAGTACCAGAATGGAGGGCAGCATAAATAAATATGCTACCCGATCCGGTTTATTCCAGTACTTTCCGCCGAACGAAGGTGAGGGGGACTTTCCTCTCTTTCTGCCGAATGAACGTGAAGGGGACTTTCTGGTTTTTATATTATTCAATGAAATCACCTCTATGTACTGCTGTCTACTCAGAAAGCAGCTTGTTGATGCTCTCCGACGCCTTGCTCAGTTCCTCCTGCGGGTCGTTGCCGGCCACTACATTTTCGATCATGGGGAATAAAATATCGTTATTGACCTGTTTTACAGATTTAATTCCCGGTGCAAAGGAAAATCCAAACTCAGAGATAGAGGACAGCGCATTGACTGTGGCATCCGCTTTGATGTCTGCATCCTCTGCCAGAGACTTTAAATATGGCGGATATCCGTTGCGCAGAGACCACGCTTTACAAGTCGTGTCTGAATTCCAGTAGGCGATAAAGTCGTAAGCCGCCGCCTTTTCTTCTTCACTGGCCGTGGAGGTGACTCCAAAGCCCTGGACCTCGATGACACCGGCAGCTTCCTTGTCCCCTGCGGGCATTCCCGTAACACCAAAATTGATCTCCGCTTCCTTCAGTCCGCTGATCAGCCATGGACCGCCGCAGTAGATTCCCATCTGTCCGGCAAGCATTAAGTTATCCGTATCGGCTCCTGTAGATCCAACCGGCGCAGCCCCCTGATTGACGAGATTCTGAATATACTGAAGGGTCTTTAAGTTCTCAGGGCTGTCCAGAACAGAACTTTTACCGTCTGCAGAGAAGACGTCACCGCCGTTGGACTTGAACATTGCATCAAAATAGCAGGGCGCGCCGCTGATCGGGAAACCGATTCCATAAAGCTTTCTGGACGGATCAGAGATCTTCAGCGCATACTCGGCCGCCTCTTCCCATGTTGCCGGAGGTGTCTCAGGATCAAGTCCCGCCGCTTCAAACAGGTCTTTATTCCAGTAAAGGAACGTGGAATGAACCTGCATCGGAATCATCATCTGTACCTTCTGGTACTGAAGCGCCTGAAGAGATGCATCACTGAAATTCGAGGCATCCGCTCCGGTCTGCTCGAAGAAATCATCAAGCGGCGTCAAAATTCCATTATCCGTATAAGTTGCCGTATCAAAATTACCTCTGATAATAAGAGCGGGCGCTGTCTTGGAAGCGATGGCTGCCGGGAGTTTTTCCTCTAAGCTGCTGGCCGGCATGATATCCATCTCAATCGTAATTCCTCTGGTATTCTCTTTATTATAGCGGTCCACAATCTCCCTCAGCACATCGCCGTCCGTTCCTGTAAATGCATTCCAGAACTGAATGGTGATCGGGCCTGCGGCTTCCGCCTGCTTATCTGTCTCTCCCTCTGCTAAAGCAGCCTGGGTATCCGAGCCTGCCTGGGTATCGGCGGCCGTTGTCGTCTCTTCTTTTCCTGCCATCGGTGACTTCGTATTGCATCCTGCCAGTGAACACGCCATGACTCCGGCCAGCATCGCAGCAACAAATCTTCTTTTCATATAGAACCTCCTGAAATATGGTTGTTTAACAACTGTAATATATAAATTTTAATGAAAAGAAACCTTTACTTTTTTACTTAAATCATTTAGAATGGTACTGAATAAGGTATCCTGACTGTTTATCTGTATGTTTCGCGGCAGACCGATAAACTCTCAGGGTATTTTTTTGCCCTCTCCTTTCTCTCCCTTCACCGGCATTCGTTAATTTTCCCAAATACGCATTCATTTATTTGGTTATATTTCATTAAATTTATTTCTGCTATTTGTAATCGAGGTTTTTGTATATGCATTTTTTATTTGCGTACACGTGTACTCTATGTCGATCATTATATTCCTTGCACAATTTATTGTCAATACCCTTCTTTGTTTTTTTGCATTTTGTATGATTGGAGTAACCATAAAGTCAAAAAAACAGCCCTCGAAAGGACTGTTATGGTAGTTTAACACTGTTAAATTTATTTATGCGGACAGACATCATGCGTTTCCGTATCTATTAATGAGCCTATTTCTAAATGACCACATTTACTGCAGCGCTGAGCTTCGTAGTATTTTGTGATACAACTGCCATCTGCTTTTTTTGAATGCATAGAATATGTTCCCTCAACAAAATCGTGTTCACATGCAGCATAATGAGAATCAGGAAAATCTTCTATTTTGTAAACATTCCCATTGATGTCGGTAAATTGAGTATCATACCTGATTGAAGGAAATGCCTGCCCTGCAAAATAGTTACCGCTTTCAAAAACTATGCGATCAGCAGAATTAAAGTCAGGCAATGAAGTAACAGAAGAATTCCAGTTCATACTAAGTTTTGTTGGGGGCTGGTATGCAAATGCAGTAAAACTGCTACATAAAACCATGAATACAATAATTACCGCAGGTAATCCTTTTCCATATTTTTTTTCTGGTCTCATAATCAGATTCATCCTTTCTTTAAGAGATCTCACATTTCGACTGAATGAAGATATAAAGACACTTCGATATTGTATGTCATAAGAAGCCATATCGATAATAAGCATTGCATAATCCTTTTTCTCCTTCTGCCCCATATCCAAAATAACAGATCTGTCACAGGAGATTTCCACAATTTTTTCCAACTGAACATCCAGAATATAAACCAGCGGATTAAACCAGTAAAAACATGTAACCAGGCGTCGAAGAAATTGGATTAGAAAATCATAGCGTTTGATATGGATCAATTCATGTTTTATAATTAATTTTTGTTTTTCAAAAGGCAGATATGCAGGCATAACAATCACAGGAACACATACCCCGGTTGTAAAAGGGCTTAAAAACTCTGATTGAAATACTTTTACCTTTCTTTTAATTCCTATATTTTTTCGACATATATTCAGATAATTTAAAAGCGTTGAATCAGTGATTTCCGTCATTGACACCATAATCTTTTTTTTAAAACGAATATATTTTAGTTGCTGCCAGATAAATATACCTGAAGTTATACTCAGCCAAACGAACACAATTATTGCATTGGTCCGAAGCACAATATTGGCATACACACTGTCGGGGCTTGTTATTAAAATAGGAAGATCGTTATTTAACCGAAAATTAACAGATGGCAATGACTGACGAATAAGTAATTTAAAAAGCCCCAGCGGAGCCAGGAAAAAAAACAGTACCAGTCTTAGTATATGATATTTCCAATTACTGTTTAAAAATTCTCCGAAAAGATATAAGATCGCCAAGTACAGAGCGAACAAAAAACTTCCGGTAAAGCACATGGTGAAGACAATATTCACTTTATATCTCCTCGTATGGCTGTAACTTGTCAAGATATGCTTTTAATTCTTCCACTTCTTCCTGACTTATAGAATGACCGCCGGATAAGGCAACTATAAAATTCTTTAAAGAGCTACCATAAAAAGAGTCGAGCATTTCAGTAGCTTTACGGGCCTCGAATTCCGCTCTTGTGTAAGCATAAATATATTTTCGCCCATTTTTAACTACAAGATTCTTTCCGATCAGTCTAGTCAGAAATGTATTGACAGTTTGACGTTTCCAGATTTTGCCTGATTTTTCAAAATATTCTATTAATTCATTGATTGTCATCCACTGCTTACTCTCCCATAACACATTCATGATAGCCTGTTCGGAAGTTGTGAGATTATTGTACATAGTGATTTCTCCACGTTTTACTATTGACTATATAATAGTAGTCACATGAATAGAATATCATCAGTTTTTGTTATTGTCAATTAAAATTATTTCACTGGGATACATAAGAATTGTGTAATCAAGGCCAAATTGCGCAGCCCTTTTTTTAACTGCCTCTTCTCGATCTTTTAAAATCATGGTTTCATCTGTCATATAATCATCAGTGTTCTGAATTGTATATTGGATGAATCCTTGATTTTTCTCGAGATAATAACGTAGTTGAAATATCCTTTCAGCATTAGTGGACGGAGACTTTTTTATCTGAAAATACGGACTGCATATGTAAGTATTTAACATATATTCGATATCGTCAATACGCAAAGCAATATCTTCTTTAAAAAAACCAATTACCTCCATTTTTCTATCTGTCTCCAGATAATTAAGTTCAAAAATATCTCCAATATGATAGTATTCCTTATAATCATGGCCCAGTATAACAGGAATTGATTTTTCATCAAATAAAAAATCTTGATCCTGGAATCCCCTTCCCTCGGAAATATTATTTAAAAATTTATCATATGCCCTTTGGTTAACCTGAATTGTATTTAAGGAGGAAACGTAACGTAACGTTCCATTAATTTTGATTTTCTGGTTCTTAATAGTTTCTTTCTTCTTTCCGTATTTCTTAAAAAATTTATCATCGATTTCCAGAGCGTTTAAGGACTGAAATGCTTGAAATGTTATCTCATAAAAATCGTACTGCTCATTCAATTCTTCATTAAATTTTTTTAATAAATCCTCAGCATTATCTATTTTATATAGTTTGCTTAAGTCATCATCGTCCAGATAATTATCAGCCAAACGGATATAATGTTCCTTTGCATTAGAAGTTATATTATTTTCTACATTTGGAGAATAAAAAGAACCTCTTTGACTCTTCGGGTACACATATAGTGAAATGCCTGAAATGATAATAACAAAAAGGATTGCCATAAGCACCAGTTTTATAACAATTAATTTTGAATGACTGCTCTTTGCCATACTACCTTCTCTCCACATTATAGCAACTATTCCAGAGAGAATATTTTTTCTCTGGAATAGTTGTTTTTAAACTATTAATCAGTGTTTATATGTTCTTTTTTATTTTAATCCCCAAGCAACCTTACCATAAGCGTCTGTGTGGTGTATTGCACCTGCTACATCTTCTGTTTCTGCATGAACCTCACCATAACCATATTCTTTTGCAGTTGCAAGCGGTGTACTGCTAGATTTTATTCTCAACTCGGTTCTTGTGTAGTGATAAACGTCTGTATCACCATCTTTCACATCAGTATACCCCCATGCGTACCCGTAATCTCCAAATCCGGAATATTCAATTCCAACATCACTTGCCACAAGCGCCGCAGTACGAGGGGCAAGCCCCTCAAGTTCAGCTATCGGGTTAGATCTAAGATTTGACTCATATACCCATTTTTGAATTTCAGCTTCACTTGGGGCTCCATTTGCAAATGCGTAAAAGGAACAGGTGAGACTTAATATTAGTGCCAATGAACTGCCGATTACTTTTTTCATGGTATAAACCTCTCTTCCCATAGATAATATAATACTTCTAAATGCAGTATGACATGGCCACGTCATTTTTGACTACTTTTTTGTAGTCATTTTTTATTTTACTACATTCCTATACGCTTGTCAATTACTGTTTTCTCGAGCTTCCGCAGTTCTGTCCACAGAAGCACCATTACTGTTTATACTTATATACAACTTTAAAAAAATGCCCAAAATATAAGGAATCCTATCCCTTTTTGATGTAAA
>OCAS01000447.1_pt1 | contig 34867 bp, 29 predicted proteins | sample 1550751 | NCBI WGS metagenome assembly OCAS01 (sample SAMEA2580301, study PRJEB22360) | human gut metagenome | biome: human gut; feature: human-associated habitat; material: faeces | place: Denmark | collected 2008/2010
GGAAATGGCAGCCGCTGGGCGGATTCATTGGGGAAGGCACATCGCCCTCCAGAATGATCCTCTTTTTCTTATGATGAATATCCGCAACCGGAATCGCAGAGAGAAGAGCCTGGGTGTATGGATGAACGGTATTGCGGTACAGCTCATCCGCCTCAGCCAGCTCCACGATTCTGCCAAGATACATGACTGCGATTCTGTCGCTGATATACTCCACCACGCTCAAATCGTGGGTGATGAAGATATAGGTCAGATTGCGCTCTTCCTTCAGTTTCTTTAACAGGTTTAATACCTGAGCCTGAATGGATACGTCGAGCGCGCTGACCGCCTCGTCACAGATCACAAGCTCAGGGTTGATGCACAGCGCCCTGGCGATGCCGATACGCTGTCTCTGGCCGCCGGAGAACTCATGGGGATAACGGTCCATGTATTCCCGCCGCATATTTACGGCTTCCAGCAGATCGCCGATGATCTTCCTTCTCTCCTCCTTCGTCTTGATGCCGAATTTCTTCAGCGGATCGGACAGGGACTGGTAGATCGTAAAGGACGGGTTTAAGGAAGACTGAGGATCCTGAAAAACGATCTGAATCTTCTTTCTGGCCTCATCCATCTCCTTACTGGTCAGCTTCTCCAGATTGCGGGGGCCGTTCTCAAATTCGTAGACCATCTCTCCTTCGGTCGGCTTATAGAGCTGAAGGATGGTTTTGCCCAGCGTCGTCTTTCCGCATCCGGACTCTCCTACCAGCCCCAGGGTCTCCCCTTTATAGATGGTCAAATCAATATCGTTGACAGCCTGGACGTAGCTCTGGGTCTTTCCCATGAAGCCGCCCTTGACCGGAAAATACGTTTTTAAGCCTTTGATTGTAAGCAGCGCTTCTTTTTTCTTATCATGATTCTTATCTGCCATCGTTTGTCACCTCCTGATACCGTGCGCATCGTACCATGTGAGTTCCGCCAAGCTGTACCTCTTCAGGCATGCATTTGTCGCATTCCGGGCAGGCGTAGTCGCACCGCGGCGCGAACTGGCATCCGGGCGGCCTGTTGTACGGATCCGGCGTGGAACCCTTGATCGGGTTGATATCCTGCTCGGCGCCCCTTCCCAGAACAGGGATGGACTTTAACAGCGCTCTTGTGTACGGATGCGTGGGGTGATCCAGCACCTCCTCCGCAGAGCCGCTTTCGATGATATTACCCATGTACATGACGGCGACATCGTCGGCCAGCTCGCAGACCACTCCCATGTCGTGGGTAATCAGCATGATAGCCGTGTTGTAATTCTTCTTTAAATGATCCATCAGTTCGAAAATCTGGGCCTGTATGGTCACATCGAGAGCCGTAGTCGGTTCATCGGCAATCAGGACCTTCGGATTACAGCTCATGGCCATGGCGATCATGGCACGCTGTCTCATACCGCCGGAGAATTCGTGGGGATACTGGTCGATTCTCTTCTGAGGATTGGGGATTCCCATGTCGGTCAGAAGCTTTAAGGCTGTTTCCCTGGCCTCCTTCTTGGATACGTTCTTGTTATGGGAGCGGATCATCTCCTCAATCTGCCATCCGATCGTGTAGACCGGGTTCAGCGCCGTCATGGGATCCTGGAAAATCATGGCGATATCCTTGCCGCGGATATCCCTCATCTCTTTTCCGTTTCTTTCCAGTTCGTGGATCTTAATATCACCGCGCTTGTCTCCGCTGTGATAGATGATTTCTCCTTCCTCGATCCTGGAAAGCTTGGGAAGCAGCTGCATGATGGAAGTAGCCGTCACGCTCTTGCCGCAGCCCGACTCTCCTACGATACAGAGTGTCTTGCCGCTTTTAATATCCATGGAAACGCCGTTGATCGCCCTGTTGCAGCGCTCATTTGTATAGAAATACGTCTTTAAATTTTTAACGGAAATTACTGCATTATCGCTCATATCCTGCCTCCTAGCCCTGCTGTGTCGGATCTGTGGTATCTCTGATGCCGTCGCCCATGAAGTTGATGCTCATGACGAATAAGGAAACCACAATACCGGTTGGGAGCCACATCCACCAGTTATTCTGAAGAGTGAACATATCCTGAGCCGCATTTAAAATATTGCCCCAGGTCGGGACCTCCAACGGAACGCCCAGGCCTAAGAAACTTAAGGAAGCCTCCTCCAGGATAAACATGGCTGTACTCAGTGTAACATTTACAATAATCGGGCTTAACGCATTCGGTAAAATATGCTTGTAGCAGATGATAAACGGATTGAGTCCGAACACCTTTAAGGACTGTACGTATTCCTCTTCTCTTATGGAGAGCACCTGGGATCTGGCCATACGGAAACAGGAACCCCAGCCGCAGATGATGAAGATAATCACGATGTTCTTCGCGCTCTGTCCCATGATCGCAACCAGCATCATAACGAGAATCAGCTGTGGAATGGACATGAACACCTCGGAGATCCGGACCATAAGGCTGTCGAACCAGCCGCCTCGGTATCCGCTGTAGCATCCTAAGAGTACGCCGATAAACGCACAGCCCAGGGCGCTTCCGAATCCGATCGCGATGGACATGCGGCCGCCGTACAGGACTCGCGCAAATACATCCCGGCCGATCTTATCCGTCCCAAACCAGTGCTCACCTGACGGCGGCTTCAGAATGGATTTCATATCCACGGCCTTCGGCGAATAGCCGGTTAAAAGCGGTGCGAAGATACAGGCCAGAAGAATGATCAGGAAAATTACGCCGCCCACGATGGCAAGACGGTTGTTCAAAAGCTTTCGTAGCGCCCGGTTGCCGGACTTCTTGTTCTTCAGTTCTCCGGATTCCTCCATCTGTCGGATCTGGTCAAACTTCCGGTTTAAATGCAGCTGTTTTGATTTTATACTCATCTTCCGTCCCTCCTATCGTTCCAGCTTAATACGCGGGTCTAACGCGGCAGTCAGGATGTCGACCAGCGTACTGGCAAACAGTGTCATGAAGACAAATAACAGCGCCAGCATCATGACCAGATTGTAGTTCTGCGAACGAACCGCCGTATTGAATGCACTTCCGATTCCAGGCCACTGGAATACGGTCTCGATAACTACGGAACCTGCGATCAGGGTCGGAAGGCGGAAGCCCACCAGTACGATAACAGGAGTCAGCGATACACGGAAGCCGTGTACTAAATTCACTCTGAATTCAGAGAGCCCTTTGCTGCGGGCCGTCTTTATGTAGTCCTTGTTCATGGTATCCAGCATGCTGCTTCGGGCGTAACGCATGACACCTGCCGTCATGGAGATTCCCAGAACGAGAGCCGGCATAACGAGATATTTGATTCGCCCTGCAAAATTGACCACGGTCGGATCCGTTCGGCCGCCAACCGGCAGCCATCCTAAATTTAATGCGAAGATTAAGATTGCACAGACACCGAAGAAGAACTGAGGGATGGATACGCCGATCATACCGGCTACGGTCAGAACGTTGTCGCCGATGGTTCCCTTGTAGATTGCGCCGAGAACACCGAGAACACTTCCTAATACGGTGGAGATGCAGAGTGCTGCCACGGCCAGTTCAAGAGTGGCCGGAAGGCGGTCCGCCATAATCTGGATTACGGGCACACCGCTGGAAGAACTGTAGCCAAAGTCTCCGGTCAGCAGGCGTCCCAGCCATTTAAAATAGCGGACAAAAAAAGGATCATCAAGTCCATACTGTGCGCGCAGCGCCGCTACCTGCTCGGCGGTCAGCCTCGCAAGCGCCTCCGGGTCCATCAGGTACGAAACGGGATCGCCTGGTGTCAAATCCAGAAGCCAGTAAATGATAAACGTAATGATCAACAGCATGGGAATCATACCAAGAATTTTTTTAATTGTGTATTTTGCCATTTTATCACCTTTCTTAAAAGTTAAGGGACTGTACATGATATACAATCCCTTAACAGCACCTCCTAAGTGTTACTTGATTTCCCAGTTCTGAATATCCCAGTTATAGTTAAACTGCGGGTTGCCAAGCTTTGCACCCTTTACAATCTTGTCGCTCTGAAGCAGGAAGATTGGCTGATAGTAAAGCGGAAGCTCGAATAATGTCTCATTCTCATACTTCTGTAATTCAAAGAATGCTTTTCTCTGTACCTCTGCATCTACGGAAGCATTGGTGGCCGCGATGAGTTCGTCTAACTTCGGATCGCTCGGTGTATGAGAGTTGATGGAATAACCGGTCTGATATCTGTCATAGTACTCGTGTAAGGACAATGCCGCATTGGCTGCGTAGCACATATCCCAGTCAACTGCGCTCGGTCCGTTGACCGGATCTTCCGGAGCTTTCCAGAGAATGGTTGCCAGATCGCCTTCTACCAGTCTTGCGTTCATCTTAATGCCTACTTCTGCAAGGTACTGCTGAATGATAGCCATAAGATCCTGTGTCATCTGATCCGTATAGTAATAAACAACATCAAGCTCTGTATTCGGATCCCAGTTTGCTTCCTTTAACAGTTCTTTTGCTTTTTCCGGATTGTAGTCGTAATTGTTCAGTCCGTCTACCTTGTCCGCTCCGTCTGGTGTCAGGCTGTTTGCAGGAAGTGCTGCTCCCTCGAAAACGCCGTCTAAGATAGATTTCATATCAAGTGCATAAGCGATGGCCTGGCGTACTTTCTCATCTGCCAGAGGCGCCTTTTTGCCGTCCTTTTTGTCAAACTTGTTTAAATACAGAAGACGGGTATAACGCACATTTACAGTGTCGATGGTAAGTCCAGGTGTTCCCTCCAGCGCCTTGACATCGGCAATGTTCTTGGTGTAAGCGTAATCCAGCTTGCCTGCCTTCGCATTCGTTACGAAGTTCGCATCGCTGTCGCCTGCACTCGGATTTAAGTGAATGGTGAAGTTCGCGGTTCCGCCGTAGTACTTGTCAAACGGCTTCAATGTGGTGTAGTTGTTCATCTGAACTTCATCTACCATGAATGGGCCGGAACCGATCGGACTCTGGAAATACTTGGCCTGCTGTAAGGAGATCGGATCTGTATCCGCCAAATACTTCTTAGGCAGAGGAGCAAACTGCGTAAATGTCAGCAGTGCATCCGGTGCGACTTTCTCAAAGGTCAGTGTAATCTTGCTGCCGTCCACGGCAATTCCTTCGATGTGCTCGGCGCTGCCGTCCTCATAGGCAGCCGCACCCTTTAATGCTTCAAATGTGGAACGGAATACGGAGTTTAACACCGTTGTCTTAAGCGCATACTCAATACTCCACTGAATATCGTCTGCTGTAATCGCTTCGCCGTCGTGCCAGAAAATATTATCTCTTAACTCAAAGGTCAGTGTCATTCCATCGTCGGACATCTCGTAAGATTTAGCCAGATCGCCTTCACCGGTTACCGGCGCCAGGTTCTCATCGGCAAAGATCAGATGTGCGTACAGGGTTTTGTTATATGTGTATGTACCAGGATTGAGCCACGGTGTCTCGAAAAACTCAGTAGGGCCGCCGTTGCTGTAGAGAACACCCGATTCCCCCGCTGCTGCCGGCTCTGCCGGTGCGGCTGTCGTATCTGCCTGTCCCCCCGCGGTGGCAGCTGTAGTGGAACTCGTTGGGTTACCGGATCCACAGCCAGCCAGCAAAGATGCCGTCATCGCCGCAGCCAGTCCTAAAGAAAAGATTTTTTTCAATTTCATGCAATACTTCCTCCTTTTTTAAAATAAAAAGGCGCGATGGATCATTTGTCCTTCATCCGTCACGCCCTCGTTGTTGATAAACACATTATATTACTGAAAATTTATTTTGTCAATATTGAATAGAAAAAAATTTTTTCCATTTTTTATTTTATGTATTTTTTATCCTGTTTGCAAATATCCGAAGGATTCCTTCGTGATATTGTATACAGTTTTGCAGTATTGCATTTGTTTTCGAAACAATTATGTTTATTTCGCTTTTGCTTACATCAGTTCTGCTTATTGTACTTTTGCTTACATCAGTTCTGCTTATTGCACTTCAGTCCGGCCGTTCTTTTCTAAGAGTGCACCGGCCAGATACGCCGCGCCCATCAACCCGGCACGGTTGCCCAGTTCCGCCTGGCGCAGTTCCACATTGCGGAAGCTGCTCATGATTCTCGCAGAAGCCTTCTGCTTCACCTCTTTCAGAATATAGGGCTGCGCCATGACACCGCCCCCTAAAACGATACAGGACGGATTAAAAATATGAATAACGGAAATCAGCCCGTACACGATCTCATCGATCCAGCTGTTCACAATGTCTCTCACCTTCGGATCGTCCAGTCTGGCAAATATCTTTCTCCCATTGTCCAGGTCCCGGTTATAGGCCATGGCTTTCCGTACCAGCGCCGTGGTGGAAGCGTATTTCTCGTAGCAGCCACAGAACGGTTCCCCGTACACGCTGTCCTCCGGATGGATCATAATACCGCCGAACTCTCCCGCCGAGCAGGCACTTCCCGTATAGATTCCCTTATTCAGGACAATGGCGCCGCCAACTCCGGTCCCGTAGGTAATACAGAGAAAATCCTCAAAGTCTCTTCCCGCTCCAAACTGGCCTTCCCCGATGGCTGCCGCGTTGACGTCATTCTCTACAGCGACAGGCACATGAAACTCGCGCTCCATGATCTCCCGCACCTTCATCCCCGTATAACCGGGTATGTTTTCATTGGCGTAACGAATATAGCCTTCCGCAGAATTCACCTGGCCGGCAGTGCTGATCCCGATGGCCTCAAAGTCATCGTACTGACGGAGAATCTCCACAGCCCGCTCCATCACATACCTTCCGCCGTTCCTGGCATTGGTGGCATGCTCCTTCACCCCCACAATGTCCTGTCCGTTCCAGATTCCAGACTTGATGGAGGTGCCCCCGATATCCAGTGCCGCAATCCTCATAACAATCTCCTCCTGATAGAAAAAGGACAAAGAAACTAACTTTTCTGGCCTCTTTGTCCGTCATACCTAACTATTCTTTACTGTATCGCAGCCACAAAGTGTCTTGTGATATCCCTCGGTCTCGTTATAGCGGTACCTACAACTGCCGCCAGCACACCGGTATCGAGAGCCGCCTTTAACTGCTCCGGCGTCCAGATTCCGCCTTCCGCGATAACCGGCTTGCCGCAGGTCTCAACGAGATGCTTCATCAAATCAAAATCAGGAAGCTTGGCTCCCTTTGTATAATCCGTATAGCCGTTCATCGTTGTACCAACCAGATCAAGTCCGATCTGTGCGGCATGAAGACCTTCTTCATAACAGGAACAGTCTGCCATAAAAAGCTGATCCGGGTATTTGGCGCGTACTTCTGCGAAGAACTCGTCCAGAGTCTTTCCATCCGGTCTGATGCGGTTGGTGCAGTCCGTAGCAATAATATCCACGCCGCACTCCACAAGCGCGTCAACTTCCTTCATGGTCGGTGTGATATATACGTCACAGTCCCCGTAAACTTCCTTAATAATGCCGATTACCGGAAGATCTACCGTTTTCTTAATTTCCACAATATCTGCGACGGTGTTAGCTCTGATGCCGACCGCGCCGCCCTCTTTGGCCGCATATGCCATTCTGGACATAATGTAAGAACTGTACAGCGGTTCTTCCTTTAATGCCTGGCAGGATACGATCAGACCGCCTCTGACCCGTTCCAGTACTGAATAATCCATATTAGATACCCCCTCTTGTATTTTTTACTGATTTTTGGGATTTTTAACTGTTTTAATCATAGCACGTATAAAAAATATTTTCAATACAAACATTAAATAAAAAAAAGTTTTTATTTTTATTGATTTCTGCCAGTAATGATGATATGATACACACAGATACTGTTGAATTATTATAATAATTGAAAAGGCAGGTATGTATTATGTCCAAGTATGATGTCAACAAATTCAAAAACGTTACTGTTGCGCTCAACACTCCGTTCGACAAAAACGGCGATGTGGATTTAGAGGCGACAAAGGCCGTTGTAAACTATTTCTGTAACAAAGGTATCAAGCAGATGTATGTCTGCGGCAGTACAGGCGAAGGCTTCCTTCTGGATACGGAAGAAAGAAAGGCCGTGACGGAGACTGTTGTAAAGGAAGCGGCAGGACGCATGAATATCATCGTCCATGTAGGCTGTCCTGATACGAGACATTCCGCCGAACTCGCCAAACATGCGGAGGCTGTAGGCGCCGATGCTACATCCGCGGTTCCCTGTGTATATTACCACATGGGCGAGGAAAGTGTATACCAGCACTGGACAAAAATTACCGAGGCTGCCGATCTTCCTTTCTTCATTTATAATATCCCGCAGCTGACCGGATTCAATCTGTCCATGGGGCTGTTCGGCCGCATGCTGGAAAACGAGCGCGTTGCCGGCGTAAAATGCTCCTCCGACCCGGCACAGGATATCCTGCGCTTTAAGCTGGCCGGCGGCAAGGATTTCATCGTATTCAACGGACCGGACGAGCAGTTCATCGCAGGACGCCTGATGGGCGCTGATGCCGGTATCGGCGGTACATACGGTGCCATGCCTGAGTTATACTTAAAGATGGATGAACTGGTTAACCGCGGCGAATGGGAAAAGGCCAGAGAAGTGCAGAATCTGGTTACCCCGCTTATTTACCGTCTCTGCTCCTTCCCGTCCATGCACGGTGCAGTAAAGGGAATCATCTCCTTGGACGGCTGTCCGATGGGCGATCCAAGACTTCCATTCCTTCCGGTTGCACTGGATGATCCGAAGCTGGTGGAGCTTTACCACGATATCAGGAAAGCAGTCGAGGATACGAAAGATTTATAAAGACTTTAAAAATCAGTCTGAGAGGATGTACCTGCTTGCAGGCTGCATCCTCCCTTTTTATTTCCGGAGGCAGCGAGCCAGAAGCCATGCCTGCATGAGTATTTGGCGGCTGCACCGGAATATTTAATCATTTAGGAGGAGGACATCATGAAAAAACACATTGTATGCTACGGAGATTCCAATACCCACGGGTACTGTGCTGCGAACGACGGCCGTTTCAATGAAAATGAGCGCTGGCCGCGTCTCCTGGAACAGAAGCTGGGGGAAGATTATCTCGTTCTCGAGGAAGGCCTGTCTGGCCGTACCACCTGTTTTAACGATCCGATCCACGAGGGCTTGTCCGGGCTGGATTATATTTACCCATGTCTCATGAGCCACGAACCCGTAGATTTGCTGATCATCATGCTGGGAACCAATGATACTAAGGAACGTTTCGGCGCATCCGCCGCCTGCATTGCGCTGGGCCTCAAGCGTCTCATCGCAAAGGCCATCGCCACCACCGACTGCTGGCGGGATAAGAAGCCCAATATCCTTGTGGTTGCTCCCAAGAACATCGAAAAAGAGTACGAGGCCACAGCGGTAGGCGCTACGATGGGCCGCGGCTGTGCAGAAAAGTCAGAAGGCCTCGCCGAAGAGTACAGAAAAATCGCAGAGTTGATGGGCTGCCACTATTTCGACGCCAATACCGTCGTAAAAGAAAACAATAAAATCGATTATATGCACCTTACAAAAGAGGGCCACGAGGCGCTTGCCACCGCACTGGCCGGTCTGGTGAGGTTACAGTTCCCAACCTGCTGAGAAAATATTAAGGGAATTTTCACATATTTTTCCACTCCTTTGCTCCGGGATTATGGTATACTAAAGAAAAATGTTCCTCGCATAAGGAGAATCATCAGAATGAAGAAAAGAACGCGCGCAGTCAGTCTTTCTTTAGCCCTTGCCATCGCCGTGTCTGCAGTGATCCCATGGACTTTTGCATCCACTTCCGATTCCGCTTCCGGATCCATTTCCGATTCGGGAAGTAATAGAACGGCCTCCTGGAAGGCGGCACAGGGAGACATGCTGTCCGTCAGCCAGAGCGGCCAGTCCCTGCATACCTTCGCATTGGGGCCAGGCCTTGTCAATTTATCCCCGGCGGACCAGTTTGCCACCTATCAATGGGGATTAAAAAATGACGGAGAATTTCAACTCGTCGAGATAAAAGCAAAGTTCCAGGCCGCTGACAATATCTATTCCGGCGGCAAAGGCGGTTTCGGCCTTCCGGGCCTTGGTCCCGGCGACTTCGAGTCCACGGTTACCGACGCGGTAACGGGTGTCGATATCAATATCCGCCCGGCCTGGGATCTCTATGACCAGTCGGAAAACAAGCGGTCCGTGGTTGTAGCCATAATCGACACAGGCGTCGATTATAACCATCAGGAATTTTCAGGCGCCATGTGGACGAATCCCGGAGAAATCCCCGGTGATGGAATTGACAACGACGGAAACGGTTACGTGGACGATGTTCACGGCTGGAACTTCTATTCCGGCAACAGCCAGATCTTTGTCGGCGAAGAAGACAGCCACGGCACCCACGCCGCAGGCACCATCGCCGCAGTCCGCGGTTCCTACGGAATCGCCGGCATCACCGACAACAATTACGTAAAGATTATGTCCTTAAAGGCATTAGGCGGCAGTGACGGAACGGGTTCGCCCGACTCTGTCATCCAGGCGATTCGCTACGCGGAGGCCAACGGCGCCGCCATCTGTAACTTAAGCATGGGAACCTCCGCTTATAACGAGGCGCTGGCCCAGACCATGCAGAATTCGAAGATGCTGTTCATCGTGGCCTGCGGCAACGGCGGCATCGCCGGAAAGGGATACGACACCGACATTTACCCGGTCTATCCCGCGTCATTCCCATTTGACAACGTAATCTCCGTTGCCAACTTGTTATTCGACGGAAGCTTGAGCCGTGACTCCAACTACGGAGCCGCCAGCGTGGATATCGCGGCCCCCGGAACCTATATTGTAAGCACATTGCCGGGCAATAATTACGGTTTCATGAGCGGCACTTCCATGGCCGCCCCCATGGTGACCGGAGTTGCCGCCATGCTCTACTCCTACCGCCCCGAGATTTCACTGTCCGACGTGAAAAATATTCTGCTGAACTCCAGCCGAAAGATGGACCAGTTAAGCGGGAAAATGGTGAGCGGCGGAATGCTGGATGCGTATGCGGCGCTGAGTTACCAGTAATAATAAGGTGGGGAGTCAGTGATGGGAGATGTTGGATTTCAGTATTCAGTGAGGAAATTGGATTTTAAGAACAATTATAGAAAGGACGTTCCTGTCAGGTCTTTGGCGGGAGCGTCCTTTTATGTTGGGGCAGGTTGGATTTTATGTGGGGAGGTTTGGGGAGGTGTGTGGAGTTTCGCGTTGGGCTTTATGTGGTTTTCGCATTAGGTTTTATGTTCGGTTTTATTTGAATTTCATGTTGTTTTTATGCTTTTTCCTACTATATTTTATAATGTATTTGATGAGACTTTCAAAAGGCCCATTTATAAACTACAAGTTTTTATCGAACTTACTCCTCAATCTTCAAACGATCGATAGCCTCATTGCCTGATTCGCCTGCCGTCTTAGCCGTCAAACGCATGTATAACAGCGGATATGGATTTCCCTGCTCGTCCAGCTCCGTCCGTTTGAAACATTCAAATCCCATGTGCTCATAAAACCCTTTCGCCAGCGGATTCTGTTCATTTACACACAATTCACGTATCCCCAGCTCTTCTATACCATAGGTAAGAAGCCGCCTGCCCAAACCAGATCCACGCAATTCCGGTTCGAGGAAAAGCATCTCCAGACGCTCTCCCGCTGTACCCATGAAGGCAATGGGTTCACACTCTGCATTTATAGCAATCACCAGAGTGGGAACTTCAAGAAGCGCGGCCGGGACATACTTCTCTATTTCCCCGATTTCCTGATCAGACAGGAAAAGATGGGTCTTCTCGACGGAGCGCCTCCATACTTCTGTCAGGCGATCGATCAATTCATCGCTTCGTACTTCCCGCAAAATTATTTCTGCCTGGTTTACAATCTTTGGCAGAGTTTCCCGATGGATCTCCCGACTCTGTTGATTTTGGTTTCTCTGTATGCAATTTCTTAGGGTTGATTCCCCCTGTTCTGATTGATTCTGCATAATCTGCTCCTGTCTTACCATTAAAATAACCCGGGAAGCACAAGTCTTCCCGGGTATCAATTCCACTTCTTATTCGTTCACTTTCGTCGCTTCTACTCCATGGAACGCCATCTGAAATTCGGAATAAGATCAGACCACTTGTTGACACCGATAATCGGCTTTGCAAATTCCGTAGCTTCCAGCGTATACTTCTTCTTATCAATGTCACGGAACACCTGCCAGATCTTACGGCGCTTCGTGGCCACAATGGTATCGCCCTGGTTCATATCACACTCCCACAGGCCAAATGCCAATCCACTGCGCACCTCCAACGGCGCGTCCACCTGGCGGCTTAAGATATAGGCGTCGATATATGGATTACTGTCTACCAGGTAATAGGAATAGGCAAATGCCGCCGCCTGAATCTGAGGAATGTCTCCTCTTGTCGGGCTCTTCGCCGTAAATCCTTCCTCTGTAAGGATAATATGGCGGACATCTCCGGTCGGTGAACGGAATGCAGCCTGTGACATGTAATCGGTAAGAACATTTAAATTAGCAAAGTTGATGACAGGGGAATTAAAGTCATTAGAAATCCATCCAGTCTGCGCATCATCCCAGAATTCCGGTTCCGTCATAGGCGCCGGATATGGGTGGTAAGCCAGACCCCAGTCCATCTGCCCCTGAGCGTTGGCGATAGAATTAAATGTATCCATAATATTCTTTCCGCCGTATTTTAACTTGTTGTCGATCTCTGCATTCCAGTTATAATCAAGGGAGAAATAGACCCTGTCGTTTGCACTGGTGCTCTTGATTGCCGTATAGAACACACGGAATGCATCCTGATACGCCTGAACGTAGCTGTTTAAATCCCAGGCTCCCGTGTAATTCCACTGCTGGTTATTAATCTCATTGCCGATAATCCAGTTGGATATCTTGCCCTGATCCGGATTTGAACCGTTGTATCGCTCTGCAAGGAATGAAGCGATAGCCTTAGTCTGTTCAAAACCTGCCTCTGTTGCCGCGTTAAATAAATAATAAAATGCTTTTGAAGACTTCTTCGTACCGGGATAGATCAGATCCGGCGTGGCGTCATTCCAGCCATTTAGGATGATAGCCGTAACCGTCATACCTTTACCGGAAAGCGCACTGATGGTCCTGTCGTAATCTTCAATAACCCGCTTGTCGAAATGATACGTCTTACCGTCATACTGGTAGTCAATACCCTGACCTAAAATCTGATGAAAGGCAATATTCGTTCCCACATGTTTGACACCCAGATCAAATGCATCTGCCAGCATGTTAAGCTCGATATTAAGCCCTTTTTTTGTCAAAGGATCGTTAAATGCTGCTGTGTTCGGAGCTACCGCCTCCGGATTTGTGATATAGTGCGGATCGCTGACCTCGATGTATTTCGTCCCATCCCAGACCGCTACCACAAATCTGCTGTATAACCGGTCCTCCTCGGTACCTTCATTCAACGGGAACTGATACGTTACCTCCGTTCCAAATGAAGCGGCCCCTGCGTAATCAAGGCGTCCTTCCAGATTCTTCTGATACGGCTTCTGTTCCACCAGATAGAGAACTCCGTCCGTACCGGTCATGTCTCCGCTGCTGGTGACCTTGACCGTCACACTTTTCTTATCCGGATTGATCAGGCAGGAGGTGATCGATGACTCCACCTTGGGCCCCTGTGTCTCAGCGTTTTCAGCGGTCTCAGTGTCCGCGCTGGCGAATGAAGCAAACACTCCGGTAAAACACAACAACACTGTAGCCAGAATGCCTGCCGCTCCTCTTCTTATCATCTTACTATCCATTCCTGTTTCCCTCCGTGATGTCTAACTTTATGTACTCTACCATGATACCCAATTGCCATACCATTTGCAATAAAGTTTTTATTACGGAATTCTAAATTTACTTACAATATTGGTACCATCTGGAACTTCACGAGCACCTCCATCAAACGCCGCTTTGTGGATATTATGGCTAATAAACGACAAAACTGTGGGCGGTAACAACCTCCATCCAGCATTTTGCTCTGAGACGGTTTGTAAAACGGTCCACCTGCTCCATACCTGGATAGAAAGACATCTGATACGCTTTCTTCCAGTCCTTGTAGGTCACTTCGTAAATAAACTCTTCCGGTAAATCCACAATAGGGATTGGTGATTTTCTCCTGTTTTCTACAGCGGTTTTGGCAGTTTCACAGAGACGTTCTATTGAGAGCTTCTGCGGAACGCAGAAGGTGGAACCGCCCACGCCGCGCTTGATCTCGGCAGTCGAAATATGCGGCGCAAGTTCTCTGGCATCCCGGCACACGGCTTCGTCACCAGAGAGAAAAAGCACTGGTATTCCGAGGGAGGAGGCGGTGTAGGTATTGAGCATAAACTCGCTCATATAGCGGCCATTGAGGCGAATGTACTGGCTGTTTCCTGTAGAGGTGTGGCTGATGGCAAACTCCGGATTACCGGCAGCCGCATGGTACCCAAGAAAAAATACTCCGTCAAAGGTCTCGTCAAGGCCGAACATCATGTTATACGGATGTCCGCTCTTCCCCCGGATCAGCGTTACGTATTCCGGCATCGCGAGAGGGTTGATGTTGGAGGCGTCGCCATGGCCGTCCTTTACGACAATGGCGGTCGCTCCGGCGGCATGAGCCGCCTCGCAGACTGCGACGACTTCGTCTGTCATCTCCTCTGCATACCTCTGGTAAACAAACTCGTTTTTATGAGTCTCATCGGTGAAACTTAGTCCGGCGCAGCCTTCGATGTCTGCGCTGATGAATATTTTCATAGTGTTTCTCCTGTTCCGGGCTTTCGCCCTATAAAAATAAATGCAAAAGTGCCCAGCGAAGAGCAAGCTCTCCCTTGGCCTCCCGCTACTCCGCAGTGCATCTTCTTGTCCGCAAATTCGGCGGACAAGAAGCTCCGGGCTTTCGCCCTATAAAAATAAATGCAAAAGTGCCCAGCGAAGAGCAAGCTCTCCCTTGGCCTCCCGCTACTCCGCAGTGCATCTTCTTGTCCGCAAATTCGGCGGACAAGAAGCTCCGGGCTTTCGCCCTATAAAAATAAATGCAAAAGTGCCCAGCGAAGAGCAAGCTCTCCTCTGGGCACTTTCACATTTATTTTTGCACTGCTCAATGCTTACGCATTATTTGCATTGCTTATTGCTTACGCATGATTACTCAATGATTGTAGCAACTTTTCCTGATCCAACGGTTCTGCCGCCTTCACGGATAGCGAAACGAAGACCCTGCTCCATAGCTACTGGATGAATCAGTTCTACAGTCATCTCTACGTTATCGCCAGGCATACACATTTCTACGCCTTCTGGAAGATCACATACGCCAGTTACGTCAGTTGTTCTGAAGTAGAACTGAGGTCTGTAGTTGTTGAAGAAAGGAGTATGACGTCCACCTTCATCTTTTGTTAAAACGTAAACCTGAGCTGTAAATTTCTTGTGGCACTTTACAGAACCTGGTTTAACAAGACACTGTCCTCTTTCGATTTCAGTTCTCTGAACACCACGAAGTAATGCACCGATGTTATCACCAGCCTGAGCCTCGTCTAACAGCTTACGGAACATCTCGATACCAGTAACAACGACTTTACGTACGTCTTCATGGATACCAACGATTTCAACTTCATCAGATACGTGTAATGTACCACGCTCTACTCTACCTGTAGCAACAGTACCACGGCCTGTGATGGAGAAAACGTCCTCTACTGGCATTAAGAATGGCTTGTCTGTTTCACGAACTGGATCTGGAACCCACTCGTCAACAGCCTTCATTAATTCAAGAACCTTGTCGCCCCACTCGCTGGACGGATCCTCAAGAGCCTTTAAAGCGGAACCCTGGATGATTGGTGTATCATCGCCCGGGAATTCATATTCGTTTAACAGTTCACGAATTTCCATGTCTACTAATTCAAGTAATTCTTCATCGTCAACCATATCGCACTTGTTCATGAATACTACGATGTAAGGAACGCCTACCTGACGAGAAAGCAGGATGTGCTCTCTTGTCTGAGCCATAACACCATCAGTAGCAGCAACAACAAGGATAGCGCCGTCCATCTGAGCAGCACCAGTGATCATGTTCTTTACATAGTCAGCATGGCCTGGGCAGTCAACGTGAGCATAATGTCTGTTCTCTGTCTCATACTCAACGTGAGAAGTAGAAATAGTGATACCACGCTCTCTCTCTTCCGGAGCCTTATCGATATTCTCGAAAGCTACGGACTCACCGGTACCTAATCTTTCATGAAGAGTCTTTGTGATAGCAGCTGTTAAAGTTGTTTTACCATGGTCAACGTGGCCAATGGTACCGATGTTACAATGTGGTTTGTTTCTTTCAAATTTAGCTTTGCCCATTTTATAACGTCCTCCTTAATTTGTGCTCTTTTGAGCTTTAATTTTTATGTTAGGCTGTCTTTTATTATATGCTATTTATGCACTATTTTCAAGCCTATTTGATGGATTCCGGGCGGTTTTAGGCCGCTCGGAGTCCATTTAGTACCCGGATTTTCTGGTCTGCTAAAGTCCCTTTTGGGAGCGACGGATTATTTACCGTTCTTCTCAGCAAGTACCTTCTCCTGTACAGATTTTGGAACTGGCTCGTATTTCTCGAAGAACATCGAGTAGTTACCACGTCCCTGTGTTTTGGAACGTAAATCTGTGGAGTATCCAAACATCTCTGCCAGCGGAACGAATGCGCGAACAATCTTACCGCCGCCTAAATCGTCCATACCTTCGATACGGCCACGACGGGAGTTGATATCACCGATAACATCACCCATGTAGTCTTCCGGCATGGTTACTTCAACCTTCATGATCGGCTCAAGTAAGATAGCTCCGGCTTTGTGCATCGCATCCTTGAACGCCATGGAACCGGCGATGTGGAATGCCATTTCACTGGAGTCTACCTCATGGTAGGAACCGTCATATACGGTCGCATGAACACCCAGTACAGGGAATCCGCCAAGAATACCACACTTGGAAGCTTCCTCAATACCTTCACCGACTGCCGGGATATATTCCTTCGGAATAGCACCACCGACAACGGAGGAGTCAAACTTAAACAGTTCTTCTGCGTTGGCATCCATAGGCTCAAAGTGAACCTTACAATGTCCGTACTGTCCACGTCCACCGGACTGCTTCGCATACTTGCTGTCTACGTCAACAGCCTTAGTAAATGTCTCCTTGTAAGCAACCTGAGGAGCACCTACGTTGGCTTCTACGTTGAACTCACGCAGCAGACGGTCTACGATGATCTCCAGATGAAGCTCGCCCATACCGGAAATAATAACCTGACCGGTCTCCTGGTTTGTCTTCGCTCTGAAGGTCGGATCTTCTTCTGCAAGCTTTGCAAGCGCCTCGCCCATCTTGCCCTGACCAGCTTTGGTCTTCGGCTCGATCGCGATATCGATAACAGGCTCCGGGAACTCCATGGATTCCAGGATTACCGGATGCTGGTCGTCACAGATAGTATCGCCAGTTGTTGTGGTCTTGAAACCTACAGCGGCAGCAATATCTCCTGCATAAACCTTATCTAACTCCTGTCTCTTGTTGGCATGCATCTGAAGGATACGTCCAACACGCTCTTTTTTGCCTTTTGTAGCATTGAGAACGTAAGAACCGGAGTTCATACTTCCGGAGTATACACGGAAGAATGCTAACTTACCCACGAATGGGTCTGTCATAATCTTAAATGCCAGCGCTGAGAATGGCTCGTCGTCGGAGGAATGTCTCTCAACTTCGTTGCCATCCATATCGACACCTTTAATAGATGGGATATCGATCGGTGAAGGCATATATTCTACAACTGCATCAAGAAGTTTCTGAACGCCTTTGTTTCTGTAAGCGGTACCGCAGCATACCGGAATCGCAGTACATTCACATGTTGCTTTTCTCAGTGCTTTCTTCAGTTCCTCTACAGAAGGCTCTTCTCCCTCTAAATACTGCATCATCAGATCATCATCAAGTTCGCAGATTTTCTCTACTAATTCGGTGTGGTAAAGCTCGGCATCGACTTGCATATCCTCAGGGATCTCAACGATGGAAATATCCTCACCCTTCTCGTCATTGTAGATATAAGCCTGCATCTCGAACAGATCGATAATACCTTTAAATTCATCTTCTGCGCCGATTGGCAGCTGAAGACAGATTGCGTTTTTGCCAAGTCTGGTTCTGATCTGATCAACGGCACCGTAGAAGTTCGCACCCATGATATCCATCTTGTTGATGAATGCCATACGCGGTACATTGTAGGTATCCGCCTGACGCCATACGTTCTCAGACTGCGGCTCAACTCCACCCTTTGCACAGAACACACCTACGGCGCCGTCCAGTACACGAAGGGAACGCTCAACCTCTACTGTAAAGTCAACGTGGCCTGGAGTATCAATAATATTGATACGGTGTTCCTGGGCACCCGGCTTTACCTTGCAGTGTTCCTGCTGGGTCCAGTGGCAGGTTGTAGCAGCTGAAGTGATTGTGATTCCTCTTTCCTGCTCCTGCTCCATCCAGTCCATGGTAGCAGTACCTTCATGAGTATCACCGATTTTATAGTTTACACCAGTATAATAGAGGATACGCTCTGTCAATGTTGTTTTACCAGCATCGATATGGGCCATAATACCAATATTTCTGGTTCTTTCCAATGGATATTCTCTTCCAGCCAAAGCTTTTTCCTCCTATTAGAATCTGTAATGAGCAAATGCCTTGTTTGCCTCTGCCATCTTGTGCATGTCTTCTTTCTTCTTTACAGAAGCACCAGTGTTGTTGGCAGCATCCATAATCTCATTAGCAAGTCTTTCTTCCTGGGTCTTCTCGCCTCTCTTACGGGAGTACAGAGTGATCCATCTGAGTGCTAATGCCTGTCTTCTCTCAGCCTTAACTTCGATCGGCACCTGATAGGTAGCACCACCGATACGTTTTGCCTTTACTTCCAGTACAGGCATGATGTTGTTCATCGCTTCTTCGAATACTTCGACAGCCGGTTTGCCCATCTTTTCTTCTACTCGGCCGAATGCACCGTATACAATCTTCTGAGCAACGCCCTTTTTACCATCTAACATGATGTTGTTGATTAACTTGGTAACAACCTTGTTATTGTAAAGCGGGTCTGCTAATACGTCTCTCTTCTGAGTATGTCCTTTACGTGGCACGTTACTTCCCTCCTTAATATCGCCGCCCGAGCCTGCAAGATGCAGGTTCCACAGCTTTTCATTAGATCTTAGGTACTCACAAACATTGAAGTTGCGTTCGCGCTCGGTTCTCTTATATATAATCCTGCAACCTACAGGTTCAATATCATCAATCCGGCACTAGAAATTCAATCATGTGGTTCTAATTATTATTTTTTGTCTTTTGGTCTCTTAGCACCGTATTTGGAACGAGCCTGCTTTCTGTTGGCTACGCCTGCGGTATCCAGTGTACCTCTAACGATATGATATCTGGTACCTGGTAAGTCTTTTACTCTTCCGCCACGGATTAAAACAACACTATGCTCCTGTAAGTTGTGACCCTCACCTGGAATGTAGCTTGTTACTTCGATCCCGTTAGACAGACGTACTCTGGCGATCTTTCTGAGCGCTGAGTTAGGCTTCTTAGGTGTAGCAGTCTTAACTGCTGTGCAGACACCTCTCTTCTGAGGAGCGGAAACATCTGTAGCTCTCTTCTGTAAAGAGTTGTAACCCTTCTGCAGAGCCGGAGCTGTGGATTTCTTTACGGATGTCTGTCTTCCCTTTCTAACTAACTGGTTAAATGTTGGCATTCTTTTCACCTCCTGTGATATTGTCTGTGGTTGCTGTATTTCTTTCAGCCTGATTGCTTGCACAAAAACATGACGCGTTTATGCACGCCTAATTATTATATACACTTTGCATTTTTCTGTCAAGGAAATTCTTTAAAACATTCTAAAAAATGAAAAAAGGCAGCTCCGGCCGGCCCGGACTTTGCCTTTTTTCTCAATTTATACCATTCGTCCTATTGAACGAGTCTCGGTTTATCCACTTTTCCTTCCACTACAGTCTGCAATTCCCGGATGGCGGCGTAATTATCGATAATCTTATCGTAATTGTATACAGTCTGCTTCTTTACAATATCCATATCCTTCCGAAGTTCACAGATATCATCGCGTACATCGGCCATCTCGTTCTTCAGACCATGTACCTCTCCATATAAAGTCAGTATGTCGGTACGGATCGGCTTTAATTTCAATTCTAACTTTTCTTCTAACTTTTCTTCTAACTTTTCTTCTAACTTTTCGTCCAGCTTCTGGTACAGCCGCGTCTCCAGCCCGTCAAGCATGACGGCAATCGCATCTAATGTTTCCTGATCTGCCATTCTATCCCTCCCCTTTCACTAATTGTCAGGCAAGTCTTCGTTTTTATCATAACATGAAAAACAGGCAAAGTCCATCGATATGCAGTTATCATAGTACAGGTTTATTCTGGAACTTCTGTCGAAATGACCGGACCTGGCAAGTCAGCGGAACCGCTGTTACTTAAACCGTATTATAAAGATATCATATTTTCAGGAAAGACGCAATCTCTGTTTTGACGTTCTTTTATGGATATGGCAGTCAGTTACTGTTCCCCGCCTCCTCATTCCCATCGTCTTTTCTTTGATGGCACTTCAGCCCGCAGCTGCCGCAGCAGCCTCCGCAGCCGGATTTCCCCATTTTTTTATCCCGCCTCTTCTTCCAGATCACCGCGCCCACCGCTGCTATCAGAATGATTCCTATCATAATATCTGCCATGAACTCCACCTCCTGTGATTGCAGTTGATTCATTACTTCTGCCTGTTCTGCTTATTCTACCCCTCCGAAACATTCTTCTATGTGCCGGAAGGCTCCGCCTGGTTCGTGGCCTGCAGAAATAAGAATCCCGGCGGGCCGGACGGCTGGGCATATGCCCAACCGGCTCCGTCCGCCGGGACTTATATTATTCTCAGACTGCTTTATACGTCCTCTTCATCAATATCATCGATGTCCAGAACTTCCTCAGCCTCTAAATACTCTTCTGTAACGGGAATCGCAAGATCGTCGCCAAGGATGATCTCATCTTCATTCATCTCTTCCCCGTCCGTGCTCAGCTTAACGGTACGGTAACGCTTCATTCCAGTACCTGCCGGAATCGGTTTACCGATAATTACGTTCTCCTTTAAGCCGATTAAGTGGTCTACCTTGCCGTTGATCGCCGCCTCGGTCAGAACCTTGGTGGTCTCCTGGAAGGAAGCCGCTGATAAGAAGGAATCTGTAGCCAGAGATGCCTTGGTGATACCCAGCATAACCTGCTTTCCATCTGCCGGCTCCTTGCCTTCTGCAAGAAGTGCCTCGTTCATATCGTTGTAATCAAGGACGTCCATGGAGGTACCCGGAAGCACATCGCTGTCTCCGCTCTCCTCGATCTTGATCTTCTTAAGCATCTGTCTGACGATCATCTCAACGTGCTTATCATTGATCTCAACACCCTGCAGACGGTAAACACGCTGAACTTCCTGGATCATGTAATCCTGTACGGCGCGGACGCCCTTGATCTTTAAGATATCATGCGGGTTGATACTACCTTCTGTCAGCTCGTCGCCGGCCTCTAAATAGACGCCATCCTGGATCTTGATTCTGGAACCGTAAGGAATTAAATACGTCTTGGAGTTGCCGGTCTCATTATCTGTAATGATGATCTCACGTTTCTTCTTCGTATCCTTGATCGTGGCTACGCCGCCGAACTCCGCGATAATCGCAAGTCCCTTTGGCTTACGCGCCTCAAAAAGCTCCTCGACACGGGGAAGACCCTGTGTGATATCGCCGCCGGCAACACCGCCGGTATGGAACGTACGCATGGTCAGCTGTGTACCAGGCTCACCGATGGACTGAGCGGCAATAATACCGACTGCCTCACCAACCTGTACCGGCTGTCCGGGAGCCATGTTGGCACCGTAGCATTTCGCGCAGACACCCAGATGGGATTTGCAGGTAAGGACGGTACGGATCTTGACGGAATCGCGTCCCATCTTCTGTAATGTCTTCATAACTGCAGCCGCACGCTTCGGTGTACACATATGGTTTGCCTTCACAATTACTTCTCCGGTATCCGGATCGGTAATAGTCTCAGCGATATATCTGCCTGTCAGTCTCTCCTCGAGACCCTCGATCGTCTCCTGGCCATCCATGAAAGCCTTGATCTCCATGGCAGGAATTGTCTTTCCTTCGCAGCAGTCTACCTCGCGGATAATCATATCCTGGGAAACGTCTACAAGTCGCCTCGTCAGATAACCGGAGTCGGCTGTTCGCAGAGCCGTATCGGAAAGTCCTTTACGGGCACCGTGAGCGGAGATGAAGTACTCCAGTACGTCCAGCCCTTCACGGAAGTTGGACTTAATAGGAAGCTCAATGGTATGACCGGTTGTATCGGCCATAAGTCCACGCATACCAGCCAGCTGTTTGATCTGTTTATCAGAACCTCGGGCTCCGGAGTCCGCCATCATGTAGATGTTGTTATACTTGTCAAGACCGGTAAGCAGATCGTGAGTCAGCTGATCATCCGTCTCTTTCCAGGTATCGATAACTTCTTTATAACGCTCTTCCTCCGTGATCAGACCACGTCTGAAGTTCTTGGCAATCTGGTCAACGGTCGCCTGAGCGTCCGCAATCAGCTTCGGTTTGCTCTCCGGCACGGTCATATCGGAAATGGATACGGTCATGGCCGCTCTCGTCGAATACTTATAACCGATTGCCTTGATATCGTCTAACGTCTCAGCGGTCTGAACTGCACCGTGAACGTTGATAACCTTTTCCAGAATCTGCTTTAACTGCTTCTTGCCGACGTGGAAATCCACCTCCATCAGAAGCTCGTTGCCCGGAATGCTTCTGTCTACGAAGCCCAGGTCCTGAGGAACGATCTCATTGAAAATGAAACGTCCCACTGTAGATTCTACGGAACCGGTCTTCATGGTGCCATCCGGCATTTTCTTTGTCACTCTCGCCTTGATTCTGGAGTGTAAGGTTACGGCTCCGTTCTCATAGGCAAGAATCGCTTCGTTTACATTATGGAATACCATGCCCTCGCCCTTGGCGCCAGGTCTTTCCTGGGTCAGGTAATAGATTCCGAGGACCATATCCTGAGACGGAACGGCCACAGGGCCACCGTCGGAAGGTTTCAGTAAGTTGTTCGGTGAGAGGAGTAAGAACCGGCACTCCGCCTGTGCTTCTACGGACAGAGGCAGATGAACGGCCATCTGGTCACCATCGAAGTCCGCGTTGAATGCGGTACAAACCAGCGGATGCAGCTTGATCGCCTTACCTTCCACCAGAATCGGTTCGAATGCCTGGATACCAAGTCTGTGCAGTGTAGGCGCACGGTTTAACATAACCGGATGCTCCTTGATTACGTCCTCCAGCACATCCCAAACCTCGGTCTGAAGTCTCTCCACCATCTTCTTGGCATTCTTAATATTGTGAGCGGTGCCGTTGGCAACCAGCTCCTTCATAACAAACGGCTTAAATAACTCGATCGCCATCTCTTTCGGAAGGCCGCACTGGTAAATCTTCAGCTCCGGTCCTACGACGATAACAGAACGTCCGGAATAGTCAACACGCTTTCCTAACAGGTTCTGACGGAAACGTCCCTGCTTACCCTTTAACATATCAGAAAGAGATTTAAGAGCACGGTTACCAGGTCCGGTAACAGGTCTGCCTCTACGGCCGTTATCGATCAGGGCGTCAACGGCTTCCTGCAGCATACGCTTCTCGTTGCGGACAATAATATCCGGCGCGCCCAGCTCTAAAAGACGGGCCAGACGGTTATTTCTATTGATAATTCTTCTGTATAAATCATTTAAATCGGAGGTGGCAAAACGTCCGCCATCCAGCTGTACCATCGGCCGGATATCCGGAGGGATAACCGGGATCGCGGTCATGATCATCCATTCCGGCTTGTTGCCGGAGTTACGGAATGCCTCTACGACTTCCAGTCTCTTGATGATTCTGGCACGCTTCTGGCCGGTGGCATCCTTCAGTCCCTTTCTTAACTCTTCGGAATCTTTCTCTAAATCGATCGCCTGTAAGAGTTCCAGGATTGCTTCTGCACCCATTCCTACACGGAATGCGCCGTAACCGTATTTGTCAACCTCTTCGCGGTATTCCTTCTCAGATAACACCTGCTTATACTGAAGTCCTGTATCCGCCGCATCCAGTACGATATAGGATGCGAAGTACAGTACTTTCTCAAGGGTTCTCGGTGAGATATCGAGAATCAGGCCCATACGGCTCGGGATTCCCTTAAAATACCAGATATGGGAAACCGGAGCTGCAAGCGCGATATGGCCCATACGCTCTCTACGAACGCTGGCCTTCGTGACTTCGACACCGCATCGGTCACAGATAACGCCTTTGTATCTGATCTTTTTGTATTTACCGCAATGACACTCCCAGTCCTTGCTCGGTCCGAAGATTCTCTCGCAAAAAAGACCGTCTTTTTCCGGCTTTAAGGTTCTGTAATTGATCGTCTCTGGCTTTTTAACTTCGCCATGGGACCAATCGAGAATCTTTTCCGGAGACGCTAACCCAATTTTGATAGCGTCGAACGTCATTGGGTGATAAGTTTCATTATTCTCAGGCATGAGCGGTTCTCCTTCCTAACATACACAACTATTCTTCGTCTGAATCGTCTAATTCGGCGTCATCGAAATCCTCGTAAGAATCGTCGATACCGTCTGCATCCTCTTCTTCATCAATACTAACCAGTTCATCATCCTGGAATTCCTGCTTCTGGAAACCATAGTCAGCAAGAGGTTCCTCTTCCCTGAATTTTCTGTCACCTTCGATGATGGATCGTAAATCTGTCTCCTCGTAATCCATTGCCTCTGCAATCTGTACCTCGGTATTATCATCTCGCAGTACACGTACATCGAGAGCCAGTGACTGAAGCTCTTTAAGCAGTACCTTGAAGGATTCCGGAATACCCGGCTCAGGAATGTTCTCGCCCTTGATAATCGCTTCATACGTCTTCACACGGCCTACCACATCATCCGACTTCACCGTCATGATTTCCTGCAGTGTGTAGGATGCGCCGTACGCCTCGAGAGCCCAAACCTCCATCTCTCCGAAACGCTGACCGCCGAACTGGGCTTTACCACCCAGAGGCTGCTGTGTAACCAGGGAGTATGGTCCTGTAGAACGGGCATGAATCTTATCGTCAACCAGATGATGCAGCTTCAGATAATGCATGTGTCCGATCGTAACCGCACTGTCGAAATACTCACCGGTACGTCCATCGCGGAGTCTTACTTTACCGTCACGGCTGAGCGGTACACCCTTCCACAGTTCTCTGTGATCCAGATGCTCACCCAGATACTCGATCACATCGGGTTTCAAAGTATCATTATATTTATCCTGGAATTCTTCCCAGGTCATGTTGACGTAGTCATTGGCAACATCGAGGGTATCCATGATATCGATCTCGTTTGCACCGTCGAATACAGGTGTTGCAATGTTAAATCCAAGGGCCCTGGCCGCAAGACTTAAGTGAATCTCCAGAACCTGCCCGATATTCATACGGGAAGGTACGCCTAGAGGGTTCAAAACGATATCCAGCGGACGGCCATTCGGCAGGAACGGCATATCCTCAACCGGAAGTACACGGGAAACAACACCCTTGTTGCCATGACGGCCGGCCATCTTATCACCAACAGAGATCTTTCTCTTCTGGGCAATGTAGATACGGACTGTCTGGTTCACACCTGGGGACAGCTCGTCACCATTCTCCCTGGTAAATACCTTGGCATCCACGATAATACCGTAGGCGCCGTGCGGTACCTTTAAGGAAGTGTCACGGACTTCTCTCGCCTTCTCACCGAAGATTGCACGAAGCAGTCTCTCCTCGGCTGTCAGCTCGGTCTCTCCCTTCGGAGTAACCTTTCCGACCAGGATATCTCCGGCACGGACTTCCGCACCGATTCGGATAATACCTCTCTCATCCAGATCCTTTAACGCATCTTCACCGACACCAGGAACGTCACGGGTGATCTCTTCCGGTCCCAGCTTGGTATCACGGGCTTCCGCCTCGTATTCCTCAATATGAACGGAGGTGTAAACATCCTCCTGAACGAGTCTTTCACTGAGCAGAACGGCATCCTCGTAGTTGTAGCCTTCCCAGGTCATGAATCCGATGAGCGGGTTCTTGCCAAGGGCAATTTCGCCATTCTGTGTGGACGGGCCGTCAGCGATGACCTCTCCCTTTTCCACATGATTATTCTTATATACAATCGGCTTCTGGTTGTAGCAGTTGCTCTGGTTGCTTCTCTTGAATTTGGTCAGATGGTACACATCCCGGTTGCCGTCCTTATCCCTCTTGATGATAATCTCATTGGAAGCGGAACGTTCTACCACGCCTGCATTCCTGGCAACCACACACACACCGGAGTCAACCGCTGCCTTTGACTCAATACCGGTTCCTACCGCAGGCGCTTCCGTGGTCAGAAGAGGCACTGCCTGACGCTGCATGTTGGAACCCATGAGGGCACGGTTGGCATCGTCGTTCTCCAGGAAGGGAATCATGGCCGTTGCCACGGAGAATACCATCTTAGGAGATACGTCCATCAGGTCAATGGTCTTTTTCTGGAACTCGGATGTCTCTGTACGGAAACGTCCGGATACGTTATTATGGATGAAATGTCCTTCCTCGTCCAGGGCTTCGTTGGCCTGGGCCACCACGAAATTATCCTCCTCGTCGGCAGTCAGGTACACAACCTCATCCGTTACCCTTGGATTCGCAGGATCCGTGGTCTTATCCACCACACGGTACGGCGCCTCAATGAAGCCGTACTGGTTCACCCTTGCATAGGTTGCCAGGGAGTTGATCAGACCGATGTTAGGACCTTCAGGCGTCTCGATGGGACACATACGCCCGTAGTGGGTATAGTGTACGTCACGCACCTCGAATCCGGCACGGTCCCTGGACAGACCGCCAGGTCCCAGGGCGGAGAGACGGCGCTTATGGGTCAGCTCTGCCAGAGGGTTGTTCTGGTCCATGAACTGGGACAGCTGGGAACTTCCGAAGAATTCCTTCACGGCCGCGGTCACGGGCTTAATGTTAATCAGGGACTGGGGTGTGATGCCATCCATGTCCTGGGTGGTCATACGCTCCCTTACCACACGTTCCATACGTGAAAGGCCGATGCGGTACTGGTTCTGGAGCAGTTCTCCCACCGCGCGGATACGGCGGTTGCCCAGATGGTCAATGTCATCCGCATTGCCCACCTGCTCCTCCAGGTGCATATTATAGTTAATGGAAGCAAGGATATCTTCCTTTGTAATGTGCTTCGGGATCAGGTCGTGGATGTTCCTGCGGACAGCCTCTTTCAGCTCCTTTGGATCCGTGCCAGCTTCTTCCAGGATAGAAGCCAGGGCCGGGTAGTATACTAACTCGGTAATCCCCACTTCCTCCGGGTCAAAGGGAACATGTGCAGAAAGCTCAACCATCATATTGGAAAGCACCTTCTGCTTCCTGTCAGGTCCGTCAACCCACACAAACGGAACAGCCGCATTCTGGATCCTCATGGCTGATTCCTTGTCAAGCTTGGTTCCTGCCTCTGCAAGGATCTCACCTGTGGTGGTGTCCACAACATCCTCTGCAAGGATCTGGCCGTTTAAGCGGTACTTAAAGGACAGCTTTTTGTTGAATTTGTATCGGCCTACTTTTGCCAGGTCATATCTTCTGGGGTCAAAGAACATGCTGTTCAGCAGACTTTCCGCACTGTCAACAGATAAGGGCTCACCGGGACGAATCTTCTTATATAATTCCAAAAGGCCATCCTGGTAATTATCGGATGTGTCCTTGCCAAAGCTGGCTAATAATTTGGGCTCCTCGCCAAAGAGCTCAAGGATTTCTGCGTTGGTACCAAATCCCAGGGCACGGATCAGGACAGTTACCGGCACCTTACGGGTCCTGTCTACACGTACATAAAATACGTCATTGGAATCTGTCTCATATTCCAGCCATGCGCCACGGTTGGGGATGACGGTGCAGGTATACAGTTCCTTACCTACCTTATCATGGCCAATACCGTAGTAGATACCAGGGGAACGTACCAGCTGGCTGACAATAACACGCTCAGCACCGTTAATTACAAAGGAACCGGTATCTGTCATCAGGGGCAGGTCGCCCATGAATATCTCGTGTTCGTTCATTTCATCTTTATCTTTATTGTACAGTCTTACCTTTACCTTAAGTGGTGCGGCGTAAGTTGCATCCCGTTCTTTACACTCCTCGATGGTATATTTAATATCATCCTTACACAATGTAAAGTCAACGAATTCCAGACTCAGATGTCCTGCAAAGTCTGCTATCGGAGAGATATCATCAAACGCTTCCCTGAGTCCTTCGTCGAGGAACCACTGGTAGGAGTCTTTTTGAATCTCAATCAGGTTTGGCATCTCAAGAACTTCTTTCTGTCTTGAGTAGCTCATTCTTACGCTTTTCCCGGCCGGTACCGGACGTATTCTGCTTTTCTCCATTGACGTTTCACCCCTGTTTTCTAATTTGGTTCGCAATATTTTCATTCCGTTCATACGGCATGGACGCACCATACGCCATTCCGTAAAAACACAAATATCACTGTCGTTCTCTGTGATTGGGCGAGAGGCACAGGCCAAAGGGCGCAAAAAGCCCACCTCACCACAATAGTGCACACTCCATAATAACACAGCCCTGTCAAGGTGTCAAGCATTTTTTGCTTGCATTTTGTTTACGAAAATGATATACTATTATAGAATGTCTCCTGAGGGGTTGTTGATTTTTACCCTCGTTTTGCCGGGGTAACAGGGGCAAATGATAATATATTTACGTTTGGAGGTATACCTTTATGGCAAATACCATTATGCACGTACTGCTTGTGGTCTTGATCATTGCAGTGGTGGTTCTGGCTGTTCTCTACTTTCTGGGGAACAAACTTCAGAAGCGGCAGGTGGAACAACCAGCGCTGATTACCGCGGCGGCCCAGACCGTATCCATCCTGGTGATTGACAAGAAGAAGATGAAGCTTACGCAGGCCGGACTTCCAAAAGCAGTGACAGACCAGACGCCTAAGTACATGCGCTGGGCCAAGGTACCGGTTGTAAAAGCAAAAATCGGTCCCAAAGTCATGACTCTCATTGCTGACGGACGGGTATTTGAGTCCCTTCCCATCAAGACAGAGGCCAAGGTTGTAATCAGCGGGATTTACATCACCCAGATTAAGAGCGTGCGCGGGGGCGCTATCCCAACTCCTCCTAAGAAGAAGGGATTCTTCGCAAGATTCAGGAAGAATAAGTAATTAAAAAGAAGCGGCATGGCCGCTTCTTTTTTATGTTCTTCTTTCTGTCTTCTGTTGAATTCCCGTCCCTGTCCTTACATGGGGGCATATGACTGGGGACACGACTGTACATCCAGCCGGATGCTGCAGTCTGACAGATGCTCATAATTAATATCCAGGGAATAATCGATATCCACCTTCAGTTTGTCAGGCTGTTCATTGATTTTAATCTTGTTGGCCTGGATGCCCACCACCATATCGCCCAGGGGCGTGGTATAGCAGGACAGGTTCTTCTTGTTTTTCTCAAACTGCATATGGGTGTTGGCTATGCCCTTCTTGATGATATCCATCCCGACCTGTGAAATCTTAATCACATTCTTTACCTTGCCCTCAAAGCCCTCCATCACTTCCTCATAGAGGATATAGTGCTTTCCGTTTTTCTGATAATAATCTCCTCTTACTATCATCTCAACATCGGAGTCTTCTTCGTCCATCATCTGGATACCGCTGATTGTAATCAGCACATCTTTTGTCATCCTTCATCCTCTTTCCATTATGCGTAGCGTTCCATACCATGGGACAACAGCATACCTACCAGCTGGTCCTTGCCGATTCCCCTGGCCTCCCACAGCATGGGATACATGCTGATGGCCGTGAAACCAGGCATGGTATTAATCTCGTTGAATACCACTTCTCCGTCATCCTTAACAAAAAAGTCCACCCGGGCCAGACCGTATCCGTCCACTGCCCTGAATATGTCCATGGCTGCCTGGCGCACCTTTTCCGTGGCACCGTCCGGAAGCTCGGGGTCCGTGACCGTCCTGGACTCCTCATTGAAATACTTGGCGTCAAAATCATAAAATTCTGCTGCTGCCAGGATTTCCCCAACCCCTGAGGCTTCAATCCCACGGCGTCCTCCGCCGAATACCGAGCATTCGATTTCCCTTCCGACAATGGTTTCTTCCACCAGCAGCTTCCGGTCATGGCGGGCCGCTTCCAGAAGCCCTGCCTCCAGTTCCTGCCGGTTTCCCGCCTTGCTAATTCCTCTGGAGGAGCCTGCGTTGGACGGCTTGATAAACACGGGATAAGGGAAATGCTTCTCAATCCTGTCCACCACCTGTTCCATGTCCTCCAACTCTTCCCTGTAAACCGGTTCATATCCGGCCTGGCGGATTCCCAGGTCCGACACAATGATCTTGGTGTACAGTTTATCCATGGAAACAGCAGAAGCCAGGACGCCGCAGCCCACATAGGGAATCCTGGCCAGTTCCAGAAGCCCCTGGATCGTGCCGTCCTCGCCGTACAGCCCGTGAAGGACAGGGAACACGATATCCACCCTCACCTCTTCCACCTTGTCTCCATCCATAAGTAAAATACACTTCCTGGTCGCATCCGGCAGGAGGGCTGCGCCTACCTTGCCGTCTCTCCAGGCACCGCTTTTCACATCTTCCAGTGAATCAGCCTTGATCCAATGTCCCTCTTGCGTAATGCCTACCAGTATAATATTGTAACGCGCACTGTCTATGTGTTCTATGACATTGACCGCCGACATGCAGGACACAATGTGCTCTGATGACTGGCCGCCAAATATAACCGCCACTGTTAGTTTGCTCATGTCTGTCTCCTTTATGTACGCAAAAAAATGCGTTTGGTTCATGATTATAGTATATCATATGTGGCAATAATTACAAACAGAAATTAATTTGGCATTTACATCCAGATTATTGAAAATCTTTGATTCCGGGAGGATTAACCATATATGAAACATAGAATCAGTCTGTGCATTTCCGCTCTTTGTTTTTTTACCGCATTCCTTATCACCATGTCATCCCGCACAGCGGGCGAGGAGGCCCTGGCCGCCCGCATTGCGCCGGAGATACTGCGTTTCCATATCCTGGCAGAAAGCAACGCGGCCCATGACCAGGAACTGAAAATAGGCCTGAAAGGCCTTGTGCTGGACTATGTGCACAGCCAGGTGCCGGACAGCGCCGGCAAGGACGGACTGATAGAGTGGCTGGAAAACAACAGGACCAGCATTGAAACCATGTCTGAGGACTGGCTTGCCGATCAGGGCGCGCCCTATGGGGTCACCCTGGAAGTCACAAAAGACTATTTCCCCACAAAGACCTACGGGGACATGGTATTCCCCTGCGGCACATATGATGCGGTGCGCATAACCATTGGGCAGGGAAAAGGGCACAACTGGTGGTGTGTCCTCTATCCTTCCCTCTGTTATACGGATTCCCTCAACGCCGTTGTCCCTGAATCATCCAAACAGACCCTTTCCTGCCTTCTGGACCAGGACGACTACGGCGCCCTTCTCCCCCGCAGGGAGAAGGACGGAAAAAAGCCGGAAGTCCATGTCCGCTTCCGGCTGCTGGATCTGCTGCGCCAAGCGGATACGTGAAGTGGTTTCCTTACCCCTTCTGCCCATCCAGCATATCCTGGAGCGCATCGTCGCTCTCATCAATCCACACATCCTCTTCCTCCGCGTTCAGGCCCAGGTACCGGGCCAGGGTGCGGGGATCATCGCTGTTGTTCCAGCGGCTTATATACCGGTCTATCTCCTCAAAGGGAATCTCCCCTGCCAGATACCGTTCCTTAAATGTGCCTTCTGCCATTATTTCCTCCCCCGTCCTAAAACCGCGGTGTCCTGTTCCTTAATATTGCGGGATACCGTAATCTCCTGGTTGTCAATATGTTCCCTGGCGGCATTCTTGGCATCCGCGATATTGCGGTTCCTCAATGCCTTCAAAATGTGTTCATGCTCCACCAGCAGCACCTGCCTCTTATCCTCATCCTTTATATACTCCAGGCGGTAGCGGTACATTTGTTCCCTCAGGTTGTTAAGCATCTGGACCAGCTTGTCATTGCCAGTGCCCTGATAAATCACATCATGGTACTGCTCATCTGTTTCCGCAATGGTCATGGCTTCCCCTTTGGCAATGGCATTCCTGAAATTCCCCTGCACGCGCTCCAGCTCATCCATGTCCTCCTCAGACATCCTCTGACATGCAAGTTCAATGGCAAGTTCTTCCAGTGAGCGGCGCACCTCCAGCACGTCCCTTAGACTTTTTTCCGATATCTTGGCAACCTCAGCGCCTTTCCTTGGAATCATAAGCACCAGGCCTTCCAGTTCCAGCTTGCGGATAGCTTCCCTTATGGGCGTCCTGCTGACCCCCAGCTTCTCAGCCAGCTGTATTTCCATCAGGCGCTCTCCCGGCGCCAGCTCCCCCTTAAGTATGGCCTGCCGCAGCGTGTTAAAAACCACATCCCGCAGCGGCAGATACTCATTCATGTTAACCTTAAAATTATTCTCCATTCCGTGAATCCCCTTTCCTGTGTAACCTGATACGTTTCTCCTGTATGGCTGTTTTACATGTTCCTTCTATAATAATAGTCATGGATTCCTTCCCACATTATAAAAATTGGTCAGGTAAACCTGCTTGGCAAGCTCTGATTCCTTCCCAAAACGCAGCGCCTCATATGCGTCCTGCGCAGCCCTCGGGCTGGTAAACAGTCCGAATACCGTGGGACCGCTTCCGCTCATCATGGCATTGATTGCGCCGTAATCCTTCATTACCCCCTCAATCCTGGCAATGATGGGATATTTCTCTCCTGTGACCAGTTCCAGCACATTGCCGAACTTGCCCGCCACATCCATCAGGTCCCGGCGGCGTATGGCTTCCACCATGCCGTCGATGTCCGGATGGTCTTTTGGCGCCAGGTCCATGGCGTCCAGGCTTTCGTACACGGTCCTGGTGGACACGCTGATGCCAGGCTTGGCAATCAGCACCTGGCACTGGGGCATGGGAGGCAGCTGCGACAGTTTTTCCCCGATTCCCTCTGAAAGCGCGGTCCCCCTCATGAGACAGTAGGGGATATCCGCGCCCAGGGTCACTCCCCGCTTCATGAGTTCGCCGGCTGACAGTCCCAGGCCGAACATCTTATTCACCCCGAACAGGACGGAAGCAGCGTCCGTGCTCCCCCCCGCCATGCCGGCTGACACAGGAATGAATTTACGCAGATGGATGGACACGCCCTGGCTGATATGGAATTCGTCCATCAGAAGCTTTGCCGCCCTGTACGCCAGGTTCTGTTCATTGGTGGGCAGATAGAACAGGTTTGTCTCTATCCGGATGCCTGGTTCGCTGGTCCTGTACAGGTCAATACGGTCATGAAGCCCAACGGTCTGCATAATCATACGCACTTCATGGTATCCATCCTGGCGCTTTCCCAGTACATCCAGGGCCAGATTGATTTTGCCGTATGCTTTTAAGCGTAAATGTGTAATCATCCCCGTGCTCCTCTTTATGTATATTGTTTGTATCTCTGTTTTTATAATACATTATATTGTATACAATACTTTTTGCTTTTTTTCAAGTACAAAATGAAAAAAACATAAGTTTTTTTGCGAAAACCTGCATGATGTAAAAAGCACTGCCCGGCAGGTTGATAATGTGATATCACGGGGCAGTGCTTTTATATTGTGAGGCAGCGTATGGTCAATCCGCCTCTTGATAATGTGTTTTACTTGATACGGTCAGCTTGCCCCTTGACGGCCTATCTGCCTTTTAAACTTTCAATGGCCTGCTTCATGGCCTCGTCCTCTTCTCCCAGCATCGGCGTCCCTTCCCTGTGTTCCTCATCCTCCTTTGGTATGTAACGCCCAAAGACAGGATTTAAAATATAAGAATTCACAAATGCCAGAAGGGGCATTCCAAAGAGCATGAGAAGCACGGACATCTGGGGCAGGTAGAACAGCCCGAAGTACGAAGCAGCCAGGATTGTAGCGTCAGCCCCAAGGATGCCCAAGGTCTGCAGAAGATGCCTGGCAGACATGAAGAATGCGTTGAGCAGCGTCCTCTTCACCGGATTATAGAATCTGGCCTGCAATGGGAATGCATACGACACAATGAACAGGTAGATTAAGAACATTCCCCCGGAAACCGCTGTAAGCACAACACTTAGTACGCCCCCAATCCCCATCTGGCCCGTGGCAAAAAACCAGAAATCAATGCCCAGCACAATGCCAGCTGCCAGGAGGATCAGCCAGATTGCAGTGGCCTGCCTGAAATTGCTTTTAAAGGAGTGGAAAAAGGAACGGATGGTGGAATCCCCCTCGTCCCGCGCCAGCTTAAGGGTCACATAATACACGGCTGTGGTGGATGCGCCTATGGTAAAAACCGGGATGGAACAGACAATCCAAAGAATGTTAAGGAGGATCAGGTCCCCCAGCTTTCCTATGAACCGCCATACCGGATTATCGTAATTAAAAAAGCCCTGCAACATAGTCTGTCCTCTTCTTTCTGTAAATAAAACTGTAGTGAACCTGGTGTTATTCTACCATATTAGCGGGAAATTGCAAAGGGATGGATTCATTTCATAAAATTTTCATACACTGCGCCATATTCTATGATATACTACAGGAAATGATATTTAATTGCGGAAGGAACCATCCCCATGTCTATACGGAAAGAAGCGGAAACTGAAAGACAGAAGTTAAGGAGCATGCCCCCAAAAGACCGGGCATGGTATATCTGGGAATACTACAAATTCCATATCCTGGCCCTTATCCTGGCAGCCGCCGCACTGTGGACCCTTGGCAGCATGCTGTACCGCCAGACCTTCACCACCCGGCTGTCCATTGCCATTGTCAATGACCAGGCCGGAGGCGCCAGTTCCACGGCCGGCCTGGAAGCCAATCTGAGGCAAGTCCGTGCTGT
>OCAS01000448.1_pt1 | contig 34773 bp, 41 predicted proteins | sample 1550751 | NCBI WGS metagenome assembly OCAS01 (sample SAMEA2580301, study PRJEB22360) | human gut metagenome | biome: human gut; feature: human-associated habitat; material: faeces | place: Denmark | collected 2008/2010
GCCTCTTGCAGAGCAAGGTATATAAAAATATATACCCTGCTCTTTTTTTGTAAAAAATCCTTGACAAATATAGAAAAATTTGCGGCGAAGCCATTTAAATGTATTATAATCTCTCGGAATCCTGAGTGATTATTATCGGCAACAGCCGAAATGCGTACTTTGAAAAGTAAATATGATTCGGAACAGAAAAAAGAACATGGAAAACAGACATAACTGTCGCTATGCCTGAAAAATAGTGTATAATGATCAAAGGATTATGCCACATTTAAAATCAACTTTGCGAGGGTGGATTCAAAGGGCAAATCCCAAGCATCCAAATGCTGAAGCATGAGGATGTGATACAGGCGGCAGTACCACATCTTAGTTGAGCGGTGTCTGCCGCTTTCTAATTGAAAGTCTATTTTCTCACGTTTATTCGAACGTTCTGCTGAAGTTCTGGCATTGTATTCTAACTTCCATTGTTCACTGTCACGAGGCGGGAAATTGATCAGCCTTGGATTATCTTTCATTGCAAGATGAACGGTGCGCCCATATTTGGAGTCTGAGCAGGGAGTGCTACAAGAACATCCGTATTTACGGCTGGCAAGCGGACAACGGAATTTTAACCGTGCCTTTGAAGGCTCAGAACCGTCATGATTCATTTTTCGTCCTGCTTTGCAGATAGGGACACCATCTTTTCCAATGGTAAAATCATCTTTGTATTTCATGCTGATTCCCCGCTTTTCGTTTAAATCAATGAAAGGCTGAATATCATTCTTGCGACAGTATAAGTAATAAGACATGGCATCATGAGCGGAATCTAAAAGCCATTTTCTGACATGAAAATCAGGAAGAAAAGCTTTGAAACGAAAGTAAGCTTCCAAAAACCCATGAGAATCATGCTTTGATGCAGGATTGAATAAAGGAAATAAAGGCAGGTCGCTTTCTGAGTTCGCTGCAACCAATATATATAAGTGGTAGCCATGGTAAAAGCATTCTCTGGAAGAATCATAACCGATGTCACAGTCAGGCTGGGAAAAGTAACGGTCACAATGACAGGAAGTAATTCCATTTTTGGAACATTCGCAAATACGGTGCTTCCGTTCGCGTGCAGATGTTGTAACAGGCATTCCATCGCCGGCAATGGAAAGATTGGAGATATCAATCAATCCTTTGGATATGGAGACCGATAAAAATTCATGATCATAAATCTTGAAAAGAGAAGCATAAGGCTGTTCATCTATGGAAAAAGAAGAATGTTCCATAGATTGGAAAAGTTGTTCAACTGTGACTTTTTCAATGGGTTCTGCCTTATCGCCTTTTTGTTTTGGTTTTTTGACCTTCTTCTTTTTTACAGGATGGATATGAGGAGAAAGATTATCAGAATCAGAATCCCAAAGCCTGTCAAGGAAGTCATAGAAGGTGCCGACACCGGGAGTATCACCAAACTGGAATCCGCTGAGGATTGCATAGAGTGGATTTATCTTCAATTGAGCAGCCCAATCGGTAAGGGAATGGACTTTAAAATCAATGGAAAGAAGATAAGAACGTTGCATACAGGAAGGAGTCCTTGGTTTTGGACCAAAGACAGAGTATTTGCTGCGGAGCAGTTCATCGGTATAAGAAAGATCGAGATTCCAGAAACGTTCGATGATGTCCCATGTTGATTTAGCAAAAACAGTGGGATCCGGATAATATTTACGAAGGTTTTCGAGTACAAAAGTTTGATAGGCGGTATGACCGCCGGAATTAACAGGTAACATAAAAATCGCCCTCCAGTCGATGAAAATAAAATATCTTCAATCGGCTTCGCCGCAAATTTTGAGCGATTTGTCAAGACTTTTTGGGCAAAAAAGTGGGGGATTTTAATAAAAAAGGAATCTGCAAGCCTTGATTTTACTGAGCTAAAGATTCCGAGAGATTATTTATATCATTGGAGGTTTTTCACACAACGCTAAAGCTATCTCCACCACCCGCATAGCAGGTGGTTTATTTGTTTCTCAAAGTTCCGTTTTGGGGAACAACCCAAAACTCCACAATGCGAAACAGGGCTATGCCCTAACAAAAAAGTGGCGAAGTGCTTATCGTAACACTTCGCCAAAAGCCTAATCGGTTTGAGCAAGATATGCTTGATTAGATCTGTATTTATATTGTATACAATATGACCGCTTTCAAACACCTACTTGTCTGAAAAATAAAGCTAATCTCCTCATACTCTATAATCGCCATATCATCTAAAGCGTGTGATAATCCTGCATATTCACATTTTCACTCGATTTAGAAAGAAAAAATCATTTACAACCATTCAATTCTATTTCTTTCATTGATTCAATAATGCGTTTCTTTATAGTAGGCTGCAAATAATTAGGATTCAATTTTTTCTTATTATATTTCAAGTAACCATCTTTTGTAAGCTGTACCAAGAGATCTGTAAAATATTGTTCCCAACTGAAATATTTTTCACTTTCGATATATTCTGCTGTATTCATAAGAATATCTTTAAGTCTTGATTGTTTTAAAATTCCTGAATTTAATAACAACCATTCAAATGATTCTGGTAGATATAGATGTAAAAAATTATTCTCCTTCACAAATCTCTCAATTCGATTTATTTGGGAACCGAATGCAGCCCCATCTGCAATAATTAAAGTATGTTGGTCAAAAGTCTTTTCACATAATATATGAAAAATATTGGATTTCCCTTTTGCCGAAATGCATAGTATATTCTCAGATACAGCAGAAAAAAATTCATATCCAGAATTACTATCTTCGATAATTATGACATTGGGCTGAAGTGGATATATCTCCTTTTTCCCCAAATCATAAATTCGGTAGAATTCATGATATACAGGTGTCAAAGTACCATACTTTCCAGAACTTCTAATACCGTAGATTTCATCCACACTGATTGGAAGCATTTCAAGATTTTCTCTGGTTACAATCACATAATAATTACTGGTTTTTTTGATTGCTTCGGCAAATTCCAGAGATTTCACAAATCGGTTTCCCTCGTCAATAAACACAATATTATTCTGTGTTGTTCTCAATTGTTCTTTCCATAAATTGCCTGTTAGGACACAACATGGCACATCGCAGGACAGACTTACTCCGCTATCTATACCATCGATCAAATACTCTTGTATCATTTCTACCAAAGTAGTTTTTCCACTAGCACTATCGCCTTTTAAAATAGTAATATTTCTTCTAATATCAAACTCGTATTTAAGGTTTCCATTTTGTACAATTACATGATGTATTCCGTACATTTTTACACGTACCTCCCTGCAACCCGCACTAATTCATCCATATTGTGGACAATAGAATCTGTATTCATCACATAAATTTCAAATTGATCATCACCAAAATCCATAATATGTCTTAAATTTATGGTAACATCCTTTTCCTTTCCAAGTTTTAATAACCATGCAGCACAATTATCTCCACAATTGGAAGCGTTAAAAACCATTTCTGGAATATTATCAATTAAAATCAATGTCTTAACTCCACCAGACAAACTAGTAGGAGAAATAACCCCCATAACCGGACTATCAATTGCCCCATTTCCTAAGACTTCCGAAGAATCTATATCATGAATCATAGCAATTGTCTTCGGACTAATAATCCAGTCTTTTTTATATCTGTTTTTAAAATATACCGATGTATTATATATTACATCCGGCATATCTCCAAAATAAATTTTTAACATAATTAAGTTCACACTCCTATTTTTTCTAATACTGAAGATTTATACCGATACAACACATCATATTTCCTAAAACTCTATCAATTCATCCATAGAGCATCTTAATGCAGTTGCAAGAATATACAGCTTTGTTGCATCTACATAACGCATTTTTTCAATATCATTCGCCAACATTTTAAGCTCTGACATTGATATTTCTGTACGTTCTGATAACTCTTCGATTGTTATCCCTAAAGCATCCATTATATCTTTCAGATACGTATGAGAATGTGTTCTCTCATATATCTGATTAAAAGACTCCACGGAATACTCTTCATCTGCTTCATGATGTGTTGGATACATACATAAAATATCTTTTATGGAAAGAAATTCATGAATCCTTTTAAAACTTCTGCAAGTTCTCCACTGATAATATGCTAAAATCCAACCACACCAATATGCCGGTGATTTATCCAAATCATATTCTTCCTTTTGGCTTAATTCAACACCTTTTTGCTGTAATACAACTTCTTTCACAATCTCTCCACCAGTCATACCGGCAATATACTTCGGATTACCACGCTCAAACTGCTCTGCGATGCCAGATGCCAAAAACATTCGGAAATACACATCACCATCCATTTTACAGTTATTGATTGCATAATCCATCATTTGTCCCAATATATCTTGTGCATCATCTAAGTAACCGTCATAATAAGCGCGGATCGTCATGTTTCATTCCCTCCCTCATAATATCAATCATCAAAATATCATTCTGATCTGGACCATTTCTGGCCTGTCTTCTATATTCTGTTCTTGCACCATCATCTCTTGCTACTTTCTTATAATAATAAACGGAAGATGGTGCCACTTCTGCTCTCAAAAATTTCAATTGGTTAAAAGCTTTTCTACTTTTCAATACAACCTGTTCTCCCAATTCTCCCAGTTTCATCGCTCTTTGTAACTGCTGTAAGGATATTGCATTTGATACAAAATTTTTAGCAAATGTAAAATAAGAATCGTCTGCTCTATATCCTATAATTACGTCATATCCAGATATATCTATCAAAAAGTTGTCCCGAAGATAACGTTTTGCATTTTCAGAAATAGAATTTCTTTCCCAATATGTCCTATTATCAGCCAATATTGCAAGCCAATGCAAAACATTATACGATGGGGAATTCAGTCTAAGCACCTCCAGTCCGCCCATGTCCAGCTCGTATGCATTTGCATATCCATCTTCATTTTTTGAGCAAGCCCACTCTTTTGCAAGCTCTATATTTTCTGTACAATAAAATCCTTTCCCATAATCATTTGTTGATTTCCCTTTTCCATATTCTGGGGTATCAATAATATCCTGAGAACCATGGTATATTTTCAATATTTTTTCCATAATCACTACACTCCTTTTCCCGATATAAGAGTATATCTATTGTTGATATTATAACAAAATTATTGGTATTTTTCTATTCATTTACTCTCATTAGCTATATATGATTGTTACAATCTAAGCTCTTTTTTATTTTCTATTCCCTCTTACTTGTATTTTACTACAAATAAGAGGGTGAAGATTAAATAGATGAAATGATATCTACCAGTTCATGTAGTGTGTTTACAGACATGATTTTACTCCCAGCATTTGGGAAATACTCTTCCATTAATTCTTTGGCTGCCTGTGTAATTGTGAGATCTAAAGTATCTAATTGACCGCCATCTATCTCTTTCAGATTTAAGTCATATACGGTGTAACCATATCCAGTCTCACATACTTGAATATAAAAATATCCTTTCTCTGAAGAATAAGCCACTTCTTCCTGTTTCAAATCAATATCTTCCTTCCCTTATACACTTTGGTGAATCCTGATTTTTTCATAATACTCTCTTGTGATTTCACTTACTTTTTCTTTCCATTTCGGGCATTGATCCAGTTCTATATCCGTTAATACTACGGAACTTATCATATAATATTTTGGTTTGGCTGGATATTCCTTCCATGTATCCCAATACAAACAATGATTGACATATCTTGGACCGGTTATGAAAATCCGAGTCTGTTTAGCTGCATGGATAAGAAATTTCCCATGCAACATATTGGGACCATCAATATAAATTTGATTATCCATTCCAAAAACATATTTTCCCGAAATTACACTCTCCAATATTTTTGTTTGAACTTCATTTACTGTACACATATAAAACCCGGTAATATCTCTACTTCATAATCTTTAAGAGCCTCTGACACTTTAGGTCCAGCAATAATCCAAGTTGCCGCAATTTGCCCATCTATCTGATACAAATTACTTTCATATTGCTGCTGAAGCTTTTCACGATATGTATTGAAAATACTCTCTTTTATATTGTTAGAAACCAAAATCTTTCGGCAATCATATTTTACTTTTCCTTCTATATGCAACAATATTCCTATCAGATCATAAAATTCGCCGATTGTTTTACCGGAAAGTTGTTTTTGCGTTAGTGACAAAATTGTATTTCTCATACCTTTACCCCTCCCTACTTAAAGCGCATAATTTTGCCAGGACAACTTTCAGTGCAATTTCTTGTTGATAATATCCTCTTTTAATTTTTCGAATTGCATCATCAATGATATCCATCGATTTACTACAGGTTTTCGCTGATAACCTGGGAACATAACTATTCCCATATACCCCAATTTCTTTTAGAGAACAGTTACATGTTCTTATTTTATATGCCAACCGGTAATTCCGTAAAAGCAATGACAATACATTGATTGCATTATTGGATTGACCTTGTAGAATAAGAGCAACCTGATGATAAATCTCATCATATTGTTGATTCATAATTAATTGAATTAAAGAGAAAACATTTTCACTCTCATTATTGACAACTGTTTTCTTTACATCATCAACCGTTATAGATTGGGAAGTACATAAACGTTCTAAAGAGTATAGAACATCATATAGATTTATTTCTTCAGAATAATAATTGATTTGCCGTAGGTATTGTTGATACGCATCTTCTGTTATTTCACAGCCGGCATTCTTAATATGCTGGATTATGGTTTTTTGTAAAACTTCCATCCGAACCTTATCAAATATCTTAATTTCGTCATTAGAAAATTGTTTATATAGTTTTGTTCGCTTATCTACGCTTTTAGCAAAAATGTAGACCTTTGCTTTTTTCCCTTTTTTAGAAAGAAATTCAACAAGCTCAGAACAATCTTTCAATGTTTCCGCATGATATATGAGGACTTTTACATTCCCCAAAATCGGAAGCTGGCATAAAAAACTGCCTACCTCTTCTGAAAACTCATTGGTTTCTAAATAATTAAATTCCGGTGCTTCTATATTTTGGAGAATTTCTTTCTTATACTTATCAATCAGAAACGGTTCTGTTCCGTAAATTAACCACTTAGGCATAGCGTAACCCTCCTATTTCCTCTACATGTAATTTTATTTCTTTCAAAAACATACTTTTCCCTTTACAAACTTCAGTCAAGTAAAGACGTTCTTTTGCACGTGTCACTGCCACATAAAGCAATCGTCTATCTTCCTGCAAATTATCAAGTTCAAAGTCATCAACGCCGTAAACAATCACAGCCTTATATTCTTTTCCCTTAGAATCATGTGCTGTCAATAAGTGTATGGCATTGGTGCTATAGCCCTCCATATACACTCGCGTTTCATCATCAAAAAACTTTATTGCTGTCATATAATGCCATAATTCCGATGCTGTACGAATGTGTCTCTCTCGTATCATGGTTTCCAGTATTTCCCGTACTTCTCCATTGCATCTTCCTTCATAGAAAAAATCTAAAACCTTTGAGATGGCATCTGCAGCAGGCAGGGAAAACAAACGGCTTGCCTTATATAATTTTGCTACAGCATTTAAAAACTGGGATCCACCTTCTGATACTAAAAGATATCTTCCAGCTTCCTCACCGGTAAATGGATAAATTGCCTGATCTTCCAAATAGCTTTCATAAATACACTTATCGGAATGTGCTTTTTGAACAGATACTCCGAGTTTAGACAGTAAACGGTACCATATATAATCATCTGTTAAGATGCCTTGATGAAGACTAAGCAGATCCAGTACTGTCTGATAGACGGAATCCTGATACAAATAATACTTAGGTTTAAAAAATCTTAGCTTCTCCGAATTCTGGTGTTCCATGTTAAATGCATCTATCAATTTGCCTAAGCCTAACAAATCCTTATTGGTTCTCGCTATAACTGCAATATCACCCTGTTCATAACCATCTTCTAATAGATCATGCAGCAGTTGACCAATACGGTTAGCACGAAAGTTTGATAACACCATTGGCTTTCTTCCTGTACTTAGGTGGGATACCATCTGCATCGGAACTCTTGTTTTATTATGACTAATCAACCTATTTGCCATATCCAGTATTTCTTTCGATGATCGGAAATTATCATTTAGCTTAATCTCTAATGCTTCCGGATATAATTGTAGAAATTCTAACATAAATTTGTTGCTTCCACCCCGGAAACCATATATTGCCTGATCGGTATCTCCAAAAATTGCTATTTTGGGGTTGGATTCTTCAACTAGTAATCGTATCAGCTTTCCTTGCATTTCATCGATATCCTGTGCCTCATCTACTAATATGTATGAATACATATTTTGTAATTTTTTTCGTATACCGGGAAACTGTTCCAATAACCAGACTGCCAAACTGATTTGCTCATCAAAACGGATATAACCACCTGCCTGAAATTTCTGATCATACAATTTTTTTATTGCTACTATTGTTTCTATATCTTTTTTCGGGAACTGCTCTGCATAGGCTGCCACTCCAAATTTTTGTATGAAGCAAAAATCTGATAAAAGCAAAGCAAGCAGTCCCTGTTTTCCTGTCAGCTTTTGATAATTTACATTTTTAATAATCGGACTGCAGTTCAATACCTGCAGCAGCAACTGTTGACAATCGGTCTGGTTCACAAGTTTTCTTTTTCCCAAAATATATTCATGTTGTCGAATGATTTGAAATGCAAGCGCATGTATTGTTGATATATTGGGTTTCATATCATGTGAAATCCGTTCTTCGACTTCTTGTGCTGCCTTTCTGGTAAATGTCAACACAAAAATTCTTCCAGGAGAAATCCCATTTGTGAGCATATAGTCAACCCTGGCTACTAATGTTGCTGTTTTTCCGGCCCCCGGTCCTGCACACACAAGCATCGCCTGGTCAAACCGCTCTATAGCCATTTTCTGATTTACAGTCGGCTCTTTTAATGAATATCTATCTTTTCTTTTTAATGGAAGCGCTGGTGAAAGTTCTTCTTGTATACAAATTTCTTTATAATATCTACAACCATTACACCCGTTTCCCTTAATCCTATTTAGAAGATGAGTTAATAAATTAACTGCACAGCCCTGTTCTTGCAAAAATAAATCGTGACTTGTAAATGTCATGATATTATCTCCTGGCCTAGCTTCAAACGTAGACAAAAAATCAGCTGTATCACGAAATGATACAGCTTGAATATAAGAAACTTTAATTATTTTATTTGGATATTCTTGTTGCAAAGCAGCTAAAAAACTTACCATTTCCACTGTGTTCCATGAACTTTTTTCAACATTACCGGAATTAGAGCCGCATAATCGTGGGAATTTTTGGCATAGAAAAATTCCCCATATTACTTCTTCATCCATTCGGATAACAAAGTCTGCTTTCAAAGTAATTTCATGTACTTCAATCCCATTACATATAATATCTGGTTGCACAACAAACGCTTGATTTATCGCCAGTATCTCCCCTTTTACATGAGAAATCATCCAATCATATAAACGTTCGATGATATCCATATAGCGGTTTATCGTCTGTTTCTTCTGCCACACTAAATCAAACCATTCATCTTTCAGTTGTACAACAAATATCTGTTCAATAGCTTTACACCATGATTTTTTTTCTGTTTTCTCAATAACAGATACCAGCAATTGATCCAATGCGTTTCGAAATACTTGTTCCTGTTGTATTTCCTTACTTTGAATGAAGCAACTCATTTCATACTTTTTTCTACATTGTAGTAAATCTCCCAATTGCTGCAGATTCAACGTAACTCCTCCTCTCCTTTACCTTTTACTATCTTTTCTAATTTTAATTTAAAGTCATCAATTAGTAGTTTTGCTACAATACAGCTTGTAATCCAATTCCAATCGAGTGCCATAAAATTGAGCTCCTCATACCCATTACATCCCGTATCAAAACAGATATAAAAATAACATTCATTATACCCTGATAAATGAGAATTATAGAAATACAATGGATAGTTCAATTGAGATATAATCTTTTCAATTGCCTTCCTTTCCGCATCCAAATATTGTGCAACTAAAAATTCATGTTCATTGCAAATTTTTTTAAATATTGCAAAATCCTTTTGGCGCATAATATAAATATTTCCATCTTCCATATAAGAATAGGAATATTCTATAACATCCTTACAATCTTCAACAATATTTGCCCAGTCCGGCATATCTTGCTGTGCTTTTTCTATAATGTATGCTATATTTGCTTCTGTACCAGAAAACGTAATGTTATCTTCCCATTGTGTTGCATCGGAAGGAAATATCAGTATTTCAAATCCACAAGAAGTTGCTGTAGATATTAAAAGATTCTCATTTTCATAGGTAAAATTATACCAATATTCTACTATTTCATCTTCCCCGGCTAAGTTTAAAACTATGTCCGCAATGTCAATATCCAAAGGGCTTATTTTTATCAAGTCGATTTGATATTCTTCTAAAAATTTTTCCAGATAGCGATAAAATAGGATATACTCAAATATCATATTTGAGGGCAGAGTACTTACCATCCCATAGTAGTTCGCATAAAATTTATCTAAATCAAACGGCTGACTATCAATAGACTGTATTCGTTGAAAATTCAAAATGTAACCTCCTTTTAAAAATGGAATTCATCTGAAGCATCATCTAACAATTTTTCCAAAATAAATAATGCCAGAAAAAAATTAAAATTATATCTATACTCATGTAGGAACCATTTACACACAGCACCTATAATATACATTTCTGCCGAACGGGTGCAGTAATGCGTATAATATGTATCTGTCATCATTGCATTAGAAACAAAGTTTAACAAATGTAATATCTGCTTATGCTCAGCAGAAAATTTATGTTGTATTAGGGATTTATGTTGAGACATAAACTTCAAATACTCCTCTACACGATAGCTATAGGCATATAATATTTCTACCGAAAAAGCGTTCCTCTGTACTCCTTGAAGAACTGGATCTGGCAAATGGAAAAATAAATTCTTTATAATATCATTTTCCAACATTCCTGATTTTCTAATTTCATCTATGGTTTGCTGTCTTTTTTCACCACGCAAATTTTCTTCCGTTATATCACTTATACCATATTTCTTTTGTATATCCTGAACTTTGATGATTTCAAATCCAAAAGACGTATGCAATGCGCAATAACTACAAAGACATTTTTGATATTCATATAAATATTTTTTAAATCCTATAGCATCTTCTTCATAAAAATACGAGAACGCGCATTGAGGAAATTCAAATTCAACTTCAGGAAACAGTTTTTCTAAAAACTGTCCCATTATTTGAATATAAACATAATTTCTTTTCACATCAGCCTTCATCTCATTAAAAAAATTTTGAGGCATAAATGGTATCCGCATATTCTTATAAGTTACCATATATTTTTCTCCCTAAATTGTGAATATCCCTTAAATGCATCAAAATAATAAATACCTCCGCTACAGAAATCATCTATCAAAATATCAATTGTACATTTCAACAAAAGATTTGCTGCAACAAGATTCGTAAGAATGTGCTGAGGTGCTGAGATATTAACTGTTTGGCAACTCTCCTCACTTTTTGGCACAGCGTTGTCTTCCAATATTTCTGGAAAATATTGTACCCGGTCCGGATAGATTTCATTGCCAGATATCTTAACTCCCACAACAACTTCTCCTGCAGAATACTCATTTGCTGCATCGAAATAGTATAACGTATTTGCTTCTCTAAAATATTTATGCATTACTTTACGACACGCATGGTTATCAACAGCTCCCACTAATACTGTACATATGTTTTCCTCTTCTATCCTTTTTAATTGAAAATGATTGTCAATAAAATCTGGGGAAAAACCACATTCTATATGGAATGTATTTGTTAGAATTTCTGCCATAACTTCCGCTTTATTGCGGCCTATATCCTCTGGAAGAAAGGGCTGTCTTGAAATATTGCTTTCTTCAACCAAATCACCGTCAACAATAATAATTTTACATTGCTTGGCTAAATTGTTTTTATATAGAAATCGCCCCAGTTCTTTCACATAGTTTCCACCTATTCCTCCACAACCAACTACAATTATTTGATACATAGTTTCCCTTCTTTCTCAAAAATTTCATCCATCTCTAAATCCCCAAAAATTCCCGCCATACCAGCTCTGATTTTATAGGTATGGTTCTTCTTATCCATGTTCCCGATAACCATATATAAACGTATCCCTTTTTCATCTCCATCATCAATCATAGAAAAAAATGCAGGATATTGACCATGACTATGCACATCCATAACCAAAATCTTTTCTGACTCTTTCTCTGTATTTCTATAAAACACAACTGATGCAGCAGTAACATATTGTTCTGGGATATGTAATTCGTATTGTTTCTTGTCTAGACTATAAAAAATTTGAACCGCACATTCTTTGTGCGGTTCAGCTTCAAAAATTTCTATTATTTTTTCTAAAAAATAATATGGGATCTTAGGAATCAAAAATTCAAATTGAGTACTTCCCTTTTGTGATAGATTTGCTGAAAAGATACCAAAAGGTGTTGTCTCTTTCCTCCACTGTTCACCGTATTGATCTGTATAGAGTTCATGCTTCCAACCAGGTTTTATTGACTGAATTTGAACGCCCTTCCTCGAACTTTTAAGAACAGGAATAATAAAATGTCTCTCATCATATATCATTTCTGTCCGTTCTTTTGAATATTCCGGATAAATTCCTTCTAAAACCTTCCGTATCTCATCCAAAGTAGCAGATGAATGTCCTTTTATATCACCAGGCTCAATATTTAACTGAAATCCGCCGGCACGTACAAGAACCGGAAGTGAAATTTTAGTTGGTTTTTCATTGCTCTTTTTTGATAAAATCGGAAAAAGGAGATTCATTTCTTCCTGATAGGCAAATCCACAATCTTTATATTCGGGATATGATTTTAAAAATATTTTCCTAATGTTATCTTCCGTAACGGAAATATCTTCTGACTCAGCAAACATATCTTCTGTATAAGTTTCTTTCAAATTGAGATATCCAACTGTCACTGGCAATGAATATACCTTTCCCTGTGGAGCATTTGCCTTCATAAAAGGCAACAGATACCTTTCTTTTTCTAGATAATGGAATTTGCAATCTTTGTATTCCGGATACTCCGATATAAGAATTTCTTGGATTTCTTCAAAACTCTCTGCATGACTTAAAGGAATGACAATTTCCCCCAGTCTTATTTCCGCTGGAAACTGCACCTTCTCTATCTCTGTCAGTTCCGTATAATTTATATATATGGTAATAAAAGTATTTACTTCTTCACTGACAACATCTTGATTTGGTTCTTCTATTACATCTATCTCATAAGATAAACTCTGCAATTCACTAAAAACCTCTCCTAGTTTTATTCGTAGCACGTCTTCAGACCACTCTTCTTCATATTCATCGAAAAAAAGATGTCGAAGATGTCCGGCTCCCAAATAAAGCGGCAATGCATATTTCTTTTCTTTCTTAGATGATTTCCCCTGCTTTTTATTTGCATTCTTTCTGGTCTTCTTTTTCTCACTTTTCTCTTCTTTTTCTTCTTCTAAAAGATCAAATAAACCTAATAAATCGTTCATAAACCATTCCTCCACTTATTTAAAAATTGAATCTAAATATGTTCCTATATTACTATATTGACTTGGAACCAAAATACGTTCTGGAAAGCTATCCTTCTTTTTCAAACGCTCCAAAACGCCTCGAAGATTGTCATATTTCCATTTCGTTGAAACACCTTGCGTATAATGATCATTATTTGTCGAACTATCAAAAAATAGAGAACACACCATATCTAGCTGATGCAGGCTATCTATAACTGGTAATTGGTTTCTTCCCCAGCAAACTCTATGATCCGATGTATTTACATTTCCAAATGGATAATTATACAATCGACTATTCCGATTCCATCTTTCTCCTTTTAATGCAAATACATACGTGTTGTTAATCCTGCCTTTCCAAAGTGAAAAACAGAATAAAAATGCCGGGAAACAAATTTCATAAGAGGTAGTTTCAAATTGTACGGTTCCTTTCCTTTTTGGTATGGTAAGTACGATTTTACCACTCAGTCTTTCATCATCATCCCTGTTTATCATTCCATCAAAATAATATTGTGGAAGTGTTCCAATATGATATTCTCTGTTTTTTTCTTCATACTTTGACTTTGATAATAATTTTATCAGATCTTCAATGGAGATATATTTGCTATAATGTATCTCCTTATCATCAATAGCTTCTACATGTGCCGCATTGAAATACTGCCCTTCAAAATTTTTACTATCCATTGTAATATGCACTATCATTTCCGCACCTCTGTTATTAAAGAACTCTTCTAGCTGCTGAAGGTATCGACGAGTAGTCAGTCAAATTAAATACTGGTATACTCGATGAGTTTATATCTTCTAATATTCCCTCTGCATTCTCCATCAGCTCAGCAATTTCCTCTAGTGATACTTTTTCCATTGCAGATTTGACCCCTAAAGTAATCATCATGAGTTTTTGATGTTCCTGCTTAATGTCAGATACTTCTAATTCCTTCATCTTCTTCAAATTATCCAATAATTTACTTGCTGATAATTTCATCTTTTTTCTCCTTTTCACTCATAACTTCCATTCTATTTTCCCAATATGTATGATCGAGAAAATAATAATTAATTTCCTTTCCGGCAAGGTAAAAGATCCACAACGCTGCTTCATATAGAAAAATTTGTCTCAGACTATATATCTCGTCTGACTTTTTTCTTCGCTCCGGCAGCCATTGTTTTGCAGTTGCAAGAATGTCCTCTACATCACCAGTCAGTTTCCCAAGTTCCAGCTTTCCTTTTTTAAAGCAAATCGTTTCCGAAGTACGAAAACGGCCCGTTGGAAGTCCCAGCTTCTTTTGAAAATAGCGAAGCGTATTATCTGCTATATACAGATTCATAATTACAATACTGACTTCCATTTCATCAAACAACTCACCATTTTCCAGCATCTCAGCTAGTCGGTAAGCATCTGCGGAATAAGCATAATAAAATCCCAATGCCATATGATAATTACAGGCATCGCTATTTCCTATCATTTGATGATTTTCCATAAACTTCTTGATTTCTTGTTCCATTTTAATCTGTCGTCATACGACTACCTCCTTTTATAAATTTTTGCATAAAAAAAGCACCTGACATTTTCAGTCAGATGCAGAGTTTCTTTTGCATAACCCACTGTGTAAAGATCAAAACCTGTTACCAGGGATTCTGTCTTTATCTATTCCCTATGAAATAGATTATAAAAAAGAAACTTTTATATAATGATTATAGGGTATCTGAAATAGAAAGTCAAAGGCTTTAAGAGCGAATTTTCTGTTGTATTCTTGTTTCTCCTGTTTTATACTAAAGATAAGATATAGAAGGTGGTGATTTAGTGAAGCTTGAAACAACTCTCTCCCAAACACTTTACACTGCAGGAAATAACTCAGATTATGATGCTGCTTGTAAACGACTACTTTCTGAAAAGATAATTCTTGCTTGGATTATGAAAAATTGTTTGGAAGAATACCGAGATTGTAACATTTCGGAAATTATTGAAAATTATATCGAAGGGGAACCACAAATTGCAGAAATTCCGATTCAACCGGATCAGACAAACACAGTTAACCGTTCTTTAATTAGAGGTGGACAAACAGAAGACAAAACAATTACAGAAGGAACTATTACCTATGACATTCGTTTTATGGCAACTGCACCAAAATCCGGTGAATTGATCCGTTTAATTATCAATGTAGAAGCACAAAATAATTTCTATCCTGGTTATCCATTGATTAAACGGGGCATATACTATTGTAGTCGTATGATTTCTGCCCAGTATGGAACTGAATTTTCTGCCTCACACTACGAAGACATAAAAAAAGTATACAGCATTTGGATTTGTATGAACCCACCAAAATACAGAGAAAATACTATTACGAAATATTCCATTACAGAAAAACAACTTGTGGGACATGTCACAGAAAAAGTAGAAAATTATGATCTAATGTCTGCTATTATGATTTGCCTAGGCAAACCTAATAGTGAAAATTATAATGGGGTTTTAAAATTATTAAATGTCTTGCTTTCTTCTGAGAAGGCTCCAGACGAAAAAGAAAAAATTCTCCATGACGATTTTGATATTGAAATGACTCAGAATTTAGAAAGAGAGGTGTCGCTGATGTGTAACTTAAGTCAGGGAATTGTTGAAAGCACTACCGAACGAAATACTTTAGACAGTATCCGCAATCTAATGGAAACGCTAAACTTGACTATAGAAGAGGCTATGGCGGCTCTGAAAATCCCAGAATCAGAACGCCCAAAATATGTCTCTATGTTAGAAGATCAGTGAGAAAAACGGGAGTTTGGATTATAAAATTCAGGCTTCCGTTTTCTTAGATAAAAGATTTTCCTTATGAGTTCCAGCATATCTCATCTAACTTTATTAATAATTTATCCCATTCCTCTTTCGTGTTCCATACGAAAATACCTTTATCATATGTCCCCAAGATAATCGGGCAACTTTCTGGCAAAAATGAATTGTTATAAAATCTCCATTCCAATCCGTTTGTATATATCACTTTTTTATAAAAGCTGATATGTCCACTTAATTGATTGAGATGATCCTGTTTATCAAGATTTTCAGAAATATATTTTATTTCTATTGCACCAAAAATTTTAGCAGTGTTACTTTTTTCCCTTGAACGAACAACAAAATCTGGGAAACCTGAATCCCCCATATATTTTCTTGAAAAATCAGTTTCCCTTCGTCCAGTTACGTCTCGTAAGGAAATATTCTTAGCTGATTTTGCACTTCTAATAATATTGGCAATAATAGAGTATAAATCTAATTCCACTCTATTTTGTGTGTCTACTAATTCCAATTCTTCTTTATATGTATCAAAATAGTTTTCGACCACCATTTAAACCCCCTCTACTTTTTCATCCAATGCAATTTCTAAAATATTAATTATAAGCGATCTTTCTATATTTTTTCCTGTAAGCACATCAAGAACTTTTTGCAAGCTGTTTGATATATTATTTACAGTCTCAATTCCAGAATCAACATCTACATTTAATAGTTTTAACTTAAACAACACAAATTGAATGTCTCGTTTGCTAAATTTGAGAGCAACCTCTATGCACTCATTAAAAAACACTTGCGTAATGTCTTTAGATTTCTTGTTTTTATACATATCGTCAAGTTTTCTATATAATTCACTTTCATCTCTTAATCCTGCCATAATATCACTCCTTGTAATACATGTTCTAAAAAATGGTATTATTTTTTATCTCTTATTTCTAATACCTCTTCTTCTGAAATATTCAAAAGTTTACAAATTTCAGAAATCGGATAATCATTCTATAGGGTATAGTTTAAACTTATACCTTCTTCTCTTCCCACTTCAATTCCTTCCAATTTTCCTTCTTCTTTTAACTTCTCTAATGCTGTGCACATATTATTTACCTCCATATTTCTACTCATACGAATCAGTTCCTTTGATCCAGTCATTTGCCCGATGGCTGTTAGCAGGTCTGCACCCAGTTCTTTAGTTCCATATTTTTCTCGAATTTTATCGAAATGTCCGGCAAATGTTTCTCTTGTAATCTCAAAAACACTTTGAACATCTGCATTATTGAATACATATTTAGCGGAATCCCGCACTTCCAAAAGATTCATCTTATAATCGGAGAAAATAGCGGCGATTTCCTCCGGCATTTCTACAATCATATCTTTCAGACAATACGGTCCATCCCATTGTTTTTCTCCATAATACACAGTCAATGTAATAACAGAATGAAGTCTGTCTTCCTTCCTCATCTTTGACAAAAATTCATCTTCTGTTTTTTTTTCTGTGTATCCTTTTTATATTTTCGTGTAATTTCCTTATATTCCTTCAGGTAACTCATTGCGTCATATACCATATGACGCAGCGGCATAGCATAATGGATATGCTGTTGACTCTCAATTCCAAGGACAACAAATTCCACTCCATAAGCAGTCTTTTTAATCACATCTCTTGTCCTGGATAATGTTTCTTTATAGTCTTTTGAGTGAATATTGTCGGAAACATCGGTATCTCCCTCATGTAACATCTTTACCGACGAACCAAATTGAAAATATCTGCAACCCATTCCTCATTTTTTCAAGTTCAAAATTTACTCCAAAATACGATAATGAGTATTTCTACCTTTACCCTCCTGCACAATCTGTTTTCTTTCTATCATTTGTCTTAATAGACGTCCACATGCTGTCTGACTAATTTTCAGCTCTCTTTCTATATCTTTTCTCGTGAAAGTACTTTGTCTTTTTGCCAGATTAATTACGGCTTCTTCCTCTAAGTGTTGTTTGGATTTATTTACAGCCAGCTTTTCCAAACCAATATGCACATTCAAATTTGGAAGAATAATTTTAAAAGCGTTGTCGGAAATCTCAATTTTAGGCTCCTTTCCGGTTCCCAAATAAGCTTCTTTAATCTTCAACATTCCAGTTCCATATGCCTCAATCAGTTCCAATCGGTAAAAGACATTTGCTAGTTTCATATTCCGGCATACTGAAATACCCATAAAAACATCATTCAATGTTACACCGCTTACAAGTCCTCCGATTGAAGTAAATTCAAGCCGATCTTCGTACAGACTGATAAAGGTGCTTGCCCGAAAAGAATATTCACGATGCACAAGTAGGTTCAGCAGTGCTTCTCTGACTGCAGTTTCCGGGTAATCTCTCTGATCAATGCGGTATAACTTTTGAAAAGTGGAATATGTCTGGTTTCGGAAGTCAATATAATCATACACTTCCCCCATCTGTTGGAACAAAGAGCCAGAAAATTCTTTTCGATCCTTAAACTGATTTTGTGTTGTGCCCTCAAAGGCAGCCACCTTAATTGTGTGTACACACTGATCGGACAGCAAAAGTCCGAGATTTGTATAAACTCCGTCATGTGTCATAATTCCTAATGTTTTCATCTGAGCTTCCTCAAATAATACATTTCTTTTGAAAAATTCTTTCTTAGCCGCTTCAAAAGTCAAATTCTGTTCCAAAGACCGCATTTCCTCAAAATGATCTCCATCTGTCTCCTTGATCATACGTCGAATTGCAGTATTGGTAGCTGGTACAGACGAATATCCCTGACGGACAAACACACCTTCTGGACGTAATCCTTTTTTCGAAACATAATACGGTCACTCTGTTCCTTGCTGAACATCAACAACAACAATCTGTTTTTCACCTTCTTTTACTGTTTCATAATGCAAGAACATTGTAAGATCTGGTTTGATAGCATCCCGAACCATATTGCTGATCTGCAAGGCAGTCCCATCTGGATCCTCGACGCCTATTATGGTTCCATCATCCTGAACCCCAATATACAATTTTCCGCCTTCACAATTTGCAAATGCAATAATTTCCTTTTTAATATCATCTACTACAATAGACTTCAGTTCCACAGTTTCGCTCTCTTGAAAAATCATCTCATCGCCTCCGATTAATATTCTACCCACATTCTAACCATTCCTGTCAATTTCTGGTTAGAATAATGGTTAGAAAAACAGAAAGCGAAATAGAAAAAGAACGGAAACGGGAATTATGCGTCTTATGCAATCTGCTTTCAAGCTGATTCAAAAATTTCAAGATATAATCTAAGCAAATTTTCTATTTAGTGGTTAGAAAGAAATAATCTCCTATACACACCTATCCCTAACTTGGCGGTTCTACCCTGATTTTCACAAGATTTCTTGTTTCCCTTGAAGATATATTCAGGTAATTTAGATTTTTATATCTCCGAATCTGTGTTTCTGTAACGCCCATCTCCTGCGCCACTTCTTCTGGTTTTGCATGATACGCAAACATCGTATAGGCACATGAATTTCTAAGCGCCTCTGCACTATAGGAAGGAACCCCGGCTAATAAAGTGTACTTTTTCATTAACCGGCTAAAATACATACTATTTATTTTATTCCCACGTTTGTTATAAAACAAGTAAGTTTTCTCCTCAGATTTTGAAAGATAATCCTCTAAAATGTGATAGACGTCTTCTGGAATAAAACAGGCATCCTGTCTTCCGGGAACAAACAAATACGCCCCGTTGTCATATAGGGAAATGTCATTTCTTTGCAGTTCTCCTATTTCTGTTGTAGAAAGTCCCATTCTATATAAAAATGTAAGCATACAATAAGCCATACTATCTTGCTGTGCTGCCACAAATATTGCATCTATATCCTCGACAGGAATTGCATTTGCTTGTTTACTTACTTTTTCAATAAGCTTCAGATATGGTTCAAAGTAATTCCTATAGTCTTCATCAATACCGTATAACCCCTTATTATCAAATAGATATGAAAAAAAAGAATTCAGTTCTCGGATCTTCTTCGCCAGTGTTGAGGGCTGCAGGATTTTGGCAGACACCTTTTGCTGCATAAAATCATAATAAGATGCAACATCTTCCGAAGTTATCTGATCCATTCCTTTATCAATAAAATTTATAAACTCTAAAATATCCGTCTGATATGATAAAATTGTGGATTCACTTTTAAAATGTGCAATAAAATCCTGCCAGATGTCTTGCATCTTTTTATCTGCAAATATAAAATTTGACATGCCGTTACCCCCTTGTTTGTAAATTTCCGCGTAAGCGGAACAATACTGAAACGTTACTTGTATATATCATACTATAACATTTTAATAGCTGCATAGCAATCTAATTTTCACTCAGAAAGAGTTTCCGGAATATAATCACATACTCCGGAAACTTGTTTTATAATATACTTGATAACTCCATGTGCTGTACTTCTTCTAAATCAATCCAGTCCGCCTCAAATATTTCTGCACTTTCTCCAGTCATTGGATTTGGAATAAGATCGGAATCGTCCAGCACAATCCTTTCTTTTTTATAACTCTTTCTAACATCCGTTAATGCTTCTTCTAAATTGCCATTGTCCTCCACAATGAGTATTCTCCTTAAAATTTCCTGTACTGCTATTGCTCGCTTCATCCTTCTTCTCCTTTAAATCACACCTGCACTTTGAAATAGCCATTCCAGCTCCTCATTTTCATATGTATGTTGTACATAAACAGGTACGTTCTCTTCTTTTTCAAACACCTGTATATCACTCTGTTTCATTTTTTTCCGATACAGAATACCCACTCCAAATATGTAATGAAACGGCGTATACCATTTTTCCATATCTTCGGTATTTCCTACAAGCGTATCTCCTATAATCACTACACCTGGACAGCCCATAAGTGACATTTGAATATAGCACATTTTTGCTACCAAAGAATCAATATCCTGAGCAATAAAATACGCATTTCTCTGATAGTCTATTCCACGCTCTTTCATGGTATTGGCCGCCGCTATCACATTTACTCCAGATCCGCAAGCAGGTTCGTTAAATAGAAAAGGGGCTGAAATATTTTCTTTTTCTTCTATCGCAATTTGTGCCATAAATTTTGAAATTGGATAGGGTGTAAAAAACTGCCCCTTCTGGTTATCTGATATCCGCAGCTGCATATATATTTCTCCTAATAAATCGTTTTCTGGATTACGCTCCATGCCACTGACAACCATTGCAAACATTTTGCTAAATTTCTCTTGTTCATTTCGCTGGTATTTTTGAATTATCCGAAGATATTCTCGCTCTCTGGGCTCTTTATCTTCATGGTTCCAACAATTTGAAATGGATATTGCACAAATATTAATAAAGTCGGACCATACTTCCCAGCGTGGATGACATCCGCTTATTTCTTCTATTACCCGAATGATGTCCTGGACCACTGAATCTTTCCTCCTTCTTTTCACTATATAGCAATTATGGATTTTGGGCATAAACAGTTCCCCAAATCCATATCCTTACATTCCATAAGTAATATCAAATTCTTATGATATTTCCTTAATTTTGTTCCACGCTATTTTTCTTTTCACCCATATCTTCAAAAAGTAATTTAAGAGCTGGTCCTGCATCATGTTCATCTAGTAACTCAACATATCGATCAATACATTTACATGCAATCTCCATCTGTTGCTTAATATTATGCTGCAAATCATAATTCGCATAAAGCAGAACAAAAAGAATATTATAAAGCTCTTCCGTACATTTATCCTCATTTTGATGGATCCAGTTACAAAGTCTCGTCACCATGTAATTCCAGTACTTTCCGCACTGAATTCCTTCTTCGCCAAAAAACTCTGATACCCACTCACCTACCGTTTGTGTATTATCTCTTTCCCCACATGGCACATCCTGTAAGAAATATTGAACTTCTGTTTTCTCAGTATATGCCTTTCCTAATGGGAACAATCCACAAATTGTCGGCTTTGCTTCATGAACAATACATTTGTTAAAAAAAAGAAATGGACACCGTTGTTCTTCTCCTACTGGAAGAAGACGAATCAATGGCATTTTACTGCTTGCTCCAATATATACTTCCGCATACTTCTGAATCAATTCTTCTAATGTAATATCCAGCTTTTTTCTAAGCCGAACCACATCATAACCGTTCAATATAATATCTTCCCTGTTTTTGCAACATTCGCCACAGCCATCACAACGGAACCTCATCTTGCTCCTTTCACTCATAGGTTTATATCCCATCTTTCGTAACTCGTTATACATATAAATCCTCCTTTTATAAATGACCTGTCTTTTATCTACCCACCTACATCTCATTTGCATACACTGTTCCCATTCCAATATTATATTGAATACCTCAAAATACTACTTACAAATTTTTCTGAATATAGTCTTCTCTTTCCAATATGAATTCCGGCAGATGTCGGAATCCCACATCATTCACATAATATGCTGCTATAGTTCCGTCTCTTCGTAATACGATTACATCGCTCACCGATAATGAATGTCCATAAAAATCTTTTGGATGCTCTACATTAAATTGATAAAATAATGTATCAAGGGTCTCATTTTCGGATAATCTGTTTCCATATACAAACTGGTAATCGCTCCCCTTTACTTGTAGTCCTCTACTATTCACAAAATCCAATCCTATGAACCGATATTCACTTCCTCTTCCATCTGAAAGCTGATAGATTCCATAGCGGTTCTCCGTACCATGAATTAGTGATTGTTCCTTTTGCAATTCCTCTACTCGATTTTTCAACCTATTTCCTCCTTATTTTTGCAAATAAAAAAAGCACCACAAACGGGTGCGTTTTACTTACTACTGTATTTTCCATTCTTATAATATAGATTATTCTCTTCCCTCCTTTTATATTAAAATAGCCCTTCACGAAGCTGTGAAGGGCTTACATGCCAATAACCTGTTACCAGGAATTAAGCTACTGTTATCTACTCATAGCAGACACCATAAATAAAAATCTATATTATGAACACAATATATCATTTTTCTGGATTTATGGCAATTGTTACATCATGCATTTTAATTATTTTATTTCATCTATAAAAATATTATTATAGCAATCCAAAATAATAACGCACACACTTAACAAAAGGTTTATGATAGAGTCAAGGTTGATTATTATGTTACACAACGAAGCACGTAAATTACTCATTGAGGCGTGGAACAAAACACACAATGCAAAGGAAATTGCAGAATGCTTTTCGGTTAATACCAGCACGGTTTACCGTTTGGAAAAAAGAATGCGGGAAACTGGTTCTGTGGAAACCAGAACTTCGCAACTTGGTCGTAAAGCGGCTTTGAGTCAGAATGATATCCAAAACATAGACCAACTAATCCAGAAGCAGCCAGATATTACCATTCATGAAATTACGGAAAAATTACAACTTCATGTCAGTGATGAAACCGTTCGAAAAGCCACCCTGAAGCTTGGGTATGTCCATAAAAAGAAATCGCTGCATGCGTCAGAAGAACGCCCCCGGTGTTCAGGAGAAACGGAAAAACTAGGGAGAACAGCTCTTGGAGAACGCTGCAGAGCATCTGGTGTTTCTCGATGAAAGTGGAGTAAACACGGACATGACAAGACATTATACTCGTTCCAAAAAGAATGAACGTGCGGTAGACAGTACACCGGTTAATACACCATGTAATACAACAGTATTGTCCTCCGTGCGGCTGAATGGAAAAACATGCCATACCATCTATAACGGGGAACGACTCAGGAGAAGTTTGCAGAATATCTGAAAATAATGTTAATTCCCACATTGTCCAAAACAGATATCATAGTGATGGACAATATGCGCTCCCACCATGCCAAAATCATGAAACAGGTATTGGAGCTAATCAGGGATAAATTATCTGTATCTGCCGCCATACAGCCCGGACTTAAATCCGATTGAAAAAATGTGCTCAAAACTAAAAGCATATTTAAGGAAGGAAAAAGTCCGGATTGCATCAGAACTTCCACCAGCAATCGAAAGGGCATTTTCTACTGTTCGGGCTTCCGATTGCTTAGGGTGGTTTCGTTCGTGTAATTATGTGCAGTAATTAATTGGATTACTATAGTTGTAAAATTCTTCTTGAAACTATCATATAATATTTACATTACTATTCCAAACTATCATCTAATTGATCCATGAGTTCACGTTTCTGTAAATGATTAAAACAGAATATTGGAACGGCTACTGCAATGATAATTAAAATAGGAGTGAGTAATAACAATGGTGTAATTGTGAAATTATATGTTGCAGTCCACTGTGTCTGTAAATATTTCTTAACTCCAATATTTATAACTAAAATATTTAAAAAGTAGGAAATTAACAAAGTAATGGTTATCAATCCCACGCTCTCGAATAAAAGCAGGATTCTCAATTGTTTTTTTGTCATTCCTATACTTTGCATCATTGCAAATTCCTTTTTTCTCAAATTTACAGAGGTAATAGTCGCATTGACCATGTTTATAATACCTATGACCAAAATCATAACAGAAATGATATTTGCAATCATCATTGAAGAGTTCGTTTCCTCACGGTATCCTTTCTCAATGCTTTTTTCTGAAATCAACGGTATATTGTATTTTTCCGTATAATCTTTCAAAAATTTTTGCACTTCTTGCTTATCTTCATCGTGTACGTTAAACGTATATCTTCTGATTGCATTATCTGGGAATAGTTGACAAAATTGACTGTTTGGCATAAAAAACTGTAAATTAAACTCATACCCTGGACTAACTTTTCCTTCTATTACTGGATATGGGGCTGAAATTATAGCCATAACTTCATACTCTTTACCATTTATATTAACTTTGTCCCCTACGGAATATGTTGGTTGTTCAAATGAAGACCCGATTCCTTCTAAACCTTGCGCGAGTACATAATCACCTGAAAGAAACTTTTCTTTATTAACCTCTCCTTCTAACAAACGTCTATTTTCCATTAGCTTATCACTAACAATTCCATCCACTCCAAAAACTGTTGTTGGACATATATGGTTCTCTTTTGTTTTATAATATCCTTCTGTCCAGCCAATAGACTGTTTCATGTACTTTAAAATTTCTCCATCGTTTTGTTCATAATACTGTATAATATTGTTATATACCTTATCTGGCAGATCCAGGGAAATGTCTTTTGAATACAGTGTACCCGTTTTGTAAACTCCCGGAAGATTTTCCACTGTTTTTATAACATCTGAAGATATCGTATCTCCATTAGGATCATATTCCCCCCATGTGTTAACTAAGGTTCTTTCGGATAAGGTGAAATCCCCCAGTGCTATTTCGTCCATATATATATTAATATCAAAACTCTTTTGGATCACATAAACACTTCCAAGAGTCAGCATTCCTAGTGTTAGCAAAAACATTACAAATAAGTTTTTCTTTTTATTTCGCCCTATGTTATATAAAGCCATTTGAAATAAGACAGGAAATCCTGGTAATCTTCTCTCCGTTTTGCTATTAAAATATATATTATCTTCCTCACTCAACAGATCTGAAGGGTTAACTTTTCCAGCCGCACGAGCAGGACCAAATGCAGCGATCATAACAACCGCATATACTAAGCAACTTGATAGAATAAAGTTCCAATAGGCAAAATATAATTTCGGTGTGATCATTAAGTTTGAAAAGATCACTGTGCTAATCAATTTTGAACTTGCAGTTCCTATCAGCAATCCCATTACAATTCCCGGAATACTGAGCAGAGAACATTGATATAGAACAGCTTTTCTAATTTGTTTTGAAGTTGCCCCCAACACTTTCATTCTTCCGTAAAGCTTTCTATCTGTTGTAAAATCTATATATAAAACGCTATGTAAAATAAAAAATGCACAAATTAATATAGCACCTACCCCTACTTTGTAAGCTAAAGTATCACTCAAAATACTCCAGTTGATTTCATCATTATATACCTCATTTACATGATAATCTTTATTTTTTATCCCAATACTGCTTAATATATTTTCTATTTTTTCAGAATCATATTTCTTAAGCAGTAATTCCGAATCACTTCGCACTTCAAGATTTTGGGGTAAAATAGCACTTGATACCCACGCTATATGATTTGGGGCAACTTTACTTCCTTCCCATATACCAACTATTTTGAATGTTTTTTGTATTATTTGTTCATTCTCTTTCCATGACAATGTAATCCTGTTCCCGATGGAATGATCTATGCCAAATTTATCTAATATTCTTGTATCTAATGCGATTTCTTCTTTTTCTTTTGGCATTCTTCCCTGTTCCGGTTCTGAGAATGTATAATTTGCATATATCTCATCCGCACACCTTAATTCTAATTGCTCCCCCTGAAGCTCGCTGTCAATTACATCGCCAATATATATGCTTGTTCCCACCCCCTCTACATCTTCACTGTCCTTAAGCTTCTGAATTTCTGTATTTGTTAAGCCATCTATTCTTATATGTCCTTTACTTCCATACTGTTGAAGATAAAAAGACTGCATATTGTGATATACGCTGGTATCTAATATACTTAAGGCTACAATTGTCCCACTTAAAAGTGCTACTATTATGACAAAAAGAAGAGTTCTTGGAACATGTTCTCTAAGATTTCTTTTCATCAGTTTTGTCACTAATGAATTGCTATTTTGTTTGCTCATGATCTTCATCTCCCTTACCTGCATTTTTCAATTTTTCCATCTCGAAGATATATTATACGATCTGCTATTTCCGCAACTTCTTTATCATGAGTAATCATCACAACCGTCTGGTTAAATTCCTTGCATGTCAATTTTAAAAGACCGACTACTTCAAGTGCCGCACGTGTATCCAAATTTCCTGTTGGCTCATCTGCTAAGATAACCATAGGCTTTGTAGATAACGCTCTAGCGATAGACACTTTTTGCCGCTCGCCAGTTGACAATGCTTTAGGAAACAGCGTTAATTTTTCTTCCAGACCTAATAAACGTGTAATCTGATGAATATATTCTCTGTCGGCACTTCTTCCATCCAGTTCTAATGGAAATATGATGTTTTCATACACATTTAAAACAGGCATTAAATTGTATTGCCGAAAAATAAAGCCAATGTTGCGCCTTCTAAAAATAGCCAGGCTTTCCTCATCAAACTTTGACAGATCAATATCTTTAACTTGTATTTTCCCTTCATCCGGAATACGTAGACCTCCTAGTAACTGTAATAAAGTAGATTTTCCGCTTCCAGATGGACCAGTGACCGCGTAAAATCCATGATTAATATCTAAATTAATCCCATCTATGGCTTTAACTTTTGTTTGACCGTTCCCAAATGTTTTTACTAAATTTTCCGTATGAATAATTCCCATTTTATTTCCTTCCTACTTCCTTAGCTTAATACAGTTACCGTAGGCATCATAACTTGACGAAAGCATTCCGTACTACATCTTTGGGCATTTAAGCCTGCACAAGACGCATACCCGTCAATTTCTTCTGATAAAAAGAATTCATCATCATCCATATCTATGATTTCCTGAATCTCTTTATCAAGTTCCTTTTTTGCATCTTTTTTCTTATCTTTATTCTTCCAAATCAATTTTCTTACCTCACAATTTTTATTTATATATACTTTTTATGTATCCACCGTCATCCGTCAGCTTCATTCTTTCATAGGTATTGATGATCGGAAAGACAGTTACAATTTCTATTTTTTCTTGCAACAGTACTGTTACTAATTTATCAAGAAATTTTTTATTATTGTATATAAATTGATTGCTCAAAGCTCCGAAATAAAAAACATCTACTTGTCTGATAACCTCTAAAATCTGCTCTTCCGGCTTTCCGTATATTCTATTAAAGCAAAGCTCTGCTCCATTCACTTCTTTATACATACTGTATATCTGAATATTATTTAAATCCATATCATCCGCGAAATATAGCATTTTTTTATCATCTAGTGAATGCTGCTCTTTTATGCTATATTTATCAAAAAAAATCTTGGATATATTTTCTGACCTTCCAAATTGTACTAAGAAATCCATAAACTCAAGAATGGTTTCTTTACATATTTTCCTTCCTTCTACAAATCTACAAAAAAGTCCCACTAATAAGGGACACAAGTAGCTGTTTCCTCTTCTAACAATACATTTTGCCAGATCTGGAACATATACCATATTATCCGAAAATTCTACAATCCTATCTTCATAACTAACCTTACAGAACTCTTCCGCGTCTTCTGGGGTTGCCACTCCTAAAACATTTGGAAAGTTTGCAGGATAAGATTTTTTTTCTATGTTATTATGATCAGCAGCAAAAATTACAATACCTTTCTCTACTGCGTCATCACAAACTTCTTTTAAATCTTTTAAATGCCTTGTTGTCGAACCACAGCTTCCAAGACTTAAATTAATGATATCTACCCCTACTTCAATACAATACTTAATGGAATTTATAATAGCAGAAATCATACAGCGATTATTTTCCTGTAAAGTTCTAATCGAAAGAATCTTTATGTCCGGAGCTTCTTTTAATAAAACTTTGATAACTTCCGTACCATGGGGATTTAGTTTTCCGGTATAACAAGTCTTAAATTCCTGTTCATCGTAATATAAATTCCTTATATCCGTATGTTCCAGATACTGATCATCTTTATTTACACCTGAATCTATGACAGCTACAAACAACTTCTTTTTCACATTCATTAGCCTTCTTCCTTTACACAACTTCTCTGTATTTTTTTAGTTCTTCAACTTTATCTAATCTTTCCCATGGAAGGTTTAGATCATTTCCAAAATGTCCATATACAGAAGTCCTACTATAAAGTGGCTGCTTTAGATGTAACATTTTTATGATACCAGATGGTGACAAATCAAATTCCCTAACAACAATATCAGCTAGTGTTTCATCACTGATTTCTGATGTTCCAAAAGTTTCTACAAAAACCGATACTGGTGTTTCCATACCTATTGCATAGGCTAATTGAATTTCACATCTTTTCGCTAAACCTGCTGCCACAATATTCTTTGCAACATAACGAGCCGCATATGCCGCCGAACGATCTACTTTGGTATAGTCTTTCCCACTAAAAGCTCCTCCTCCATGCCTTGCCACTCCTCCGTAAGTATCTGCAATAATCTTTCTTCCTGTAAGCCCACTGTCTCCATTCGGTCCACCTATCACAAAACGCCCCGTAGGATTTATATAAACATTTGTATCGTTGTCTAGATATTCCTTTGGGATGCAAGCGAATATCACATTATCTATGATATCCTTATGCAGCTTTTTGGGGGATATATTTTCGCTATGCTGTGCTGAAATCACGATAGTTTCTACTCTTTTTGGAATTCCCTTTTCGTTATATTCCACAGTCACCTGTGTTTTCCCATCAGGCTTTAAATACGGTATTTTTCCCAGTTTTCTAACACTTTCTAACTGTTTTACTAATCTATGTGCTAATGTAATAGATAACGGCATAAATTCTTCTGTTTCATTGGTAGCATATCCAAACATCATACCCTGATCGCCCGCTCCCAGATCACCATTCCTATCAACACCCTGTGCAATATCTAAAGATTGTTTTTTAAGAGAAACTTTTATTTCTGCTGTATCCACTCCAAATCCATCGTCCTCTTTGCAATAACCAATGTTTTTTATTGTTCGCTTTACAATTACTGGTATATCTATGGTTGCTTTTGTTGTAATTTCCCCCATTACAAGAACCAGACCTGTATTGATCGCTACTTCGCATGCCACACGGCTTTCCGGATCCTGTCTCATACATTCATCTAACACTGCATCAGCTATCTGATCGCATATTTTATCTGGATGGCCTGAGGTCACTGATTCTGATGTAAATAATCTTTTCATTTGTTTTCTCCTTTTATCTTAAGACAAGTATTATTTTTTTATCTTAACGTAAGAATATGGGTTTCACAATATAGAATGCCTAAACAAACTTTGTCCTTGCTTAATCCGCACTCTGTACAAAATAAAAGAGTCCTACCTCAAAGTGATAGAACTCTTAAATAAATTATTTCTTATTTGCTTGTATGATCTTATTCTTCAAGTCTTCATCAACGCTTGGTTGATATATTTGTGTATTACAACATTGTGAAATCGAAGTAGTAGCAATAAATAACACTAAATTGCTCATTACAAAAATACACTTATTTAATATAATCTTTTTCATCTCTCTTCTGCTCCTTTGGTATTGGAATAATAAGGCTGATTAAAAACTCTTTTCCCTCTGCTTTTATAAACATCTCGCCATTATAATTAGCCAGTGCTTTCTTAACATTCCCCAAGCCGTATCCGTGAAATTGCTTATCCTTTTTGGTTGTTCTCAAATCAAGACTATTATGAACCATACTATTTTTTATTACAACAGATATCATGCTTCCTCTGGTTTTACAGGATACAAAAATATACTGTTCATCCTCTTCTATCTTCTGACATGCTTCTATCGCATTATCTAGTAAATTACCAAATATCGTACTGATATCTAATGGCTGCAAAAAACTGCCCTTTGAAAAGTCAACATCACATTCTATATGTATGCCCTTTTTTCGTGCCTGATTCAATTTCTCAGATAAAATTACATTTAAAAAATCATTTCCCGTTTCACAATATGTTTCATATAAACTTAATTTCTTCAATATTTCTTTTCTTGCTTCTGTTTCTTCTGTAAGTAAAAAATGATTCTTCAAGTCATGGTAAATTTGTCTGATCTCGTTCTCCATATCTGTTTTCTTTAAGTAATAGTTGCTTTTCACTTTAAGTTCATACAATACCGCCTCTTCTTCATGTTTTTCTCGCTGTATTGAAATATAGTGTTCCGTAAAAAATATACTTGCAATAAACAGACCGAAAACACATATGTCACAAACCAGAAAAAGCATCCTATGTGTATCATTTTGAGCCTGCGGCATAGTAAGATATAAGCAAATCATTACAATCAAAAACGGCAGGGACGACAATATAATGGGCAATCCCTCTGTCATCCTTTGTATATTTTTAATATTTCTGATAATTCTATTGAAAATCAACATACAAAATAGTGTAAGAGATCTCGTTAAAATAACAAGCGTCCAAGCAAAATCTTCTTTTAATATATTCGTTGAAAACACCGGTGGATTAACAATGTTCCAACCTTGAACGACTACTAATTCACCCCCGTATAATACAAGTAAATAAATACTTCCATATATCGCTAGTTTCAACCTTGTACTTTCATAAAAAAATCCACCAAAAGCTATTATTAATATTTCTGTTATCAGCATTTTAAGTAAAACTGGTACATCTAAATGCGTATTAACAATAACGGCAATACACAAAATAGTTATAAAAACATATTTTCCATATTTATACTTTTCTTTCTCATTTCCCATCAATACCAATAAACATACAAATTCAAATATCGTAATCCCTATATCTTTTAAAGTAATATATAATTCATAGCTCATACCTGCATTCCCCAGTAGGAAGCCAATTGCTCCATAAATTCCTTCTTCTTAGATTTACCTATCGGTATCAATTCTCCTGTTGATAGTTTTATATCCATTTTCTCAATATTTTCTACAAAAAATAAGTTTACAAGAAATGAAGAATGGTTACGAGAGAATCCATATTGCCTAACTTTATTTTCAAGATCTTTCAGCTTCCAGTAGCATAAAATATTTCCTATTGTAGTATGTATCAATAAATTTCTATTGTAAGTTTCAACATATCTGATTGTTTTCAACAAAATTTTGTAAGTACCACTGTCATTATGGACTGTGATGAATGGTTCCTCTTTCTGTTCCAATTCACCGATCCACCGATCCATTTCCATTTTTAACCGTTTTTTCTGTATCGGCTTTATCAGATAGTTCGAAGCATTGACTTTGTACCCATCTAACGCATATTGGATCAATGATGTCAAAAAAATGATAATAACTTTTTTATCTTTTTCCCTAATCTTTTCTGCCACTTCTATCCCGTTCATACCGGGCATTTTAATATCTAAAAACAAAATATCATATCTACAGTTATAATTATTCAAGAGTTCTTCTCCACTCTCAAAACTAAAAATGCGTAGTTCATGATGAATACTATTTCCATACTCTTCTAAACAGGCTTTCATCGATTCGATCATTGGTTTTGAATCATCACATACTGCTACCGTTATCATATTCCCACCTCACTCTTTCAATGTAATATAATCTTTTTTACAATTAAGCAAAACTCTATTTTTTATATACCCAATAAGAAGTAAAATAGCTATTTCACATACTGCAGACATTCCATAACATATTTTTTCTTTCCATTGTGGAATCAGCCAAATCATTATTATAGCAAATAATAACAATAATAGCACTCTTTTTTTGGCTTTTTCTCCATAAACACCTTTTTCTCTTTCATCCAATGGTTTACGCAAATCCTCTATTGGTGCAAGAATAGCAATAATAAGGCCAGAGCCTATTGATAATATATATATGATATAATCTAGTTTTAACGATAATATTTTATCAACTATAAAAAATATTACTACATAACATAAATTAAAGATAACCGTGCAATTTCGATGCGATGTGGCATGATATCCTCCTGCATATATTCGGATCGGCATATAGCTCGCTAAATATAGAAGTGTTTCTATAAACTTTCCAGTACAGATCCCTATTCCAATCACCAATAATGTACAAATCATTTCTGAGATTAATAATTCTGAACCATAGATATATACATCCGTTACCTTCTCGTCAATTATCCCCTTTTTTACAAAAAAAAATGCCATTTGTTCCGCTGATTTTTTTAACATGTTACCGTACCTTTTTTCATTAGATTCGCGTTAATTTTATCAAAAATATATCGAAAAGCAACTATTCTTGTGTAATCTGCCTGCGACATTGCTTAATCAGCCATCAAAAAAGAGGCGTAATGAACCAATGTCATTTAGTTAAGACATTGAGTCGGCGCCTCTTGCAGAGCAAGGTATATAAAAATATATACCCTGCTCTTTTTTTGTAAAAAATCCTTGACAAATATAGAAAAATTTGCGGCGAAGCCATTTAAATGTATTACATTTTGGAGGTAACGCTTATGATATTTGCGGAACATGTAAAAAACAAATTGTCATCTTTAATCCATGAAATGGCGACCGCCCCATGGTTGTTTTCAAAAAATCCAGAAGTTGATTTTTCACGGAACAGAAAACTTGATTTTGTATCTACAATTCAATTTCTTCTTTCTATGGAAAGTGGAAGCTTAAAAAAAGAATTGCTGGATTATTTCCAGTTCTCTGTCGATACCCCGTCTGCTTCAGCGTTCTGTCAACAGAGAAACAAACTACTTCTGGAGGCATTCCAGTTTTTGTTTTATGAATTTAATTCTTGTTTCTCATTCGAAAAAAAGTATAAGGATTATCAACTATTAGCTTGTGATGGCTCAGATTTGAACATTGCCCGTAATCCAAACGATGCAGGCACTTATTTTCAGTCTCAACCAACTGATCGGGGATTTAATCAGATTCATCTGAATGCTCTTTTCGACCTGTGCGAGAAGCGATATATTGATCTTGTGATACAACCTGCAAGGCTAGAAAACGAATCATTGGCAATGACACAAATGATTGACCGTTATAAAGGAGAGAAAAAAACAATTTTTATCGCAGACAGAGGATATGAAACATATAATATTTTTGCGCATGTCCAAGAAAAAGGAATGTATTATCTGATTCGTGTAAAGGATGGCGGTGGGGGAAGCATGACAGGAAGTTTTGACCTTCCTGATGAAAATGAGTTTGACCACGACATGCAACTTATATTAACCCGAAAACAGACAAAAGATGTGAAAGCTAAACCCAAAAAATTTAAATTTATTGCAAAATCCAGTCCATTTGACTATCTGGATTTATATGACAAAAAATTTTATACGTTGAATTTTAGAGTAGTAAGGTTTGCCATTTCAGAAGATTCGTATGAAAGTATAATTACCAATCTTCCAAAGGAAGATTTTCCAGTAGAAGAAATAAAGAAGGTTTATGCAATGCGATGGGGCATCGAAACATCGTTCAGGGAATTGAAATATGCTATCGGATTATGTTGCTTTCATTCAAAAAAGGTGGAGTATATCATGCAAGAAATATACGCACGTTTAATCCTTTACAATTATTGTGAGCTCATTACAATGCATGTAATAATCCAACAAAAAGGTACAAAACATGTTTATCAAATGAATTACACAATAGCAATTCATATATGTCGTTATTTCCTGCGAAATGACATTTCCCCACCTGACGTTGAGACGCTGATACAGAAGAATCTTTTACCTGTAAGACCCGGGCGTTCCGACCCTCGCAAAGTCAAGCCTAAGTCAGCAGTAAGTTTTCTGTATCGAGTTGCATAACATCGATAAAAGTATATCGTTAATTTAGGCAGATAGCAATCTGTCTTTTTGTGCTGCATAAATATAAGAGCAAGTTTTTATAAAAGAAAAATCAGGCAAAGATAGTGAATTTTCTACCTCTGCCT
>OCAS01000454.1_pt1 | contig 34391 bp, 59 predicted proteins | sample 1550751 | NCBI WGS metagenome assembly OCAS01 (sample SAMEA2580301, study PRJEB22360) | human gut metagenome | biome: human gut; feature: human-associated habitat; material: faeces | place: Denmark | collected 2008/2010
TCATTCGCACAATCATGTTATCTATAATGTATTTATTATAGGTAAGAACTCAAACTTTATCACTTTAATAAAAGAAACCGCTCCTCATCTCTCCGGGGTACGTTGAATAAGGAACGGTCTCTTTTGTTTATTTCTACTTATAATATAGCATCGTCTATTTGATGTGTCAATATTTTCGCCCCACCTCTTCGGAGATGGGGCTGTGTTATTTAGATTTTCTCGACTGATTTTGAATTGATAATAAAGTTGCCGTTTACGATATTACCCATGTAACCGCCGTCCTGAGATACGAGCGTAGTGCCTTTTTTGATTGTTACGGTTATATCCTCAACCGCACGTAACTTGTCGCCCTTTTTGATGTCCGGCATGACATATTTGCAATGCATGTAGCCGACTGTGCTGTTGTATCTTACTTTTACACCCTCTGTACCGCTGTCCAAAACGGTGATGTGATCACCCTGTTTTGCGTTGATAATGACATTTTTCCATGTTGCATCGTAAATAGGGCAGTCACTGTTAAGATGTGCTGACCCTGGTCCAATTCTTCTTGTTGTGTTCACTGTGCTACCTCCTGTTGTACCGATTTTTTTGTTTAAGATTCCTTCCGCGATCGCTTCTGCGCACCGTTTCGCATCCCATGCTTTCGCATCGTCTTTGTCATCCACAAAACAACATTCCACCAACAACGCCTTTGACTTTGTATTTGCCAGTACAAATAAGTCCTTGTCGTATTTCGTCCCTCTGTTGCGGATTCCCAACTCTGTTGCAATCGCTTCGCAGATTCTGTTTGAGATTTCCTGTGTTCCGGTATCGTAATTCCATACCTCTACTCCTCCTGTACTTCCGTCTCCACCATAATCGTTTCGTCCGCTATTGAGATGGATACTAATGTCTAAATCCACGCTGTGCTGGTTGCACTTTGCAACGATTTTGTTCAGGCATCCTTGCTTTGTTGTATTTTCGTCGCACGTGCAGTCGTAGACCGTATGCCCTTCCGCCCTAAGCAGACGGATTACTTCGTTTTTGACTGCACGATCTTCTACGGATTCTTGTAAGATGCCAACTGCTCCACTCGCTCCCTTTCCCTGCGGACAATGTCCTGCATGTACGTTATATGTTCCCATAGTAATTCTCCTTTCTACTCTACAATTACCCAGTCGTTCGCCAAACAATCTCTAATACTCGGAGCCCACATTGCGTGCGATCCATCCACTGTATTGATTTGTAAGTACGGTTCACATTTGAATAAATCCCCTTCTTTTAATCCCCACGCCTCTGCCGTTTGCTTATTACATGGAATTCCCTGTGGGTATGCTTTCTGATAAACTACAAATAACCCTTTTCCATTCCAGCCTTCACGTGCTACTTTTACTCCTTTTTTCAGCAATTCTAATGCTACTCCGAAAGACATTTTTAGTTCTCCTCCAAGTATTGGACAATTATTGCCGTCTGCTGGAATCCATTCCTCCGAGAGAATGTTCTGCAACGTATATTCAACTCGTTGCGTTTCTCGGATATCTAATCTCTGATTGTCTTTCGTGTACATGATAATCGTCTGTTTCTCATCATCCCAGCACCAATATCCTCCCCATGATGGCAGTTTCATCGGGATTCCTTTCTTCATTTCTTCAAGTGCTTGTTTAAATTTCATTCCCATGTTCTTTTCCTCTCTTTCATTTTATGTGCGAGGGCGATTACTCGCCCTCTACCTCCGGGATACCTGCTACCGATGTAAGTACACTAACTACTCCTGCAAGCACAGCTGCCGAGCATACATATTTCCAGTCTACTTGTCCCATTGCAGCTGCTGCGCCGATTCCAGCAATACCAGCCTGTGCCATCGTTTTAACCGCACGGATTCCGGCAGCCTTTAACCATCTCTTTGTGTCTACACTTGTTTTTAATACGCTATTTTTAAACATATCTCATCAACCTTTCTTTTTTAAATGTAATTCATCAATCTCATGTTTCATCTTTGTTACCATTCCATTCCCGCCGAGTGCATGATAAGCATCATACATTTCTACAAAATTTTCATAGGCATAAGAAGGTATTTCTCCCTCTCTCATGTATTTTGTATGATACTCTATTAGCTGTACACGCAATAACAGCATTGTTCCGTGACTATTTGCATCTCTGTCTTTCTTCTGATTTTTAAGCAGCCATACAATGTAGCCAAGAACCGGCGTCATGATAGTAACACAGATGTCTATAATCATTTCCTGCATTAAACTTTTCCTCACTTCTCCTTATCTTTGCAAAATAAAAAGACCCTTACGGTCTCGCTCTGATTTCCATGTTTGTCACCTCTATTCCTCTTTGTTAACTTGCACTAAACACATTACTACCACGCCAAATAGCGTCCCTGCTACAAATGCAAATACATATCCCATTATGCTACCTCGTCTTTCTGTTCTGCGTAGGTTTCTTCTGCCAGCAATGTAAGTGTTGCGTATTCTTCCTCTGAGATGCGATTCATCGCAAAGTAGACGTCCAGCTTTGCGATTGCTTCGTCTTTTGTGTCATAGAATTTCTTTTCGATTAAATTTGTCATAAGTTTTACAATTACTGTACTATTCATTTTTGTACCTCCATGTCTAAAATATTGTTAGTGTCTGCTTCTATCATTGCCGCTTGGGTAGAGAGTGGCATTAAAGATAGCAGATTTGCAAGGTTCTGCACCTGTGCCGTTACAGCCTCCTCAATTTTTCTGTCTGTGTAGTTTTTCGTATCGGCAACGTAGGTAAGCTCCATTTCCGCATCTTCGGAGTTGGCAACAATTGTTGTAGGATAATTTGTATGCAAGGCATTTAAAGCAAGCTGCGCTTCTTCCGGAAGTGGTTCCCATGTTTCTTCTGCTGTTTTATATACCAGCTCCACAGGTGTTCCAGCTTCTTTCTGTTGTACAAGCCATGTTTTAAATTCATCTACGGTTGGTTTGTCAGAAACAAAATACTTGTATTGTACCTTGCCGTGGTCTGAGTATATACCAACTTTGGCGTTCGTTATTGAATATGCGTAATTCGAATTTTTAAAATGCGTGCAAAATGAAGACTGATTTTCTAATACCGCATTAGATTTCTTTGTCGCATAGCAATATACACCTGTAGGGTAACTTCCAGACGGTAATATATATGTGTCGAAATTATACTGTGTAAGTTCTTCTCGTACACTTTGTCTTGCAATTCCCCATACACCTTCTCTTTTTTCTAGTCTGTCCCATTTGGTAAGAGGGCGGTCTAATTGAAATTGTACTTTTTGCAACCCTTTGTATGGTTCGTAAGCTGTCGGATTTATACTCCTATCCGTTAACTCGATCTGAGTCTTGTCTACGCCATCAACCAGTGATTTAGCAGATGTTATATTAATATACTTTTCGCCTTTTCTTACTACACAATCACCACTTTGGTCTAGTCTGATAAATTGTTTGTCTTTATCGTATAAAAATATTGCACATAAAAATCTTTTTTCGTCTCTTGAATTAATTACATGCTTACCTTCTTTAACTTCGATAAATTTGTTTATATTTATATAAGCTGTAGTGCTTTGGATAATATTTCCTTGATTATCAATACTTCCAAATTCTAATCCTTCCAGTAAATTCTTACCATTTACTTGCACTTCAATTTTTCCATTTTCCGCAGCACTCACAATCTCCTGTGGATATGCTGGGCTTGGTGAAGGTTTGGCGCCTGTGTATGGTTCGTATGGTGTTGCTGTATTGCCTTTTTCGATTTGGATTTTATTTTTCAGATTTGCTACAGCAATATTGCAGCAAAAGTAAAATGCTCCTGCTGGAACTGCAACAGGCTTTCCATCTGTAATAGACACGCCTTTCAAAAAACTTTTATCCTCTCCTAAAAACCCAACAACCGAACTTCCTGTCGTTCCACTTTTTACAATATTTTCTCCCTCTTTTACAGGTATGAGATTACTTAGGTTGTACGAGCCGACATCAATGTCAGAAAAACCGCTCAAATCTCCCAGAATATGCCGTGTTGCATCTATTCCGTTTGCGTCAAACAGATTCTTCCCCTCCGTACTTGCCTGTTCTGTCTTTCCTTGCATAGCAAAATCCAACGGCTTTTCTTCAGCACTATCAGTGATCCTTAAAATACCCTCACCAGATGCGGTGTTCTTAATTGCATACTGCAATATTTTATCTCCAGTAGCTTTTGCATCCGCTGCTTGTCCCTCTTGGGTGAGAGTTTTATCTACCTCAATTTGTTGCGTAGGTTCTCCCGGTACGACATTCCCGTCATCTCCAATTACCAAAGATTTTCCGGCGTTTTCAGCGCCCTGCTGCTTGTCGATTTTAGACTGCATCTGCGTGGTAAAATCGCTCGGAATGGAGTTTATTACCTCTTGCCCTTTGGCCTGTACCGCTTCAGTTTGCTTTGTACCCTCCGTTTGCACTGCTTTAACCGCATCGGTCTTGGTAGCATTTACAGCTTCTACTGCTTTTGTTTTAGCTGTATTTATAGACTGCTCCGCTTGCTGTGCTGTGTTTCCAACCCCCTGTACAGCTTGCTCCACAGAGGATTTATCCTGTCTAACCTGTGTCGCTAGACGTTCCACTTCCGACTTGTCTCCTGCGACTTCAAGAGCGTGTTGCTCTACTTCGTCTGCCACTGATTCAGTACGACCTTGTGCCTGTACCGCTGCTTCTTTCGCTTCGTTAGATTCCTGTTCGGATAGCAAAGCGTTAGTTGCTGCAGTCTGTGCTTGTTCTTTATAATCCTTAACAATTTGCACCTGTTCTCCGATGCCGGATACAGATTCGACCATTTCTGCAATTGCCGTTCTATCTTCTCCGGTTTTAATTGCATCGGCTTTCGTTTGCTCTGCATATTCTCCGGCTTGTTTCTCTGCTGTCTCTGCACGATCAGCAGCGTTATTGACTTCTTCAATCGCCTCCCGAAACGGATCTGCATTGTCGTCTCCACCCGGAATCTCCGGTTTAGATCTAGCTTTTACTTTCAGCGAAAGACTGTGTTCTGTGCGCCCGCTGGTCGCATCCGTGAGATAAATCCATACGTATACAAAGTAATCCTGTAATTCACCTTCATTTTCAAGTAGGCTATCTGGTATTACCACATCCGTCACTCCATCTTTCGTTGTGCCGATTCGTGGTATCGCCTGTCCTGCAGTTTTTTCTAACGAGAAGTGGATTTCTACCGCTTTCGGAAGATTCAGCCCTTGTATTCGCAACACTTCTCCATAATTCCATTGTGACGCCCCGTACACAATCGGATGGCTGTCGTTTTTAAAATTTGCTATTACCATCCTTATCCCTCCTGATCTGTTAGGATTTCCCTTACCTGTTCTCGGATTTTCTCAGGTACATCTTCGATATTCTTTTCTTCTTTCCTAATCAAATCCGCATACACTTTCGCAATGTAGATCATTTCTGCACCCCCATTTCGTATAGTTCACAGATGGCGCCCTGCAGGTCTGTAATCTGCGTATTTGCATTTACTAAGGCTTCTTTTAACGCTGCGTTTTCCGTTTCAAGCTGTTTTATCCGTTCTTCCGAACTCTTTCCAACTTGATTAATAACTACACCATAAATTCCACCTGTGTACTCTTCCGTGCGGTAAAACTCCGTATAGCCCTCGTATTCGGCAATATTTTGTTCGCGTTCTGTGATGCGCATGATTTTTGTCTTTACCGGGTCTGTAAATAGTTCTCTCAGTTGCACCGGCGCAATATTTATTACTTTGATTTCTAATTTTCCGCCAGTCTCCTGCACTGACTGGGTTTGTATTTTTGTTGCGTCTGCAAATATTAATTCCATACTGTTCTCCTTTCTACTTCCATCGTCCAATTGCGTACCAGTCAAAATTATGTGTATCGGGTCTTTTGTTATCGGAATATAGAGCATACGCATACCCTTGGCTGTTTGAATGTTTAGATGCTACCATTATCTCGACAACTTTCCCGGACATATATTGTCCTTGCACAAACAGCATATAATTATCTGTACTTCCGGAAAAAGGTATTGGATAAGTCATTCTTCCAAAACCATCCGTATACGAGTAGTTTGCTACTCCCCACTGCACTAGCTTTCCGCTTGCGTATTTTTCGTAGTAGTTATACCTTCCGGTTGAGCCTATTGGAACTTTACCACTTTCAATTACGTAATCTTTTATATTGGACAAACTTTTGTTTATCATAGACATGTTCATAAGTACATTAAATTCCTCTGTTACGCTCTCGATATTCAGCCCTTTCAGGCTTACGATATACAGTAGCATTTCATGCTTCATCGTTCCTTCTAGGATATTTCCTTTTTCTTGCGCTGGCGCAATAGCGGTTCCTGATGTTGGTGTACCTTTTAAGACTGCCAATTCTACTTTTTCAATTCCGGTATCTGCATTTTTTTTATATCTTGCAATTATTGCATCTTTTCTGTTCATGTTCTGCGCGCCATTCTCAATCGTCACATCCTCGTAGGTGTTTGGTTTTATCCTCCAGTGTCGCCCCTGCATTACCGCCTCGCCTTCTGCAATTCGTATCTTGTTATTACTTATGACTGTAGCTTTCATTTGCTCGCCTGCCGGCAGCATATAGTCCTCTTCTCCTACGATTCCCGCCTTGAATCCTCCCACGTCATCCGCGGTTACATGCGGCTTTCCTTGAAATGCATCAACTATATCAATCGCCATCTCAATCTCCTCCTTCTATTTTGTACTCTGTTTTACAAGTTCCATCCTTGATATTTAAGATTTTTTTCGTAATCGGTTTCTTTACAACAATTCCGGTAATGTAATCACGACCGCCGACAATGTCGCCGATCTGCATCTCTGTTTCAATGTCATCATCAATGTCGACTGCAAACTTCTTACTGTTCATTAGTTCCCGAAGTCGTTCTGTACCTTTTTCAGTCAGTTCTGGCTCTTCTGCGCTGCTGTAATCATAAGTCTCTGTGCGTTCATCCAGTCCCGTATAATACGGCGAATTTCCAATACTTCCGTCTTTTTGCACATATAGATGTTTTACAATCCGATCTTTCAAATCTCCCTTTCCGAGACAGATCAGGTGATTAATACCACCTTGATTATTCTGAGCGGTAAAGACCAGCTTTCCATCCTGGCTAAATTCTGCCTTGTCAGAAAAATCCGTTGCTGGTACTGGCTGCAGTCTCACATACGCTTCCCAGCGTGTTTTTATGTATCGGATATCTAATCGATATCCGATGCTGCTTAACATCTTTTCCAGTCCGTCAAGCAGTGTGCAATAACGGTCAAATTGGAATTTAATCTCTGTCTCGTCTTCGGTTGTCGGAACAGAAAAAAGGGAATCCAGTCCACACTCTATAACCAGTTCCCTCACTGCATCCTCCACTCTCCCGGAAACAATTCTATAATCCTCTCCCGGTTTTGGTTCGATTATTTTCTTTGCCAACATTCCGCGCCACGTATCGCCATGCAAAAAGATCTGATTCTGTCCGGTACTGCTTTCGATTTCCGAGACGATTCCTCCGAACTCCGTGTCCGGTATGTACAGATAACTTCCAAAGTCGATGTCTCTCGTCCAATCATCCACGGATGAAATCATCTCAAAATTATTTTCGTCTCCGACTGCAAAATCTCCTTCCAGTTCGTCTGCTGAGCGGATTTCCTCCCTGTTCTTATTTGCCAGTTCTACCACTTTGGCTCACTCCTTTCTTGGTAAAGCGTAATATCCCATCCGAAATCTCCACTCCACAAAACACTATTGTTTCCTGGTGGAATCGGTCGAAATACACTGTTTTCAAAGCTACGCTTGTTATACTCGTTTATGATTGTTCCATCTGCGAGTGTTCTTTCTACAGTGTTTTTTGTGCCGTCTATCGTCAAGTACTCATTCTCTTCTACAGTGGTATCCACCTTATATGGATAATTTCCTATGTTTATGATCGGATCCACAACCGGTCCGTATATGGTCATCTTGAAATTTGCATCCGCATAATGGTCGTTATCAAGTGCAGAGATACCTTTCTGTTTGCTCGTGTAGTCGTATAAGTAATCATATGGAAATTCTAAAAAATTATCATTTCCCGTGCCTGTAAAGATTGGATATGATAATTTTTTTTCTTTTATCCAAAAGGAATCTACACAATAAATTTCCACCGCGCAGTCGCTCCAGCAATTCCGGATTTCCGATATTTTTGATTCTGAACTTATGATAAAACACTTTGTATAGTATTCTCCGAAGCAAATCGTTCCAGGCGTTCTGTTTATTACGTCCTGTTCAAAGCTGTCTATCAGATCATTCAGCATTTCTTTTCTTTCGTCTAAGCCTCCTCTTAGAGTCAACGTCAATTGATAGTTCGTCGATTCTTTTGTAAACTTTATCAAGCGTTCTTTACCATTTGCTTTTTTTACATTCTTTGTCCATGCATATTTGTGGAAATTTCCAGATGTCGTTCTCATTTTGTCTCCGATTAAATCATAACTTTTCCCGTTCGAAGATATATACTTAATTTCAATCAATTAAACGCAACCCCCATTTCTTTAAATGCACGCGCTACTTCTCTATCTTTTAAATATAATTTAATTTCTTTATCATCTGATTCATCGAGTATTAACAGCAATATTTCAATCAGTCTATCAAGTTTATCTGCAATTCCTGTATTGCTATTTTCTTTTTTAACTGTCAAATTTGCTCGTTTCACAATTGTGCTTTCCAATGGTTCGGAAGCTGCCGCCCCTAATTTATCCATAGCATTCCTGAATGGATTTAAGTTATTTTCTACGCCTCGCGGAAATCCAAGTGAAATCATTTTTCCTACATATTCTCCCCATCTTGATGGTGAATGTATCCCGAAAAACTCAAGCACATTATCTTTAAAATTTCCTAATATTCCTTTCACTGCATCCCACAGCATACTTCCTGCGTTTTTTAATCCCTCCGCAATTCCTCTTATGATGTTTTTCCCTACTTCTAGCCAGTCTGTATCCTTGAATGCGTCTTGAATACTTCGTATAATCTGTGGAATTTTCCCAACCAAATCAGGTATTGCTTTAATCAGTCCTGCTGCCAGCTTTCCTAATATTTCAATTCCAGTTTGCAATATTTTCGGCAAGTTCTGTCCAATCACAAGGATAAATTTTCCGATTGCAATTCCTGCTGCCGAGATAATCGACGGCAAATTTTTTACGACTCCATCTACAAGCTTTAGTAATAAATCAGTTCCCGCTTGCCATACAGTTGGTAACATCGGTAAAATTCCCCCTATAAAACTTGTAATCACATTCCCTGCCATAGAAATAAGTGTCGGAAGATTTTCTAATATCCCATTTGCCAAATTCGTTACAATTTCTATTCCCTTCTCAAGGACACTCGGCAAATTCAACTTGATTGCTGAAACAACAGACCCTACAATGTTTCCATCCGTTCCTAAGATCTGCCCTGCTGCCTCATCCAATCTCACTCTCATAACAGAAAGCATGTTTTGTGCAATTCCAGCCCAATCTGCAGTTAATAAAGCATTTCCAAATGACATAACTAATTTAATCGCCGATTCTGCTAAATATGGTAGATTTGTCACAATTCCGGTTATGATAGACGTCACAAATTCCGCTCCTTGTGCCACAATCTGATCGGCATTATTCGATACCACATTTAGCCCTAATGTCACAAAAGTCATTGCGTGGTCTATGATATCCGGAATCCCTGATAATACATTTCCAATCATCGGCAATAGGTTTTTGCTCAAAAATGTATATGTTGTTTCTCGCAAAGCAAATAACTCATCTGTGATATTTTCTCCCAACGCCAAGTTCCCTAACACATTTTTAAGTGCCGCCTTCATTGATTGCAATGATCCCGAAAAAGTTTCAGAGGCTTCTTTCGCCGTAGTACCCGTGATACCAAGTTCTCCTTGTATCACATGTATCGCCGAATACACATCCGACAAGTTATTGATATCGTATTTTACGCCTGTGATTTTTTGCGCATCTGCAAGCAGTCTCTCCATTTCAGTCTTTGTTCCGCCGTATCCAAGTTTTAAGTTGTCAAGCATGGTGTAATTTTGCTTTGCAAATCCCTGATATGCATCTGTGATACGTTCCATGTCCGTTCCCATCTTATTTGCATTGTCTGACATGTCAGTCATTGCCATATCCGCAATGTCCGCCGCTTTTGAGGTATCATTTCCAAGGCTACTCAGCAAACTTGCAGAGAAGCTTGTCGTTAATTCCATATACTCATTCGCGCTCATTCCTGCGGTTCTGTATGCATTCGCCGCGTTTTGTTTTACTTTTTCCGCACTATCTTTGAATAGAGTTTCAATTCCACCGATGCTTTGTTGCAGATCAGCCCCTTCCATCAATGTTGCCGATAAACTCTTTCCAATTGCAGCCGTCGCAATTACTCCTTTTATTGCTCCTGCTAGTTTTCCTCCTACAGACTGTCCCGCTGTTTCTGCTTCAGGATTCATTTCTTTTTCAAGTTGTCCCTTTATTCCTCTTGCAGATGGCACGATTTGTACATACGCTTTCGCCACTTCAGTAGCCATTTATTCAACCTCCTTCCTTGTCTTTCTTCTCCACGCTTCCCTGAATTCTTCTCCTGAATCAAACGCTACTACCGTTTCTTCTTTTTCTCCAATCAACACTCCCAGCAGTGATTTTGGTCTGTTTATTCCCTCTTCTGCGTCTTTTGTGTGTAGCCACGCCGTCATTCGTGTGCTATCCGCAATAGCAGCTAACATCATTTGTTCTGGCGTTATATTTACCTGTGCTATTTTCATCTTTATCCTTGAATCATTCCTCAACCCACACGAAAAAATCGCCACCTTTCTGCAAGGTAGCGATCTATACTCATAAATGTGATATGTCTCTGCAAGATCACATATTAACGCTTCTTCATCCGTGCTTATCATGTGGGCGAGGATCAGGAGTTTTTTCCATCTTGATTATTTTTAAGAATTTCCGTAAATTCCTGTATCATTCTTTCAATCGGTACTTTTCCTTTTTCATTTCTTACATGTTCCTTCAATCTTTCTTTTTGTTCTTCTCCAAGCACGTCCGAAATAATTCCTACCATCAAACTTGTGTCTCCGTCGTCAGCTTTTACCATTTTTTCAAGTAGCTCATAATCATTCAATACTTCTTTTTCGATTTCAAATTCAAATCCCGTTGTCGTCTTTCCTTTCATTGTGTCCTCCTTATGCTGCTTTGATGTACTCGTAATGTGTTTGTCCATCTTTGTCCGGTACCGCCGTCAAAGTAATCTCGTACCCTGTTGCTTCATTGTCTTTGTATGTAACCTCTCCCAACTCCGTTATGCTTGCCGCTGGAATTACAATTCTTTTCACTGCATTTTTCAGGATCATGTCGATTACCCATGCGCTTTGTTCCGCCTCTTTGTCGTTTGCCTTTACCGTAATTCCTTCATCAAGTGTTCCCGTTACATTTTCGTCTCCATGCACCGTTTTGAGAACTTCCACATTTAGCACTTCAATCAATTTCATTTTAAATGTGTCTTCTTTGCTTTTTTGCATATTTAATACTACAGAACCGCCCCATGCTTTTTGGTTTTCTGATTCCATCGTGTTTCCATTTGTTACCCCATCGTCCGAACAATACCCTAACTCCTTAAAAGCTGCATTTAATTCTGTCTCTGTATCTTTCGGAAGTTCCGTCCCGAGAGGTGCTCTAAAAATTGCCCCTCCGACCTTCGGTTTGCTTGCGCTTACATTCTTTGCGTCTGACATTGTTTTTCTCCTCTCTTAATAATGCGTGATATCGAATACTGCTTGATATCTGTATTTTTTTCTAGCTACATCCGTGTAATTATAATCTGTATTTAGATCGCATTTGCTGATGTCTTCTAACTCTACAATTTCTTTCATTGCTTTTTTTACTTCTTCATTTATCTCTGCTGCACGATACAAAGAATCTGCAAAAGATTGAATCACAATCATGGCTTTTTTTATGTGATTTTCCTCTCCGCCTCCTGTTTTTTCAATCAAAATGTACTCTCTATGCTTTTTTTCATCTTCCATTTGCACTTCCACGTTCATTTTGAGTTTCAAATAATTTAGTATAATTGTTTCTATCACGATTTTCCCACCGCCTTCAGCAATCTATTGTTTCCGTCATTCCCCGTTATCTTGGCTACCGCTCTTGTCTCCGCAATATATACCTCTGTCTCGCCTTCGTTTCCGGAAACTTTCTTTGCACAATCCTCTAAAAACATCTGCATTTCCCTTGATTTTAGTAACTCTCTTACACCGTTTCCGTTTAAAGTAATCTTCATCTTACTCATAGCGTGCCACCATCCACTTCTGATTCCAGTCGAGAGGGATATTTTCTTCGATTCCTCGCTGCGGAAACCCTATTATCTGCCATTTCTCCCCAAAAAATTCTACGATATTGTCTTTCCAATTATGTTTGTCTCCTTTTGGTATCGCAATATTATATACAGCCTTTTTCCCGGTTAAATTTAATGTATCTAAAATTTCTGTTGTTTGCGCCGGCGCAACTAGAACATTCTCTACTTTTACCCGTTTTTCCGAGTAAACCGTATGATCAAATGCATCTTTTCCACTTTCGATCTTTTCAATCAGCGTTATTGTAATTCCCGCTATTCTCGCCATACAGTTCAATCACCCCACGTCTTTGTCTTTTAAGCCCCAGTCTTGCCAATTCCGATTTTTTTATAAAGATACCGCCTCCCGGTACAAGATAGGTGCCTGACCAGTTGTATCCCAATGCGGATTGAGACTCCTGTGACAACGGCTCTGAATCTGTAGATGTCATCAATGTTCTTGCCACGACATCTACAGTTACGGATTTCACTACACTCTCAAAAAACGGTTTTTTCGAAATGATTTCGTCCAGGTCCTTTCCAACTCTGTCCGCTTCTTCTCTTAGGCAATCTGATACAATCTTCAACAATTTTTCTGCTCTGTATTCTTCCTCGTCGCATTTAAAAGGTCTCCAAAGCTCAATAAGATCACTCGTTTCCGCAAATGGTTCCATCTTTTTCACCAGCCTTTTTCTTTAATGATTTGGAAGGAGTTTTTACTTCCTTCCAATCACCACCAGATAACACACTGTCAATTTCAATCACAGCTCCAGTTTTTTTATTTTTGTATTTCATTATTCCTCCACAATTCTTCCAAAGTACTCAGGGACCAAGATTCCCCATCCAAGATATACCTCTGCTCTGATATATACTTGATTATATCCCTTTAAATCTTTTCCGGAATTGTCAGGATCTCCATACTTAATAATTTCCAATGGAATTTCTTTCGAGAATCCCCATTTGAATGCATTTTGGAAATCTCCTACAATCGCATGATCTTTTACCGTTGCATTATATACTGTTTTATTTACATCTGCAGCCATTCCTCCAAGACTTTCCGGCGATGCTCCAAAACGAAATTCTGGGTACTGACGCACTCCATTCTCTTTCACCGTTGCCATATCAGCTCCAAATGTAGTAGACAGCGCCATTCCCGTTACATCTCCATCTGCTCCTTGTACTGCTGCAATCACCGCATCCAAGTTGGCGTCCGGCGTTCCTTTTGTGTAAGTAACTTTCTGTGTTACTTTTCCATCAAAGTGATTTTCTCCCACTACACTTGACGCTTCTCCAGTTCTCGGATTGATTCCATGAAATGCTGCAAGGTCAAATCCTTTTGACACTTTTTTCGCAAATCCATCATTAAATGCCGTCAAAATATTTAATTGTTCTTCTTCCGTTGCATAAAGGAATTCGTCCGACACTCTTGCCCCATACTCAAACTTGATAGGAATGATTTTTACCGGATTAAAAGACATTCCGCCTTCTGTTTTCTTTCCATTTTCCGCTACAATGTCAATTTCATTGTCCATCGAAAAAACAAACTCCTTAAGACCATTAAATGGTATCGGAGTTTGTCCTGATAATTTTGCAAGAGAAGATTTCCCTCTCACTTTACTCATTAAATCTTTTACTAATACTGGATCAAATAAATTTCCTCTGCTTGTTGACATATTGTTATTCTCCTTTCAGGTTATTTAACATTTTTTTCATAGCTGCTTCTTTTGTTTTCTTATTTCCATCCGGCTCTGGATTATATTCCGGATATGGATTTCCTTTTTTCAGAAATCCCGCCAAAGTTTTTGCATCTTTTCGCATATCTTCCTCAGTATCTCCCGAAATTCTTCCTGCCAGTTCATAAGGAATCCCCTCTGACATTGCAATCTGCACTTTTTGCGACTTCGTCTCATATTTTTTGATTGTTGCATCTTTTTCTGCTACCTGTTCCGGAGATAAATATCCTTTGTACTTTTCTTGTACATCTTCTGGTGATAAAAAACCTTCATATTTCTTTTGTACATCTTCCGGTGATAAGAATCCTTCATATTCTTTTCTTACAGTTTCTTGTTCTCTCTTTAAACGTTCTCCAATCGCTTTGTCAAATTCTTCCTGTGTTTCAATTGCTTTAAATTCACTCATTTTTTGCTCCTTTCTGCCCACTTAACCCGGTGGTATCGGTAAAATTCTATTAAAAAAACACCCTTTCGGATGTTTCTCTAATACCTTGCTTTTTGTTTCTTCTTTTCCTTACTCATAGCGCACTTCCAATGCGCCAATATAACACTGTCCAGTAGCGCAATCTCAATTTCTTCTTTCATGGATTGGTATCCAAATCCTCCATTCGTCCCAATTGCTCTTTTTTTACAGTTACTTACCGACTGTGTCAAAGATGGTTGGTTCATATGTGTAATGCTTGCTGCCGATAACGCCTGCTCAAACAATGTATTCGCGGTTATTACTTGCTTCACAGTCGGAAGCTCCGGAGCTTTCAGTCTCACATCTTTCATTTCTTCCGCGAGTACCGCTTGTCCATTTGCTCCGTCCACAACTACTATTTCCGGCTTTATCGCAACAAGATAATCTATAATCCACGCGTTACCTGCTCTTATTGGTCTGCAGTCCAACACCTCAACAAATACTTTGTTTTCGCTCGTCTTTACCGCGACTGCCATAGCCACATTTTGTCCATCGTGACTATACTTAATTCCAACAAATGCATTTCCTTTTAATACCGGTTTTACGGATGCCTTTAGCGACTCCCATTCCGTCTTGCTTATTGCCGACTTCTGATTGTATTGTAACCATAGTCCAAGCCTTTGTATGTTAAAATCAATATCATCTGTTGTAATCTCTGCACGTATCTTTCTTTCTGTAAGAATTGTGCCAAGTGACGGGTTCGCTTCGTACCACGATTCCACGTCATCCGCTGGCATTTGATGCGGAACTGACCACTCCGCCCATCCCGAATCAAATCCTCTTCCGGATAATACCGTTTCTCTGTATTTCACAAATACTGTTCCCGCCGAAACAACTGTTGGAGGTGTTCCTAACATAATTGTTTGAGGATTTTCACTGTCAGATACAACATATTTCAAAGATGTTTCCTGCGCTTCTGTGTATTCCTGCGCCTCATCAATGATCAGTACGTCATATCCTTCTCCAAGTCCTCCCGAAGATGTTCTAGTTCTGAATTCCACAACACCTCCATCTCCAGTGTATAAATGCTCTTTTCCAAATGCTTTAAACGAAGAATCTATATGAATCCCCGCTTTCTCGCACATTCTATCAAGTCTCTCCCATACCGCGTGAGACGTCGTTGCTCTGTGCGCAGTGTACAAAATTCTTTCCCCATTCTTCAATCCCCACAAGCATCTCGCAAGGACGTTTTCAGACTTTCCGTTTCTTCGTGGAATCGAATATCCGTATTTTTGATGTACCCACAGCCCCTCGTCATTTACAGCCATAATGTCGCATTGTAGCAACTGCTGCCATTCAAGTAACTCATTTCCAGTCTTTGCGTACAATTCCGCCGCTTCTTGTCCAAGTGTTTTTTCGTAAGGAAGTGTAACGGATTGAGTGGGTGTCTGGCGTCCCAGTCTTATTTCTGCCATGACATCCCTCCTGTCTTTTTTTAGCTGTATCTTGCACGAACAGTATCACCCCACTGCCCAAAGGGAGATTATTGGATCACCTTTCCTTTTCTTGAAAATTTGTACAAAAATACCACTAATCATTGCGATTAGTGGTATCTACTCCGATATTTCTTCTATCATTGCATTAAACATTTGTTCTTCATTCATTTTGTCCATATAGAACAAATCTCCATCTTCAAATAGATTTTTTTTCATTTCATCTTCCGACGATGCATGTTCCAACACAAGTGCTTCTGCCCATCCAAGCCCTGTTACCATGAAAAATTCATCTCCCCCCGCTTTAAAACACTTTTGTCCCGAAACTTCCTGCGCTTGTTGATATTTTTTCCCAAATCTTCTCTCTAATGCTTCTCGTCGTTCCTCAATCTTCCTTTTCATTTCCTCTGAGATCATATCGCTTTTTTCCTCCTTTTCCCGTTGATATTTTGTAGTATGCGCCGTTATGGTGGCTTTTTTCGTTCGGGTGGTATTGCAAAATTCCATCTCCTCCAAAGTTTACTTTGAAACCTCCTCCCTTTTCAAAAAGTTTCCCTTTAAAACTTCCTCGGTTGAGAGGTTTTACATCGTATCCAGCATTTTCAAGCGATTCTTTTAAACGTTCCGGCGTATACGCTTGTAGCATTTTAGGATGACTTGCTATTTTTTCCGCAAACCCTAAATTATTTTCTCTTTTTATGCGCTCTTCTTTTTCTCTTGCCTTTATTTTATCACTTTCATTCGCTTTTGACCACTTTTTTGTATGTACATTTTGTCGTTTTTCATTTCCAAGATCAAATTCTACTAAACATCTGCAATGTTTATGTCTTCGAAATACATTATTTCCAGCATCGGCTACTTTTTCGTATTCATACACCCCCGCAATCTTATCACACCACTCACAACACTTTCCTGTTGACGTTCGAATAATCTTCGGACTCAGCCCTGATTTGTATTGGAAATCTGCGTTTTCTCTTGCAGTGTCATCTACTATCGTTTGCGAAAAATTTACAATCGGTCCTCCTAGCATGTAAGCGATTTCATCGAAATATTCTTTCCCCGATGTAATATCAACAATTCCTTGTACTTTATCCTCATTCAACTTCGCTCTCACAGCTTTTATCCCGATGTTTTGATTTTTATTTAAAAACATTTGCACATCTTCTGAATAATCCGCCACTTTTTCGTATAAGTCTCCAAGCATTGGTCGAATAGTTCTGTTCGCTATGTTGTAATACAATTTTCCATCCGGCAGAATCGAAGAGGATAAATTATTTTTTAATGTCTTTGACAGAATTTCTCCTGCTTCAATTGCGAAATCGTGTGCCTCTTTGTAAGTCGCTACTCCATTTCGTACTTTATGCGCAAGTCCACGTAACTTCTTGCTTTTCTCAATCTCACTATCAAACTGCTTTTTTATTTTTTCATATAATTTTGGTGCTATATCCTCCAATCCTACACCTCCTAAAATCCGGCAAGATCTCTCATTTTATCTTCATCAATATAGCCCGGAATTGCCTTATTGATTTTAATTGCTCCATCTCCATAGCTGCTCAGCGCTGCAGCGTCCGGTTCGAATACTGGTTCCCACTTCGGTTTCGTCAAATAGAATTGTCTTCTCTCATACGGAAAATCATCTCTTAAACATGCTGCAAGATATCCCACGTTCAGAAATCCTGTTCCGAATGTCCTCTGTGCTTTTCTTGCAATTAATCTCAAATTTTCATGGCTCGCTTTAATCGCTTCTGCACTTGATGGATTCTCCGTAACAAATCCAAGATCATCTAGTGTCAATCCTGTTTCTCCTGCGAACAATCCTGCAAACATTTTTAACTGCTCCGTGTGCGGACTCATGCTTTGCTGCTGAAATTGCCCGAATGTCGGTTTGTCTCCATCTTCACCTCTTGTAATCTCGATCATTGCAGACATAGACGCTCTCCACTTGTCCATTGGGTCTGCATCCGCGTCTGTTCCGACCACATATTTCTGAGGGAACGAATAAAACTCTGCTGATATTTCTGACCTCTTAACCGTTCGCATTGCGCTATTCACAATGTCAATGCATGATCTGCTTATCCTGCTGTGTCCGAATGGCCTTACCGCATCAGGACGAAAAATAATCGGTACTAGCAATGGATACGGCGCATTATTTGGAATGTCTCTGAATTTTCCTCCTTGAAAAACCCTTATATTTCCAACAGTGAAATACGCCTCTGTAATCGGATTGTCCGAATCATCTCTTTCTAGTACCGCATACCCTTCTTTCAACAGTCCAGTCCCCGCATCAATGATTCCTGTCGCATTTCCTCCGTCAATAATCTCTAACCTTGGAAATCCCTTTTCGTTTTCCGATATATACACAAAGCAACACGACGATATCAACGCAGATAGAATCGCGCTGTCAAAAAATGTGTCCGGATTATTCATCGCAAATATTTCTCCTATGTCAAAATTGTCTTCTACAAATTCTCTGAACACAATTCTATCAGCTAAGTTATCCACTGCTTTCCCGCACCACCCAAGAACTGTTTGGACGCTCCTCAAATCCGGTGGCGTTGATATTTGAAAATCTCTTATAATGTTTTTCATTTCATAGTATTTATAACGAGTTTTCACTCGTATCCTTTTGGTTGCAAGCCTGTATTTTAAGTATTTCATTCCCTTGTATTTCGCCATTTTCATGCTCCTTTTTTATAGCGTGTGTTTTTTTTCACAGTGACGGTGTGAAGTCCATCTGTGTGTGTGTAAGGGGTGGTATGCCCCCTCTATTTCTTTTCTAGTTACCTTTGAAGTGTTTCCAATCAAATGCGTGTGGCAGCACTCGGTTGCTTAATACTTCCTCTTTCTTCACTTCATTCCTGCTAATTAGTTTGTCGCTCTTCTGTCTATTGCATGTCCAGTGCGCAAGCTGTAAGTTATCTATGTCCGATGGATGTCCACCTTTTGCAATCGGTATAATGTGATCAATGCAAGCGGAAAGTGGATGTGGATATTTTAAACCAAAGTCTACCGGTTTCCCACATATTCCACATGCAGTCTGAGTTGCATATATTTTCTTTTTATTACGTTCAAATGCTCCCCTGTGCGTTCCATCTTTGTCCGGTCTATTTCTTCCCACGTGCAACCACACTCCTTTTATCCAAATAAAAAATGACAACAGACTGCTGCCTGCTGTCACTTCGAATCTCTTATCTGTTTCTCTTCGATGATATCATAATATCACATATTCGACTGAACTTCTATGAACTCTTTTGGAATCTCCAGATGTGCTAGAGCTTTTCCATGTAGTTTATGAGTCCATCGTTCAGAATAATTCATTTTCTCTGCAACTTCCCACCAATCCATGCCTTTTATGTATCGGTAGAATAACACATTCTTTTCATTCGTGCTTTTCAGCTTATCAATTCTTTTCTTGATGTCTTTGTAGATGATAATTCTTGTGTATCGTTCATCCGTTAGCTCTCTTTCCAGTTTATCTAATTCAGCTGCGTATCCTGACAAATCATTTTGTCCTGATCCATGAGGCATTCCATCATTATTAATTGCTATGCCCATTTTCATACCGCGAATCTCTGGAATCTCTGCATTAATTCTCCTGATTCTTCTCACGCACTCTTGATATCTCCAAAGATATTCTTTCTTTATCTCGTTTACGGTCTTATTTCTTTTGTCCACCGGCACCACCTCCCTTATGTATTTTTCTGATATAGTCTATTGCCTCGATGCTTTGATATGCCTGACGATGAAATGCAGCACTTGCCTCATCAGGAGGCTTACTCGTCTCCATCTCGGCATAATGACTGTTTTGCTCAATTTTCTGCTCATCGCTTGTACGTTTGCGTTTCAAATTACCACCTCACTTTCTTGGAGCAACGGCACTTAAGACCGTGCTCCGCTGTCCTCTTTAAACGCTTTACTCCGTCGTATATATGCATACAAATCTTCAATACCCTGTTTGTATCCATCACAGTATGCTCTTTCTTTTTCTACTGTTCTTGTGTATTTCATTTCTGCGTCGCTTTGCATTTTATTTACAATGTTTTCCAGGTTGTCCACCTTTTCACTCCTCCTACTCCTCTTTCGCAAATCTTTAAAACTTCGTTCGCTTTAACGTGCATGCTACAAACAACTGTCGCATGCCCAATCACTTCGTATTCTTTCATATCTACTCCCTCCAATCTAACCTCTGTCCGCACTCGTCGCAAAACCTCATATAACTTCTAAGTATTCCTTCGCATTTTGGACATTTCCCCACTCTGCATCCAATGGCTTCATTCACCCCGATGATAATCGGTCTCTTCGCCGTATCCCGTTCTTTTAACTTCCGCACCTGCTTTGGAGTTAATCCGGTATCTTCGTATTCTGCAAGTCTTGCAGCACATTTTTCATATCCATTATTCCTCAAATCCATTCTCGGGATTGCTCTGTGTTCTTCTTGCATCCATTCTGTCAATCTTTCCATGCTTAATCCTCCATCATTCTTTTTTTATTTTAACTTCAAATCCCAATACAAAAATCCAAATCAGCAGCCAAAACACCTCATTCATCGGATATGTTGTGTCAAACATCTCCATGAATGGCATATTCGTTATGTCTAATACCCAAAATATTAATAATAAAAATTGAATTAATGCTATCACTCTATCACCTCATTTCGAATTTATACCCCGGAACCCTTATCGCTCTTGATGCGCCCGGTTTTTCGTCCGTCTCCAAAATACCAAGCTCGAACATCCTTACCAAATGTCCTTGTACACTTGATGCTGACTTATATCCTGTCATCTTGGCTATCTCGCGTACTGTTGGTGGATAGCCATGTTTTTGTATGTATTCTATAATCACCATTTTTATTACTGCGTGTTGTAGTTTCATCTTTTCTCCTTACTGCTGCCACCTTCGGCGTCATATAACGCCTCATAATCCGACAGCTCACTTATTTTTTCTTCCAAATCAAAATCTGTATAAAAACCTAAGTTTTCTACGGTTTCCAATTCTTTTACACTCAGGTTATCGAACGTATTATTTACTTGTTTTGAGATTGTATCTCCTTTGCACATCAATACAACATCTTTTTCCCATCTTTCCACAAACTCATGTCCTCTGTAGATCAGTTTGTTTGTTATCGCTCCTTTTCGGACAAATTTTCTGTATAGTGCCATGGTACCTCCTTTCCTCCCAGCCATTCAGCCAGGAGGTATTTACAATTTTGTGATATATATCAACCCCTTTACAGAGTTGGTGCCTCCAAATAATTCTTTTTAAATATCTGCATCCATTCCAGTTCCTGATATTCCATCATAAATGCTGCTTGTGCATCTCGACACAGTAACTCTCGTATCGCTTGGTTATTGTGCGCTGCTTCCGGTCCCTCTTTATGGTGTTCCATGCAAAGTTGGACTGTGAGCCCATATTCCTCACTCAGCTCACGTTGGCCAGAGCCAAACATCACGTGATGCTCTTGCGTTGGTTTGTATGTATAGTCGTTACGAAGAGTAGCGCATAGATAGCAATAACCACTATCTTTTTGATGTATGATACTTTTTCTGTGCTTTTTACGCTTTCTGCTCCGGCTTTTTCCCGACTGCTGCCCCTTCGGCTTTTTCGATGTCCGCCAGCTTTCCTTTGGGAATGCAAATACGTTGTAATCTACCTCACTCACGCCTGTTCCACTTCCATTCCCCATTTTTTATCTACTTCTGCCTTAAGCCATTCTTCCATCGTTTCTTTATTTTCCAACGCTTCCGGCTTTAAATGCTTGCAAAGGTATTCTGCTGCCCCGTATTCGGTCAAATTATCTAAATACTCTTTTCTCGTTATGATTTCATCTGCAGTTTGCGTCTGAATATGTTCTGTTCTTTCCGGCATTAATTCCGGATAATCTGTCACATTCATCTGACCTTCAATCTGCTCCTCTTCACCTTGCTCTTTGCTCTGTGTTTCCTCTGTTTGTTGCACCGGTGCAATTTCTTCCTCTACCTTTTCTGTAACTGCTGTCACTGAAAGATTCTCCACATCTTCTTGCTCTTTTGCATTTTCCTTGATATCACTCGGTTTCGTTTTAGGCTTTTCCGGAACTTTTGCCCGTTTTACTTTTGATTCTTTTCTTTGTTTTGTCTGTTGCACCGGTGCAATTCCTTCCTTTTCCGGAAATGTCTCTTGATACAATTCCTCCCAGCGCTCTTTCGCTGTCTTCTCTGATATAAGCGTATCTACATAATGTTTCACATTATTCCAATCATAGCGCTCCTTTTCGTTGCTTCTCACTTTGAAAACTGTGATTTCATTCTCTGTATCCTTCATAATCAGCATGATACGTCCATGTCCTTGGATTCTTATGCTATACACCTTCTCTCCGTTCGGCGCTAAGATTTCCTGCATTGCTTTCAAATCCATCCCTTTTTTCGCCTGTCCATATAATTGCAAAAACAATTCCGGCTCATCTTTGAACAGCTGATTCAGCCCTTTTCCCAAATCATCCAGTTCCTCTTGTTCTTTCTTCGTTCCTTCCAGGAACACTTCAATGTCTGTCGTCTTTCCCTCTTCTTCAACTTCCGCTTTTACCGCTTGTATTTCTGTTTTACTAAGTGCCGGCGATAATTCTTCTGTCAATTCATCCGGAAGCGTTAGCATTATGGCCAACTTTGCGTATCCATACCCTCGATACTCTTCTTTTAATCTGTCGCTGTATCCATTCACTGCGAACTTGTCGTTTATCCGGATGAACCTTGACACCTGCGAAGCGTCTAAATGATATTCCGCTTCTGCGAATTCATTTACATTTGCATACCCGGATTCTTTCAAGATATCTGTATCTCTTCCCTTTTTGAGCAAATAACCGATTGTCACAAAATCTTCTACTGTTTTATTTAGTACACGGTTCACTGTGTTTTTGTATTCTTCGTAATTGTTATAAGTGATAATCTCTTCCATGTTTCCTCCTATGCCATTTTTTCAAAATCTATCAGATTTTCCATAAAATCTTCCGCTAATCCCTTTAATACTCTTGTATTATTCTTTTCTTTCAGCTCTGCAATATTTTGTTCCCTTTTTTCCTTGCTGATCATTGCAAGTTGTTTATCTTTTTCCGTTAGTCGTTTCTTTAGCTCTTTCTGCCATTCTCGCAAAAATCCCCTAATCTCTTCAATTCCAGGTTCTTTATCCATATATGAGCGGTGCTGCCGGATTGTTCCTGACGGTTCTACTTCGATCGTGTAAAATGGTATTCCCGGTTGTTCTACACGTCTTAAGAAACAAATATATGTTTCTCGGCTCTCGATTCGGTCGAAATACCGCTCTGTTGCTCCTGCGCAATGATGCAATGCCTGTCCTTCTTCAATGATCTCTACCAAATCGTGTGGAACAATAATGATGTATTCCGCATTTTCATACTCATATCGCGCTCTAATGTCTTCCAAATTTTTCTCTGCTTGAGGATACTTTTCTCTCATTTTTTTCGCTTTTGCTGCACGGACCTCTTTATTTCGTTCCATCTCTTTTACAATTTGAAGCTGGTTCGCATCCGTAACCGCCTGATCATGTCGCAATTTCAAATCACGTGGTTTGTAAACCATCTCATCATCCATATTTTTATTCTGTGCTTTGCACATACTTAAATAATCTCCCCACTGTCCTAAGACTTCCGGCACCGTTCTGTATTGATAGCCTGCTGCCCGCTGTTTCTCTATGTAGTTCATTACTTGTTGCGGTGACATTTTATCTTCTACAAATTCTATGTCTCCCGGATCTATTCCGTTTGCAATCATGTATTCCAATGTGTCTTGTGATACTTTTTTGTTTGATGTATCTGACCAGCGCATCCACGCAAGCATCTCTTCCCCGCCATCCTGATCACGTATCCGATTAATCTTCTGCCGGTCCTTAATCTTAAAAACTTCTTCCAGTGTTTCTCCTGTCAGTCGAAGTTTCCCGTAGTAGCTTCCTCCGCCCCACACATCTACTTTCTCTACAGTTTCTCTTAACATTCTGTGAAATCGTCCCTTAAACAGATACTCCACCACATTTTCGAAATTCAATAATCGCTGTATTCCGATCAATAGCTTGTTGTAATTTAACCTTTCTCCGGCTGCTGCCAGCTGATGCAGTACTCTGATTCCATCTTGATACTCCGTGTTTTCCAGTGCCTCACCATACTCTCCCGGATACAGATAGCCTTCTTTTGCTCGTTTGTTTTTTCTATTGCTTGTTTCGAAATTTCCCCATCCGTCTTCGTAAAAAAGTTTTACATTGTGTTTTCTTCTCGGATTTACGCCTATTTTGTAAGCCATAACCAACACACTTTCATCCAACTCCACTGTGCATCTTCTGTATTCCCATGTAATTTTCACATCGTAATACTGGATCACACTCGCTTCTCTGTTTAACGGAGAGATGAAGTACAGCCCGGTTTTCTTTTTCACTCTATCCGTTCGTTTCTTGGCCACAATCTTTTTCTTGCAATTCGGACATTCCGTCAGATCATTGTGTCTGACTTTTTTTCCGTCTGACAGACGTTTTAATTCGGCGTCCGGAATTTCCGCCCCACAGCAGGAGCATCCCCAACTTCCTTTTTCTTTGTCGAAGAAAATATATTCTTCTTCACATTCTTTTTCATATAGCCACTCTCTTATATTTCTCGGTATTCTCGGAATCTGATTTATTAAATCCTGCTGCTTCTTTGATTTCTGCATCTGTGTAACCCACCTCTTCTCTCGATTAAATTCCATTTCCAGATATTCTATTTTTTCATACCAATCGCAGTTTCCATATCCCGCTTTTTTCAAAAATTCCTCTGTCTCTTTTTCCTCATTTTTAGAATCAAATTTCAAATCATTCATGTCGAATCCATAGGAGCAATGATAGTATCGATAAGACTCCATCGGATTTCCTCCCAAGCATGTGATCAGTTTGGACTGCTTCTGTTTTTCTCCTATTTTCTTGTATCCATGTTCCCCTGTCTCTCTATGAATGCAATAACGTGATTCCCTTACTTTATCCGTATAGATGTCTAACAATAAAATGTCTCCGATATACTGTGGTTTTACGATCCAGCCTTTCTTCTTTGGTTTCTGTTCCTGTATTTTCTCTATCAATCTCCATCTCACAGCTCTTTCAACTCTCTTTCTTCCGTTAATGTATACCAGGTATTCTCTTTCGCATCTTTTCCTACTTCAAACACTTTTGCACTCTGTATTTCTCCTAGCTCCGACTCTAAAATCAGTCCTAAAACGCTTCCTTTCGCGCCTTTTACTTTCGGATTTGTTCCTCTTGCAATCGCAATCCCATTTTCTTTTGTGCTTTTCGCTTCATTTCTCAATACACTGATATTCTGTGTTTGCTTCTCCCAGTCTCTTAGCGGATGCTTTACAATGTACATCATTGCGTACCCAGCAATCTCTTTTACCGTCAATTCTTTTAAGAGCGTCATTTTCGTACAGACCACCATACTGCATCCGCTTTCTTCATCAATACTTCCTTCCGCTTTCACACTAAAGAATCTGTTCTTTCCATCCATCTCATACCAGGTCATGCAGTCTAAGATGTACTCTGCACAATGGAATCCTGTTGATCTCGTCTTGCTTTTTTCTTCGATATAGGTCTTTCCCAACTCATACTGATAAATCCCTTTTCCACAGTTTGCCGTTAGATCTTCTGTGAACCCCTTAAATGCAATCATTTTTCATCTCCTAGATAATACTTTTCTGTAATTTTTTTAATTTCTGCCTTCCCCGGTATTCCCATGTAAAGAGGCGGTGTTAATTTTGCCGCTTTTACAATCTCTTTCGGCACTTCCTCTTTTCTCTCAAATGCGGATTTTAAGATTCTTCCCATGCATTCTTCCAGTCGTTTTCCTTTTTTTCTTACTGCAAGGGCTAGTTCTCTATTGTCCATGCACTGCTCTACAATCAGATCCTTCCAGTCTGCCATTATGTCTTTTAGCTCTAGTTTTTTTGCTTCTAAACTCAATTTTCCTACTGCTGCCAGCTCCGCCGTCGTCAATTCTTCGATTGCACCGGTGCAAAAGTCCTCTGCGTCCTCTTTGTCCAATCCGTTTTCTTCGGCAATTATATAGATCGCCTCGATATCTCCCTCTGCAAGCTGCGCAACAGCCGCTCTGTTTATCTCTTCATAAGAATCAAATTCTCCAAATTTCTCAAACATCTGTTTTACCTCCCTTGCCATGCTGGCTCATTTGCCATTTTCTTTTTCTTGCCTTTTACGTACTTATCACATTCCTCCGGTTTGCATCCGCGCCTTTCACCTGTGATCAGGATATAGTCACAGCCTCTTCCTTGATAAGCTCTGTAGATGCATGTCTTACACCGTTGTCGTTTTTTTGCAGCATTACGCCGTTGTTCTTCGTAGCTTTTTCTCTTCTCCTCTATCTCCGAACTCGTTACGCTCCACACCATACTCTTAATCGCACTTTCTGTGCGATCAATTTTCATTGCCATGACCTGTGTTGGGATTTTCCCCCAATTTTCTTTTACATACTTACGTTCTTTTTCCGTCCATTTTCTTCCCATTTCATCACCCTCCGATTTCGGACTTTTTGGCGTTTGTCGGACTTTTTAGTCTTATTTTTGCCTGTTCCATCATCTATTTGCTGTATTCGTTACGACGTTCCCAGACAAACTCCACTTTATGCTTGTCCAGTTCTGCAGAAATCTGCTGCCAAAGCTCCTTGTGCGCTACATTTTCCCCTTTAATCGTCTTCCAACCGTTAGTTTTCCACATTTCCAAGTTGCCATTTTTACAATTATTGTTTAAAAATGTAGAATCTGTATGCACCTCAAGGACACACTCCTTATTCAGTCTTTTCAACGATTTTAGGAAAGCGCATAGTACCGACTTGTGGTATGTTGTCTTTTCCGCACGGACAAAATCTTCTCTCGTCTCGATTTCTCCGTCTTTCTTTCGATATTCGACTACTGCTGCATACCAGCCTTCTCCCTCTCCTGTCCGAAGTGGACCTTTTAAAGAGGTTTCTATGTATATTTTTACTTCAAACATTTTTAAATCCTCCTATTCAGCCTGATCATGGTGTATCTTCTATACCGATATCCCGTTACCGGATTGATTCCCTCATAAACAGATGCTATGTAATAGCCTTTCTGCGGTTTTGGTTCTTTCTTCCACCTGATCCGCTTGTCTACCTTTGGTTCCGGAAGTGGCATATTTTTACTGATGTTGTAATTCGCCTGACTTAGCCTTGTCTTTCCTCTCGCTCCATCTGCTTTCGTTTCTGTTGTATATTCATCTTTTGTCATGTAGCTGGCGAGTTTTGTAAAATCTTCGTCGTAATACTGGCTGTTCCGGATTTCTATCGACCACGTTCCGCCTTTTTTCCAAGCTCTCTGCAAAATGCCCGCCGTGTCTCCGCATTCATTCATCACAACGTGGATGTGCCACGCTCCGCGCGTTCCCTGTTCAATATTTCGAAACCAAAAACACTCATATCCACGCTTTTTAAACTCTTTCCTGACTGTCTTCATGGCGTCCTGAAAATCTTTCAGTGCTGCTTTCATATCCTCCGGTCTATTTCTCACTTCGTAGGTCCATGTAGCAAAGACGTCGCCTGGTCTTATGTATTCCAGCATCCTCCACCGACACCGTTTCATCTTATTCAGCGCGTTTACCTTCTGCATCTGTTCCTTTGTCGGTTTTTCTTTCTTTTCTCTTCTCTTACCAGGTGCTCCATATCTGCCGTCATGGTTTTCTTCTATATCGATTATTTCTCCGCCTCTAAATTCCCTTTTCTTCCTGTTTATCATAATTCATCATGTCCTAACTTTAATATTCTTATCAAGTCGAAAACGGGTTCAAAATCCCCATTTTCCTTGACTTTTCCAGTCCACAATGATATTATAATTTCAGGTATTGAAATTAGTGTTCTTTGTGAACCGGCTGACATTTGCAGATGTCAGCTTTTTCTTTTGTCAATCTATCGTTTTCACTTCCACTCCATATTTCTTCGCTATCTCTTCTGCCTTTTTTCGAACTTCTTCCCTTGTTCCGTACATCGCTTGCATGTTTGTTACATTTCCACTCGGAAATGAAATCGCGTGCGAATATCTCACAATCTTAACCGGATTTTCCATCATTCTTTCCCAAATAGCATTTTAAAAATTTTCTGTGCCAGTTCCTTTTTCAACTCTTTATCACTTAATTTACTTCTGCGTATAATTTCTTCCATATCTTTCTTCGCTTTCTCTGAGCCGTGCTTATCTGTCAGCAGTTCTTCCACTGCTTTCAGTATCACTGCTGCATCCGCCATGATCTCATCCTCTGTTCCCTCAATTTTTACAATTCCTTTTTTTGTATTTATCATTTCTTTTCTCTCCTTTGTGTGTTATACTATGTTTGGTTTAATTGTGTAGCGCCCAAAGGTTTGCCGACCTTGTAAGGGCGCTTTCTTTATAGCAACATTGATATCGCTGTAAATTCTCCAGCGATAAAACCAAACCCTGCTGCGATTGCCATTCCAATCGCAATCATCACTCCTCGAAAAATCAGATCATCACGCTTCTCTTTCTCAAGGAGCTGTTTTTCTAATCTCTTCTGTCTCAAAACGTCCGACCTATCAAACGTCATAACCTGAATCTCTGGTTTTTCAACCACTGTAATCTCATTCATTTCACTATACCTCCTACCAAAATCGCATTACCTACAACTCCGACAACGATTAACATCGACACAGTAATCGCAAGCTTATACGCAAACACACGCTCTTTTCTTAAGTCCCGTTCATGCCTGTTTCGGATTCTACGCTTTTCCCACTTCGGGAGTGCTTTTCTTCTGTTCCAGTTCATTTCTTTCCCTCTTCCTCTTTCTCAATTTCTTTAAGTAGATTTTCGAGCTTAAACAGCTCTTCCACTTTTTTTCTTTCTTCGAACTCTTTGTCCCATGTGATTTCTCCCATTACTTGCATTAACTCCAGCATTCCCACAACTCTGTACTTGTGCATATCACATATAATTCTTGCAAATCCCGAATTCTTCATATACTTATCTGCTTTCAGTTGCTTCTTTACCCAATCTAAATTTTCATTTAGCAATTTAATGTATTTCTCAAACATGCTTGTCCTCCTTTCTACCGCTTACGCGGTTTTATCCTTTGCTTTTCTATCTTGCAGTGCTTTCTGCATAAAATTTGCACAAGCATCTTCTAAATCTTCTTTTGTCGGCAAACGACTATAATAAACATATACAACCGCTTTGCTTGTTTCGATTTTTTTCTCTTTCATGCATCTCCCTCCAATCTTTAAAGTGTATGTATTACCGTTTGTACTTGTTGCGTTGTCCACCGAAATCTCCTATACTGTAATTACAGGGCACCGCCATGTCCGAGTAAAAAGAAATGAGATTTCTTACATGAAACCATTTGATGAATTCTGGACTTCTATTTCTGAGGATGATTTTTCCGAAATCGCTAAAAAATGAACTCTAGCTTAGATAAAATTCGTGAAGAAACGGAAGATCCAAAAAACTTATTCGGAAATCAAATCGCAATAACGAGCGCTGCATTTACTCATGAAATTTTGTCTCGTTATCACAACTGGCTTTCCGAGCAACTTGAGAAATAACTCTTTCATCAAGTGTTATATTGGAACCGAACTCCATGCTACTCCGAATGGCTTGGAGTTCTTTTCTAATAAGAACCAATTCTGTATAAATTTTCTTCAACATTTTTTTCACCTCCTATCCTGCTTTCTTACTGCTCTCAATCAGTTGTCTGTCTTTTAATGCACTTGCGTAAATGATCACTTGTTTTCTGTCCTCTTCCCCGAGGTTTTCAAGGATCTGCATTAATTCTTCGCCGTCTTTCAAATCTTTTTCTGTTAAATGCTTCATCATATTTTTCACCTCCCTCTTCCACTTTGAAATACTCATTTTTTACACGGATCATTCTCTGCCAAAAGCTCTCCTTCTAAACTCCAATACTGCGTCACAATTCTACTCATGTCCTCTTTTGTTCCAGTTCCTTTTAGGGCTGTTGTTCTTATAACTTTAATGACTTCTGCTGAATCTGTTCCTCTTGTACCTTCCATTTTCATCACCTTACTTTCTTGCTCTTTCTCCTCTTTTCTCCTATAATTCACTTACAGGCATCTGCCAATGCCGAGTATTATGAAAGGAGAACTTCACTATGCAATTAGATTATTCCTGTGTTCGCAACATACTTTTAACCGTAGAAAAATACGAAACTCTGTATGAACCTGTTTCTTTCAGTGATTTCCAATTAAAATATTACGATGACTATTTATCTGAATATGCTGTCGACAAAATCTTGTATCATGTCCGATATTGCATAAAATCAGGTCTTTTATCCGATGTATGTGCGACTAAGCCATGGGGGAAACTAGATTTTGACTGTTGCTTAGAACCTCTCGGTCATGATTTTTTATGCAACACTCGCACCGAAGAAAAATGGTCACATACCCAAGCAATTTTATCCAAAATAGGTGGAGCTAGTTTAAAGGTCATTTCCGCTGTTGCCGAAGGTGTAACAACTTCCCTAGCTAATAAATATCTTCCAACTGAAATTGGAAAAATCATTTCCTAAACCATTTTTCTACAGCTTCCTTCGATGCAACATCTATACACCGTTCCATTTCTTCTTTTGTTGGTTCGGTGTATCCTTTTTCTACAATGTAATAAACAATTGCTGTGAATTTTACTCTTTCTATCCACCATTTGACCGTTGCTATCACTGTTGTAATAATAAATATCACTGTCCACATTTCTTCTCACCTCACTTTTCTCCCGCTTGCTTGTTCCTTGCAAGAACATAATACATCTTTTAGAGAACTTTGTCAACTTATTTTTGTTCTTTTAAAGAACTTTTTCGATTGACTTTTTCGCCGGACAGTGATATTATCAAATTGTCAAGTAATATAATTCGCTTGAAAGGAGGGTCTGATTTGCATAATAGAATAAAGTTATTAAGAAAAGAACTTAATCTTACACAAGAGAAATTCGGCGAAAAACTTGGAATGAAAAAAAATTCTATTAGTCAGATAGAAAATGGCGTGAATGCTTTAACAGAGCAATTGCTCGTTTCTATTTGCAGAGAATTTAATGTGAACGAAAGTTGGCTCCGAACCGGAGAGGGAGAAATGTTCTCAGAAGTGCCAGCGGAAGATGAATACTTCAAAGCTGTCACACAGATTTCTAAATCTAATGACAAACTTGCCATGCAAGCTATTATAGAATATTGGAAGCTGGATGATGTGAGCAAAGAGGCGCTAAAGAATTACATATATAAAATTGCAGAAAAAAGCAGGGAATAAATTCCCCGCTTCTCATTCTGTCAGATTCTTGACTACCGTGTAAATAGATATGAGTATTTGTTGGTCTTCAATTTCTTTGACAATTTCAATGATTAGTTTTTGATAATCTTCATTGCTCATATGTACCCCTCCCGTCCGTTATGTTGAACACACGTTCGAAATCCCTTGTAAAATAATACTACTACTAATTTTGTTTTATTTCAAGAGATTCTCGAACATTCGTTCTGAAAAGGTGCTTTATCTAGCCCCTTTACTATATATACACATGACTAACGGAAATCTAACGCGGTTTTGGGGAATCGTCCGAGAACTCGGACACTTATTTGTAATCAGATTCATAAAGGTCGGAAATGCGAATTTTGAGACCTTTTGCAATGGTTTCTATCGTATCTATTCGTGGCATGGTTTTCCCGACTGCTATATCATTTATAGTGGATTTCGGAACTCCTGTCATAATAGATACTTGACGTATAGACAAATTTTTATCGTACATTATTTTATCCAGTAGCATTTTCATAGTGGCTTTATTTTAACCGTTGGAACCATGAAAATCTACAGGTAAATATTGGAAATGATATAACCGCTACGGCGTTTATATATAAAGGGTTGGTCACCCTAAAGATGTGAGCTAAAGAGAAAGAGAGGAAACAAAATATGAGATGTCCAAAATGTGGTGGAGAACACTGCCAAGTTATTTCCGAAACAACATCAAAAGGTAAAGATTTTTCCGCTGGAAAAGGTTGTTGCGGAGCTGCCTTATTGGGGCCAATAGGAATTTTATGTGGTGCCTGTGGGAAAGGAAAGCAAATTAACTCAACAAACTATTGGGTTTGCCAAGATTGTGGCAATAAATTTAAAGTATGACAACTAAAGAACGTTATTGGATAAAGTCAATGGAATGGTGCAAAAAATACTGTGGGTGTCACCAAATGCCTAATCGCAGCTTTTTTATAAAAGGGTATCAATTACCTATTTGCGCTAGATGCACCGGAATTGCCTTAGGGCATCTAATCGCTCTTATTGTAATGCCTTTTCATACTTTTAGTTTTAAAATAGCTGTATTGATTTTACCACTTGCCGTTGATGGTACTGTGCAGTATTTTACAAATTATGAATCCAATAACTTAAAACGCATTATAACCGGTTTTCTATATGGTTTTGCTTTCATGTCTTTTGTTGTAAAATTAATAAGAAATATTGAATTAATATAACTAAAAACCGCCCGGTACTCCAATACCGAACGGTCTTACATACACCCGAAGATGTACATCCATATTGCAAGTTATATTGTATCATCTTCAGAAACACCCGTCAACGGAACATATTTTCGTTGGGTGTATTTTTTATACTCTTTTTTAATATATTTCTAGAGAAAGAAGGATGAATATGGACTATAATTTTACCCAATTTACAGTATATGATTTTTTATTGTATCTAAGAAAGTCTCGCGCTGACAGCGAGTATGAGACAATCGAAGAAACGCTTGCAAAGCACGAAACTGAATTACAGAACTTTGCTATCCGTCTGCTTGGTGTAAAAATACCAGAATGTAACATCTTCCGTGAGGTCGTTTCGGGTGAAACAGTCCAAGACCGCCCGGATATTCAAAAGGTGCTTTTCGCTATCGAATCCGGCTCTGTGCGCGGTGTATTTGTAATTGATCCACAGCGTCTTTCCCGTGGCGACTGGGAAGATGGTGGGAAAATCTTATCTAGTTTCAAGTATAGCGATACACTCATTCTTACGCCGGCGAAAATCTATGATCTGAACAATAAATTTGACTACGACTTTTTTAAGATGGAGCTGAGCCGTGGAAATGATTATCTCGAATACACGAAGGAGATCTTGCGACGTGGCCGTGTTGCCTCTGTGAAAAACGGTAACTTTATCGGTAGTGTTGCTCCGTATGGATTTAACAAAATCATCATTGACAAAACGCCTACTTTGACTATAAACAGAAAAGAAGCAGAGGCTGTTAATATTGCAGCTAAGAAGTGTGTTTACGATGATATGGGGTGGACAGCCATCGGGAAAGACTTAGAGCTCATGGGCTATAAACCACGCAGTGCCGAACACTGGAACCCTTACACTCTTCGGGATATTTGCATTAATCCCGTAAATATCGGAAAAGTAAGGTGGAATACAAGAAAAGTAGTGAAGATGTACGATGATGGAAAATTAGTTAAAAAACGTCCTGTAAATCGAGGAGACGATGCAATGCTTGTAGATGGTAATTTTGACGGCATTATGGAGCCTGAACTTTATCATAAACTAATCAAAAAAGCTGGCGTTATGACAAAAGAGAAGTCTAACACCTCTTTAATCAATCCATTTGCCGGATTGCTTTATTGCAAATGCGGCCATGCAATGATTTATCGCTCTTATCATAAAAACGGCGTAGAACGCTCTGCTGCACGTCTGATCTGCACGCACCGATCGCATTGCAATACAAAATCCGTGTTATTCGATGTCGCCTACGAGTCTATTATTGACTGTTTAGAGGATACAGTAAAAGACTTTGCATTTAAACTGCAGCATGACAACAGTATGGATACTTACGCATTGCAGACTAAGATGTTGGCCGAGCAGAGAGAAGAATTAAAAAGATTAGATGCAAAGCAAGAAGAATTATATGACTTTTTGGAAGATGGAATATATACAAAAGATGTGTTTTTACAGAGAAGTGACCGGTTAAAATCCAAACGCGAAGAAGTCGAAAAGCAAATCAAATATTTACAAGATAACACCGTGGAACCCGTAGACTACACCGAGAAGATCGCTACTTTTAAAGATGTGATAAATGCACTAAGAGATGACAACATCTCGGCAAAACATAAAAACTCCCTGCTAAAAACGATTATCAAACGCATCGACTACGACCGAACCGAAGTCACAGAACAGGATGGAAAGGTTTATATTTGTACTTACCGCAAACGTGGAGACTTGTCTGCTGCCCCATCCGAAACAACTGCCCTTTTATCCGCCAACGCTACCAGAAGCGACGCTTGGCATTATTTTCAATCTCACATAGGCAAGGAGTATAAGATTCTGAAGATTGTGCGCGATTATCAGCACCGCACTGTGTACGATGCAAGCAAGCCGGTATTTAAAGTGCATTTAAACGACTTTTAACACTTTAGAGTCATTTACATACATCATAATTGTTCAGATTC
>OCAS01000466.1_pt1 | contig 33435 bp, 34 predicted proteins | sample 1550751 | NCBI WGS metagenome assembly OCAS01 (sample SAMEA2580301, study PRJEB22360) | human gut metagenome | biome: human gut; feature: human-associated habitat; material: faeces | place: Denmark | collected 2008/2010
ATTCAGTTGTCAATTTTCAGTTAGAATCTCATTCATTGAGATTCCGAGAAGTTATTATTATACTACATCCGGTCAAAACAAAGAAGCGATAAATGTGCCTGAGTTTTTACACCCCGCCTCCGGAACAGAAATTCTGCGGAAAATGTCATATCAGAGACTTGTCATATAGTTTAATAAACCGTATAATGTAGTTATCATGCAATCAAGGAGGACGATGTATGGATGATTTAAAAGAAAAACTTTCAAAGTGGCTGGAATTAGACTATATTCTACCGGAAGATATTCCAAATATCGACCTTTATATGGACCAGATCACGACCTTTATGGACACAGAACTAAAAAATTCCACACGGTTTAAGGGAGATAAGATCTTTACCAAAACAATGATCAATAATTATTCAAAAAATGATCTGCTGCCGCCTTCCAGCAAAAAGAAATACTCCAGAAATCATATGATTCTTTTAATCTATATCTATTACCTGAAAAACTTCATGTCTATCTCAGACATCAAGTCTCTTCTGGCCCCGCTGAAAAATCACTTTTATGACGATGACAGGGAACTGTCGTTTTTCGATATCTATGAGGAGATTTATCAGCTGGAACACAGACAGAAACCGGTAATCGCGGAATCTGTGGCGGATGACCTGAAAAAGGCCAGGGAATCTTTTGCTTTCGTGGAGGACGAAAAGGACAGGGATCTGCTTCAGCATTTTTCCTTCATCACACTTTTGTGCTATGATATTTATGCTAAAAAACAGCTGATTGAGAAAATGATCGACAATTTCTATACTGACAATCCAGAAAAAGAAAAAAAGAGAAAAAAATGAAGAAATAGACGAAAGCCTATTTCTTCATTCTGTTAAATACCAAATCATATCCGTCGCTTCCGTAGTTTAAAGAACGGTTGACCCTGCTGATCGTAGCCGTGGATGCGCCCGTCTTCTCTGCCACTTCCAGATACGTATGCTTTTCCCTGAGCATAGAAGCCACTTCAAAACGCTGCGCCAGGGATTCCAGTTCGTTCACCGTACATAAATCTTCAAAGAAAGTAAAACACTCTTCCTCTGTCTCCAACGTAAGAATCGCCTGAAACAGCCGTTTAGCGGCTTCCGTTTTAATCTTTTTGCTCATAATATGCTGCTCCTTTTCCTGCTTCGAAATTTCGATGCTTGATTAGTTTTAATATACAACATCAGCGCGTTAAAGTAAAGAAGATTTGCACCGATTTTTCCGCTGTGCATACTCTATGAAATAAAGTATTTTTTAGGAGTTTTTATGAAAGCAAAAAAACTTGCTGCCGTGTTCCTGACTTCTGTACTGGCTCTGGGCGTTTTGTCCGGATGCGGAACATCTAAATCCGAAGGAGAGACAAAAAAGCTCACCAAGGTCACCTTAAACGAAGTTACCCACTCTGTCTTCTACGCTCCCCAGTATGTAGCCATTGAAAAAGGATATTTCAAGGATGAGGGCATTGACCTGAAGGTTGATACAGGATTCGGTGCAGATAAGAGCATGACCGCTCTGATCTCCGGGAATGCAGACATAGGCTTCATGGGGCCGGAAGCCAGCATCTATCAGTACAACGAAGGAAACCAGGACTATGCCGTCAACTTTGCGCAGCTGACCCAGCGCGCAGGCAACTTCCTCGTTTCCAGAAAAAAGATCAAAAACTTCTCATGGAACGATATCAAGGGCAAAGAAGTAATTGGCGGACGAAAGGGTGGCATACATATTTTAATGTAAATTTAGAGACTATTATTATTCTGTGCAACTGGATTGACGGGCTGAACAGTGCGAACGGCATTATAGCAGGATAGTGTCGGTACACAAGGGACAACACGATATTGATATTTGTGATAAAATCATAATATGGTGAAAGGAAAAAGTCAGGGAAACAGGATCTAACAAATCTTTTGAGATGGAGGGTTGATATGCATTACATCAGTCATTACCAGCCTCCTCTGGGAGATATTTTGCTTGCCGTAGATGAAATCGGCCTGACCGGGCTGTGGTTTGAGGGGCAGAAATATTTTGCCCTTTATCTGGACAAAGAACATGAGGAAAAGAAACTGCCTGTATTTGAACAGGCAAAAAAAATGGCTTGATATCTACTTTTCCGGCAAAGAACCTGACTTTGAAGTACCGCTTCATTTTACAGGCACAGAGTTTCAAAATGAAGTGTGGAGTATTCTCTATTCCATTCCTTATGGACAAACTACAACTTATGGTGAAATCGCAAAGCGGCTTGCCGCCAGGCGCGGGCTGAGCCGTATGTCAGCCCAGGCGGTAGGCGGGGCTGTCGGACATAATGAAATTTCTATCATTGTTCCCTGACACCGGGTTGTGGGGGCAAACGGCAGTTTAACAGGATATGCCGGAGGAATTGATAAAAAAATTGAGCTTCTCAAATTAGAGGGAGCGTGAAAAAAGAATATTTTGTTCAAAAACACAGCACGGCGCCGTAAAGGAGGATACCATAAGGTCAGCCAATCTGGGAAAATCGATTTTTCAGGACAATTGCCTCATAGGGGCGCACTGTTACCGTATTCTCTGAGCGGGAAAAATCATTATAATTTCCAATCAGCAGTTCTGAGTTTTCTTTTGACCATCCCACAGGCAGTACAAATGCCCGTGTATTTTCGTAAAAATTACAGATGACGAGCAGCTGTTCAGCTCCGAGTGTACGGGTGTATATATATAGTTCCCTGTCATCAGGCAGGAGCAGATCGTAGCTACCGTACACAATGATCTCATATTCTTTTCTGAGTCGGATCAGTTTTTGATAATAATGGAAGACAGAGTCTTCTTGTTTCAACTGATCTTTAGCATTGATCTCTTTATAGTTCGGATTAACCATAATCCACGGCATACCCGTTGTAAAACCTGCATTTTCCGTATCATCCCACTGGAAAGGAGTGCGGGCGTTATCACGACTCTTGCAGCGCAGATATTTCATCATCTCTTTAAGATCCATAACAATGCGGATACCTCTTCTATGCGCTTCGGCAAGCAGTCTATCATAATCCGCCATTGTTCCGAACTCCTTCATGATCGCGCGATAGTTGCTGATATCATAGCCATTGTCGTCATTGGGCGACTGATAGACCGGCGAGAGCCAGATCACGTCAATTCCCAGTTCCTTGAGATAATCCAATTTTTCCGTGATACCGTTCAAATCACCGATTCCATCCCCATTGCTATCCTTAAAACTTCTTGGATAGATTTGATATACAACACTTTCTTTCCACCATTTTTTATTCATTGATCTTCCAATGCCCTTTCTCAGAATATACTAAGTACGTTAACATAATAAAGGAGACCGCCGAGCTGTATCAGCCGGCGGTCCGACGCTCTGTTTTAATTTTACAGGATTTCCCCATTGCTTTCTATCACTTTCTTGTACCAGTAGAAAGAATCTTTACGTTTACGTGACATATCCCCTGTTCCGTCATCATATTTGTCAACAAAGATAAGTCCATACCGCTTTTTTACCTCACCGGTAGACGCGCTGACAACATCTGTACATCCCCAGCAGGTATATCCAAGCAGGTCCACACCATCACACACAGCTTCTTTCATCTGTTCGATATGCTGCCGCATATAATCAATGCGGTAATCATCATGGATCTGTCCGTCTTCAGTAATTTCATCCACCGCTCCGAGTCCGTTTTCCACGATCATAATCGGGATCTGGTAACGGTCATAGATCTGATTGAGCACATATCTTAGGCCCAATGCATCAATTTGCCACCCCCAGTCGGAGGCCTTCAAATACGGGTTCCTGATATTAACGGTTCCGTTTCCTTTGGTTGTTTCTGCATTCTCCTGAGTGAGGCTCACACAGTTACTGGAATAGTAGCTGATGCTGACAAAGTCCACAGTTCCATCTTTCAGGAGCTGTATATCTTCCGGATGCATCTTAATCTGTATATCATGTTCTGCAAAATAGCGATATGCAAATCCGGGGTATGCTCCGCGGACGTGCACATCTCCCGCAATGGAATTATGGATCTGCCCATACTGCTGAACAAAGAATACATCCTCAGGATGGCAGGTATAAGGATATCCGTTGTGGTAAGCAAGCATACATCCAAGTTTGTTCTCCGGATCGATCTCATGAGCCATTTTTACGGCGAGAGCACTGGCAACAAGCTGATGATGCATTGCCTGATAACGGGTCGACTCATTGTTGTCAGCCTCATCCAGCATACCGGCACAAAACACTGCCCCGAATGGCTCGGTCAGCATATTGATCTCATTAAAGGTAATCCAGTATTTTACACGTCCTTTATAGCGCTCAAAGAGTACTTTTGCAAAGCGAAGATAGAAATCAATGAGCTTTCGGTTCTTCCACCCTCCGTAAGCAAGGGAAAGATGTAACGGATTCTCATAATGGGAGATTGTGATCAGCGGTTCGATTCCGTACTTTTCCAGTTCATCTATGACTTTATCATAGAATTCCAACCCCTTCTCGTTGGGTGTCTCTTCATCTCCATTTGGGAAAATTCTTGACCAGGAAACCGAGAATCGGTAAACCTTGAATCCCATTTCACTGAAAAGAGCGATATCCTCTTTGTAATGATGATAGAAGTCTGTCGCTTCATGATTCGGGTAGAATTCTCCTTCAACAGGCGCCGGCACAGTAAGTCGACGTTCCTTGTCTACGCTTCCGCCTGTCAGGATATCGGCGATGGACGGGCCTCTCCCGTCCTCGTTCCACCCGCCTTCATACTGGTTAGCCGCTGTAGCCCCGCCCCACAGGAAATTCTCTGGCATTTTTTTCTGGATCTTCATAATAGTCCTCCTAATTGTTTTTCGTTTGTCCAACATTATACGATCGTAAGCAGACAATCGCCATGTTTAACTTTCTCATCTGATTTTACCATATTTACAGAACGGATATAATCGTCTCCGTTAGTAACAACGATTGGTGTAACGGGATCATATCCTTCTGCCCTGATTGCATCAAGATCAAATTCCACAAGCAGGTCGCCTGCTTTTACCTGCGCGCCGTTTTCTGTATGAGAGGTAAAGTTTTTTCCCTTCAGATTTACTGTGTCAAGCCCGATATGGATCAAAAGTTCTACCCCCTGAGCTGTCTGGAACATGATCCCGTGTTTCGTATCCATAATATTCACAACTGTTCCGTCAGCCGGGGCATAAATTTTCCCTTCATCCGGAATGACCGCAACACCGTCTCCGAGCACTTTATCGGCAAATGTTTTGTCAGGAACCTCAGTAATATCTTTTACTGTACCTGTAACGGGAGCAAAGATCTGGATCTTTTCTACAAGTGGCTTTGACTTAGATACTTCTTCAGTATCTGTCATCTTTTCAACATCTGTATCGTTGCTTTCCTCCGGCTCATCTGTAAATCCGAAGATCAGGGTCAGGATAAATGCACCTGCGAATGAGATAATGATCATAATTAGACCATAGAGGAAATTCATCATTCCCTTATCCCCGATAAATGCTGGAATCGCAAGAATACAGTTTTGTGCAATGTAAAGTGTTACCTGAAGAAGACCGCCAACGATGCCGCCAATACCGGCCGCAATCGCCGCAGCTACTACAGGACGTTTCAACTTCAGTGTGACACCGTAAAGCGCAGGTTCGGTAATTCCCATAAGGGCAGAAACTCCGGATGCACTGGCAAGCTGTTTCATATTTCTGTTCTTTGAACGCACTGCTACAGCAAGTGCCGCGCCTCCCTGTGCTACATTAGAGCACACCTGTGAAACATAAATCAGTGTATCTCCGCCATTTGCAACTGCGTTCAGACCAATCGGAGTAAGTGCATGGTGCATGCCTGTCATTACAATAAACGGGAATGCTGCCGCAAGAATACCAACGATGATAAATCCGAGTTTCGTGGAAAGGAAATTAATAGCAATTGCAAGTTCATTACCGATAAGGCCGCCTAATGGTCCAATTGCGATAATTGCAATCGGGGCACTGATCAGAATGACCAGAGTCGGATGCAGGATCAGTTTCACAATACGCGGTGTAATCCTGTCGACCAGTTTTACAATGTAAGACATGATCCACACCATAAGGATGATCGGAATTACTGAATAACTGTAAGTTGCCGGGGTAACCGGTATTGAAAAAAAAGTAATCGGATCACCGGATTCTATCATAGCGGTAAAATTCGGATGGAGGAATACACCTGCAATAATCAATGCCAGCGACTGGTTTACATTGAATACTTTTGCAGCGTTTGCAGCGATCAGAAACGGCATAAAGTAGAATGTAGCATCTCCGATGAAAGAGATAACCTGATAGGTGCTGGATGAATCACTTACAAGCTTAAATGTTGTCAGGAGAGTAAGTATGACTTTGATCATACCGGCAGCGGTAAGTGCCGGGATCATAGGCGTCATACACCCTGTAATGGAATCAATGATCGCAGAACCGATGCTCTTCTTTTCTGCTGGTTTCTGCGAAGAATCAGTATCGTCATTCGGCACACCCATTTTTACCAGCTCTGCGTACATTTCATTCACTTCATTCCCTGCGATCACCTGGAACTGATCCTGATGCCAGTTAACACCGGAGATTTCAGAAAGTTTTTTAATGTTATCTTCATTGATCATGCTCCTGTCTTTCACATAAAAACGAAGTCTGGTCATACAATGGAAGACACGTGTAATGTTGGATTTTCCTCCCAGTGCCTGAACCAGCTTCTCTGCTGATTGTCTGTAATCTTTTTTCATTGCTGTGCTCCTTTTAAATAATATTTTATTTATTGTGAGGTCTTGCCCGATATGCCGGCCGTACACATCAGTCACAATCCAGTACAAACTGACTTATAGATTCTGAGAATCTGCATCTCGAGGAATTGTATCGTTCTTTTTTTAACTGCTTTTTTTTGCAGCAGCGCGTGACTTATCCACATTTGTCTGGATGTGGATGGAAAGATACATCATCTCCTCTTTGCTCAGTGCATAATGATATTTTTCTTCCATCATAAGATAGATAAGCTTTACACATCCGTATGCCTCACGGCACTGTTTCTGAACGATTCGAAACAGATTCTCATCCTCGTCATATTGAAGCTCTTTGTGAAGATAACGCTTAGCAAAATATTTTAAATGAGTCAAAAATCTTTGATAGTAAAGGCTCGATTCATTGAATGTAATATCCGAGAAATAATTTTTTACGATTTCCTGAACCTGATTTACTATCATAGCAATCTTATAGTTGTCATTGTTCTGCTGCCCCTCTTCAGCATTTACAAAATGTAGGGCAATAAATCCAGCCTCATCAACTGGAAGCTTCAGATGAAATGTATGGTTTATTTTGTCAACCATCTTCAGCCCGTACATGTATTCTTTTTTATATAGCGGCTGAATATCGAGCAGGAGAACATTTTTCAGACTGATCCCATTTTTGAATCGCTCAACTGCTCCCATAATATGGTCACTCAGGGAAAAATAAATACTGTTATTCAGCTGAAGATCCGGAGACTCTTCTTTGACATGGTCTACAAATTTTTGAACAAATTCAAAGTATTCTTCAGGAATAGAAAGCAGATACTGCTGCATCTGGATACTGTTCTGGTGATTTTCCGGATAAAAAATCTTTTCAATTAAGGATTCGTTGATTTTATCTCCTCGCTTCGCACGGAAACCGATTCCAAGTCCTTTTACAATGATCTCATCATTGTTCTCGTCTTTTGATAACACGAGATTGTTGTTTAGTATCTTATTTACTCTCATTCCTACAGCCTCCTGAAAATAAAAAAAACCTATAACCCGAAACCAATTTCGAATTATAGGTCTTGCCTGACGATAGAATATTTCAGTAACAAACCTTTTCGCTCATTTATTTTTTCTTCGTCTATAATACCAAATATCAACAATCCTGTCTATAAAAATACTAGACAAAAAATGTTTATAAAATTTATGAAAATTTCACAAACAGCCAACGGTTTTTATCTGTTTTCTGCGCATTACCTCTCTGTATAGCAAAAATCACCTCTGAAACTTTTCCAGGATAATGAAGCGCCCCTAAATCCACCAATGCGTCCCAGATCCCGTTAAATTGATCATATCTTGATCCTGCAAGTATTCTTCCGCTGAATATTTTCCAAACTCTGTTGGATTAAGGAATTTTGCAAGTGTTATATCAATCCCGCCAGAATTCACACTGGCTCATTTTTCCCGACCTTCTCGTAAGGCAAATTATCAGAATAAGATTTAAAAATAGAAATTATTAGAGCAAGATCCACCCCGTAATACAAAATCTGACTTTCTGTCTTTTGCATAATTCCGTGATCGGACTCTTGATGGGGATCCCGCATCTGCACTTCGCTCGATCTGCGTCAGATTTCCACCGGACATCTGTCTCCCCATACCCTCTTTTATTGGCCGCATCACAGATGCACGCAGAAATAATATTAGTGAAGGAACTTTCAGAAAGAGGTGATATACAGATGAAATTTGATTACATGACGGAAATCGAACATACAGTCCCCTATTATCAGTTTCCCAAATTTTTGTTGGAACTGCCGCTCCCCCAGAATGCGAGAATCCTTTACATGCTTTTGTATGACCGCTCCAGAATCTCCCTGAAAAACCGCTGGGCAGACACAGACGGACGTATCTGTTTTATTTTTCCGATCACGAAGATTTCTTCAAAAATCGGGAATGGATCTAATCCCGGAATCGGATGAAAAGCAGTCCGGCAGAAAAACACCTGCCACAGAGACGGGAAATGAACCTCCATCCAGGCGGGAATATGGCTCTGCAGCAGGTGAACTGACGGATTCACACACTGTAAGATCTGCGGAGAACCTGTAGAGGCGTATTTCCCGCCTGGCAGTATCTTAAAAGGAAATAAGCATTTCAGGCAATGCGCCTGTGTGCGTACTGCATATGAATCGGAGAAGAGAAAGATCTGTTTTGATGAGAAGCCCATGTATGACTGGTCATTTGAACATGCAGACCTGTCTGATCCGGTCATAGATAAGGCAGCGACATATGAAGGAAAGCCATATGGGACTTCTGCTGTGGGGACCTGTCGGAACGGGGAAGAGCTATATTGCCGGATGTATTGCCAATGCACTTTTAGAACGGGAAATCACTGTAAAAATCTCTGGCAGGCTGCTGATCGTGACCACCAATCTGCCGTTGAAACAATTAAAAGAAGAAAGTAGTCTGGAAAAAAGACGGATCTATGACCGTACTCTTGAAATGTGCGTGCCGGAATATGTTGGCGGAAAGAACCGCCGCTGTGGAATCTCCGGCCAGAGAATGAATCAGATGAGACAACTTTTGGCAGACCACGAATCCAGTCGGAAGCGGAATAATTTCAGTCGGACAGGCACAAAAAACATCTGATGTTTATATCTTAAACATAAAGGTATGAACAGGAAAGATGTGACGGCTCTGAGTAAACCGACATATTATCTCTGGCAGACAGATTTTGTTTCACAGGACGCATTTCAGAAAGAGAAAGAAAAATATACCAGAATGGGGTTTCGGGTTGTCGCATTTCTGGATGGACAGCCGGATACCAATATCCATGACGGGATAAAAGCGCTGATCAAAAACCACATAAAGGAAACAAACTGGCAGTAGTTTCGTTGCAGGGCGGGAGGATTCTCCCGCTCTGTTTTGACTTTTCATTTACGAAATGCATTCTTTGATATATAATTATTTTACATTATATCTATATGTTTTATTTTTGAAAGGACGAATCTATGAACGCAGGTTATGTACGTCTCTCCAGAGATGACGACAAAAGAAATTATGTGTCCATTGAAAACCAAAAGCTGATCATCAGTCAATATGCGGCTGAACACGGCGTTGCCATAGACCGTTGGTATGAGGACGACGGCGTTTCCGGTTATATTTTTGACCGACCCGGGTTTCAGCAGATGATGGCAGATCTTGAGAAAGAGATTGATACCGTCTATGTGAAAGATTTTTCCAGACTGGGGCGACACAATGCCAAAGTGCTTCTGCTGCTGGATGAATTCCAGGAGAGGGGAAAGCACCTGATCGTCATTGATGACAATTATGATTCCAGGGATTCCAGCGACGATACCATCGGCATAAAGACCTGGTTCAATGAACGGTATGTAAAGGACACCAGCAAAAAAATCAAACGCGCCATCGGCGCAAGGCAAAAGGAAGGCACACTGATGACAAAGCCGCCCTTTGGATACTGCCGGGACGAAAAAGACAAATCCATCATTAAAATCGTGCCGGAAGAGGCGGAATATGTAAAGATGATCTTTGATCTCTATATCTGCGGTTCCGGATACCGAAAAATCGCCAATTACCTGACGGATCAGAATATTCCCACACCTTCTATGGTTCAGAGAGAACGGGAGCTATCCGAGGGCCGCATAACAAAAAAAAGGGTGGCGTCTTCCTGGTCTGACGGAATGGTAAAGGATCTTCTGGATAACGATTTTTATATCGGGACATTTCGCTTGAAAAAACGTGCCAGAAATACCGTTCACGGCAAAGACAAGCGAGTTCCCAAGGAAGAACAGTGCGTATTTGAAGAGCATCATCCGGCGATCATTGACAAAGCTATGTTTGCTCTGGTACAGGAGCTAAAGGAAAAACGAAACCACACCAATTACCGGGGCAGCCGGGGGCAGTGGCTCGGTTCCGAAATTCCCAATCCTTTTGGAAGCTGCCTGTTCTGCAAAGACTGCGGCAGCCGCCTGACGCCCATCCGGCGGAAAACTTCCTCCGGAGAGCGGAAGTATTATATCTGTACCACCTACAATACCAGGGGCAGACGGTATTGCTCCAAAGCGCACCTCATCGAAGAAAATGATCTGATGGAAGATGTACTCAATTATGTCAAAATGTGCAGAAATGCACTATGTGAAGTGATCGCCACCTATGATCTGCGGGATTTTGAGGCGGAAAAGAAAACAGTAGCGGAAAAAAGGCAGAAACTCAAAAGAGAAATTCAAAACAGGGAAGATCAGATCCGTGTCCTTCTGGCTCAAAAGGTAAGGGATATGACTCTGGTCTCCGGCACAGAAAATCTGATCGAAGAAACCTATGATTCCATACAGAAGGACCTGCTGGCACAGATCCATGGTCTGGAAATGCAGCTGAAGGATCTGGACGAGACTGCCATCGAGACGCCGGATGTAAAAGACAAATTACACAGCGCGCTGGATGTGGTCGATAAAATCATCGGAGGAGGCGCTCTTGACCGAAGGGACATTGAACTTCTGATTGAACGGATCGTTGTGGATGAAAACGGAATGCCGGAGATCACTTTAAAATACGGCCTGTCCGACCTGATCACTTACAGCCCCGCAGAGGAGATGAACCGCCGGGAAAATACCGTGATTGCTGTCGTAATGAAGCTGACTGCAGAGGACAACCGCGGCTATACTTCGGCAAAATATCTGTCCGAACACATTACGGCGCTGGGCTTAAGGAAAACAAAGCAGAGCATCCTGCCCTATATCCGCCTGATGAAAGAGGAAGGGATCCTGGAGGATACAGACAATCCTCTGAAACCCTATCGTATCCGGAAATCAAAAGAAGAAATTACAGCACTTGCCGGGAAATATCTTCCGGACCTGCCCAAAGAATATACGGCGAAGCAGATATCGGAACAATATTTACATTGTATTAATAGCGACAGGCGGAATGCCCCAGATGATCTTTGAGTATGTTCTGAAGAAACAAAAGATCGATCCGAAAAAAGATATCAGGATGGTCCAAAATATTGACTTTGCCAACACATCCGGGGCTTTTTCCGGCGGCACAGGAGACTTTACGGTGGAATTTGAACCCAATGCAACCGCTCTCGAAACACAGGGTGCAGGATATGTTGTTGCATCCATAGGCGTGGAAAGCGGGTTTGTTCCTTATACGACTTATTGTGCAAAGAAGAGTTATATCAAAAAGAATCCGAAGATCATACAGGGCTTTACCGATGCTATCAAAAAAGGCCAGCAATACGTAAATAAACATACTCCGGATGAGATTGCCGCTGTCATCGGCGGACAGTTCCCTGACGTATCGAAAAACGATTTGATTACCATCATCAAACGCTACAAAGATCAGGATACCTACAAAGAGAATCCTGTGTTCAGTGAAGACGGATTTACCCTTCTTCAGGATATCCTGAAAAACGCAGGGGAATTAGATGACACTGTCCCATTCGATAAACTGGTCGACAATACTTTTGCCGAAAAAGCAAAATAAACCTGTCTTTTGATTTCCTGATAAAAAGACTGCAGACAATAGTTCGTGATATGTCTGCAGTCTTTTTGTCTGGTGTTTTCTATGCAGTCCTTTTTTGTTTGCTCACAAGCATGGCCGCTGCAAACAGTGCCAGAGCAAATCCCGCCTGGATCAGGATTCCCTGCATCGCAGGCCATATATGGCTCATGTCCAAAACATCCAGCTGGTCGATCAGCTTATTGGACCTGATATACCAATAGGTCGGAAGGAATCTTGAGACAGTCAGCACCTGTTTGCTCATAAACTCGAGCGGCACAAACACCCCTCCCAGAAACGCACTTCCAAGAGACACCACATTTATGACTCCCTGAAGTGCGTCATCATTGGTGACGAGAAGCCCCGCGAGAAAGGATATGCCTGCCGAAACGCCTATGAACATTACGCTGTTGAGCATAAACAGCAAAAGGTTGCTCTGAAAAATCTCATTCCGGTACATCGCCATAGCCAGCAGCATAAACACCAGCCAGCAGCCCACGGATGCCGTCAATGTCCCAAGCGCCAGCTGAAGATTCCTGGATCTTTCTGTGGCCGCGGAGCACTGGTTTCTTCTTCTGATATCTTTTTTATAAAAGACCATGAATACCGGGCTCACTGCCACTGTGATCAGCGCAATAAAGATATAGGCAAGGTACTGAAAATAATATGCGGTATTGCTCTGTTCGCCGGCTTTTTTGCTTCCCATCAGGTCCACCTTTGCCGATGACCTCAATGTATTTTCAGCCCTCTCCACCGCCTGCTGTTCTGAAAATCCTGAGGCCAGATAGCTCCTCACCATCTTTGTAAACTTATTTACCTGCTGGTCAATCATATAGCCGCTGGTGGAGCCGGGAACCTTTACATTTTCTATTTGTGCCTTTTTATTTTCACTTAACAGGCTCTCTCCGAATCCTTTCGGCAGGATCAGAATATATTCTGCATTTCTGTAAAACAATTCATTCTGCATTGTTTTCTTCTCATCCTTTATATCTTTTACATTTTGTTCATTTGAAAGAAACGTTTTCAGCGCTTTGGAAACTGTGCTTTTGTCATGATCTACAATGCCTACATTAATTTTTGTTGTCTGAAATCCGGTATCACTGTTTTTTCCGAAGCTTGAAAACAAGATTGTCAGTGCGAAAAAAATTCCGGCATAAATAGACATTGAGAGTTTTTTACTTCTGACAATCTTAAAAAAACATTTAAATACTTGCATATTTTTTCCTCCTCATCATGAAAAAGCTCCCAAGGCAAAGTAAAACAGAAATTATGATCAGTGAAATACAGCTTCTGAAATAAACCGACAGGTCATCATAAATATTCAGGCTGTAAAAGCAGTCCGTGATCAGCGCTGCCGGATTGATCCTGTTGAAAATCGGTACATGTTTTTCCACAATGTCTTTCATATTTCCTACCATTAATCCGCTGAAAAAGCAGAAAAACATACTGATGCCTATGTTGAGCCCGCTTTTTGTATCTCTGGACATCCGGCCGATCGAACCGATGAACAGCCCTATGGACACCCCGGTAAAACATCCGAAGAATCCGGCCAGCAAAATAAATCCTGCCTGGCTTCCAAGATCAATTTTCAGCACCAGCCACATATAGCCGATCGCCACCAGGAATGCCAAAAACTGCACCGTCACGCCTACGAGGAAGTCAGCTGCTGTACTTTTCAGCTTCTCTGCTGGAGAAACTGCTTTTCTGGCCGCAATATCCGACAAGTTCGCCTGAGCATGGAGGGCACTCTGAAGCCCCATAAAACCTCCATAAAGACATACCATGGCAAGCAATGCATAAAAATACTGCACCATCATATTGGCATCTTCATTTCCCAGACTGATCTGCTGATTCTCTACCATATTTTGTGACATTGCTTTTACCAGTTTTTCCATCCCTTCCGGGTGTTCTTTTATCGTTTGCCGTACCATGTTATTCATCTGGATATATTGATCGCTGACCTCTTTTAAAATCGTCTGGTTGATACCATTTTCTTTTACTGTAAGCCTGACATTGTCTCCCAGAGTATAAAAGCCGTCAATCTTTCCCTCTTGGAGCAGCTTTTCGGCTTTCTTCAAAGATGTGTACTGCACTTTCAGAAGCTGATCTTCACCTTTTTTTGAAAGCTCTTCCGCAGTCTGCTTAAATCCTTCTGCACCTTTTGCCGCCTTCGTCTCCACGATTGCCACCGGGACTGCTTTCAGTTCTTCTGAATCGTTTAAAAGATTTCCGAATCCAAAATAAAACAGGGAAGCGAGTATGAGAGGAAATGCAAAACACCAAAAAATAGCGGACTTATTTCTAATGGATGCTTTGAAATAATATTTATATAAATGCCAAAACATAGTTTCCCCTCCTAATCTCTCAGCTGTTTTCCTGTGATCTCCAGAAATACGTCATTTAATGTAGGAAGCTCCGAATAAACTCTGCCGAAAGAAACTTCTCTTTCAGACAGGTATCCCAGAACATTTACCAGGTTATGACTGCCCCCGCTGCACTGCACATAGAGCTTTCCGTCTGTGTAATCCACCTGGAATACATGTTGCATATTACGTATTGCCTGAAGCTCCTCTCTCTTCAGGTCAGATACATCCACCGTGATCTTTTCTCCCATCTTGATCATCTGTTTCAGCTCTTCTTTCGTTCCGGTGGCCAGGGGCCTTCCCTTATCCATAATCAGTATCCTGCTGCATATCCGTTCCACTTCCTCCATGTAATGAGAAGTATAAACGACAGTTGCCCCCTGTCGGTTCAGTTCAAGAATCCCCTCCAGGATCTTATTTCGGCTCTGGGGATCAACTGCCACCGTAGGCTCATCTAAAAAGATCAATTTTGGTTTATGAGCAATGCCGCAGGCAATATTGAGGCGTCTTAACAGGCCTCCGGAAAGCTTGGGCGGGTAAAACTTCCGAAATTCCTCCAATTCCACAAATTGGACAGCTTCTTCCACAAGTCTCTTTCTCTCCTTCTTGTCTCTGACATAAAGTCCGCAGAAATAATCAATATTTTCAACGACCGTAAGTTCATCAAAGACTGCAACGTTCTGCATCACCACACCGATCTCTCTCTTGCTCTCATAGGAGTCGGCTTCCATGGGTTTCCCGAAGACTCTTATCTCACCTTTATCATAGGATAAGAGTCCCAATATACAGTTGATAGCTGTAGTTTTCCCCGAACCATTCGGCCCAAGAAGTCCGAAAACCTCTCCCTTCCTGACCTCCATATTTAAATGGTCCAGTGCCAAAAGATCCTTATATCTCTTAACTAAATTTTTTATTTCAATGATAGACTGTTCCATAATTCCACCCCTTTCATTTGATGTTTTAACTTTACCTGATCCTGCTGTATGGTTACAGTGCCTTGTGTCAGGAGTGGAGGTGACATTTGTCATGATTTTTTCAGCACTATTTCCGTCGCACTTTGAAATGCGCTCCTCCAATAGTGCTGAAAAAACCACGTCACGCTGTAGAATATACCTTCGGGTGGACGCGCTTCGCGCGATAAGGTATACTTAAAGTAATTTTTGAGGTGGGAGGGTTTTATGTCTGTACTTATTGATAAATTTGTTTTGCTGCTTTTTAATCTGCCCCTTCTTTCCAGAGAGCCAGGAACGATGCCTGTGATTGCTTTTCTTACTGCTTTTACGGCATCCTGTTTTCTTTCCCTTAAAAATGAAGAAAAACTGTCTTTCACAGTCTCAGGTTTCTATGGGGGTCTCTGTCTTTTTATCCCGGTTTTCAGTATTTTTCTGCCTCTGTTTTGTTATGACTGTGCCCGGACCAGGCGAAAATTTCCCGGTGCTATTTTAATTTTGGCGTCCGTGCCTTATTTCATGAACCGCCTTTTTTTCCTGCGCATCGATTTGGTGCTCAGTCTGCTGCTTTCCCTGTTTCTGGCTGTCCGCACCCAAAAACTTGAGAATATGAGGGAAAAGTTTAAGAAACTGAGAGATGACAGTACGGAACTGAATCTTTTGCTGAATAAGAAAAATCGGTACCTGATGGAAAAACAAGAGACGGAAATACACCTTGCAACTCTGAAAGAGAGAAATCGGATTGCCAGAGAGATCCATGACAACGTAGGGCATATGCTTTCCCGCTCTATCCTGCAGCTGGGCGCCCTCAAAGTCCTGAATCAAGACAGCAGGCTGTCATCTCCTTTGTCCGAACTGCTTAAGACTCTGAATACTGCTATGGACAGTATCCGCACCAGCGTACACGGACTTAAAGAATCATCTGTGAGTCTTCATGACTCTGTCGCCGAGATCATACACGGGTATCCGGAGTACAGCGTAGATCTGGAATACGATATATCCGAGCCTCCTCCTCAAAACCTTCAGTTTTGCTTTGCCGCGATCATAAAAGAAGCATTTACAAATGCTGTAAAACACAGCGACGCAACACGGATTCGTCTTGTACTGAGGGAACATCCATCGTTCTATCAGCTGCTATTTGAGGACAACGGGTCCACGGCACCGGAATCTTATTCCTCCGGTATGGGCCTGCTCAATATGAAAGAACGGATCGAAGCTTTTCACGGCACTATAAACATTACATTTGAACGCGGTTTTAAAATATTTATCACTGTTCCCCGCAATACGGCATATTATCAGCCGGGAGGTAAATCATGAATATCATTATCGTCGACGACGACAAACTTGTGTCGGCTTCTTTGAAAACAATTTTAGAGACATCCGGTGATGTCCATGTGCAGGCCCTGGGGTCAAGCGGTGCTGAGGCTGTCTCTTTATATGAATCATATCATCCGGATGTTCTATTGATGGATATCCGGATGAACAGCATGAACGGCATCGAGGCTGCAAGAGAAATCCGCAGGAAACATCCGGATTCTAAAATCCTGTTCCTGACGACATTCTCTGACGATGAATATATCATCGACGCCCTGAATATCGGCGCAAAAGGCTACATCCTGAAGCAGGACTTCGAGAGCATCCTGCCTGCCCTCCACGCGGTGGAAAACGGTCAGAACGTTTTCGGAAATGAGATCATCTCAAAAATCCCAGATCTGATCTCAAACAAACAGCATTTTTCCTATTCTGACTATGGCATCAGCGAAAAAGAGCTGCGCCTGATCGAATACATAGCCAAAGGCATGAGCAATAAAGAAATTTCTGAATGTCTGTTTTTAAGCGAGGGAACAATAAGAAATTATCTGAGTGTGATCCTTGACAAACTGGAGCTCAGAGACCGGACACAGCTTGCTGTTTTTTACTATCAGCATAAATAACCGCCTTTAAGAAAGACGGCCGGCAAGGCAAAACTTGACACTTCCCCGCTTGACTAGTAAAATTATCGTAACTGCAAAACATTTTCCGCAGGAGCTGACAACCTGAAAACAAAAGGCAGTATCCTGAAAATGACTTTACCACTATTCTAGAAGCGCATTTTAAAGTACGACGGAAATAGCGGTAAAAAAGCTCACACTATAAACCATATCATTTAGGAGGGATTTTATTTGGACCCCAGTGTCATATTAAGATTATGTATCTTAATTATCTTACTAACTCTGTCGGCATTTTTCTCGTCGTCGGAGACTGCGCTTACGACAGTAAACGTTCATACCATCCGCGCTTTAGTGGAAGACGGCAACAGACAAGCCAAAAGAGTACTTCAGCTGATCGAGAACCCGGCAGCCATGCTCAGCAGCATCCTGATCGGAAATAACCTTGTAAATATCTCTGCCACATCTCTGGCCACTACATTAGCCATTGATGTTTTCGGAAGTGCAGGAGCAGGGATCGCAACCGGTGTTCTTACGATTCTCGTCCTGATTTTCGGTGAGATCACTCCGAAGACCTATGCGACTATCAAAAATACGAACCTTGCACTCCGCTTCGGACCCGTCATCTACTATGTGACCAAAGTCCTGACCCCGGTAGTGATCGTCATCAATAAGCTCTCCACAGGCCTCCTGATGCTGCTGCGGATCGATGCAAAGCAGTCAAAACAGGTCATGACAGAGAGGGAGCTGAGAACGATCGTAGACGCCAGCCATGAAGACGGTGTTATCGAAAAAGATGAAAAAGAAATGATTTATAATGTCTTTGATTTTAAAGACTCCATTGCCAAGGACATTATGATTCCGAGAATCGATATTACGTTTGTATCTGCCGACGCTTCTTACGACGAGGTAATGGAGCTGTTTATGGCTACACAGTATTCCCGTCTGCCGGTATATGAGGAGACGAAGGACAAGGTCATCGGAATCGTATATTTAAAGGATATCTATTTCTACCGCACACTGCACCGCGGAGAAATCTTTCATATCAGAGACGTGTTAAGAAAACCGTTTTTCACCTATGAGACCCAGAAGATATCCAGCCTGTTAGCTCAGATGCAGCAGGAAAATGTCAGCTTCTCCATCGTTTTGGATGAATACGGGATTACAGCCGGTCTGATCACGCTGGAAGATATTTTAGAAGAACTCGTGGGTGAGATCCGGGACGAGTACGACGACAATGAATCAGAAAGCTTCCAGGAACTTGATGACGGCTCCTATCTGGTAAACGCGTCCTTAAAGCTTGACGATTTAAACGATTTAATCGATACAGAGATCGAGTCCGAAGACTACGATTCCGTAGGCGGATATGTGATAGAACTGTTGGATCATCTTCCGTCCGAGGGAGAGACCGCATCGGATGCGTCCTTCGATTTCAAAGTGCGAAAAGTTGAAAAAAACAGATTGGAACAAATCCAGATCATCAAAAAAACTCCGCAGATATAACGAAAGGGAAAGCAGATCATACATGCTTTCCCTCTTTTTTATCTTCTTGTCTTCTCATACTTCATCTTCGTCTTGATAAAGCCTTCCAGCTCACGAAGCTTCTTTCCCCGGTCATCGCCGCTTAACGGAAAGTCCATGGAAAGGCCGATGGAATCCAGTACTGTCTCAGAGATCTTGTCTTCATTCCTCCGAAGAATTTCCAGTCGTTCCTCATTGCTCTCAGCGTCCAGAAAACGGATCAGAAGATCCTGCTGTTCTTTTTCCTGACAGTGTCCCCCGGGCTTTGGCATCTCTTTTTCCGGCAGCGATTCCGGTGCTTTCGCCTCTGGTTTTGGTATCTCCCTGTGTCTTTCTAGAATATCGCTGATCTGGTGGAGGTCTGTGATACTCTGGTACGTTCTGACATCCACGCGTTCAAACCGGTATTTTGCGCTGACTCCCGGATATTTTTCATCGTCCACTTCGCTCAGAAACATGGACAGCGGTCTGGCATAGGTTTTATATTCCCCGTACAAAGCCTGGTAAATGACAAGCGCCTCTCCGGTCTCTGAGTGTTCGGCCACCGTTATAATCTGATACAATTTATCTTTGAAATGTTTATAAAAATCCCCCGGTCTGGGTATTGCCCTCTGTTTCATATCACTGCGCTCCCTTCTGCTGCTTTCTCCTCTTCCCCTCTAAAGGAAGGATAAAATCCGACACTTTACTGTCTTTATTATACATCTTTTCCACAGAAAAGACATGCAGATATTTCTTTGCCCTGGTCATTCCCACATAAAACATCCGCCGCTCTTCCTCCAATTCTTCTGTCTTCACAGCCTTTTTATATGGAATTACCCCGTCATTGACATCAATGAGAAACACTCTCTCGTATTCCAGCCCTTTTGCGCTGTGAAGCGTGCTTATGACGACTCCCTGTTTTTCCTGATCTCCGCTCTCGGACTGTGCCTTCAGCTCCTCTGTATAACGCCTTATAAAATCAAACCACTCTTCATAAGTGTCATATCCTCTGGCAGTCTCCTGAAGTTCCTCCAGCACATCGGTGAGTTCTTCCTCCTTCAGTTTCCGTATTCTTGCATATTCCGCCAAAAATGCATTGTACCCGACAGACTTTCTTATGTAGGTGACCGCAAGAAACGGCGTCATATCCTTTAAAAGCCTCAGGTCTTCCTCCAACTCCTCGATATAGTCATAAAGCCATTCCTTGTTTCTTGTCTTCTCCTTCAGATTCTCAAAGGAAATCTCCGGCTGATCTATATATTCTCTGCTGATATAGCGCTTGGGCCGGTTCATGATCCTCAAAAAAGTGCTCCGTCTCCGATCACCGAGCGCCATCCTCATATAATCTATGATATCTCTTGCGATCCAATGCTCAAACAGACTTGGAATCCCGTCTTTCACCGTAAAAGGGATATTAAATTCCATCAGCTTTCCGAGCATAGTCCTGGCTCCAAGGTTAGTCCTGACCAAAATTGATGCCTCCTCATAGGGATGTCCCTTTTGATATTCGTCCCTGAGTCTCTTTGCCACATAAGTACATTCTTCCTGCTGGTCTTTAAATGTCCTGAGCTCTATTGGAATTTCTCTGTCCCGGCAGGATCTTATCTCTTTGTCAAACCTCTTTTTGTTGGCACGGATCACTTTCTGCGATGCCTCCACGATTTCCGGACTGGAACGGTAATTGATGTCCAGCCGGATCATTTCGGTATCTTTATAATCGTTGGGGAATCCAAGCATAATTTCCGGTTTCGCACCCCTGAACCGGTAAATAGACTGGTCGTCATCCCCCACAATAAACAGGTTATTTTTTGGCGCAGCCAGCATCTTTATGATCTCATACTGGATCGGACTGATATCCTGGAATTCGTCAATCAGAATGTATTGAAATTTGTTCTGCCAGGCAGCCAGCAGGTCCTCTCTCTCCTTCAGAAGGCTGTACGTATAGACCAGTATGTCATCGAAGTCCATCCACTGGTTTTTCCGGAGTTTTTCATTGTATTCCTTGTAAATCAGCTGAAATATACTGTCCGCACAGCTTTGGCTGTGATAATAGCCCATAGAAAGAAGCTGTCCTTTTACGAGGCTGATCTCACTGATCAGGGAACGCAGGAAATCCGGTTCATCTCCTGTTTCCAGATTCCGGTCCGTGATAATTTCACGGAGCAGATCATACTTTTTATGCTCCGGCAGAATACACCCCGGCCGAAAGCTGTACGCATGCTTCAAGATCGTAAAAAAAACTGCGTGAAAGGTACCGAAAGAAACTGGCAGGGATCTCCCTGCCAGTTTCAAAAAACGTTCCTTCATCTCAGCTGCCGCTGCCTTTGTAAAGGTGATGACCAGGATATTGGAGGGATTTGCCCCGCAGTGTTCGATCAGATATTTTGTCCGTTCTGTGATGACTGTAGTTTTCCCGGACCCCGGCCCGGCAAGGACCATCATCGGGCCGTCTTTGTGGGTGATGGCCTTTGTCTGGGCCTCATTCCATTCTGTCATGAAAGCTCTGCCTCTAATTTTTCAACAGCAGCACAAAGCCTTTTTACAGACTCCTCTTTCCCCAGAATCTCCATGAGTTCAGATGCCCCGCCGGGAGTCATCTGCTTGCCTGACACAGCCGTGCGGACCGGCCACATGACATAGCCGTTTTTGACCTCGTGGCTCTTTGCAAACCCAAGCAGTGTCTGATAGAGGGCATCGTTGCTGAAATCTTCCTGCGCTTCAAATACCGGCACGATTTCTTTCAGCACTTCCAGCGCAGACTCTTTTGTTGTCTTCATCTTTTTGTGCTGGTACATGGCACTGTCATATTCCGGCACATTTTCAAAGAAATCAATATGGTCCTTAATCTCTGTAAACAGCTCGATCCGTGTCTTGACCATAGAAAGGATTTTATCAGTATCCACATCTCTTGTGATGACTTCCTTCACATACGGCATGGCCATTTCTTTGAATCTATCATCGTCCATAGCCTTGATATATTCCCCGTTCATCCATGCAAGTTTCGTCATATCAAAGACGGCCGGAGTCTTGGACATATGATGATAGTCAAATGCTTCTTCCAGTTCTTTCAGCGTAAAGATCTCTCTTTCCCCTCCCGGACTCCATCCGAGCAGGGCCACAAAGTTTACAATCGTCTCCGGCAGATACCCTGCCTCCAGCAGATCCTCGAAAGAAGAATGTCCGCTCCGTTTACTCAGCTTTTTGTGTTCCTCATCCGTGATGAGCGGGCAGTGTACATAGACCGGTTTCTCCCATCCGAATGCATCGTAGAGCCTGTTGTATTTCGGCGTAGATGAAAGGTATTCATTTCCCCGGACCACATGGGTGATCCCCATCAGATGGTCGTCCACAACATTCGCGAAGTTATAAGTAGGATATCCGTCGGACTTAATAAGGATCATATCGTCCAATTCCATGTTTTCCACCGTAATTTCACCATAAATTTCATCCACAAACGTTGTGGTGCCCTCGGTAGGATTGTTCTGGCGGATCACATAAGGGATGCCGGATTTCAATTTTTCTTCCACTTCTTCACTGCTCAGATTCAGGCAGTGTTTGTCATAATGGCTGACTACCACATCTCCTGATTTGACCTTCAGGCTAGAAAGCCTCTCCTCGTCACAAAAGCAGTAATAAGCCTCTCCCTTGTTGATCAGCTTCTTTGCATAATCCATATAGATGCCTGCCGCCTGACGCTCACTCTGGACGTAAGGGCCGCATCCGCCGTCCTTATCCGGCCCTTCATCATGGGCAAGTCCTGCTTTTGCAAGGGTATTATAAATAATGTCGACGGCTCCCTCTACGAGACGCTCCTGGTCTGTATCTTCTATGCGCAGCAAAAAATCTCCGCCTTCATGTTTTGCGATCAGGTAGGCATATAATGCTGTTCTTAAATTCCCTACATGCATTCTTCCCGTAGGGCTCGGGGCAAATCTGGTTCTAACTTTACTCATCTGTTTCAAATCCTTTCTTTCGTTATCTTGTCTATTATCTCAAGAACCCCGCTTCCGGTCAAGACTCCCTCCGGATTTTCAGAGTCCGAAAGGCTGAAGGCTCCGATTTAGAATTCCCTTCATGTCGGCGATCAAGACTCCATAGTTTACAATAGGCACTTCCGCTTTTACAGAGGACGCTATTCTGTGCTTCATTTCTTTCGGATTCAGCATACATCCCCCACAGTGAACAATCAGATCATAGCCGCTTAAATCCTCCGGAAATGTGCTCCCGCTGGACGTCTCAAAGATGAGCTGCTTTCCTGTATATTCTGTAAGCCATCCGGGTATCTTGACCGTTCCGATATCATCGCACTGACGGTGATGGGTGCAGCCTTCCGCGATCAGGACCCTGGAACCGTCCTTTAAATGCTTGGCAGCCCTCGCTCCCCTCACTTCCTCCAAAAGATCCCCTTTGTATCTGGCAAAAAGGATCGAAAAAGATGTCAGAGGAATATCTTCCGGCACGATGGCGGCCACCTGTTCAAATGCCTGAGAGTCTGTAATAACCAGAGAAGGCTTTCTCCCAAGATGCTTAAGTGTGTGCTCCAGTTCAGATTCTTTGACTGCAACAGAGCAGGCATCATGCTCCAGAATATCCCGGATCGTCTGCTGCTGCGGAAGGATGAGCCGCCCTTTTGGAGCCGCCGAGTCGATGGGCACGACAAGAACCACAAAGTCTCCCGGCGAGATCAGGTCGCCCACGATCTGTCTTGGCTGTTCTTCTTCTGGGAGAAGCTTTCCGATAGCCTCTTTCAGCTCAAAGATGCCTTCTTTGGTCACCGCGCTGACAAAACAGGTATGATCATTATCTTCCGCCCTGTCTCTGCCTGCCAGATCTGTCTTGTTATATACGATCAGATAGGGCAGCTTTCTCTCCCTGATCAGATCAAGAATTCCCTGTTCAAACTCCGTAAGGCCTGTTTTCGCATCCGCTATGACCAGGGCGATGTCTGTCTTTCTCAGCACTTCTTTCGCCTTCTTCACCCTCTTTTCTCCCAGTTCACCCTCATCATCCAGCCCAGGGGTGTCGATCATCACAACCGGTCCCAGGGGCAAAAGTTCCATTGCCTTGCAGACCGGATCTGTGGTCGTACCTTTCACATCTGAAACAATAGCCAGCTCCTGACCGGTCAATGCATTAACTATGCTGGATTTTCCTGCGTTTCTCCTTCCAAACAATGCGATATGAATTCTGTCTCCTCTCGGCGTCTCATTTAAACCCATCGTCTGTCTCCTTTATCTCTTTCTTCGTCGGCTGATTTCTTTTTCAGTATATACCACCGGATGTTTTGAATCAATAGAACAAAAATAATAAAAGGCCGAACAGTCTTATGCTGTCCCGCCTGTTACCTTTTATCTTTATTGATTTTGAGTCTACCGCAGCAGCAGCGGGAGCATGGCGCCTCCCAGGCTGTATACCACGATCGTGACCGGCCTCCCCAGAAAAAGAATCGTTAAAAACTTTCTCCATGACATATCCGTAAGCCCCGCCAGCATACACAGTACATCATCCGGTGCACCCGGAAGAAGGATCGCAGCTGTAAACACAACGTCAAACTTTTTTCCGGTCAAAAACTTTTTCCTGGTCTTTTCATATGTCTCATCGTTTACAAAAAGCCTGATGAATTTTTCTCCGTATCGTCTTGCCAGGTAAAAATTAATGCAGGAACCGATGAGTATCCCGACAGCACTGTATAAAAAACCATACCAGGGTCCGAAAAAGACGACTCCTGCCAGACAGGTCAGTCCTCCCGGAATCACCGCTATGACAACCTGTGCGATCTGGATCACAATAAACAGAAGCGGTCCCCAAAAACTGCTCTGCCGTATAAACAGTTCCAGCTGATCTCTGTTTGTAAAAATTCCTTTTTGATAACCGTAAACTGAAAATATGATCAACGCTCCGATCAACACCAGAGTTGTGAAATTTGTCGCTTTTTTTACTGCTTGTCTGCTCATAAACTGACACCGCCTTTCTTTTACTATCTCTATCATAGCGGACAGTTCTGAAATCCGGCAGACAAATACATAACAAAATTCTTACAATTCTATCGGATCAGCTATGAACTATACTTCTCTATCACAGCCGCAGCTTTTTTAATCTCCTCTGTATCGGTGACAAAACGTTCATACTCACTCATCATCGGCAGTCCCATGCTGACATCCGGTTTTCGGTATTCCATCCCGCTCTGAACCGTCTTCTTGCCAGACATATGGAATGCCTCAAAAGGAGCTTCTTTTAAAAACTCTTCGATCACAGCTGCGTTAACTCCTGATCCGACCATAACTGTGATATCTTTTCCTGCCACTTCCAGAAGGCTTTTCAGAAGTTCCTTTCCATCAGTACAGCAATTTTTCTGCCCGGATGTAAGTACGGCGTCAATGCCCAGTTCAATCGCCTGGACCATCGCCTCATAGGGATTCACACACATATCAAATGCCCTGTTCAGTGTGACGGACATCCCCATCGTCTTCTGCATCAGGCTTTCCATACGTCTCATATCCAGCCGTCCGTCTTTTGTAAGGCATCCGAACACCACGCCGTCTGCCCCAAGTTCCCTGAAATGGTGGATCTCACTTTTCATGAGAGAAAACTCATCATCAGTGTATAAAAAATCTCCGAACCTTGGCCGGATGAGCACATGGACTGGGATGTCGAGCCGTATCTTGATCATTTCCAATAATTTAGGACTGGGTGTGATCCCGCCGATCATCAGGTCAGCGCAGAGTTCAAGCCTCTTTGCCCCTGCCTCTTTTGCTGCCCTTGCGGACTCAAAAGAGTCTACACAACATTCCAACATAATCTCTCCCATAGTCATTACCTCCTAGAAAAACGACAGCTGTTCTGCCTCAAACTGGGCATTTTTTTCTTTTATAATGCTTCTGAAATCCGTTTGGACTTCATACTTGGTGCGGACCTCCGAAATCCTTTGAAATAAATCTTTTTTATAATCCTTATATTCTTTTCCATAACTGAACAGCCTGGTCAGACGTTGTTCATACTGCGGAAATTCTTCTCTTACAAAGTTAAAAAATACGGCCCGGGTTGGTCCCTTTAAATTCAAATTCGATGTGATCAGATAATGGATATCTCTCTGTTTTGTCTCAGAAAATACAGCCTCCAGATTCTCTCTGGTGCTTGTAATGTCTGGAATAACAGGCATCATATGGACACCCGTGGACGCATTTGTCTTTCGAAATTCACTGAGAACATCAAACCTCCGTGAGGAAGAAACCCCTCCCGGCTCCAATACGCTCCTTATGTCTTCGTCCATGGTGGTGACCGTCGCCGCAATGTTTACGTAGGCTACTCTGGATAACTGATCGATCAGGTCATAGTCTCTCAATATTAAATCAGACTTTGTAGAAATGATAGCCGGATTCTCAAATCGGATCAAAAGCTTTAAAAGCTCCGGCATGATCCTGTACTGCTCCTCTGCCGGCTGGTAATTGTCTGTCACACCTCCAAGGTTAATAACCTGATGATCCCAGTTCCTGCTCTTTAACTGGCGTTCCAGCCGCTCTGCTATGTTCGTCTTGACAAAAATCTCATGGTAGAAATCATCCGACTCCATATATTGATGGGAATAAAGAGCGAAGCAATACTGGCAGCGGTGGGCACATCCCCTGTATATATTCAAATCCCAGTGGTAAGGAAATCTTCCACGGACCCGGTTGCAGGCCGCGGAACATTGAATCTCTCTGTATTCGTTCTCCTGCACTTTTCCGGTCATCCCATAAGAAAATCCAGAATGTTCATACCTTCTGAAGTCTGGCTCTTATATAACTCGGTAAATCCGCAGCGGGTACAGCTGATGGTAATAAACTTTTTATTCTGTATATCAAAAATCTTGGCAAAATTCCCTCCGGTGGCCTGAAACTGATCATGTTCATAGGAGTTGCATCCGCATTTGGGACAGACAAACTGTCTTCTCTCAATATTTTGATCCATAATTAATGCTCCCTTCAAAGCTTTTCTAATTATTTCTTACTATCTAATTATAGTAAAAAAACAGGTTCGCGTAAACAAAAAAACTCTCAGAAGATATGTCTGTATACAGATCATATCTCCTGAGAATCTATCATACATTATAAAGCCTAGCTTCTGGCTCTTTCTTCCAATAAAGCTTTTACTTCTGCTTCTGTTGTCAGCTGCATAACTTCCTCTGCCAAAGCTTTTGCTTCGTCCATAGTCCATAAGGACATTACTTTTCTTGTGGCAAGGATCGCAGTTGCACTAACAGAGAATTCGTTCAGTCCGAATGCAAGAAGTACCGGTACGAGCAGCGGATCGCTGGCAGCTTCACCGCACATACCAGCCATAATACCCTCTTTATTTGCAGCCCCGATGATGTTCTTTATTGAACGGAGTACTGCCGGGTTATATGCTGAGTACAGGTAAGCCACGTCAGAGTTTCCTCTGTCAGCCGCCATAGTATATCCTGTCAGGTCGTTGGTACCGATGCTGAAGAAATCTGCTTCTTTTGCCAAAATGTCGGCAATTAAGCTTGCAGCAGCAGTTTCCATCATAACGCCGACTTCTACGTCTTTGTTATATGCAATGCCTTCTGCGTCTAATTCTCCTTTGATTTCTTCAAGCAGTGCTTTTACAGCACGGAGTTCGTCCACACATGTTACAAGCGGAACCATGATGCGGATCTTTCCGAATGCACTGGCTCTCAATAAAGCTCTCAGCTGAGGTCTGTAAATGTCAGGACGTTTCAGGCAGAAACGCACTGCACGGAAACCAAGGAACGGGTTTTCCTCTGTCTCTAATCCGAGATAAGGAAGTGCCTTGTCTCCTCCGATATCCAGAGTACGGATGATCACAGGTTTTCCTTCCAGAGTCTCTGCAACTGTTTTGTATGCTTTGAACTGTTCTTCTTCGGTAGGAACGCTGTCACGGTCCATGAATAAGAACTCTGTACGGAACAGTCCCACACCTTCTCCGTCGCACTCAACAACTCTTGCAGCCTCGTCCGGCCCGCCGATATTGGCAACCAGTTCAACTACACGTCCGTCAGCAGTCTGAGACGCCTGTCCGATGAACTTGGACAGAGCCGCTTTCTCTTCCAGATATGCCGCTTTCTTAGCCTTGTAATCTTCCAGGACAGAATCTTCAGGATTTACATATGCTTCTCCTGTCGCTCCGTCTAATACGACAACATCTCCGTCTTTAACGATGGAAACGATATTCTCAACACTAAGTACTGCCGGGATCTCCATGGAACGGCAGATGATCGCAGAGTGGGAAGTCTTGCCTCCGATCTCTGTCAGTACACCCTCGACATTGGCCGGGTTGATGCCGGCAGTCATGGACGGGGTCAAATCTTCCGCAACCAGGACAGTTCCTTCCGGAACAGCGCTGATATCTACTTCCTCGATCCCTAATAAGATCTTGATTAATCTTGTTTTAATATCTCCTAAGTCAGATGCTCTCTGTTGGGTCAATTCATCTTCAGCCATGGCAAAAATCTGTGCAAAGAAATCACATGCTTCCTCGACGGCAGCTTCCGCATTGATCTTTTCGTCATCGATCTTCGCATCGATCTGCTCTTTGATCGCAGGGTCCTGGATCATGAGGATATGTCCCTCCAGAATCTCAGATTCCTGTTCTCCGGCAGTCACCTTCATGGCTTCCACCATCTTGGTTGTCTTATCGATGAACACTTCGATCGCTTCGCTTAATCTTTTCTTTTCTGCTTCGGCGTCTGTAATTGTCTCCTTTTTGTAATCCAGGCTCTGTTCCTTTATCACAACAACTTTACCGATGCCGATTCCCGCAGATGCTCCAATACCTTTATACATATGCCACCTGTCCCCTTTGTAAAATGAGATTAATTATTCACCTAAACCAGATTCAATTAATTCTGTCGCATGAGCTAAAGCTGCTTCCTCATCAGGACCTTCACATACAAGTTCAATCTCTGAACCACATTTGATACATGCTCCGATGATGTTCAGAAGACTCTTTGCATTGATCTTCTTGTCCTCGAAAACGATGGTGACATCAGATTCAAACTTTGTTACTGCCTTTGCTAAAACTCCTGCCGGTCTCATGTGTAATCCCTGCTCGTTTTCAATTACAAACTTCTTAGATACCATAATAAAATCTCCTTCATTCTGTAAATTTTAGTTAATAAATGACGGACTGAGCTGAAAAAAACAAAAAGACCCCTTAATAAATGCGCGAATCTCAGCTTACATCTATCAAAAAGGTCTTGCCTGCATTACCAGTCACAATCCAATATTCAATGTCTAAATCTTATCAAAAACCCGTCCAAATGTCAACTGAAACCACAACAAATTCCTATTGGATGCCGGCTTCCAGGATCAGCCGTTTTACATAGATGATCAGGTACATTTTTTCATCTACGGACAGGGTATAGCCGTAATGTCCTTCAATATGCTCGACAATTTTCTGGCTGCATATATAAGCCTCCGGATATTTCTTCTGATTTCTCTCATAAAACTCCACATCATCCTCTTCATCTTCCACAGAATGTGACTCTCCGGATTTGATGCTGTTTTCCAGATATTCCAGATGCGTAATAAATCTTTGATAGGCAGGCAGCTCTGTCTTGAAACTGATCTCATAAAATTCCTGGATAATAGCGAGCACTTCCTGGATAAATGGACTTTTTTCCCGCTGATCCAGTGTAAAAATCTTCTCGATCTTTGTCTTGTCGAGTTCATCCCCTGCCTTTTTCCGGAATCCTATGCCCTTTCCCATGAGAATAACCTCATGGTTGTTCGTATCAAAGGTACTGACCACATTATTGTTAATCACTTTCTGTATAATCATACGTCCTCCTACACCATTCCTAAGATTTCTTTTGGTATATAAGCCTCCACGTAAATGCCGTCATCCCGGTATTCCTCTTTTATAAGCTGTCCGTGGTTTCTGATGGCCTGGATCTTTCCCGCCTCGTCATAACCGTATTTTTTCTCTAAATAAATTTTCTGTCTGCTCAGGACGTCTTCGATCACATTTAAGAGATCCCCGGTTCCTGTACCCTCTTTGGCGGAAATCATTACAGTTTCATCCGCATGGACATCCTTCAAAAGAATGCCTTTATCTGCCTGGTCTATCTTATTAAATGCCGTGATCACAGGCGTATCCTTGATGCCGAGCTGATTTAATGTCTCATAGACAGCCTCCATCTGCTGCTCCATACATGGATTGGAGCAGTCAACCACGTGAAGGATCACATCACTGTACTTAGCCTCTTCCAGTGTACTCTTAAATGCATCTACCAGATGATGCGGAAGCTTTCTGATAAATCCAACCGTATCCGTCATAAGGATGGTCTGCCCGCTGTTTAACACAACACTTTTTGTGGTGGGATCCAGTGTGGCAAACAGCTGGTCCTCTTCCAGGACTCCGGCATCCGTAAAGTAATTTAACAGCGTGGATTTCCCGGCATTGGTATAACCGACAATACAGACCACAGGTGTATGGTTTCTCTGCCGCTGCTTTCTCTGAACTTCCCTGTGTTTGATCACCCCGGAAAGTTCAGCTTTTAAATGGGATATCCGTGTGCGGATCAGACGCCTGTCCATCTCAAGCTTCTTTTCCCCCGGCCCTCTCGTGCCGATACCGCCGCCTAGCCTTGAAAGGCTTACTCCCTTTCCGGTCAGCTTTGTGGCGCGGTATCTGAGCTGGGCCAGCTCCACCTGGATCTTTCCCTCTTTTGTCCGGGCACGCTTAGCGAAAATGTCCAGGATCACCAGTGTCCGGTCCATCACCTTGATATCCAATATCTGTGAGAGATTTGCAAGCTGTGCCGGTGAAAGCTCATCGTCACACACAATACCGTCTGCCTCTGTCTCAAATAAAAGATCCCGGATCTCCTCTATCTTACCTTTTCCCACATAAGTACCGGGGTGGACCTGTTCTCTGGCCTGGAGAATGCTTCCTTCCACTAAAGCTCCTGCAGTCCTTGTAAGTTCTTCTAACTCTTCCAGGGATTCCTCGGCTTCCCTGGGTTCTCCCAGACACACACCCACCAGTATCACTCTTTCTTTTTTCTGCTCCAGTATTTCTTCCATTCTGTTCCTTTCCTGCCGCTTTGCTTCTAACACTCAAATTTTAAATATTTTTCACAGCCATCGTCAATGCTTTTTCCTTTGGAGTCATTTCCTGTTCCCCTTTTTCATACAGCGTCTGCTTCTTTTTCTTTTCTTCCTGCTCTGTTTTATATTTTGAGATATCCATGCCAATATACTCAGAAGCGGTCCCATGGCTCCATTCCATTCCGGATCCTTCCGCCGACACAGCATCAATCACTTTTTTGTCCTTGTCTGCAGCAAGGATCACTATGTATTCTTTGTTAAAAACGGTTCCCTTACACAACCCAAACCCAATCTGATAATCTTTTCCATAGGTCTCCCTGAAATCTGCATACAGTTTTCTCACCTCATCTGACTGCTGCTTGATCATATAAGAATATCCGATAAATGCGAAAATTCCCACAATTATAATAATTCCTATCACTATTTCCATAATCATACATTACCTCTTCCCTTTTTATTTCTCCAAATGTAATCATTTACAAATTCCTTATATACTGAACGTAACTAAAACTATTCACTCTTTACCTGTGCACTTAAATATCATTCTAATCTTGCTTTTGTTTATGATTATAGAATAGAGGATTAAAAATAACAACATCTAATCCTTTGAAAACAGATATAACAGTCAATTTTATAACTACGTAGTTAGGCAAAATTCACAATCACCTAAATTATCTTTTTGTTTGTAGATTTCTTTCATTTCAAATATTACAAAAATTGAAAGTATAATTATAAACATTTACCATGTCTTAAGCCTAATAGAGGGATTACTTATTACATATATTAATATTCCATAAATTAATTTAATTAAATTTATTTTGTAACAACTTACAAATTTATTCTAATCTATTGCAATATTTCCCCATATCTCATATAATAGTAAAAAGACTGAATTATCCATTTAGTTGTTTTTTAAATTATTAACTATTATTCGTTTAGATTGAAGTGATGACAATGGTTTCACTTTAATAGATGAGCAGGTTTGAAGCTAACATCCGTGTCAGGGGAACAGACTCACTATGAAGCAACCATTTCTGGTTCAACAGGAGGTAACAGAACTATTACCTGATTGACACTAAGGAACAATTATACCATGGGCTTTACTAAGCCTATTGAACAAATTTTATTTAGTTATCAAGGTACATTTAATGTATCTAAAAGATATTATACGAGGAGGTATCTCTATGAAAAAATTATATTTATTTATTATTCCTATTATTTCCTATATATTGGCATATATAATTACAGGTTTAGAAGATCAAATTCCATTATATTCTGAATCTGTTATTAAAATATATATTCTAAAGTATATTTTTATTATTTTGCTAGGTTTATTTATCTGCTTTTTTTCCAAACGTTTGCCATTTATTTTAAAGCACAATATGACAATTATATTATGTTTGCTTAGCATCTTCCTTCCTATTATTCTTTGGATTTACCTTATAAGAACTAATTTTGTCGGCAATTTTGATAATTATTTTTTAGTTTTCTTTCTTTATTTAGGGGGATATCTAAATACTATTATTTCTCACTTCACCAAGAAAGGAGATGCTTAAGGAAAATCTTACAGAACAAGATAGTAAAACGTTGTATAAGTACGGCCTGAAACATGGAAAGGTCAAAAACGAAGTTATGAAATTAGAAAATGGCGATAGCAAATATCTCCTAAAAACTTATGAAATTGAGGACAAGGAGCATAATTCTAAGATACTGACGGCTTCTACTGAAGACCTATCTCAAATTAAAGAGCAGGCATCATTAATCAAATTATTTCATAATAATGTTTATGCTGGTGATTATGGAGATGGCAAATGGGACAGGACCAGTAGCGTATACTTTACATTACGTATATATTTTACCACAAAAAGTACAACTGCGAGATTAGATCGAATTGTAGGAAAAGTAAAAAAACATGTTCAGCCCGGAGTAAGTGTTAAAACTAAAATTGTTTTTTTCCGAACTTTAAATCCAGCAGCTGGAGTAAATCAACAAAAAAACAAATATCCAACTTTGGAATTTGATTACAAAACAGGTTTTAAAAAATATGCGCCAAAGCATAGCTCTTCTTTTATCGGAGGTACTTGGCAAACAACCTTAAAACGTGGAAGTAGCTGGACTTGTTCTTTCCCCCTTTATTTATATAAATAACAATATAATCTTTAATACAATAGGGATGCTACAAATATAGTTTATAAGGGAATCATAAATAAAACCGACATATTTATGATTCCCTCATTTTTATATATGAAAATAGATTGATAAACTAAACAATTACTAAAGGTGCCACATTTAAACATGCGGCACCTATTTAAAAATAAATGCTATTCAAATATATTTTTGTTCTTATCCTCTGGTCTTTCCGCCGGCTACATTGATGGTCACACCGTGTACATAAGAAGATCTTTTGC